>Ga0182749_1001140_pt1 | contig 21682 bp, 22 predicted proteins | sample eDN3rd37CKraftMG_FD_128875 | JGI IMG/M metagenome (GOLD analysis project Ga0182749, IMG submission 128875) | Enriched Miracle-Growth compost microbial communities from Emeryville, California, USA - eDNA 3rd pass 37_C Kraft MG (version 2) (version 2) ...
GGCATCGGGCCGTCGGCGGCCGACACCACCAGGATCGCCCCGTCCATCTGCGCCGCGCCCGTGATCATGTTCTTCACGTAGTCGGCGTGACCCGGGCAGTCCACATGCGCGTAGTGCCGGTTCTCCGTCTCGTATTCCACATGCGCCGTCGAGATCGTGATGCCGCGCGCCTTCTCCTCCGGCGCCGCGTCGATCTGGTCGTACGGCTTGAACTCGCCGAAGAACTTCGTGATCGCCGCCGTCAGAGACGTCTTCCCATGGTCGACGTGACCAATCGTGCCTACGTTCACATGCGGCTTCGTGCGCTCAAATTTACCTTTGGCCATGTGAGGTCTCCGTTACTTTCTGCCTGGTCAGGCCTTCTATTGGTGCGCCCTTGGGGCAATCACGCGAATTTCTTCTGGATCTCCTGCGCCACAGCGCTGGGGACCGGCTCGTAGTGGTCGAACTGCATCGTGTACTGGGCGCGGCCCTGCGACATCGAACGCAGATTGTCGACGTACTTGAACATGTTGGCGAGCGGCACCATCGCATTGACGACGACGGCGTTGCCGCGCGACTCCTGCCCCTGGATCTGGCCGCGCCGCGAGTTCAGGTCGCCGATCACGCTTCCCACATACTCTTCCGGCGTCACCACCTCGACCTTCATAATCGGCTCGAGGAGCTGGGCACCTGCCTTCTGCGCACCCTCGCGGAACGCCGCGCGGGCGGCGATCTCGAAGGCGAGCACCGAGGAGTCGACGTCGTGGTAGGCGCCATCCACCAGCGTGGCCTTCACGCCCAGCATCGGGAAGCCGGCGATCGGGCCAGAGGAAAGAACGCTTTCCAGACCCTTCTGCACGCCGGGGATGTACTCCTTCGGCACAGAGCCGCCGACGATCTTGGATTCGAACACGAAATCCTCGCCCTCGGGATTGGGCTCGAAGATGATCTTCACACGGGCGAACTGGCCCGAGCCGCCAGTCTGCTTCTTGTGCGTGTAGTCGATCTCAGCGGTCTTGGTGAGCGTCTCGCGATAGGCCACCTGCGGTGCGCCGATGTTCGCCTCTACCTTGAACTCCCGCCGCATGCGATCGACGATGATGTCGAGATGCAGTTCGCCCATGCCGGCGATGATCGTCTGGCCGCTTTCCTCGTCGGTCTTGACGCGGAAGGAGGGATCCTCGGCGGCGAGACGATTGAGCGCCAAGCCCATCTTCTCCTGGTCGCCCTTGGTCTTCGGCTCGATGGCGATCTGGATGACCGGCTCCGGGAACTCCATGCGCTCCAGGATAACAGGCTTCAGCGGATCGCAGAGAGTGTCGCCGGTCGTCGTTTCCTTGAGGCCGGCGAGCGCCACGATGTCGCCCGCATAGGCCTCTTCGATATCCTCGCGGGAATTCGCGTGCATCTGCAGCATGCGGCCGATGCGCTCGCGCTTGCCCTTCACCGTGTTCTCAAGCGACACGCCCTTGACGAGCTTGCCGGAATAGATGCGGCAGAAGGTCAGCGAACCGACGAACGGGTCGTTCATGATCTTGAACGCAAGCATCGACAGCGGCTCGCTGTCGTCCGCATGGCGCTCGATCGGCTCTTCCGTCTTGGCATCGACGCCCTTGATGGAGGGGATGTCGACCGGCGAAGGCAGGAAGTCGACCACCGCATCAAGCAACGGCTGTACGCCCTTGTTCTTAAAGGCGGAACCGCAGAACATCGGGAAGAACTTGACCTCGATCGTGCCCTTACGGACGAGCGCGCGGATCTCCTCGATGGAAGGCATCTCGCCTTCGAGGTAGCGCTCCATGGCGCCCTCGTCCATCTCGACCGCAGTCTCGATCAGCTTCTCGCGGTACTCTTCGGCCCTGTCCTTGAACTCGGCCGGAATCTCGACCACGTCCCACGCCGCGCCCAGCGACTCATCGCGCCAGATCAGCGCCTTCATCTCGACCAGGTCGATGACGCCCTTGAAATCGCTTTCCGCGCCGATCGGCAGTTGCATGACGACCGGGGTAGCGCCGAGACGGCTCTTCACCATCTCCACCGAGCGGTAGAAATCGGCGCCGATCTTGTCCATCTTGTTGCAGAAGATCATGCGCGGCACGTTGTACTTGTCGGCCTGCCGCCAGACGGTTTCCGTCTGCGGCTCCACACCGGCATTGGCGTCGAGCAGCGCGATCGCACCGTCGAGCACGCGCAGCGAACGCTCCACCTCGATGGTGAAGTCCACGTGGCCCGGCGTATCGATGATGTTGAAGCGGCGCAGCTTCTCGTCACGACCTTTCCAGAAGGTCGTCGTCGCGGCCGATGTGATGGTGATGCCGCGCTCCTGCTCCTGCTCCATCCAGTCCATGGTGGCAGCACCGTCATGGACTTCGCCGATCTTGTGCGACTTGCCCGTGTAGTACAGGATGCGCTCGGTCGTCGTCGTCTTGCCGGCGTCGATATGCGCCATGATACCGAAATTTCGGTAATCTTCGATCTTATATTCGCGGGCCATCGTAGGGTCCTCTTGTTCTTTCTCGCCTTACCAGCGGTAATGCGAGAAGGCGCGGTTGGCCTCGGCCATCTTGTGCGTGTCTTCGCGCTTCTTCACGGCGGTGCCACGGTTGTTCGAGGCATCCATCAGCTCGCCGGAAAGGCGCTCGACCATCGTCTTCTCGTTACGCCCGCGGGCGGCCGTGATCAGCCACCGGATCGCCAGCGCCTGGCGGCGCTCCGGGCGCACATCGACCGGCACCTGGTAGGTGGCACCACCCACGCGGCGGGAGCGCACTTCCACATGCGGCGCGACATTGTCGAGCGCCTGATGGAAGATCGACACCGGTTCCTGCTTGGTCTTGTCGCGCACCTGGTCGAGCGCGCCATAGACGATCTTCTCGGCAACGGACTTCTTGCCCTCGTACATGATGGCATTCATGAACTTGGTCACAACCACGTCGCCGAATTTCGGATCCGGGTTGATCTCGCGCTTTTCTGCACGGTGACGTCGGGACATCTTCTTCGTCTCTCACCTTCGGGGCTCGGCGCTGAATAAAAAAGCGCCGAAGCCGGAAAACCCTACTTCGGACGCTTCGCGCCGTATTTGGAGCGGCGCTGCTTGCGGCTTTTCACCCCCTGCGTGTCGAGCACGCCGCGGATGATGTGATAGCGCACGCCGGGAAGGTCTTTCACGCGGCCGCCGCGGATCATTACCACGGAGTGCTCTTGCAGGTTGTGACCTTCGCCGGGAATGTAGCCGATCACTTCGTAGCCGTTGGCGAGTCTGATCTTCGCCACCTTGCGCATGGCCGAGTTCGGCTTTTTCGGCGACGTCGTGTAGACGCGCGTGCACACGCCCCGCTTCTGCGGGTTCGCCTCCATGGCGGGCACCTTGTTGCGCTTCACCGGCGCTATGCGCGGCTTGCGGATCAGCTGGCTTACGGTCGGCATCAAACCTTCCCTTGTTACAATCTCGTGTCCTAAGCGAACTCAGGTTCCGTTTTGCACGAAAACATCGTTCCTAATGCAAATTCGGGCATCAAACCGCGGTCACGCGGTCCGGCCCGAACACATGCAGAGGAAGCGGGATCCGCTTCTTGCCCCGGAAGTCTGTCGCTCGTTAAAAACGAACCCTGTTTGAGGCTCAAGCTTCGGAACGCGTCGTCCCGAAAAGAAAGGCCTCACATCGGCTCAGACGCGGCGGGTAATACGCGCAACGGGCTCACCCGTCAAGTCCGTATCGGCAATTATCTTGCGCGGATACCAACCACGAACGAAAGCCGCCGCGAAACGATTTCCGTGTCCCCAAATATGGGGCACCACCGCGGCGCTTTCCAGATCTTGCTGCGCACGTCTACGTGCAAAAGCACTTCAATAGAAGGCTCGCGAAATCGGGAAATGCTCTGGAGGGTTACCTTTGCCGCCGGCCGGCGGGATCAATCCTCACCGGTAGGCGACCAGATCCGGACAGTCTGCCGGGGCGCTACGGGCGGCGGAGGCTCGACGGGCCCGCCAAAACGCCCGTTGTTCGGCGACCACACTCTTTCTCCGAGCGAATCGAAGGCATCACAGGAAACAAGGCTGCGCAGAAGCGCCGTAGCCCGTTTGATGATGTGGTTTCGCCCGACCTCGCTGCCGGCGGGCACTGTGCAGGGAACCCGCACGCAAACCGATTCGCCGCCGTCTCCCAGGAACACCACATTGACCCAAGCGCTGTTCATGTTTTCCCGCGAAACGACGGTGTCGATGATATGCAATGTCATTCCTCCGCTGTTGGCCACAACGGATGAACTGCTGAATCGTTCCGTGAAATTGTAATGCTCAGCGGTTTCTAACGTGCGGCCGGCTGAGTCTCCTCCGTTTGCGGCGGCGCAGTGTCCTCGTCGGGCCCTCCGGAGGTGCTGTCGGATGCCGTGCGGAAGCCACCGTCATAAAGGACGAACAAGATCAGAGCCACGACAACAATGGCCGCCGTGATGAGGAGGGCTCGTCGATCGGTTTTCTTCCCGGTCGGTTCCCGATTGTCTCTGGCCATTTTGTTCCTTCTGCCCTGCTCAGTGGCGGCTCGCACCCTGCTGCTCAACCTTCGTTTCCGGTCTGTCGTCACCGGTTTCCAGCTCTTCATGCCAGCGTCCGTTCCGGTCCTGGTACTGGATCATCTCGTCGCTGCCTGAGCTTTGATGGGCAGCAGCGGCCCGCTCCGCCGCGTCGGTGGCTTCCTGAGAAGTCGCGTAGGTCTCGGAGAACACGTCGCCAACTTTATAGGCCCAGCCCCCGTCATGCTCGACCACCTCGTAGACGACCCGTTCCTCGCCAAGACCGTCTCTCTGCCGGCCCCGGCGTTCGGGCCTGGAGCCCTCATCCTCGAGCAATCCACGCGGATGCCGGCTGGAACGCGAATGCCAAAACCGATACAAGCCATAAAGCCCGAGGGCAGCGATCAGAACGCGCATGGGGATCTCCCGTTTTGCTTGGACCCGCACCCAACCACCGCCGTCACCGGTTGTTCCAGAAGCCATGACACGGCACATTGCGGCTTTGACGCCATGGCTGATTGATCTAGTGTGCGTCCTCCCACATAGATCCGGACCTCTTGCTCATGAAAATCGCCACCTGGAACATCAACGGCGTGAAGGCGCGCATCGAAAACCTCCTGCATTGGCTGCAGGAGGCCGCGCCGGACATTGTCTGCCTGCAGGAGATCAAATCCGTCGACGAACAGTTTCCGCGCGAACCGGTCGAGGCACTGGGCTACCACGTCGAAACGAACGGCCAGAAGGGGTTCAACGGCGTGGCGATTCTCTCCCGGCTGCCATTCGATGAAGTGAGCCGGGGTCTGCCGGGAAACGACGGCGATGAGCAGGCGCGCTTTATCGAAGGTGTCTTCTCGACCGAGACGGGCGCGCTCCGCGTCGTCTCCCTTTACCTTCCGAATGGTAACCCCGTCGCCAGCGAGAAATTCGCCTACAAGCTTGCCTGGATGGATCGATTAGAGCGCTGGACAAAAGCGCGCCTCATGCTCGAGGAGCCGCTCGTGCTCGCAGGCGACTACAATGTGATTCCCGAGCCTATTGACGCGAAGAACCCGGAAAACTGGCTCGGAGACGCGCTTTATCAACCGGAGAGCCGCCAGGCGTTCCGCCGGCTATGCAACCTCGGTCTCACCGACGCATTGCGCGCCGCGACGGACGCAGCGGGCACCTACACGTTTTGGGATTACCAGGCGGGAGCCTGGCAGAAGAACAACGGCATCCGCATCGATCACCTGATGCTGTCGCCTGAGGCAGCGGACCGGATCGCCTCCATTTCCGTGCAAAAGCACACGCGCGCCTGGGAAAAGCCCTCGGACCATGTACCTGTCATGGTGGATCTGCGCATCGCGGCTTAGAGCCGAGGCAGATTCCGAAAGTCCCCTCACCTGCGGCCAACAGCGCTGAACGCTCGCTGGGCTTTGGAAGGCGTTCAATTGCAGGTGGATGAGTAAGTTGTCCAGCCAAACGGCGGGATCAGGGTGCCCTACTCTATACCCTTCGCCAGGTAATCCTCGGCGAGCGCGATTGCGGTCCGGCGATCGGATTCGCCGGCCAATGCGAACGCCTCCTCCTGCATGGAGCGAATCCAGCCGACATCGGCAGGCGCCGCTTGCTGCAGCGCGGCGGTCATCAGCGCCAGCCCGCGCACGACTTTTCCGCTCTGAAAGAGGAGGTTTCCGAGGGTCGCCCGCGCACCGACATGCCCCTTCTCAGCCGCCAGCTGCAACCATCTGGCCGCCTGCTGAATGCTTTTCGCCCCCCCTTCGCCGCTCAGGAACATGCGGCCGAGCTCAAATTGGGCGTCCGCGTTCCGGTAAGTGGCCGCCGCGCGCATATAGTATTCGATGGCGAGCGTGGGGTTGGCGGTGACCGGAGTACCGGAAATGCCGCTTCTCAGATAATCGCCGACCGCCACAAGCGCATCGGAAACATAGCTCTCGTCGCTGCTGCCCGGCTGGACCTCCTGCTGGGCGACGGCTGAGAAGAACTTGAACGCCTCGTAATCGTTGCGGGCAACGCCGTCGCCTTCGGCATACATGCGGGCGAGCTTCCAGCGGGCGCCCACCTGACCGTTCTCGGCAGCGTACCGATAGGCCTCGACAGCCTCCTGCTTCTCCCCGCGCTTGTAGGCGGAGAAGCCGAAGCGGAACATGGCGAGGGGGTTGCGCGACGGCTGCTGTACAACCAGCTTCTCGTCAAGCGCAAGCGCCGGGCCCATTGTTCCGAACAGAACCAGGGCCCCGGCAAAAAGCCTGCATGTCATGGGCTTATACGTATGCATGGCAATGCGTTTCTTTCCCGGCGCGGGAATGTGTCACCGCGCCATAACGTGCAGCCTCGACGGCCTGCGAGTATTTCCGGATCGCGCCAGACTGATGCTGAGTCTCGCGATATCTCCGGGCGGCCCGGCGCTCCGCCAGCCGCGCATTTCCGGGAACTGCATCAACGATGATGATGCCACCATCCTTCGGAGGCCAGATCGACGGCCCGCCCAACGATGCTTCCGGCCCCGAATGGCCGATGGGAAAGCCACCGGCAGCTTCCATCGCGTAAAGATAAGACCTGTGCGGCGCCCGCGCCGGCCCTACGGCAACGTAGCGGCTGGGCAGCTTTTCCTTCGAGATCGCACAAGCGTCCATCATCACCTCGCCGCCTTGCGGCTGCCTTCTCAAAACGCACATTTACGGATGGCGCGTCCGAGAGATTTCTCGGTGCGCCTGTTTTATGGCGGGAAATTGGCGACCTGTCCCCGCTCCCTTCTAGCCTATTGCATCTTGAGAAAGTGTTGCCGCCGCGCAACAGAACGCTGATGGTTACATAATGGTTAACAGGGGGCGGCGGGAGGGCGGCCATGGTGGGCCATCGCCAGGGGGACACGCCCAATCCATGTTTGACTGGAACATGATCTTGTCCAAAAAGTTGCAGACTTTTTGGACAAGATCATGCGGCTAAATCAAACCGCTAGAGCGCGCTTCCGATTCCATCGGAACGCATCGCGCTCTAAGTGCCCGGCATCGCATTCTGCTGCCCGCAGGAAGCGGAGAATGGCCGCCAGGACCAGCGGCCGTTGATTCTCTCAGTCTTTCTTGCCGGCGAACATCGCCTGGAGAGCCGGGACCTGCACCGCCAGCGCGGCATCCTTGTCCTGGCTGCGCTTATAGGCAGGCCGGTCCGTCACGCGTGCCAGATAATCCTTGAATACCTTGCGTTCAGGCAGCGCTTTCAGGACGTTCATGGTGAAGCTGATACCTGACCCGTAGATCACATCGGCAAGGGTGAACCGCTCGCCGGCGGCAAAGGGGCGCTCGGAAAGCTTGCGCTCGAGATAAGCGACCATGTCGTCGAACAGGCCGAACGAATAGTCGTTGCTGATATAGCTCAGTCCCTTCACCTTCGCTGACACTGCGGGATCCAAAACCGCATCGTGATAGACGAGCATGGTGAGATAGGCGGCACGGTCCGGATCGCCGATTGCCGGCGCTAGGCCCTTCTCCGCGAACGTGTCGCCCAGATAGATGGTGATGGCGGCTCGTTCGGTGACGATCGTGCCCTCATGGTCGATGGCGGGCACCTTCTTGCTTGGCTGAACCAGGCGATATTCCTCAGGTGCACCCCCACGGATATCGACAAGCTCCATCCGGTAGTCGATCGCAAGTTCCTCCAGGAGCCACAGGATGGCTGAAGAGCGAGACCAGGGCGCATGGTAGAATGTAAGCATGTTCCTCTCCTTGCCGTGATGTTGCCCATCATAGCAGCAATCTACTGACATCCCCCCGTCAGGAGCCTCCCGCCCGGCAAGAAAAAGGCGGCTCGGAGAGCCGCCCTTCGAGCTTACGTTTGGATTTTCAGCGTCAGTTCGGCAGCTTGTCGTCGACGCCTTCCACGTAGAAGTTCATGCCCAGCAGCGTCGGGTCGTCCGCCACCTCGCCTTCGGCGAGCCATGGCGAACCATCCTGTCTGTTGATCGGGCCGGTGAAGGGGTTGAAGCCGGAGCGGATCTTGTCCTCGGTCTCCTGGGCGAGCGCCTTCACGTCGTCGGGCATATTCGTGTAGGGCGCCATCACCACATGGCCGTCCTTCAGGCCGCCCCAGACGTCAACCTGTGTCCAGGAGCCATCCTGCACCGCCTTGACGCGCTTGATATAGTATGGGCCCCAATTATCGACGATCGAGGTGAGCTGCGTCTCAGGCCCGAACTTGATCATGTCGGAGGCCTGCCCAAAGGCTTTGACGCCACGTTCGGCCGCCACTTGCATGGCTGCCGTGGAATCCGTGTGCTGCGTGATGATGTCCACGCCCTGGTCGATCAGCGCCTTGGCGGCGTCCGCCTCCTTGCCGGGGTCGAACCAGGTGTTCGCCCATACGACCTTCACCTTGAAATCCGGATTGACCGACTGCGCTCCGAGAACGAAGGCGTTGATGCCCATTACCACCTCGGGGATGGGGAAGGAAGCGATGTAACCCGCCACGCCCGCCTTTGACACCTTGGCAGCGATCACGCCCTGGATATAGCGGCCTTCGTAGAAACGGGAGTTGTAGGTGGAGACGTTCGGATGATCGCGCTTGTAGCCGGTCGCATGCTCGAACTTCACGTCCGGGAAACGCCCCGCCACCTTGTTGGTGGCGTCCATATAGCCGAAGGAGGTGGTGAAGATGATGTTGCATCCGGAGCGCGCGAAGCGCTCGATCGCGCGCTCCGCATCCGCGCCTTCGGGCACGCTTTCCAGGTATGCGGTTTCAACCGTGTCGCCCAGTTCCTTCTCGAGCTGCAGCACGCCTTGATGATGCTGATAGGACCAGCCGAAATCGCCGATCGGACCGACATAGATGAAGCAGGCCTTGGTGGGATCCTGCGCCTCGGCCGTGCCGGCGGCGGCAAGGCCCAGCACCGTCGCTGCGGCGAATGCCTTCAGTAGTTTCTTCATTTCCTTGTCCTCTCTGATGGTTTCATGGCGCCTTCCACGCCGTGTTCTTCAATTTCAAACTTTGGCGCTCAGCGGTCGGGCACAAACGCCCTTCCAAGCGACGCAGGTGTGTTCATCATGGTCAGTCGCCGATTCCTTGAGATCAAGACAAGTACGACAATCGTGGCCAGATAGGGAAGCGAAGACAAAAGCTGTGAGGGGATGCCGAAGCCGAGCGCCTGCGCGTGGAGCTGCCCAATCGTGACACCGCCGAAGAGATAGGCTCCCGCGACGATGCGCCAGGGGCGCCACGAGGCGAAAACGACGAGCGCCAGCGCGATCCAGCCGCGTCCGGCGGTCATGTTCTCCACCCACTGGGGCGTATAGACGATGGAGAGGTAGGCTCCAGCCAGTCCAGCACAGGCGCCGCCGAAGAGCACTGCCAGATAGCGGATACCGATGACGTTGATGCCCTGCGCATGGGCGGAGGCATGATTGTCGCCCACCGCGCGCAGCATCAATCCCGCGCGGGTGGAGAAGAGGAACCAGGCAACCCCGACCGTAAGCAGGATGGAGACATAGAAGAGCGGATCCTGGCCGAACAGCAGCCTGCCGATAAAGGGCATATCCGAGAGCACGGGAATATCGATCGCCCCGAGCCGTATCCCCGGCAGGCCGACGAAGCTTTCCCCCAGCATGCCCGAAAGCCCAAGGCCGAACAGCGTGAGAGCAAGGCCCGTTGCCACCTGGTTCGTCACCAGAGTCAGCGCAAGAAAACCGAAGAGCAGGGCGAAGGCCGCGCCAACCAGGATTGCGGCAAAGACGCCGAGCCACGCCGAGCCTGTCATGGCTGCGACCGCAAAGCCGGTCACCGCGCCCATGATCATCATTCCCTCGACGCCGAGATTGAGCACGCCGGAGCGCTCCACCACCAATTCGCCCATGGCCGCGATGAGAAGCGGCGTTGCCGCGGTCGCGATCGTGATCAGCACCGATTCAAGCATGTGCGGGCTCCTCGGCCGTTCCTTCCGCTTTGGCTGTACGGACAGGTCTGGCGATGCGGATGCGATAGTGAATGAGCATGTCGCAGGCGAGGACGAAGAAAAGCAGCATTCCCTGGAAGGACCGGGCCACCTTGTCGGTCACGCCAATGGAAATCTGCGCCGCCTCGCCTCCGAGATAGGTGAGCGCCAGCACCAGCCCGGCGGCAACGATGCCGAGCGGGTTGAGCCGGCCCAGGAAGGCCACGATGATTGCCGTGAAGCCGTAGCCCGGCGAGATCGTCGTCCGAAGCTGGCCGATGGCGCCTGAAACCTCACTGATGCCCGCAAGGCCCGCAAGCGCTCCCGAAACGAGAAAGGCAAAGATCACCATCCGGTTGCGCGAGAAGCCGGCGAAGCGCCCTGCCCGCGGGCTTTGGCCGATCACCTTCACCTCGAACCCCTTGAGCGTGCGGGACAGCACGAACCAGAGCACGAGCGCCGCAACGATGGCGAACACGAACCCCCAATGGGCTCGGCCGGATGCCGGCCAAATCTCCGGCAGGATGGCGAAGGAATGAAACGTCTGGGTTTCGGGGAAGTTGAAGCCCGCCGGATTGCGCCATGGGCCGCGTACGATCCAATCGAGGAAGAGCTGCGCGACATAGACGAGCATCAGGCTCGTGAGGATCTCGTTGGTGTTGAACCTGACCTTGAGAAAGGCCGGGATGGCCGCATAGGCTGCACCGCCAACGATCCCCATGAGGAGCATCAGCGGCAGCACGATCCAGGATTGGAAATCAGGATACATCACCGGCAGGATCGAGCCGGCAATCGCGCCCAGGATGAATTGCCCCTCGGCGCCGATGTTCCAGTTGTTGGAGAGGTAGCAGATCGAAAGCCCGACCGCGATCAGGATCAGGGGTGCAGCTTTCACCGCCAACTCGTGCAGCGACCAGACTTCCCGAAGCGGGTCGATGAAGAAGTAGTAGAGCGCCTCAACGGGGTTCTTGCCCAGGAACAGGAACATGATCGCCCCGGCGGCCAGGGTAAGCGCGAGGGCGATGAACGGCGAGAGTGCGCTGAAAAGCGCCGAGTGTTGAGGCCGTTTCACGAGTTCGATGCGCATCAGACCGCCTCCGCCACGGGAATTGCGCTTTGCCCCGGCTCCGCGCCGCCCATGAGCAGGCCAATCTTCTCATACGTGGCCTTCCCGATCGGGATAGGTGCGGAAAGGCGTCCCCCATGCATGACCGCGATCGCGTCGCAGATCTCGAAGAGCTCGTCGAGGTCCTGGCTGATCACCAGCACTGCCGAGCCGCTCTTGGCGAGGTCGATGAGGCCTTGGCGGATGCGCGCCGCAGCTCCCGCATCCACGCCCCAGGTGGGCTGGTTGACGACCATGACCAGCGGCTGCCGGTCGAGCTCGCGCCCGATCACGAATTTCTGCAGGTTGCCGCCCGAAAGCGCGGAAGCTTCCGGGTCTTCGCCACTCTTGCGCACGTCCATCACGTCCGAAACGCGCTTGGCGGCCTTGGCCACAAGAGCGCTGCGTATGATGCCGAGACGAGACAGAAACGCCCGCGCATCGGTTCGGTAGCGCGACAGCAGCAGGTTCTGCGACAAGGTCATGGCAGGCGCCGCGGCGTGTCCCAGGCGCTCCTCCGGCACGAAGGCCGCACCCATCAGCCGGCGGCCGGAGATGTCCAGCCTGCCTGCATCCTTCCCACGGATTCGCACCACGTCAGCCTGGTCCTGCAAGGCCTCGCCGGAAACGGCCTCGAAAAATTCGCCTTGGCCATTGCCCGCAACTCCGGCGATTCCAAGCACCTCGCCTCCATGCACCGAAAGGCTGATACCGGAAAGCGGCGTCGCAAAGGGATGACCGGCCTTCCGATGGAGGTTGCGGATCTCCAAAAGCGCCTCGCGCTGTGCGGCTGGCTTGTCGCGCACCACCGGCTGTACCTCATCGCCCACCATCATCCTGGCGAGCGAGGAGGCGGTTTCCTTCCGCGGATCGCACTCGGCGACCACCCTGCCCTGGCGCAGGACGGTCGCGCAGTCGCAGATGCGTTTCACCTCTTCCAGACGATGCGAGATATAGAGGATCGAGCGCCCTTCGCTCTTCAGCTTTTCCAAGGTCTCGAACAGCTTGTCCGCCTCCTGGGGCGTCAGCACCGAAGTCGGTTCGTCGAGAATGATCAGGTCCGGGTTCTGCAGCAGACAGCGGATGATTTCGATCCGCTGGCGCTCGCCGACCGAAAGGTCACCCACATGCGCGTCGGGATCGACGGGAAGGCCATAGGCCTTCGAAAGCTCGCGCGCCCGGGCCGTCACCGCACCGGCCGGCGCGGGGTCGTCCAGCGAAAGCATGATGTTTTCCGCCGCCGTGAGCGCGTCGAACAGCGAGAAATGCTGGAAGACCATGCCGATGCCGATGCGCCGCGCCTCGCGCGGGCTGGTGATCGCGACCGGCTTGCCTTGCCAGAGGATATCACCTTCCTCCGGCTCCAGCGCGCCGAAAAGCATCTTGACCAGCGTCGACTTTCCAGCGCCGTTCTCCCCCAGAAGCGCGTGGATCTCCCCCCGGCCGATCTTCAGGTCGATATGGTCACAGGCCGTGAGCGTCCCGAAGGTCTTCGTCAGTCCGCGAGCTTCGAGAAGCGGCACCGCCCGGTCTTCAAGTGTTGCTCCCACAACACCTCCCATTTACGCATTTGTTCCCATGTTCATGGTAGGCGCGCTTTTTTGCCATGCAATAGCTTTCGCCGGGTTGAAAGAGCTTCAAGCTTCACGAGGGGATGAGCACCGTCGTTCCGGTCGTCCGACGCGCCTCGAGGTCCTCGTGCGCCCTGCCCACCTCGGTAAGCGGATAACGCTGATTCACAACGACGCCAACCGCGCCGTTTTCGATCGCCGAAAAGAGCTCGCGGGCCCCCTCCTCCAGGTCCTTTCTCGCCGCGATATAGGCAAAGAGGCTCGGCCGCGTGGCAAAAAGCGAGCCCTTCTGCGCCAGCAAGTTGATGCTGAATGGCGGCACCACGCCGGAGGATTGGCCGAAGCTTACGAACATTCCGAGCGGCCGCAGGCAATCGAGCGAGCCCGGAAAGGTATCTTTGCCGACCGAGTCGTAGACCACGTCGCACCTGCGGTCCTTCGTCAGCTCCCGCACGGCGCCGACGAAATCATCCCTCGTGTAGTCGATCACGTGATCGTAGCCGTGACGGCCGGCAAGCTCCACCTTCTCCCGCGATCCGGCGGTGCCGATCACGGTCGCGCCGAGATGCTTGGCCCAGTGACCGAGCAGGAGACCAACCCCGCCCGCCGCCGCATGGCAGAGAATCGTGTCCCCCGCCTTCACCGGGAAGGTGCGCCGCAGAAGGTACCAGGCTGTAAGCCCCTTCAGCATCACGCTTGCCGCCTGCTCGTCCGAGATCGCATCGGGCACGCGCACGAGCCGATCGGCGGCGATGAGCCGCCGCTCTGCATAGGCACCGCCCGTTGAAACGCAGTAGGCCACGCGGTCGCCGGGCTTGAGGTTTCCAACCCCCTCGCCCACTTCCAGCACGACGCCCGCCGCCTCGCTTCCTGGGGTGAAGGGCTTTTCCGTCGGATAAAGCCCCGTGCGATGATAAACATCGATGAAATTGAGGCCGATCGCCCTGTGTTCGATCAGCGCTTCACCAGGCCCCGGCTTGCCCGGTTCGAAATCCTCCAGCCGCAGAACCTCGGGTCCCCCGTTTTCGCGCAAACGGATCGCTTTCACCACGATCAAACTCCCTTTCTTCCGAGTTGGGGCAGCGCCTGCATGACGGCCCCGATGCAATAGAGATAAAGTCCCGTCACGCCGATCCCGATCTTCACCCACTCGCCCGCCTTCATATCCTGAAACAGTGCTATCGCGCCGAAGGCGCACCAGGCGAGAAAAACGCTGAGGTTCACGTTCCTCAGCCGCTCCACCCGCACGGGATGAAGAAAATGAACCGGCACGAAGGTAAGGATGGCTGAAACCAGCACGACGCCGAAGGAGAGGTATTCGCCCGGCCCGATGACGAACAGAGTGAACACGATCATATTCCAGACGACAGGGAAGCCCTTGAAGAAGTTCTCCTTCGTCTTCATGCCCGTATCGGCATAATAGATCGCGCTGGACACGACGATGAGAGCGGCGGACAGGAAGGAAAGCCCCTCGCCCATGAAGCCGCTCTGGTAGAGAGCGAAAGCAGGGATCAGCACATAGGTGACGTAATCGATCACATTGTCGAGGAGGTCGCCGGACCAGGTGGGCAGCACATCCTTGACCTGCAGCTTCCGCGCGATGGGACCGTCGATCCCGTCGACAAGCAGGGCAAGTCCCAGCCACCAGAACATGGCCGTCCATTGCTCCTCGCTGGCCGCGACGAGCGAGAGGAACGCCAGGAAGGAGCCCGACGCCGTCAGGAGATGGACCGAAAAGGCCTTCGCCTGCGGTGCGGTGACCTTCTTCTTCCTCGTCGGCGCCATCAGTCGAAGCCTCGAAAAGACACGGGCACGCCGGGCGGAAAAGGACGCGTGACCTTTGGTCGACCGGCCACCTGCCGGCAATTTGCCCGCCGCTGCCCTCTCATGCCCGCCCCTCCGGCGTCGACTTGCCATCTACCATGCTCCTGCAGGAACGCGCAGTATATTCCAGTAAAGCATGTGGAAAACAGCGTCGCGGCACGAAGGCTGATTGCGGTTAACGGCGCCCGGCCTGCGTTGATCCGCTTCCGCGCCTGCTATATCTGGTGCTCAGGGTTGTGGCGTGAGCGGCCAATGAAAGAAGAATGACATGGAACCGATATTGGTTGCGGGCACGGGCCCCGTCGGGCTTGCAGCGGCGCTGGCTCTGGCCGATCTTGGCGGCAGCGTGATCCTGGTGGGTCCGCCGCCTTCGCCGACGGATCAGCGCACGACGGCCTTGATGCGGCCCGCGGTCTCCTTCCTCGAAGGTCTCGGCCTTGCGGAGGCTTTGAGGGACGTGGCGGCCCCGTTATCGACAATGCGCATCGTCGATGCGACGAACCGCCTGATCCGCAGCCCGGCAGTAACCTTCCGCGCGGCGGAGATCGGCGAGGAATTCTTTGGTCTGAATATCCCCAACGCCGCGCTGAACGCCGCTCTTGCCTCCAAAGTCCGCGAAAAGGACAACATCGCCTGGCATGAAGAGATCATCGGGGGCTGGCGCACTTTTCCCGATCATGTCGAGGCCGATCTTGCCGGCGGCGCCCCAATCCGCGCCGCCCTTGCGGTGGCTGCCGATGGGCGCAATTCCCTCGCCCGTGCAGCCGCTGGCATCACGACGCGGCGCCGCGACCTGAACCAGAGTGCGCTTGTGCTCAATTTCTCCCATGCCCGCCACCATGGCTTCAGCTCCACCGAGTTCCACACGGAGCATGGCCCCTGCACACAGGTTCCTCTGCCCGGCGGCTTTCGCTCCAGCCTCGTTTGGGTGATGCGCCCTTGGCAGGCCGAGGATCTGATGGTGCTGGACGATGCGACGGTTGCCGAACGCCTAGAGGAGCGCCAGCAATCCTTTCTTGGCAAGGTGACCGTCGAGCCCGGCCGTCAGGTGTTCCCGCTCGTGTCCGCCCTGCCCATGCGTTTCGCTGCACGCCGCATCGCGCTTGTCGGCGAGGCTGCCCACGTCTTCCCGCCCATCACCGCCCAGGGCCTCAACCTCGGTCTGCGCGATGTGATCGATCTGGTGGACGTCGCACGCAACAACGCGGCCGATCCCGGTTCTGCCTCCGCGCTCGCTCGTTACGATGCGCGCCGGCGCCCGGATATTCTGGCGCGGTCAAGCGCCGTCAATCTTATAAACGCTTCTCTATTGTCGGATTTCCTTCCGGCTCAGGTCCTGAGAAGCGCCGGACTTAACTTGCTGGGAAGCCTACCCGTTTTGAGGGGGTTTTTCATGCGCGAGGGCATGCAGCCCGGCAGCGGCTTCGCCGCCCTTCTACCCCGTCTCCCGCGGCGTGCTTAGACGTAGAGAGGAGTACACCGTCCGCAGGCTGGGATTGAATTGCGATCAAAGCTGAGCCACATATGAGGAAAGGCTTTGTGCAATGCAGAAAATAAGAACGGCGAAATTCTCCATAGGCCAGGTGGTTCGTCACCGGCTGTTCCCCTTCAGGGGCGTCATCTTCGACATCGACCCGCAGTTCAACAACACGGAAGAATGGTACCAAGCCATTCCCGCGGAAGTGCGTCCCTCGAAGGATCAGCCTTTTTACCACCTCCTCGCCGAGAACGAGGAGACGGAATACGTCGCCTATGTCTCCGAGCAGAACCTGCTCGAGGACGAATCCGGCGAGCCGGTACGCCACCCGCAGCTGTCGGAATTCTTCATCCAGACGGCGGACGGCAGATACACGCCTCGCTTGAGGCATCGGCATTGACCTGATCTTCCCGGCCTAACCTGCCGGCTTTTCAACCCCTCATTGATACACTGCTTCAGGCTGGCCCCGCCTCGAGTTTCGGCGCGGGGCAATGCCCTTAGCTGTGCTGTCTCCAATTTCCGGGCGCATTTTCAAGCGCGGCTTCCGCGCCCTTCCGATCTATCTTGCGATATATCGAAATACGTTCTATCTTAAGATATATCGAAGTAGCGATGGAGAATGGAAGATGGGTATGTGTGGACATGGACAACATGGCGGTCACTGGGCCGCCGGGCGTCACGGGCGCGGCAGGTTCGGCCCGTTGGGATGGGGTGGAGGTCGAGGCATGGGCGGCGACGATTTCCTGCGTGCGGGCCGCATGCTGGCGCAGGGCGATCTGCGCCTTCTCGCGCTGGCTCTGATCGCCGAACAGCCAAGGCACGGTTACGAAATCATCAAGCTTTTGGAAGAGAAGACCGGCGGCTGGTACAGCCCGAGTCCCGGCGTCGTGTACCCCACGCTCACCTATCTGGAAGAGACCGGCTACGTGACGGCGACGACGGAAGGCAACAAAAAGCTGTACGCGATCACCGAGGATGGCCAGACCTATCTCGATCAGAACCGCCCCTTCATAGATGCGGTCATGGATCGTCTGAACCGCCTCGGCGAGCGTTTTCGCCGCGCCCGGCGAGAGCGCGAAAGCGACCTGCCGCGCAGCATAGAGGCCGCACTGCTCAATCTGCGCGAAGTCGCAGCCCGGCGTATCGAACGCGAAGAGGGTTCGGAAACCGACATTATCGAGGCGCTTATGCGCGCCGCGCGCGAAATCAGCGGAAAGCCGTAACGTCCGAAGTGAGCGAAAAAAAACAGGGCCTCGGAGGCCCTGTTTTTCAAACCATTGCTTGCCGGCCGCTATTGTGCCTGCTTGGCCTGTTCCTGGGCCTGCTTCAGCTTGTTGGCGAATTCCTGGTTGTTCTTGCTCACGAACTCTTCGAGCTTTTTCTGCCGCTCGTTGAGGTCGGCCTGCTGAAGCGGTTCGCCGTCGAACGCGCCCGTGAAGCCCTTGAGCGTGACCTTCATCGGATTGGGCTGGTTCTGGAAATTGACGGAAGTGAGCGTCAGTTCCGAGCCGCGCTTGAATGAGGCAACGACCTCGTCGGTCAACTGGGCTTCGGCCACGCAGCGGTCGGGCACGCAGATCGCGTAATCGATCTTCTGCGTATTGCCGCCGTCGATCTGCAGGCCGATGCCGGGCGGAATGAGGCGGCCGGTCGGAACGGCAATCTGCAGCACCCGGCGATTCACCTTGCCCTTGACCTCGATCAGATTGATGCTCGTCAGAAGCTGACCGGAATCGGCGCGCAGCAGATACTGCACGTTGCAAACATCGATGTCTTCCTGCTTGGTGCAGGCCTTGAACCAGCCATCGGGCACCTCCTGCTGCTGTGCAAGAGCCGTGTTTGCATATCCGACGCCAGCCATGACACCGATCATCGCTGCCAAGCCATATGCTTTCGCTTTAAGGCTCATCATTCTTCCCGTTTCCTCTCGAATCCAGCCCGGGGGCAGATGCCCTTTGGCTCCTACTGTTGGCCGAATGCGGCGACAGCAAGGCTTGCGCGCGTGTTACAACGCCTTCCCGCATGAATCCAGTGTAGAAATCCACATTCCCATAATACCGCCACCTCCGGATGCTAATCAAAGACAAGCCCTGCAATGGACAAGTCCCGCCGGCCACGCCAAGGATTGGTCATGCGAGTCAGAATGGACGCCAGAGATCTCTGATGAATTTTCGCCTTTCGCCTTTACCGGCCCTTGTCATCCTCGCCCTGTTCGCAACCCAAGCGGGCGGCCAGGACAAGCCTGCCCATGCCATTGCCATGAACGGCGAGCCCGCGCTTCCGGCTGACTTCACCCATTTTCCCTACGCCAATCCGGAGGCACCCAAAGGCAGCGAGATCACCTATTGCGTCGTCGGCACCTTCGACAACCTCAATCCCTTCATCTTGAAAAGCATGCGCACCACCGCGCGCGGCGTCATCGACACGATCTTCGGCAACCTGGTTTTCGAGCCGCTGATGCGCCGGAGCGGCTCGGAGCCCTTCTCGCTCTATGGGCTGCTCGCGCAATCCGTCGAAATGGATCCCGACCGCACTTACGCACAGTTCAACCTGGATCCGAACGCCAAATGGTCCGACGGCAAGCCGGTCACGCCGGAAGACGTGATCTTCACCTATGAGACGTTCGCCGAGAAGGCCCGACCGCCCTATTCGAGCCGCATGGCAAAGATCGAGAAAATCGAGAAGGTTGGCGAGCACAGCGTGCGCTTCACCTTCAACGACCAGTCGGACCGGGAATTTCCTCTGGTTGTCGCGCTGACACCGGTGATTCCCTCCCATGCGTTTGACGCGAATACCTTCGATCAGGCGACATTGAAGCCCGTCATAGGAAGCGGCCCCTATGTCATCGACCAGGTCGTGCCGGGCCAGCGCATCGTCTTCAAGCGGAACCCTGAGTACTGGGGGACGGACACGCCCTCCATGCGCGGCTTTCAGAACTACGACCGCATCACGATCGAATATTTCCTGAACGGCAATGCCCAGTTCGAGGCTTTCAAGAAGGGCCTCTGTTCCGTCTATGCCGGCTCCGATTACACGGGCCTTGACCCGAACAGCATCAAGCGAGATTTCAGCTTCCCGGCCGCCCAGAACGGGCAGGTCATCGTCAAATCCTTCGAATCGAAAATTCCTCCCGCTGTCAGCGGCTTTTTCTTCAATACCAGGCGGGAAAAATTCGCCGATCCGCGGGTGCGGCGGGCGCTGTCGATGCTCTACGATTTCGGCTGGGTGAACAAAAACGTCTACAACGGCCAATACCACCGCACGCTGAGCTATTGGCAGGGTTCCAAGCTTTCCGCGCTCGGCTCCCCCGCTACGGATAAGGAGAAGGAGCTCCTTGCTTCCTATTCCGATAAGATCCCGCCCGAAGTCATGGACGGCACCTACGGCAAGGATGCGGACAAGGCGGGTGAGATCAGCCGAGACACGATGCGGCAGGCGTTGAACCTGCTGCAGGAGGCCGGTTTCAAGCTGGAAGGCGGCACCCTTAGGGACACGCAGGGCAATCCCTTCGGCTTCGAGATACTCATCGTCTCCTCCGAGCAGGAGCGTCTTGCCGCCGTCCTCCAGCGCACTCTTGCGCGGCTTGGCATCAACGTGTCGCTGCGCATGCTCGACGACGCACAGATCCAGCAGCGCAAGCAGACGTATGATTTCGACGTTCTGATTTCCTCGGTCGGTTTTTCGGGGACGCTCTCGCCCGGCATCGAGCAGATCGGGCGCTGGGGCTCGGAAGCGGCGAAGGTCGAGGGCTCGTTCAACCTGGCCGGCGTCGCCGATCCGGCTGTGGATGCGATGATAGACGCCATGCTCAACGCACGCGACGAGGAGACCTACGTGGCCGCGGTGCGCGCACTCGATCGGCTGCTGATCTCCGGCGCCTATGTCATCCCCACGCAACATAGCAATGATGTGTGGATCGCCTACTGGAACTATCTTGAGCATCCGGAGGTATCGCCGCTGAACGGCTATGATCTCTCCACGTGGTGGCGCAAGCCGGAATAGGACTCATGATGGATGACAAGCGAGCCCTCACCGTCGATGTCGTGTCGGACGTGGTCTGCCCGTGGTGCTTTCTCGGCATGCGCAATCTTCAGCGCGCGGTCGCCGGCCTAGATGATATCGATGTGACCATCCGCTGGCGCCCGTTCCAGCTTGACCCGACAATTCCGCCCGAAGGCCTCGATCGCAGGGCCTATATGGTACAGAAATTCGGCAGCCTGGAACGCATCGAGGCTGCGCACGATCGCCTGCGCGAGATGGGCGCGGCTGTCGGCATCGCCTACGATTTCAAAACCATAGAGGTGTCACCCAACACGCTTGATGCGCACCGGGTCATCCGCTGGGCGGCCACGGCAGGCCCCGGCGTGCAGACGCGCGTCGTGGAGCGGCTCTTTCAGCTATATTTCGAGGAAGGGCGGAATATCGGCGACCACGCCGTGCTGGTCGAGGCGGCGCGCGACGCGGGGATGGACGCTTCGGTGGTCGAGACCCTTCTTCCGACCCAGGCGGACCGGGAAGAGGTCACGGCGGAGGTGGAAACCGCGCAGCGCATGGGCGTCACCGGCGTGCCCTGCTTTCTGCTCGAAGGGCGCTACGCCCTGATGGGCGCGCAGCCTCCGGAGGCGCTTGCGGACGCAATTGTCAAGGTGAGCGAAGCGAAGGAAAAGGGGGAGTTGGATCAGAGTGGAGAGTAGCCGCGGCGCCTCTCCTCAAGGTCTCTACGCCGCCTTCTTCTCCGCAAGCCGTACGAGCTGCGTCATGACGGTAGCGGCACCCGTAAGCCGCTTCTCAGGCGTCGGCCAGTCGCGAATGAAGACAACGCTCTGGTCCGGCCGGATCTTCGCCAGCTGTCCCTGCTCGCCGATGAAGCGCACCAGGCCCGCCGGTTCCGGAAATTCCTTGTTGCGGAAGTGCAGCACCACGCCTTTCGGCCCGGCGTCGAGTTTCTCGACATTCGCCCGCCGGCAGAGCGCCTTGATGTAGACGATCTTGAGGAGGTGCTGAACTTCCTCCGGCATCGGCCCGAAGCGGTCGATCAGCTCGGCGCCGAAGCTGTCGATCTCCTCCGGCGTCTCGATCTCGCCAAGCCTGCGGTAGAGGCCGAGGCGAAGCTGCAGGTCGGGAACATAGTGCTCGGGGATCATGACTGCAGTTCCGACCGTGATCTGCGGCGACCAGCCGGTGTCTGCGATCTCCACGCCGCCGCGAAGCTCCGAGACCGCCTCCTCGAGCATCTGCTGGTAGAGTTCGTAGCCCACCTCCTTGATGTGACCCGACTGCTCCTCGCCC
>Ga0182749_1001141_pt1 | contig 21647 bp, 21 predicted proteins | sample eDN3rd37CKraftMG_FD_128875 | JGI IMG/M metagenome (GOLD analysis project Ga0182749, IMG submission 128875) | Enriched Miracle-Growth compost microbial communities from Emeryville, California, USA - eDNA 3rd pass 37_C Kraft MG (version 2) (version 2) ...
GCGCTCGAGGGGGAGCACGGTTCCGGTCGGCAGGTGGAAGGTCGAGATCGTGTAGATCAGCTTGGGCCGCAGGCCCTGCTTCCTGGCCGCGGCGATCTGTGCCTCGAAGTCCTCCGGGATCAGCCCCTGACGGTCCATCTGCACCGGGAAGACGGTGGCACCGGTCTGGTTGAAGTAGCGCAGGCCGAAGGGGAAGGTGGCTCCTTCGACGAAGGCGGCGTCCCCGGTCGACAGGAAGGCGTTCGCCGCCAGGGCGAGGGCCTGCACGCTGCCGTTGGTGACGATGATGCCGTCCGGGTGCTGCTCTCGGCCCTCGCGGAGCTCGAGGAAGTCGCGCAGCTGTTCGCGGAGGGGCGTGTACCCCATCGTGATGTCGGCGTAGCCGTATTGCATGTCGTTGTAGTCGAGCACCCCGGCCCCGCCGTGGGCGAAGACGTCCTGCGCGATGCGCAGCAGGTCGTCGACCGGGAACACCTCGCGGGACGGCGAGCCCTGGTCGAAATCGAACTTGATGTGCGGCGGGTTCTTATGGAAGTACGGCGGCGTGCCGTTCTTCGCCAGCGGTGCGTAGAGGTCCTTCACGTCGAACACGGTCTCTCCTCATGAATCGTCGTTGATCGAGGTCGACCCTGTTGCTGACCGGGGCCGTCGAGAGGAAAGATAGCCCGATGACGGATATATATCAATATTTATGTATATACGTCAAGTCAATGCCGACCGGGGAATACCCGATTCCCTAGGCTGTGATGATGCGGATCGCGAGACCTGGGACCATCGCGTGCTGAAACTCCTCAGCCGGGTGCTCATCGCGCCGCTCGCGAGGCTCATCTTCCGCCCCCGCGTCCTCGGCAGGTCCAACGTGCCGAAGAGCGGTCCGGTCATCATCGCGAGCAACCACCTCTCCTTCGCCGACAGCGTGGTCATCACGCTGGTCGCGCCGCGCTCGGTCTCCTTCCTGGCGAAGGCGAGCTACTTCACCGGCACCGGGGTGAAGGGCGCCATGACCCGAGCGCTGTTCACCGGAGTCGGGGCGGTGCCGGTGGTCCGCGGCGCCGGAGCCGCGGCCCAGGCCGCGCTGGAGAGCGGACTCGAGGTGCTGAAGCGCGGTGACGCCTTCTCCATCTATCCGGAGGGCACCCGCTCGCTCGACGGACGCTTGTACAAGGGGCGCACCGGAGTCGCCTGGCTCGCGCTCACCTCGGGCGCCCCGGTCGTGCCCGTGGCCCTCACCGGCACCCAGAACCTCCAGCCGGTCGGCTCGAGCCGGCCGCGGCTGGCCAAGGTCACCGTGGAGTTCGGCGCTCCGCTCGACCTCGGCAGACACGGCCCGGCCGAGTCCGGCAGGGCGCGACGGGAGGCCACCGACGAGATCATGGCCGCCATCCACGCCATGAGCGGTCAGGAACTCGCGGGTGTCTACAACGAGCCGCCGCCCGCGAACGTGAGCGAGCGGGTACGGCGCCTGTTCCGTCGCGAGCGCCGCTGAGGTGCGTGACCTATCCACCAACCGGCGGGCTCCCCGGTTGAGGAATGCGACAACCGCTCCCGGCGCCTGACGAGTCCCTTTCGTTCCTCTGCGACGACTCGTTTTGGTCTGTCCGACCGGGCTCGTACGGTGTGACCATGACCCAGCTCGCCGACCCTACGACCACCGCGCCAGCATCCACCGCCGCCTCCCCCGGCGTGATCGACGTGGAGTGGCTCGGGGAATACCTGCTCGGCACCTGGGCGGAGGCCCGGCGGGCGGCGATGGAGGTCGCGGGCCGCCCCGAGTTCCAGCGCCAGGACGGCCTGAGCCTCGCCGAGCAGCGGCAGCGGGTGTTCGGCCAGCTCTCCGGGCTGGTGGAGGACGGCATGGTGCACCGCGCCTTCCCGAAGGGTCTCGGCGGCGGCGACGACCACGGCGGCAACATCGCCGCCTTCGAGCAGCTGGTGCTCGCCGACCCCTCGCTGCAGATCAAGTCGGGCGTGCAGTGGGGGCTGTTCGGCGCGGCGGTGCTGCACCTGGGCACCGAGCGCCACCACCGCGAGCTCCTCCCCGGGATCATGAGCCTCGAGGTGCCCGGCGCCTTCGCCATGACCGAGACGGGGCACGGATCGGATGTCGCGGCCATCGGCACCACCGCGACCTACGACAAGGCCACCGACGAGTTCGTGATCGACACCCCGTTCCGCGCCGCGTGGAAGGACTATCTCGGCAACGCCGGCATCCACGGAAAGGCGGCGGTGGTCTTCGCGCAGCTCATCGTCGACGGGGTGAACCACGGGGTGCACGCCCTCTACGTGCCGATTCGCGACGACGAGGGCTTTCTGCCCGGTGTCGGCGGCGAGGACGACGGCCTCAAGGGCGGCCTCAACGGCATCGACAACGGCAGGCTGCATTTCAGCGGCGTGAGAGTCCCGCGCCATAACCTGCTGAACCGCTACGGCGACGTCGACGAGAACGGGGTCTACAGCTCTCCGATCGCGAGTCCGGGACGCCGGTTCTTCACCATGATCGGCACCCTGGTGCAGGGGCGGGTGTCGTTGGACGGGGCATCCACTCTCGCTTCGAAGCTCGCCTTGCACATCGCGATCACCTACGCCAGCCAGCGTCGTCAGTTCGTGGCGGGCAGCCCGACCGATGAGGAGGTCATCCTCGACTACCAGCGCCACCAGCGCCGGCTGCTGCCCCGCCTGGCCACCACCTATGCGATGAGCTTCGCGCACGAGAAGCTGCTCAGCACCTTCGACGGAGTGTTCTCCGGCACGCGCGCGAGCGACGCCGATCGGCAGGATCTCGAGACCCTCGCGGCCGCGCTCAAGCCGCTCAGCACCTGGAACGCCCTCGACATCATCCAGGAGGCGCGCGAGGCCTGCGGCGGCGCTGGCTTCCTCGCCGAGAACCGCCTCACCCAGCTGCGCGCCGACCTCGACGTCTACGCCACCTTCGAGGGCGACAACACCGTGCTGCTCCAGCTGGTGGCCAAGCGCCTGCTCACCGATTACTCGCGCAAGTTCGCCAAGGCGGATGCCGGCGCCCTCGCCGGCTTCGTCGCCGAGCAGGTGGGCGAGGCCGCGGTGAACCGCACCGGCCTGCGCCGACTCGCCCAGAACGTGCGCGACTTCGGGTCGACCGCTCGCTCGGTGGGCTACGTGCGGGACACCGACTCACAGCGCCAGCTGCTCACCGACCGGGTGCACACGATGGTCGCCGCCCTGGCCGGACGGCTGCGGACCGCGAGCAAGCTCGGCGCGGTCGAGGCTGCGGAGCTCTTCAACCGCAATCAGAACGAGCTGATCGAGACGGCTCGCGCCCACGCCGAGCTGCTCGAGTGGGAGGCGTTCACCGAGGCCCTGGATGCCGTGGAGCACCAGGGAACGAGGCAGGTGCTCACCTGGCTGCGCGACCTGTTCGGGCTCGGACTGATCGAGAAGAACCTCGCCTGGTACCTCATCCACGGCAGGCTCTCCACGCAACGGGCCGAGGCGATCACCGACTACATCGACGACCGGCTGCTGCCCAGGCTGCGTCCGCACGCGCTCGACCTGGTCGCGGCCTTCGGGCTGAGGCCGGAGCATGTGCGGGCCCCCATCGCGAGCGGGGCCGAGCGCGAACGGCAGGAGGAGGCGAGGGAGCACTACCGGGCCCAGCGCGCGGCGGGCACCGCCCCGGTCGAGGAGAAGCGGGCCGCCCGCTAACGTCGGTCGCATGACGTTCAACGACAAGGCCGACATCAGCTCGGGCAAGGTCAGCAGACGCGGGCGCAACGGCGCGATCATCGGCGGCGCGGGCGGCGGCGGCCTGCTCATCGTCGGGCTGATCATCCTCTCCCAGGTGCTCGGCGTCGACCTCACCGGTCTCGCCGGGAACGGCGCGGACCAGGGCCCCGCCGACACTCTCCAGCAGTGTGAGACCGGTGCCGACGCGAACGCCGATCTCGACTGCCGCATGAAGGGCGCGTCGGCCTCGCTCGACGACTACTGGGCGGCCGAGGCCTCCTCGATCGGAGTGGACTACAGCCCGCCGGCCGACTTCGTGCTGTTCAGCGACGGGGTGAACACCGGATGCGGCACCGCCTCGAGCGCGACCGGTCCGTTCTACTGCCCCGCCGATCAGGTCCTCTACGTCGACACCTCTTTCTTCGCCGAGCTGCGCGACGGCTACGGATCGTCCGGTGGCCCGCTCGCCCAGATGTACGTCGTCGCTCACGAGTGGGGCCACCACATCCAGAACCTGGCCGGAGCTCTCGCCGGCTCCAACGACGGCGACACGGGTCCGGGCTCGGCCACGATCAGGATCGAGCTGCAGGCCGACTGCTTCGCCGGCGCCTGGGTGGGCGACGCGGCGAACACCGAGGACGAGAACGGCGTGACCTTCCTGGTCGCTCCGACCCGGGCCGAGCTGGACGACGCCCTCAGCGCCGCCGCCGCGGTCGGCGACGACCGCATCCAGGCGCAATCCGGCCGGGTGAACCCAGAGAGCTGGACGCACGGGTCGAGCGCACAGCGCCAGAAGTGGTTCACGGCGGGCTACCGGGGCGGCGCGGCGGCCTGCGACACCTTCTCCCCGACTGCCGCGCAGCTCTAGCGGCGGGTTCTTCGACCGCTCCTCCGCGGGGCCTGTCTCCGGCCGTCATCGACGCGAGCACGGCTTCCACTTCTCCTCCACAACAGGCGACGCTCGTTCGTCCTCCGCAATGATACTCATCAGTATTGACACTGATCAGTATCATTCATTACGCTCGCCGATGTTGAGGCTCGCTCCCCAACGACTCTCCCCGAGTTGAACCACCCATCACCGATGCACCGATGTCGAGCCCGGTCCACTGTCGGACCGGCGCATCGACCGCGATCACAGAACGAGGACGATCTGTATGAAATCCCTTGCCCGCAGGCTTGCGCCGCTCGCCATCGTCGCCGCACTGGCCCTCACGGCCTGCAGCTCGCCCGCGCCGGAGCCCACCTCCACCCGCGCGGCCGACGAGGCTGATCCGGCGCTCGAGAAGCTGCTGCCCGACTCCATCCGCGAATCCGGCGTGATGAAGATCGGCAGCTCCCTGGCGACGGCTCCGGTGAACTACACCGACGCGAACGATCAGCCCACCGGCCTCTACGTCGACATGCTGAACATCGCCGCGGCGAAACTCGGCATCACGATCGACTGGGTGCGCATCCCCTATGCGGGTCTGCGGGCGGCGCTGGAGTCGGGCCGTCTCGACGGGGCGATCCCCTATTCGACCACGCCGATCAACCTGGAGAAGCTCGACGTGGTGCCCATCGCCCAGCAGTTCCAGGGGCTGCTCATCCCGGCGGGCAACCCGAAGCACATCAAGAAGATCGATGACCTGTGCGGGCTGACGATCGCGTTCACCAACGGCTCACTGCCCGCGCAGGAGGCGGCGCAGAAGATCGCCGCGGACTGCGAGAAGAAGGGCAAGCCCACCACCGCCTCCGGTTATCCCTCGGCGGCGGAGGCGACGACGTCGATCAAGTCGGGCCGTGCCGACGCCCTGGTCAACACCAACATCCAGAACCTCTACGACGCCAGCCAGAGCGACGCCTTCGAGACCGCCCTGTTCGACGAGATGGCCGAGGCCTTCGGCTCCTTCCCGCAAGGCCTGGGCTTCCTCAACACCGACCACACCCTGGGCACCGCGGTCGCCGCAGCCATGGCCGCCTCCCAGAAGGACGGCTCGTACCTGAAGGTGCTGAAGAAGTACAAGATGGCCGATCTCGAGCTGACCGACCCGATCGAGCTCGCCACGAAGGACGGCAAGTGAGCATCGCGACCGCCCGGCGGGAGGAGCTCACCGCTCCGCTCACCACCCCGCAACTGCGTACCAGGCGCCATCCCGGCCGCTGGGTCTCCGGCATCGTGCTGGTGCTCATCGTGGGCTTCGTGCTCAACGGGCTGATCAGCAATCCCCGACTGGAATGGGGGCAGGTCTGGGGATACCTCTTCGACGTCCACATCCTCAGCGGGCTGGGCGTGACGCTCGCGCTCGCGGTCGTCGCGGAGATCGTCGCGCTGGCGCTGGGCATGGTGATCGGCTTCTGCCGGGTGAGCAGGAACCCGGTCGCCAAGACCGCGGCAGCGGTCTATGTCTGGCTGTTCCGGGGCATCCCGCTGATCGTGCTCGTGCTGCTGGTCGGCAACATCGCTCTCTTCATCCCCGAGGTGAGGATCGGCATCCCGTTCACCGACGTGGAGTTCTTCTCGGCCAGCACCAATGCCCTGGTCTCGACCTTCGTCGCTGGGGTGATCGCGCTGTCCCTGCACGACGCCGCGTACAACGCGGAGATCTATCGCTCCGGCATCATCTCGGTTCCCGACGGCCAGCGGCTCGCCGCTCAGGCGCTCGGCCTGACCTGGTGGCAGACCCAGCTGAGGGTGGTGCTGCCGCAGGCGCTGCCGGTGATGATCCCGCCGGCGATGAGCCAGTTCGTGACCCTCCTCAAGTCGACGGCGATGGTCTCGGTCATCGCGGTCGGAGACCTTCTCACCGAGGCGCAGCACATCAGCGCGCTCAACCAGTACGTGATCGAGCTGCTGTTCGTGGCGACCATCTGGTACCTCGTCGCGGTCAGCGTGGCGAGCGTTCTCAGCCGGCTGCTCGACAGCAAGAGCGAGAAGTTGAGGCACTGAGATGGATCAGAAGCAGACTGCCCGCCCGACCGCGCCCGCGCCGCTGCTCGAGGTCGTCGGCGTGCGCAAATCCTATGGCGACGACGAGGTGCTGAAAGGGGTCTCGCTGCAGGTCGCGGCCGGCGAGGTCGTGTGCCTGCTCGGGGCCTCGGGCTCCGGCAAGAGCACCCTTCTGTCGACGATGAACGCCCTGGTCTCCCCGACCGCGGGCTACGTCCGATTCGACGGCGAGATCATGGGCTACCGGCTCGAGCACGACGAGCTGATGCCGCGCAAGGAGAGCGAGATCGTCCGTCAGCGGCGGGAGATCGGCATGGTCTTCCAGCAGTTCAACCTCTTCCCGCACCTCACCATCGAGAAGAACCTGGTGCTCGCCCCGAGCCTCGCCCGGACGCTGAGCAAGCAGGAGCGGCACGACCGTGCCATCGAGCTGCTCGGAACTGTCGGGCTCCAGGACAAGCGCGACGCCTATCCCGGGCAGCTCTCCGGGGGCCAGAGCCAGCGCATCGCGATCGCGAGGGCTCTGATGACCAGGCCGAAGCTGATGCTGTTCGACGAGCCGACCTCGGCCCTCGACCCCGAGCTGGTCGGAGAGGTGCTCAAGGTGATGCAGGACCTCGCCGAGACCGGGATGACCATGGTCGTGGTGACGCACGAGATGGCCTTCGCCAGGGAGGTGGCCGACCGGGTCGTGTTCATGGATGCCGGCGCGATCGTCGAAGAGGGCTCGCCATCCGAATTCTTCGACTCCCCACGATCGGCCAGGGCCAAGGCGTTCCTGGGTCGCGGAGGAGCCGAATCGCCGACCATCGAGAGGAACGCATCATGACCATCGCCGTCCCCCGTCCGCCGAAGACCGACACCGATCGGCTCGAGCGGCTTCTCCACCCGCGCAACGTCGCGATCGCCGGCTATTCCAGCAAGCCCGGTCGGTGGGGGAACCGGATCATCGGGTCGATCGACGCCGCCGGTTATGAAGGCAGGACCTATCTCCTGCGGCCCCGGTCGGAGGCGCCCGGGCTGCTGGCGACCGACAGCCTGAGTCCCGGGCTCGAGATCGACGTCGTCTACGTGATCGTGCCGGCGAGGGACGCCGTCGAGGTGATCGCCGAGGCGAATGCCGCCGGCGTGGCCGCCGCCGTGGTGGTCTCCTCCGGCTTCGCCGAGGTCGGCGAGGAGGGGCAGCGACTCCAGGAGCGGCTGGTCGAGGCCGCCGGCGAGATGTGGATCCTCGGTCCGAACTGCCTGGGCATGGCGAGCGTCCCCGCGCGGCTCAACCTCTCCACGGGGTCCTTCCTCGAGCGGGGTGCCGCATCCCGGGTTCCCGGCCCGGTCGCCGTGGTGTCGCAGAGCGGCGCGGTCGGGATGTGGCTCACCTGTCTGATCGAGGAGCGGGGCATCCGCTGGTCCTACCTCTTCAACACCGGCAACGAGGCGACGATCTCCGCACCCTGGTTCGCGGCCAGGCTGCTCGAACGCCCGGAGATCGAGACCGTCGTGCTCTATCTGGAGTCCGTGCGGGACCCGCAGGCGTTCCAGGAGCTCGGGCGCACCGCCCAGCGTCTGGGCAAGCGCGTCGTCGTGTTGCGCGTCGGCGTGAGCGCCGACGGCGGCCGGGCCGCCGTCTCGCACACGGCGGCCGTCGCCACCGACGACTTCCTGCTGCGCTCCCTGGTGCCCAGCAGGCATGTCGTCTTCGTGCGTGACGAGAACGAGCTGGTGGAGGCCGCCCACCTCCAGCGGGTGGACATCCTGCCGATCTCGCCGCGGATCGGCGTGGTTTCGGTCTCGGGCGGTGCCGGCGCGATGATCGCGGACCAGCTGGCCCCGATCGGGGTCTCGGTCCCGCCGTTGGCCGAAGCGACCAGGGCGCGACTGCTGGAACTCCAGCCACGGCTCGCCTCGGTCGCCAATCCCGTCGACCTCGGCGGCGATTTCCCGGTCACCGCAGAGGCGATCATCGGCCTGCTGCGCGAGCTCGCCGCGGCAGACGAGCTCGACGCCGTGGTCTTCTACTACGTGCACGCCGAGTTCCATCGCGAGGTGTTCGCCGCCGTCGCGCGCGAGATGGCGAACCTGCCCAAACCCGCCTGGATGGTCTGGGCCGGTGCGCCGAGCGACGATCTCAGGCTCATCGCTCCGCTCGGGAGGGTGATCCCGGGGATCGTCGCGCTTCGCGAGATGATCGAGACTCTGCCCCGTCGGGCGGCGGTGACCGCCGAGCTGCACCCCGTGGCACCGGCCGACTCGCTCTCGAGCCTCGACCCGGGAACCACGACCGAGGCGATGCTGGTCGAGCCGCTGCGGAGCATGGGCGTCCGCTATGCGCAGACCGCCGTCGCCTCCGCCGAATACGAGATCCTCGGTGCGCTCGACCGGGTCGAGGCTCCGTGGGTGCTCAAGATCGACTCCACTGCCGTGCCGCACCGGGCGAAGCTGGGGCTGGTCGAGCTGGGGCTGACCGACGGTTCGGCCGCGGCGATCGTCGGCTCCCGGCTGCTGACCCGCGCCCGCGAGCTGTTTCCCGCTGCCGGCGACATCCGGCTCGTCGTGCAGCATCAGCTCGAGGCCGGCCGGCAGCTCAGCGTGGGGGCGATCCACGACCCTGCCCTCGGCGACTTCCTCGTGGTCGGGCCGGGTGGCGGCGCGGCCGAGCAGTCGGATCCTCGCCGTGCCGCGGTCCCGGTGCCGATCACGGAGGAGGGTCTGGCCGCCGCCTTCACCGCGGCCCTCCGCACCGTCGGCACCCCGATCTCGGAGCCGGAGTTCGAGCGAGTGCTGCAGGTGGCGGCGGGTCTGACCACCGTGCCGGGCTTCGCCGAGCTGGACCTCAACCCGGTCCTGGTCTCGGAGTCCGGCGAGCTCACCGCGGTCGACAGCCTGCTCATCACCACCGGCGACCGTGACTGATCGACCTGTCCTGCTCGAAGAGCGCCGTGGCGGCGTCGAGATCCTCACCCTCAACCGGCCGGAGCGCCGGAATGCGGTGGATGCCCGGCTCGCCACCGAGCTGGGCGAGGCGCTTCAGCGCGCCGATGACGACGACCGGGTGCTGGCGATCGTCGTCACCGGCGCGGGATCGGCGTTCAGCGCCGGAGCCGACCTCGCCGAGCTCGCCGCCGGGCGGAGCGTACTGCCGCGCGGGCATCCGGAGTGGGGCTTCGCCGGGCTGACCAGGCATCGGCTCCGGACGCCTCTCATCGCGGCCGTGAACGGCTCCGCGATGGGAGGCGGAACGGAGATCGTGCTGGCCTGCGACCTCGCCGTCGCCGTGGAGGGCTCCCGGTTCGGGCTACCGGAGGTGAGGCGCGGCCTCGTCGCCTCGTCCGGCGGGCTGGTGCGACTGCCGCGCCAGATCCCGTTCAAGAGGGCGCTGGAACTCGGCCTGACCGGTCGCGCGCTCGATGCGGCCGAGGCGCTGGAGCTGGGCCTGGTCAACGCGGTGGTGCCGCAGGCCGGCCTGCTCGGCGAGGCGATCGGCATCGCGGAGCAGATCGCGGCCAATGCGCCTCTCTCCGTGTCGTGGACCAGGCACGTGATGTACGAGTCCGTCAGCCGGGGTGCCGACGCCTGGTCGGAGAACGATGCCGCGGCTCGCTCGATCCTGGCGGCACCGGACGCCAGGGAGGGCGCGGTCGCCTATGCCGAGCACCGAGAGCCCCGCTGGAGCGGCTCGGGCACGCTGCCTCGCCGTCCGGTGGTCGGCGAGGGTCCCCGAAACGAGTAGCGTGATTCGGTCAGCAGTCCGCCTCACCCCGGGATCCGATGTCCACCTCAGCACTCCCCACCATCGCCGTCATCGTCGCCAGCACCCGCACCCACCACCGCTTCGCCGAGCATCCTCTGGCCTGGACGCGATCGCGGCTGGCCGAGCGCGATGACCTGAACGTCGACGTGATCGACCTCCTCGATCATCCGCTGCCCTTCTACGATCTGCCCACCCCGCCGGCGATGGCTCCGCGTCACTACGCGAGCGAGGAGCATCGCGTGCTCGGCGAGCGGCTCGAGGCGGCCGACGGCTTCTTCGTGATCACCAGCGAGTTCAACCACGGCTATCCGGCGGCGCTCAAGAACGCCCTCGATCACTACCTGGTCGAGTTCCGCCGCAAGCCGATGGCCTTCCTCGGCTACGGCAACGTCGGCGGAAGCCGCGCGATCGAGCAGCTCAGGCAGGTCGCCGCCGAGCTGGAGATGGTGTCGATCAAGCCGTCGGTGAACATCCTGGGCATCCAGATGGCGACGGTGCGCAAGGGCGGGGATGAGTCCGCGGCGATCCTGACCAGCCACATCCCGAAGTTCAACCTGACCGTGCACGAGCTGCTCTGGTGGGCCACCGCCCTGCGTCTGGCCCGAGAGGCCGACGCGGCCTAGTCGCGCCGGCGACTTAGTCCCGCTTGAGCCGCTTCTTCGCCGCCCGCTCGCTGAGCACCGCGACGTAGTCGTGCACCGGGCGCTTCGCGAGGACGCCGACCTCCTCGGCCACGACGGCTTCGATCTCGTCGCGCGAGAGCCCGGGGAACTTCGTGCTCAGCTTCTCGGTCACCTGACGAACGACATCTTCCGGGACGAAATCCGCAGCCATGGCTCGAGCTTGGCAGCGCCAGGTGAACGCATCCTGAGACGCCGCGGACGCGGGAGCGGATGAGCCGTCTGTCGGCATGACCTCATAGAGTGCGCATATGGAGTGGATCGCCGTCGGCATCGCGATCGTCGCTGCCGCTGTCGCCGTCTGGCAGGCATATCGGGCCGGGACGTCGCGCCGCGCCGCGGACGAGGCCAGGGCGATGGTCGTCCGCGTCGCTGAGGCGCTGGAGGAGAAGGAGGTCGCGAACCGGGCCGCCCAGCCGGTGCGCGAGGTGGCGTTTCAGATCCGGGCCAGGGGCAGACGAGGCAGCTGGTCGCTGGTGAACACCGGCACTGTTCGGGCCAGGAGCGTGAAGCTCTCCGCCTGGCCCGCCGACCTCGATGGTCGGGTGCGTGCCCGGGGATATCCGGATCTCGGGCCGGGGGAGAGCCTCGTCTTCAGCGTGACGCTGCCGGCCGTCACACCGCGGATGCAGCTCAAGGTCGTCTGGCTGGATGAGTCGAGCCGGCGCTTCGAGAGACTGGTTCCCTTTCCCTGAGCCGCTGTTCCTGACCGGGTGACCCTGACGGGCGCCCGGTCCGCGCAGGATGCACCGTCTCCGACGATTCTTAGATCCCGCTTGGCACCGTGGGCGGATGAGCCGAAGCACGGTCCCCGAGGTCACCGCCCTCTTCTGGGTGGTCAAGGTGCTGACGACGGGCATGGGGGAGACCACGTCCGACTTCTTCGTCCTCGATTTCGATCCGGTGATCGCGGTGACGGTCGGCTTCGCCGTGTTCGTCGCCGCGCTCGCCGTCCAGCTCGCGATGAGGCGTTACGTGCCGGCGGTCTACTGGTTCGCCGTGGCCGCGGTCAGCGTCTTCGGGACGATGGCCGCGGATGCGGCCCATGTCGTCCTGGGCATCCCCTATGTCGCCTCGACCGTGGCGCTGGCGGTCGCCCTCACCGTGATCCTCATCGCGTGGCGCCGCGTAGAGGGCACCCTCTCGATTCACAGCATCACGACACGACGCCGTGAGCTCTTCTACTGGGCGACGGTGCTCATCACCTTCGCTCTGGGGACCGCGGTCGGCGACCTCACCGCAACTGCTCTTCACCTCGGCTATCTCGCCTCCGGGATCGTCTTCGCTGTCGTCATCGCGGTGCCGGCCGTCGCGTTCCGGTGGCTGAAGCTCAACGCGGTGGTCGCGTTCTGGTTCGCCTACATCGTGACCCGCCCTCTGGGCGCGTCGTTCGCCGACTGGATGGGAGTCCCCACGGCTCGCGGAGGCCTGGGCTGGGGCACCGGCCCGGTGAGCCTCGTGCTCGCCGTGATCATCGTGGTGCTCGTCACGGCGCTGAGCGTGCGCTCGTCTAGGGATCGCCGCCGGGAGGCCGTTTAGCTTCCGGTCCTGATCTCGAGCAGTTGTGGCTTTAGACGGTGGCTCCGACCGGCGTCGATCCGGTGACCTCACGATTTTCAGTCGTGCGCTCTACCAACTGAGCTACAGAGCCGTGGATAAGGCACGGCCGTCTGGCGAGAGAAGACCGTGCCTTGCGACCCTGACCGGACTTGAACCGGCGACCTCCGCCGTGACAGGGCGGCGCGCTAACCAACTGCGCTACAGGGCCTAGCTATTTGTGTTTCGTGACCCCAACGGGATTCGAACCCGTGTTAACGCCGTGAAAGGGCGCCGTCCTAGGCCACTAAACGATGGGGCCGTGAGAGCGCGAACCCTCATAGCTACCGAGGAACAAGCATAAGGGTGGGCCCCCCTTTTGCCAAACGGGCCGGATCGCGCCGGAACCGGGCCACGCCGCAGGACATGGAGGCCAGGCGGGAGAGGGGCGTTAGGTTCGAGTCGGCGGTAAAGCTCGGCGGGACTGGCCTGGGATCCATCCACTTGTTACTGTTACTCCTGTTAACAGTGTGACTGGCGTGACTCGGGGGAGTCGCCATGGGTCGACACGGGCGGGGAATCATGAATCAACTCAGCACGGCGAAGAGTGTCGTGCCGCGTCGTCGCGGCCGCATCGTCGCGCTCGTTCTCGCGGCCGCCATGGCGGTGACCGGGACGGTGGTCGGCGGCAGCGTCGCCTATGCGGCCGACTATCCGAGCTGGAACGACGTTCAGAACGCCCGCAACAACGAGGCGGCGAAGAAGGCCGAGATCCAGCGCATCCAGAACCTTCTCGCGGGTCTCGAGGCGCAGGTCAACCAGACGCAGGAGATCGCCAAGCAGAAGGGCGAGGAGTTCTTCGTCGCCGACCACGCGTACAACGAGGCCGCGTACAAGGCGGATGAGCTGCAGAAGCAGGCCGACGAGGCCCAGGACAAGGCGGCGCAGTCCAAGCAGCAGGCGGGCCAGCTCGCCGCGCGACTGGCCCGTGCCGGCGGTGCCGGAGACCTGAGCACGACCATCTTCTTCAGCGGGAACAAGGCCGACGGCCTGCTCTCGCAGCTGGGGCTGGCGAGCCTGGTCAAGCAGCAGTCGGCCGGTCTCTACGAGAAGGCCACCCAGGACCAGAACACCGCGCAGTCCCTCACCGACCAGGCCAACGTCGCCAAGGAAGCGCTGAAGGCGCTGAAGGATGCGGCGGAGAAGGCCATGCAGGAGGCCAACGCCGCGGCGGAGGCCGCAGCGAACGCCCTCACCGAGCAGCAGACCAACAAGGCGAGACTGGATGCGCAGCTCCAGACTCTGATCACCGACCGGCAGCACACCGAGGCCGAGTACACCGCCGGCGTGCAGGCGCAGTTCGCGGCGAGCGCCGGACTGGGCGCCGGGCAGATCACCTCGTCGGGATGGGCGAAGCCCTCGGCCGGCCACGTGGTGAGCGGCTTCGGGCATCGGGTCTCGCCCGGCGGGATCGGCTCGACCTATCACGAGGGCGTCGACCTCGGCGCGGGGTGCAACACCCCGATCTACGCCGCGCACTCGGGCACCGTCGTCTACGCGGGCTGGTACGGCGGCTACGGCAACTACATCAAGATCTCGAACGGCGACGGGATCTACACCGCATACGGGCACATCGTGAACGGCGGCATCCTGGTGCAGGTCGGCCAGCAGGTCGGCGTCGGCCAGAACATCGCCAAGGTCGGCTCGACCGGCAACTCGACCGGCTGCCATCTCCACTTCGAGGTGCACAACCCGACGCCGATCGACCCGGTGCCCTTCATGCGCAACCAGGGCATCCAACTCTGACCCATCCGGCGCTCGAGGGCGCCGGACCCCGCCCCGGATGCGGTGCGCCGACCCGATAGTCCTCGACTCGGTCCTTCGCGGACCCGCCCTTCGTCGGCCCGCCCGTCATCGAGTTGACGCAAATCGACCTTCCGCAGCGCGGGTGGGTCGATTTGCGTCAACTCGATGCGGGTGACCAGAGGGTCGAGCGGATGCCGTGAGCGGCAGGGCAGCGCGGATGCCGCGGGCAGCGCGGATGCCGGGGGTGCCCCGCGGCGCACGGGCCTGCAGGATGCCGGGGACGCCCCGCGGCGCACGGGCCCGCAGGATGCCGGGAACGCCCGCACGACGCATCGGGCCCGCAGAAGGGGAGAGAACCGGCGCGGCGCGGCGGAAGGATGAGCCGGCGAACCGGCGCGGCGCCCGTGGACGCAGCAGCGGAACTAGTGACCGGCCGGCGGCACGTAGGCCTTGATCGCGGCCTCGATCAGGCCCTCGGCCTCCGCCTTGTCGCCCCAGCCCTCGGTCTTGACCCACTTGCCCGGCTCGAGGTCCTTGTAGTGCTCGAAGAAGTGCTCGATCTCCTTGCGGGTGTACTCGGGGATGTCGTCCACATCCTGCACCCAGTCCCAGCGCGGGTCCTTGGCCTGCACGGCGATCACCTTGGCGTCGCCGCCCCCGTCGTCCGTCATCTTGAAGACGCCGACCGGGCGCACCTTCACGCCGACGCCGGGGAACAGCGGGTAGTCGAGAAGCACCAGCACGTCCAGCGGGTCGCCGTCGTCGCCCAGCGTCTTGTCGAAGAAGCCGTAGTCGGTGGGGTAGACGAAGCCGGTGTAGAGCACCCGGTCCAGGAAGACCCGTCCGGTCTCGTGATCGACCTCGTACTTGTTGCGGCTGCCCTTGGGGATCTCGATGACGGCGTCGTAGCTGCCCATTGGCGGTGCTCTCCTCGATGTTCGTAGACCTGACGCACTAACGTTACTGGATGCCTGATCGGCCCAGACTGACCCCCGCGATCGCCGACGTGCGCAGGGCCGTGCGCGAGTCGCTCGCAGCCCTCGACACCGTCGGGAGTTCAGGACTCACGCCGGGCCAAGCCGCCGGCAGGTCCTCCGCGCCGAGCATTCCCGGCGCACGTCCTGAGCTTCCGACGAGAGAACCGACGGGGGCAGCGGACGGGGCCATCGTGCTGGTCGCGCTCAGCGGCGGCCCCGACTCGCTCGCGCTGGCGGCAGCCACCGCCTTCGAGGCGTCGCGGCGTGATGTGCAGGCAGGCGCGGTGATCGTCGATCACGGCCTGCAGCAGGGATCGGCGGATGTCGCTGCTCGCGCCGCGGAGCAGGCCCGGTCTCTGGGCCTCGACCCGGTTCTCGTGAGACGCGTCGAGGTGGGCGCCGATGGCGGTCCGGAGGCCGCGGCCAGGGACGCGCGCTACGCGGCGCTCACCGCGGCGGCCGAAGAGACCGGCGCGGTGCGGGTGCTGCTCGGGCACACTCTCGACGACCAGGCGGAGACCGTTCTGCTCGGTCTGGCCAGGGGCAGCGGCCTGGCCAGCATCCAGGGCATGGCGCCGCTCAGCGGCCTGTTCGCGCGGCCGCTGCTGCAACTGCGGCGTGAGACGACAGTGCGGTTCTGCGCGGACTCCGGGCTCGAGCCGTGGCTCGACCCGCACAACTCCGACGAGAGGTTCAGCCGCGTGCGGGTGCGCTGGACAGTGCTCCCGGTGCTGGAGGCCGAGCTGGGTCCCGGCGTCGCAGAGGCCCTCGCCCGCACCGCCGCGATGGCCAGGGAGGACGGCGAGGCGCTCGACCACTTCGCCGACGAGGTGCTGGAGGAGCTCGCCGAGCACGCGGAGGCCGGCATCTCGCTGCCGGCGAAGGCGCTCGCCAGCAACCCGGCTGCGCTGCGTCAGCGCATCGTCCGCGCCGCCGTCCTCGCCGAGTTCGGCGTGAGCCTCAGCCGAGCCCACACCCTGCAGGCCACCCGGCTGGCCACCGACTGGCACGGGCAGGGGCCGCTCGACCTGCCCGGCGTTAAGGTGGAGAGGCAGGGCCCACTCCTGCTCTTCACCGCGAGCAGTTAAGGACAGCGATGGAACTCGCCGATGTCGCCGACGACCTCACCGAGGTGCTCTACACCGAGCAGCAGATCCTCGACAAGATCGCCGAGCTCGCCCGCCGCATCGAGGCGGACTACGCCGGCCAGAGACCGCTCCTGGTCGCGGTGCTCAAGGGCGCGGTGATGGTGATGGCGGATGTCGCCCGCGAGTTGAAGATGCACGTGGACGTCGACTTCATGGCGGTCTCCTCGTACGGATCCAGCACGGAGTCGAGCGGTGTCGTGCGCATCCTCAAGGACCTCGACTCCGACCTGGCCGGCCGGCACGTGATCATCGTCGAGGACATCATCGACTCGGGGCTGACGCTGGCCTGGCTGAAGGCGAACCTGCTCAGCCGGGGACCGGCATCCCTCGAGATCCTGGCGCTGCTGCGCAAGCCCGAGGCGGCGAAGGTCCAGGTCGACGTGAAGTACTTCGGCTTCGACATCCCCAACGCCTTCGTGGTCGGCTACGGCCTGGACTACGCGGAGCGGTACCGCAACCTCCGCGGCGTCGCGGTGCTCGCGCCGCACGTCTATCGGTAGCGCGCGCAGTAAGCCCACGGAGAACATGCAGGGGCCGCCCAGAGCCCCTCCGGTAGCCTTGCAAGCACTCTTCGAAAGAAAGGTGGCGGGTCGCGCCCGCAACACTATGGACGTCAAGCGCATCTTCCGTGGCCCGCTGGTCTGGATCATCCTGGCCATCGTCGCGGTCGCCCTGGGATTCAGCTTCCTGACCGCCTCGGGCTACAAGGAGATCACCACCAAGGAAGGCCTGCAGCTCCTCTCCGACGACAAGGTCGCCTCGGCGAAGATCTTCGACGGCGACCAGCGAGTCGACATGGTCCTGACCGAGGCGGGCAAGGACGGCACGCAGGTGCAGTTCTACTACGCGACCCCGCGCGGCGCCGAGGTGGTCAAGGCCGTCACCGATGCCAACCCGAAGTCCTTCGACGACAAGGTCGACAAGGGGAACTGGATCACCTCCCTGCTCGGCCTGGTGGTCCCGTTCGTCATCATCGGCCTGATCTTCTGGCTGCTGGTCTCCAACATGCAGGGCGGCGGCAACAAGGTCATGCAGTTCGGCAAGTCGAAGGCGAAGCTGGTCTCCAAGGAGCAGCCGAAGGTGACCTTCGCGGATGTCGCCGGCAGCGACGAGGCGATCGAGGAGCTCGAGGAGATCAAGGACTTCCTCAAGGAGCCGGCGAAGTTCCAGGCGGTCGGGGCGCGCATCCCGAAGGGCGTGCTGCTCTACGGGCCTCCCGGAACCGGCAAGACGCTGCTCGCCCGCGCCGTGGCGGGCGAGGCCAACGTGCCGTTCTACTCGATCTCCGGTTCCGACTTCGTCGAGATGTTCGTCGGCGTCGGCGCGAGCCGGGTGCGTGACCTCTTCGCGCAGGCCAAGGAGAACTCGCCGGCCATCATCTTCATCGACGAGATCGACGCCGTCGGCCGGCACCGCGGTTCCGGCATGGGCGGCGGGCACGACGAGCGCGAGCAGACCCTCAACCAGCTGCTGGTCGAGATGGACGGCTTCGACGTGAAGACCAACGTGATCCTCATCGCGGCGACCAACCGGCCGGACATCCTCGACCCCGCGCTGCTGCGTCCCGGCCGCTTCGACCGGCAGATCGGCGTCGACGCGCCGGATCTCCAGGGTCGCAAGCAGATCCTCGAGGTGCACGGCAAGGGCAAGCCGCTCGCCGCCAGCGTCGATCTCGAGGTGCTCGCCCGCAAGACCCCGGGCTTCACCGGGGCCGACCTGGCCAATGTGCTCAACGAGGCGGCGCTGCTCACCGCCCGCTCCAACGCGCAGCTGATCGACAACCGCGCCCTGGACGAGGCCGTCGACCGGGTCATGGCCGGTCCTCAGCGCCGCACCCGCGTGATGAAGGACAAGGAGAAGCTGATCACGGCGTACCACGAGGGCGGCCACGCTCTCGCCGCCGCGGCGATGCGCCACACCGACCCGGTGACCAAGGTGACGATCCTGCCCCGCGGCCGCGCCCTCGGCTACACGATGGTGCTCCCGCTGGAGGACAAGTACTCGGTCACCCGCAACGAGCTGCTCGACCAGCTGACCTACTCGATGGGCGGCCGGGTCGCCGAGGAGATCGTGTTCCACGACCCGACCACCGGGGCGTCCAACGACATCGAGAAGGCCACCGGCATCGCCCGCAAGATGGTCACCGAGTACGGCATGAGCGCCGGCGTCGGCTCGGTGCGGCTGGGCAACAGCCAGAACGAGATGTTCGGGCGCGACATGGGCGGCTCCCGCGACTACTCCGAGCGCCTCTCCGAGGAGGTCGACGCCGAGGTGCGCGGCCTGATCGAGGCGGCGCACACCGAGGCCTGGCAGGTGCTCAACGAGAACCGGGCGGTCCTCGACCGCCTGGCGACGGCGCTGCTCGAGAAGGAGACCCTGGACCACAACGAGCTGGCCGAGATCTTCAAGGACGTGAAGAAGCTGCCCGAGCGCCCGCAGTGGCTCTCCAGCGCCAAGCGCCCCCTGTCGGACAAGCCGCCGGTGGTCGTTCCGAGCAAGGCTCCGATCGACCCGGGTGTGGTGGATGGCGGAGTGTCCTCCGAGAAGAAGACCCCCACCAAGCCGCGGACGCCACGGGTACGCAAGAGCCCGGGCATCGCGCCAGCCTGAGAGGCGACACGTGCCCCGCGACCTGACGCGCCGCGTCGACACAGCGCGCGTCGAGGCGGCGGTGCGCGAGCTGATCCTCGCGATCGGCGAGGATCCGGAGCGGCCGGGCCTCGTGCAGACGCCGGCCAGGGTCGCCGAGAGCTACGCCGAGTTCTTCTCCGGGGTCGGCCGTGATCCGGCCGAGGAGCTGGCGGGAACGCTGCCAGCCGATTCGAACGGTGAGCTGGTGATCCTGCGCGGGGTGGAGTTCCGTTCCATCTGCGAGCACCACCTGCTCCCGTTCCGCGGGATGGCCCATCTCGCCTACGCCCCTCATCAGCGGATCGTCGGGCTCGGTAGGCTTCCTGCCGTGGTCGACCTCCTCGCATCCCGTCCCCAGCTGCAGGAGCGCCTGGGCGAGCAGATCGCCGGCGCGATCGAGCAGGCCCTGGAGGCGCGGGGGGTGCTCGTGGTGCTCGACGCCGTGCACGACTGCGTCTCCACGCGCGGTCCCCGGCTCGCGGCGAGCTCCACGGTGACCGTCGCCGCCCGAGGCTCTCTCGCCGAACCCGCGGCCAGGGCAGAGGTCATGGCCCTGATCGGAGCGCCCGATGCCCGATGAGCTCGTTGCCCAGCCTCAGGATCCGTCCAGGCCGGTGCGTCCGCGCATCATGGGCATCCTCAACGTCACGCCCGACTCGTTCAGTGACGGCGGCGAGTACAGCAGCTTCGACGACGCGATCCGGCACGGCATCGAGCTGCACGCCGCCGGTGCGCAGCTGATCGATGTCGGAGGCGAGTCGACCCGGCCCGGCGCTGGACGGGTCCCGGTCGAGCAGGAGAAACGGCGGGTGCTCCCCGTGATCGAGGGCCTGGTGGCCGAGGGCGTTCCGGTGAGCATCGACACGATGAACGCGGCGACCGCCCTGGCCGCAGCAGAGCGCGGTGTGGCGATGATCAACGACGTCTCCGGCGGCCTCGCCGACGAGGGGATGCCGCGGGTCGCTGCCGAGACCGGACTCCACTTCGTCGCCATGCACTGGCGCGGTCCCAGCGACAGGATGGATGCGATGGCGGTCTACTCCGACCTGCTCAGGGAGGTGCGCGAGGAGCTGAAGGGCCGGGCTGCCGCCCTGATCGTCAGCGGTGTCTCCCCGGATCGGATCATCCTCGATCCCGGCATCGGCTTCGCCAAGAACGGCGAGCAGAACTGGCGGCTGCTCGCGAACATCGACGCCGTCGGCAGCATCGGCTTCCCGGTGCTCGTCGGCGTCTCGCGCAAGCGCTTCCTCGGCGGACTGCTTCCAGAGGGCGCGACGATGAAGGACCGCGATCCTGCCACCTCTGTGACGAGCGCGCTGCTGGCGCAGGCCGGGGTGTGGGGAGTGCGCGTGCACGACGTGGCCGGGACCGCCGCCGCGCTCGACGTCTGGGAGGCCATGCAGCCATGAACGGCGCCGTTGACGGGCAGCACGACGAGATCACCCTCACCGGTCTTCGGGCCTTCGCCTTCCACGGCGCGCTGCCCGAGGAGCGGGTCAGCGGGCAGGAGTTCGTCATCGACCTCACCGTCTCGCTCGACCTCGACGCCGCTGCCGTGTCGGACGACCTGACCGAGACGATCCACTACGGCGTCCTGGCCCGCCAGGTTGTCGAGGCCGTGGAGGGCGAGCCGGTCGACCTCATCGAGACCGTCGCCCAGCGCGTCGCCGACGTGGTCCTGGCCTACCCGCTGGCCCTCGCGGTCAGGGTCACCGTGCACAAGCCCAGCGCGCCGATCGACGTGCCGTTCGCCGATGTCTCGGTCGCGATCACCCGGGTTCGCGCATGACCTCCGCGGTGATCGCGCTCGGGTCGAACCTCGGCGATCGGGAGGCGAACCTGCGCTCGGCGGTCGCCGCGATCGCCGATCTCGGCGGCGTGGCGATCACCGGGGCCTCCGGCATCGTGGAGTCCCGTGCGCTGAAGCCGGACGGGGTGGATGCCGCGGCTCCCCAGTACCTCAACGCCGTGCTGCTGGTCGACAGCGGCATCGGCGCCCTGGAGCTGCTCGACGAGCTGAACCGCATCGAGGCCGAGCACGGCAGGGTGCGCGCCGAGCGCTGGGGGGACCGCACCCTCGACCTCGACCTGCTGCTGTTCGGCGAGGATGTCTCCGGCACCGAGCGGCTCACCCTGCCCCACCCCCGCGCGGCGGAACGGGCCTTCGTGGTGGTGCCGTGGCTGCAGGCCGATCCCGACGCCGAGCTGCCGGGGGTCGGCAGGCTCGACGGTCTCGCCTCCGCCGCCTCCGACGACCTCTGGGAGTTCGAGGCCGAGCCGCTGGTGCCGTCCAGGGAGGGTGCCCGGTGAAGCGCACCAGCGCCCCGCTGCTCGTCGTGCTCGCCGTGCTCGGCGGCATCGCCGGCGGACTGCTCGAGCTGGCGCTGTCGGCCACCGGCCGCGCCATCATCGTCCTGCCGATCACGCTCGCGATAGCCCTGGCGGCGATCGGCGGCATCGTGGTCTCTCTCGCCCTCCCCATCCGCCGATCCA
>Ga0182749_1001142_pt1 | contig 21644 bp, 20 predicted proteins | sample eDN3rd37CKraftMG_FD_128875 | JGI IMG/M metagenome (GOLD analysis project Ga0182749, IMG submission 128875) | Enriched Miracle-Growth compost microbial communities from Emeryville, California, USA - eDNA 3rd pass 37_C Kraft MG (version 2) (version 2) ...
AGGCCGCGATCACGCCGGAGGCGACGCGGCGGTCGTAGCCGTAGCGCATCATGATCGGCAGCGAGATGAGGCCCATCGAGATGACCGAGGCCGCGACCACGCCGGTCGTCGCGGCGAGCAGGGCGCCGACGAAGATGACGGCGTAGGCCAGTCCGCCGCGCACCGTGCCGAACAGCTGCCCGATCGTGTCGAGCAGGTCCTCGGCCATGCCGGATCGTTCGAGCACCAGCCCCATGAAGGTGAAGAACGGAATGGCCAGCAGCGTGTCGTTGTTCATCACGCCGTAGACGCGTTCCGGCAGCGCCTGCAGGAAGTCGGGCGCGAACAGGCCGAGGTCGATGCCGGCGAGCGCGTAGATGAGGCCGACGGCGCCGAGCGAGAAGGCGGCCGGATAGCCGAGCAGTAGGAAGACAACAAGCGAGCCGAACATGATCGGCGCCATGTTGTCGATGATGAATTGCACCATTGCGATGTCCCCCCGGGCGCCGCTTCAGCGATGCTCGATCGCGTCGACGATGTGCTCGACTTCGGCCTCGAGCGTGTCCTTCTGCGTCTCGTGGGGATCCGGGATCATGTCGCGCATGACGGCGAGCCGCTTGATGAGCTCCGAGATGCCCTGGATGAGGAGCAGCGCGAAGCCGATCATGACCAGCGACTTCGCCGGCCATTGCGGCAGGCCGCCGGCATTACCCGATTGCTCGTTGATCTCGTACGAGCGGAAGAAGAACGGGATGCCGGTCGTGATCATGATGATGCACAGCGGCAGCAGGAAGAAGGCGTGACCGATCGCGTCGATCCAGTTGCGCACCGTCTTCGGCAGCAACTGGTTCACGATGTCGATGCGGATGTGCTCGTTGGCGAGCAGCGTCCACGGCGCGCACAGCAGGAACACGATGCTGAACAGCACCCATTGCAATTCCAGCCAGGAATTGGACGAGGTGTCGAAGATCTTGCGGATGGTGGCGTTGGCGGCCGAGACGATGACTGCCGCCAGGATCAGCCAGGCCAGACGGCGGCCGAGCCAGGAATTCATCGCGTCGATCAGCCGGGTGACCGGCAGCAACGCCTTCAGGACTGCGTCGAGGGCGCCCAAGTCACAACTCCCCTCTGCGGGCCGGAGGTTGCCGGCCGGCGTGTTATTTTTCTTGATATCCCCACGGCTCGGACCCCCACGGCCAAGCGTGGTCACCTAATCCGAAGGGAGGCGCACCCGTCAATGGCGAATTTGGCAGCCTAGACTAAGGATAGCGGGCCGGTTGCGGCGAGCCCGGGAGGGCGGCCCGGGGGTGCTGATTCAGCCGCCCGTCACGCTCATATGGCGGGCCACCGCCGGGCGCTGGTGCTCGCGATCGATCACGAAATCATGGCCTTTCGGCTTGCGCCCAATGGCCTCGTCGATCGCGGCAAAGAGCGGAGTGTCGCTTTCGGAGGCGCGCAGCGGGGCGCGCAGGTCGGCGGCGTCGTTCTGGCCCAGGCACATATACAAGGTGCCGGTGCAAGTGACCCGGACGCGGTTGCAGCTTTCGCAGAAGTTGTGGGTCAGCGGCGTGATGAAACCGAGGCGGCCGCCGGTTTCCTTGACTTCGACGTAGCGAGCGGGACCGCCGGTGCGGTAGTCGATGTCCACAAGGGAATAGCGCTCGGCCAGCCGCGCCCGCGCCAGCGACAGCGGCAGATACTGGTCGAGGCGCGACTCGCCGGTCTCGCCGAGCGGCATCACCTCGATCAGGGTCAGGTCCATGCCCCGCCCGTGCGCCCAGGCGGTCATGTCGGCGAGCTCGTCCTCGTTGATGCCCTTGAGCGCCACCGCGTTGATCTTGACCTTGAGGCCGGCCTTCTGCGCGGCGTCGACGCCGGCCAGCACCTTGCCCAGATCGCCCCAGCGGGTGATGGCGCGGAACTTGTCCGGATCGAGGGTGTCGATCGACACGTTGATGCGCCGGACGCCAAGGTCCTTCAATTCGGCGGCGTATTTCTCGAGTTGCGAGCCGTTGGTGGTAAGCGTCAGTTCCGACAGCGCGCCGCTCCTGAGGTGGCGCGACAGCGACGACACCAGCGTCATGATCCCGCGCCGCACCAGCGGCTCGCCGCCGGTCAGCCGCAGCTTGGTCACGCCCTTCGCGATGAAGGCGCTGCACAGGCGGTCGAGCTCCTCGAGCGACAACAGCTCGGCCTTCGGCAGGAAGGTCATGTGCTCGGACATGCAATAGACGCAGCGGAAGTCGCAGCGGTCGGTCACCGAAACGCGCAGGTAGGTGATCGCGCGGGCGAAGGGATCGATCAGCGGCCGCGGCTTGACGCCGGCGCGATCGAAATCGGTTACCGAAGGCCCTTCGCCTGTGGTCATCCGCAATCCCCGCCGCAAGTGCCGTCTAAGTGCCGTCAATGCCGGCCGAAAGCTCGCCCGTCGGCCCGATATAGGAACTGTGGCCGACAAAGGCCAGCGCGTCCAGCGCCGGGCTGCCACGCGAACCGCTCAAACGAAACGGCCCGCGTCGGTGGGCGCGGGCCGTGGGCATCCGGTGTTCCGGAACGATCAGCGCTGCGGCGGCGGCGGCGCGGCCGGCCAGGGCGAGGTCGTCTGCGGGGCCGTGGCGGCGGGCGCCGCGGCCGGGGCGGGAGCAGGGGCCTGCGCCGCCGGCTTCGCCGCGGCCGGCTTCGCCGCCGGTTTGGCAGCGGGCTTGGCGGCCGGCTTGGTCGTATGGTGGCGCACCGGCTTCTTCGCCGGCTTCGGCGGCGGCGGCGCCGGCGACAGCTCGGCGAGCATCGGGTTCGGCCGCAGCTGCGGCGGCGAGCCCGGCGTATTGATCACCTCGAACTGATCGGTCTCCGGCAGGTAGCCGTTCATCGAGAACGTAGCCGTCAGGTTCGCCTCGGTCGGCAGCGCGAGCGCGCACGGCGTGCGGCACGTCTGGCCATTCGAGACTTTCACGTCGGCGCCCGGCGGCTCCGACTCGAAGCGCACGGTATCCATCACTGGACCCGGCTTGAGCCCGTCGAGGCTCATCCAGTCGGACGACGTCGAAGAGCACGCCGCAAGAGCAAGCGCGCTGCCGACGATGGCAATCACTCGATACATCGTTGTAAGCATCCCCACGCGAGCCGCACACAAGACCCGCCCGGCGGCAAGATACGGGCGTTGACACATGCGTGCAATCACTTCGATCCCGTTAACCTTACCGCGTTAACCATGTTCGCCGCAGACCGCGCGAAATCACGCCGATAATGCGGCGATTTCGCCGGGCAGTTGCGCGAAGTGGCTGATGACGCGGTCGGGGCCGTATTCGGCAACCGGCTGTTCGCTGTAGCCGAAATCGACCGCAATGACCGGGATGCCGGCCGCGCGCGCGGTGCGGATGTCGGTCACGGAATCGCCGATCATCACCGCCGCGCCGGCGCCGCCGGCGGCGGCGATGGTGCGGCGCAAGATTTCCGGATCCGGCTTCTGGATGCCGAACGTGTCCTGGCCGCAGATCGCGGCGAAGCGATCGGCGAGATCGAGCTCACGCAACAGCAGCAGCGACAGCCGCTCGAGCTTGTTCGTGCACACCGCGAAACGATGGCCGCGCTGCGCGAGCAGATCGAGCGCCTCGATCAGCCCCGGAAAAGGGCGTGAGCGCACGGCGATGTTGGCGGTGTAGTGCTCGAGGAATTCGGCGAACAGCCGGTCCATCAGCGCCGGCGTCGCTTCGCGCCCGTCCGCTTCGAGGCCGCGCAGCAGCATCGCCTTGGCGCCGCCGCCGATCATCGCGCGCGCGCTCTCATACGGCACGGCCGGCAGGCCCTCGCGGGCGAAGACGACATTGAGCGTGTCGACGAGATCGGGTGCGGTGTCGACGAGCGTGCCGTCGAGGTCGAAGACGAGGAGGGGGGCGGTCATGTCGGCCCCCTCGCTAGCCGCCGCGGCGGCGGCTTGCAAGCCCGGCCGGGCTGGCGGCGGAGGGCTGTTCAGGCCCGGCAATCGAGGCTAGATAGGCACCGTCTCGCCCCGATCCGCCCAACACAGTCCCGCGGTGCCATGAACGCCGAGCAATTCAAACGCGCCGCTGCGGCCAAGGCCCTCGATTTCGTGCGTCCCGGCATGCGGCTCGGTCTCGGCACCGGCTCGACCGCCAAGCATTTCGTCGAGCTGCTCGGCGAGCGCGTGCGCAACGGCCTCGACGTCGTCGGCGTGCCGACCTCGGAAGCGACCCATGCCGACGCGGTGCGCGCCGGCATCGCGCTTGCCACCCTCGACGACATTTCCGAGCTCGACCTCACGGTCGACGGCGCCGACGAGATCGCGCCCGACCTCACGCTGGTCAAAGGCGGCGGTGGCGCGCTGCTGCGCGAGAAGATCGTCGCCGCCGCATCCGCGCGCATGCTGGTCATCGCCGACGAGAGCAAATGCGTGCCCGTGCTCGGGCGCTTCCCGCTGCCGATCGAGATCGCGCCGTTCGGCGCCGGCGCCACGCTGCGCGCGGTCGAGGCGGCGATCGCCGGCTTGCAGGCGCCGGGGCGCCTCGACCTCAGGCGCGGCCGCGACGGCCATCCTTTCGTCACGGATGGCGGCCACTGGATCGTCGATGCCGCGCTCGGCCGGATCGAGGATCCGGCCGCGCTGGCGCGCGCGCTCGCGGCCGTCCCGGGGGTGATGGAGCACGGCCTCTTCGTCGAACTTGCTGCACTCGCCATCGTCGGCGGGCCGGACGGTGTCAGGACGATCGAGCGAGGCTGACGATTTCGAGCCAAATGGAGCAACGATGAAACACTTCATGCGAGCCATGAACTGCACGCTGTCGGCGGGTGCCGTGGCGCTCGCGCTTCTCGCCGCGTCGCCCGCCGCGATCGCGCAGGGGCCGCAACCGTCCGCCGCGGCGATGCTGGTGGCCAAGCAACTCGTGACCGTCACCGGCGCGACGACCCTGTTCAGCCCGCTGGTCGCCGGCGTGGTCGAGCAATCGAAGCTCCTGTATCTGCAGCAGAACCCGATGCTGCAGAAGGACCTCAACGAGATCGCCGCGCAAATGCGCACCGAGCTGCAGCCGCGTTTCGCCGAGGTCGAGGACGAGGTGGCGCGGCAATACGCGACGCATTTCAGCGAGCAGGAGCTCAAGGACATCCTGGCCTTCTACGAGTCGCCGACCGGCAAGAAGATGCTCGTGGAGCAGCCGAAGGTCGTGAACAACAGCATGCAGTTCGCGCAGAACTGGGCCAACAAGCTGTCGACCGAAGTCACGGCGAAGATGCGCGACGAGCTCAAGAAGCGCGGTCACCCGATGTGACGATGGCGCCGGGCGCGGCGCCCGGCGGCGTGTTCAACGGCGAAAGGCGAGGCGCATGAGCGAGCACGACGTCGACCTGTTCGTGATCGGGGCGGGCTCCGGCGGCGTGCGCGCCGCGCGTGTCGCCGCAAGCCACGGCGCCCGCGTCATGATCGCGGAAGAATTCCGCGTCGGCGGCACCTGCGTCATCCGCGGCTGCGTGCCGAAAAAGCTTTTCGTCTACGCCTCCCGTTTCGGCGACGACTTCGAGGATGCCGCCGGCTACGGCTGGACCGTCGACAGACCGGTGTTCTCCTGGCCGACCTTGATCGCCAACAAGGATCGCGAGATCGCCCGGCTCGAGGCGGCCTACACCGCGACGCTCAACCGCTACAAGGTCGAGCTGCGAAAGAGCCGCGCCGTCTTCGAGGACGCGCACACCGTGCGCCTCGAAGCCGACGGCACGCGCGTGCGCGCGGAGACGATCCTCATCGCCACCGGCGCCTGGCCGCATTACGGGCCGAAGATTCCCGGCCTCGAGCACGTCATCTCCTCGAACGAGGCGCTGCACCTGCCCGAATTGCCGAAGCGCATCGTCATCCAGGGCGGCGGCTACATCGCCGTCGAGTTCGCCTGTATCTTCGCCGGGCTCGGCAGCGAGGTGACGCTCGTCTATCGCGGCGAGAACATCTTGCGCGGCTTCGACGACGACGTGCGCGAGCACCTGCGCAACGAGATGCGCGCGCGCGGCATCGCCGTCACCTGCGGCCACACCGTCAGCGCGGTCGACAAAGCGGGCGACGAGTTCGTCGTGCATCTCTCCGACAAGACCACGATCGCCTGCGACAAGGTCATGTTCGCGATCGGCCGGCGGCCGAACGTCATGGGCCTCGGCCTCGACAAGCTCGGCTGCAAGATCCACGAGCACGGCGGCATCGAGGTCGACGAATACTCGCGTACGGCCGTGCCCAGCATCTACGCGGTCGGCGACGTCACCAACCGCGTCAACCTCACGCCGGTGGCGATCCGCGAGGGCCATGCCTTCGCCGACACCGTCTACGGCAACAGGCCGACGCGGGTCGATCACGCCGATGTGCCGACCGCGGTGTTCTCCGAGCCGGAGGTCGGCGTCATCGGCCTGACCGAGGCGCAGGCGCGCGCCGCGTATGACGTGGTCGACGTCTACAAGACCTCGTTCCGGCCGATGAAGGCGACCCTGTCCGGCCGCCAGACCCGCTCGTTCATGAAGCTCCTGGTCGACGGCAGCAGCGACCGCGTGGTCGGCTGCCATCTGGTTGGGCCGGATGCGAGCGAAATGATCCAGCTCGTCGGCATCGCCGTCAAAATGGGGGCGACCAAGGCCGACTTCGACGCCACCATGGCGGTGCATCCGACCGCGTCCGAGGAACTCGTGACCATGCGCGAGAAGGCCATGACCTGGCGTCGCGAGGCGGCCGAATAGCCGTTAAGATTTAGCTCCGCGAAAGTGTGGTATCGACGGCCGGGGGTCGTGTATAAGGCGGCCTTGCGAGTTGGAGTATGCCGTTATGTCCGAGCGTTGGACGCCCGATAGCTGGCGCAGGAAGCCCATTCAGCAGGTTCCGGATTACCCGGACCGGCAGGCTTTGGCCGATGTCGAGAAGCAATTGTCCACCTTTCCGCCGCTGGTGTTTGCCGGCGAGGCCCGCAACCTGAAGCGGCGGCTGGCGCGCGTGGCCGCCGGCGAGGCTTTCCTGCTGCAGGGCGGCGATTGCGCGGAGAGCTTTGCCGAGCACGGCGCCGACAACATCCGTGACTTCTTCCGCAGCTTCCTGCAGATGGCCGTGGTGATGACCTATGCCGGCGCCTCGCCGGTGGTGAAGGTCGGCCGCATCGCCGGCCAGTTCGCCAAGCCGCGCTCCTCTCCGGTTGAAAAGCGCGGAAGCGAGGAACTGCCGAGCTACCGCGGCGACATCATCAACGACATCGCCTTCACGCCCGACTCGCGCACGCCCGATCCGCGCCGGCAGGTCGAGGCCTATCGCCAGTCGGCGGCGACGCTCAACCTGCTGCGCGCCTTCGCGCAGGGCGGCTACGCCAACCTCGCCAGCGTGCGCCAGTGGATGCTCGGCTTCGTCAAGGACAGCCCGCAGTCGCGCCGGTACGTGGAATTGTCGGAGCGCATCTCCGAGGCGCTCGGCTTCATGCAGGCCTGCGGCCTCGATCTGGAGAGCCAGCCGGAGCTGCGCACGACCGAGTTCTATACGAGTCACGAGGCGCTGCTGCTCGGCTTCGAGCAGGCGCTGACCCGCATCGATTCGACGACCGGCGACTGGTACGCGACCTCGGGCCACATGCTGTGGATCGGCGACCGCACGCGCCAGGCCGACCACGCGCACATCGAATATGCGCGCGGCGTGAAGAATCCGATCGGCCTCAAATGCGGCCCGTCGCTGAAGACCGACGATCTCCTGCGCCTGATCGACGTGCTCAATCCCGACAACGAGCCGGGCCGGCTGACGCTGATCGGCCGCTTCGGCGCCGAGAAGGTCGGCGAGCATCTGCCGGCGCTGGTGCGCGCGGTCAAGCGCGAGGGTCGCGTCGTCGTGTGGTCGTGCGATCCGATGCACGGCAACACCATCGCCTCGGCGACCGGTTACAAGACGCGGCCGTTCGACCTCATCCTCAAGGAGGTGCGCGGCTTCTTCGACGTGCACCACGCCGAGGGCACTTATGCCGGCGGCGTGCACCTGGAGATGACCGGGCAGAACGTCACCGAATGCACCGGCGGCGCCCGCGCCATCACCGAGGCCGATCTCAACGATCGCTATCACACGGTCTGCGATCCGCGTCTCAACGCCGAGCAGGCGATCGATCTCGCTTTCCTCCTCGCCGAGCTCCTGAAGAAGGCGCGGGCGAGCCGCGCCGCGCCGATGCCGGTCGCGGCCGGGCTGTAGCGTCTCCGTCGTCTTCGTTGCGGAAGCGGCCGACGGGTCTGCGCGATGCGCGGGCCCGTTGCCGCGCTCCGTGCGGCGCAACGAATGTGTTGAGATCTGTCGACGCCGCGCCGGTTGCGAACCCGTTTACGTTGTCGCCGCGCCCCGTCTCATCTTTAATGATGCGGTCGATTCCGCGCCGATTGAACCCGTGACGACCGGGCAAATCCTTTTCGCAAGCGTTTCGCCGCAGTGATGCAGGTGTGAAGGTATCGTGAGATTGAAGACCATTGCCGCGCTGGCAGCGGCCGTCCTCGCCGCCGGCGCACATGCAGCCGCCGCCAATCCGTTCATCGTCGAGCCGGTAAAGCCCGCCTTCAGCGCCACCTTCGCGATGCGCTACTGGTACGCCATGGGCTCGACCGGCAAGGACCTCTACGGTCTGACCCGCGACGTCCTCAATTCGCGGCTGAGCTACACCGGCCTGCAGTCGCATACGGCGGAAGCCGTGTTTCGCGTCGACCACGACAGCGGGCTGTTCTGGAAGGGCTATGGCGGTCTGGGCGTGCTCACCGGCGGCAAGCTGCAGGACGAGGATTTCCCGCCGGACACGACGCCCTATTCGAGCACGGACAGCTCGCTGCAGAACCAGACGATCGGCTATCTCAGCACCGACATCGGCGGCGCGATCCTGCGCGGCCGCGACTTCCGTCTCGACGGTTTCGTCGGCTATCACTATCTGCGCCTGCGCACGAAGGCGGTCGGCTGCACGCAGATGGCGACGAATCCGACGATCTGCTCGCCGAGCCTTCCCGACAGCGTCGCGGTCCTCGTCCAGGACAACAACTGGCATTCGCTGCGCCTCGGCCTCGCCGCCGACGTCCCGATCGTCGACAGGCTGCGCCTGAACGTCGAGGGCGCCGTCCTGCCTTACGTCTGGCTCAAGGGCAGCGACGACCACCTGCTGGTGCCCGACTTCAACGGTGCGGTCCCGGAACACGGCCACGGCTGGGGCTATCAGCTCGAGGCGACGCTGACCTATGCCCTGACCGACGCTTGGAGCGTCGGTGTCGGCGGCCGCTACTGGCATATGGAGACGAGGGGCGAGTCCGACTTCTCGGCCTCCGGCACCCCGCCGCAGCCGCTCGACTTCAAGGTCGACGTCTACGGTGTCTATCTGCAGGGCAGCTACCGCTTCGGCGGACTCTGACGGACGCGGAACCCCTCCCTCCCGGGCCGCAGCCATTGCCCGGGGTGCAGCCGAAGCGGTACAGGTTGAGCCATGACCGGGGCACCCACCGACCGACTGGCCATCGCCATCGCGCAGCTCAACCCGACCGTCGGCGACGTCGCCGGCAATGCGGTGAAAGCCGCGCGCGCGCGCAAGGAAGCGGCCGCGCAGGGCGCCGATCTCATCGTCTTCCCCGAGCTGTTCATCGCCGGCTATCCGCCGGAGGACCTCGTGCTCAAGCCGGCCTTCCAGGCCGCCTGCCGCGCCGCCATCGAGGCGCTGGCGCGCGAGACGGCGGAGGAGGGGCCGGCGATGCTCATCGGCACGCCCTGGCTCGACGGCGGCAAGCTCTACAACGCCGTGGCGCTGCTCGACCGCGGCGTCATCGCCGCGCTGCGCTACAAGGTCAACCTGCCGAACTACGGCGTGTTCGACGAGAAGCGCGTGTTCGCCGCCGGTCCGGTGCCGGGGCCGGTCAATGTGCGCGGCGTGCGCCTCGGCGTGCCGATCTGCGAGGACATCTGGACCGAGGAATCGGCCGCCTACGAGAACGTGGTCGAGTGCCTGGCGGAGACCGGCGCCGAGCTCCTGATCGTGCCGAACGGCTCGCCCTACTGGCGCAACAAGGGTGACGTGCGGCTCAACATCGCCGTCGCGCGGGTCACCGAGCAGGACCTGCCGATGATCTACGTCAACCAGATCGGCGGCCAGGACGAGCTCGTGTTCGACGGCGTCTCGTTCGGCCTCAATGCCGACCGCTCGCTCGCCTTCCAGCTCGGCGCCTTCGTCGAGACCATCGTCACCACGCAGTGGGTTCGCGACGGCGGCACCTGGCGCTGCGAGGACGGGCCGATGGTCGATACCGACGAGGCCGACCAGGCGGACTATTCCGCCTGCGTGCTGGGCCTGCGCGACTACGTCAACAAGAACGGCTTTCCCGGCGTCGTGCTCGGGCTCTCCGGCGGCATCGACTCGGCGCTGTGCGCCGCCATCGCCGTCGACGCGCTCGGGCCCGAGCGCGTGCGCTGCCTGATGCTGCCCTACAAGTTCACCTCGCAGGAATCGCTCGACGACGCGGCCGCCTGCGCCAGGGCGCTCGGCGTGCGCTACGAGATCGTGCCGATCGCCGCCGCGGTCGACGGCTTCGAGACGGCGTTGAAGCCGGTCTTCGCGGGGCTGCCGCGCGACGTCACCGAAGAGAACCTGCAGGCGCGCGCGCGCGGCACGCTGCTGATGGCGGTGTCGAACAAGTACAATCTCATGGTGGTGACGACCGGCAACAAGTCGGAGATGTCGGTCGGCTACGCCACGCTCTATGGCGACATGAACGGCGGCTTCAATCCGATCAAGGACATCTACAAGACCGAGGTGTTCCGCCTCTCGCGCCTGCGCAACGCGTGGAAGCCGCACGATGCGCTCGGGCCGGCCGGCCTGGTCATTCCGGAGAACATCATCACGCGGCCGCCGACGGCGGAATTGCGCGAGAACCAGAAGGACGAGGATTCGCTGCCGCCTTACGCGGTGCTCGATCCGATCCTCGAGCGCCTGGTCGAGCGCGAGGAGCCGGTCTCGGCGATCGTCGCCGCCGGATTCGAGCGCGATACGGTCGCCCGCATCGAGCGCCTCCTGCACGTCGCCGAATACAAGAGGCGGCAGGCGGCGCCCGGCGTGAAGGTGACGCTGAAGAATTTCGGCCGCGACCGGCGCTATCCGATCACCAATCGCTTCCGCGATCCGGGCACGCCGCTGCCCGAGCCCGACGTCTCGCTCGTCACCGGCAGGCCGACGCGCAGCGAAGCGGCGGATGTGTGAACAGCGTCATGGCCGGGCTTGTCCCGGCCATCCACGACTCGATTTCTGGCAACTTTCGAAGACGTGGATGCCCGGCACAGGGCCGGGCATGACGAAGTCTCTCAATTCGCCGGCAGGAAGGTCGGGCCGACCGTGCGCACCTTGCGCTTGGTCGGATCGTCCTGGCCGGGCGCGTCGGCGAGCGCCGAGCGGCTCGCGTCCGGCTGCGGCGCGATCGAGGGCCGCAGCGGCTTGCCGTCCGCGCCACGCGGCGACGACAGCTTTTTGGCGTTCTGCTCCGTGACGACGACGTCGCCGGCTTCGACCGTGGTGTCGGGTCCGGAGGACTTCAGGGCCTCGGCCCAGCTCTCGCCCGGGCGGCGGCAGCCGCAGGTCGGGCTCACCGCCTTGCGATACTGGAAGGCGGTGGGCAGCGCCGTATAGGGCTGGCCGTCGATCGAGACCGCCTGCGACATTTCCTCGCCGGGATTGTGATAGGTGTAGAGTTGCACCTGCGAGGCGGGGCACTCGCGCTGGCAGGTCTGCGCGTCGGACTGGAAGCGGTCCGGCGTGGTCGCGAACGAAATCGGGAAATAATAGCCGTCGCACAGCCGCACGCAGACGGTGCGATAGGTGCCGCCGACCGACTGCTGCGGCGCGCCGATGATCGCGCCGCTCTCGTTGCCGAGGCCGCCGAACAGGCGCTCGAAGAAGCCGCCCTGCTGGCCCTGCTGCGTCGCGGCCGAGCGATATTGCGGCCCGCAATTGTTCTGTCCCAGCGCGATCAGGAGCGATTGGCGCTGCGCGGCGCGCTCTGTGTTGCCGCCCTGCGAGCGCTCGAGCTGCATCTGCAGGCGGTCGAGGGTGTTGCGCGCCTGGTCGATCTGCCGGTTGAGGCCGCCGCATTGCGGCGGCGGATTGGAGAAGATCGAGAAGAAGCCGGAGCGCTCGCAGCCCATCTGGCGGGCCTGCGACACCATGCGGTCGACCTCGTATTGCTGGCGGTTGACCGCGTCTTCGGCACGGCGAATCTGGTCGGCGCGGCCGGGATCGTTGTCGCCGCGGTCGAGCGCGGTGAGCTGGGCGACCAGCGCCTGGCAGTTCGGGCCCGGCGCCTGCGCGACGGCAGCGGCGGTGGAAGCGAGCGCGAGCGCGGCGGCGGTCACGGCAGTTCTGGTGAATCCCCTCATGGCCGGCACTCTAGCCCCTGAATTGTGGCGTGGGGAGGTCATGCCGGCCGCGCGCGGACGCTTTCCGCCCGCAGGTTCCAGACGACGCCGATGATGATGATCAGGGCCCCGATCAGCACGAAGACATCGAGGTCTTCGCCGTAGAAGGCCCAGCCGACGAGGGCGATGAGCGGAATGCGCATGAAATCGAGCGGCACCACCAAAGTGGCGTCGCCGGCGCGGAAGGCGTTGCTCAGGCAGTAGTGCGACGTCACGCCGCCGATGCCGAGCGCGATCGCCGGCACGACGTTGTGCGCCTCGAAGCGGGCAAAGGCGGAGAGGTCGCTGCCGACGAGCGACAGCGGAAACTGGATCACCGCCATCCAGAAGACGATGCCGAAGGTGGTCTCGGTCGCCGTCAGCTTCTTGGTCGTGACCATGGTGACGGCATAGCCGAAGGCCGCCGCCAGCACGAGGAAGGCGGCCGGATTGATGCTGGCGAGGCCCGGCCGCAGGATGACGAGCACGCCGGCAAGGCCGAGCACAACCACGCCGGCGCGGCTCCTGGTCATCTTCTCGCTCAGGAGCCAGACCGCCAGCAGCGCCGCCCAGGCCGGCATGGTGAATTCGAGGGCGAACACCATGGCGAACGGCAGGATCGTCAGCGTATAGGCCCAGACGAACTGCGAGGCGTAGTGCACGACGTTGCGCAGGAGGTTGAGCGGCATCCGCCGCGGCAGCGCCGAGGCGCGAAATTCCGGCCACACCAGAAGCATGACGAGCACGACGATGAGCGCGGCGCCGCTGCGGATCGCCAGGATCTCGAAGATCGACAGGCCGCCCCGCGACAATTCGCGGATCGACACCGCCATCAGCGAGAACGACAGCAGCGTGCCGGTCATCCACAGCACGACGCGAACGATATTGTTGAGGGGCGTGGCGCTCACGGGACGTGCGACGGCGTAATGGAGAACGGGACGAAGGCGAGGGCGCCTATTCGGCGTCCGGCTGGTTTTCCGGCCGTGCCTTGTCGAAGGCGGGAAGCTTGAGGCAAGCCTGCTCGACCGCGACGATCTTCGGGAAGGCTTCGAGTGGCACCTTCAGCCGCCGCGCATTGAACACCTGCGGGATGAGGCAGATATCGGCGAGCGTCACGTGCGCGCCGCAGGCGTAAGGCGCCGGCGTCATCATCGCCTCGAGCGCCTTGAAGCCCTCGATCACCCAGTGATGATACCAGGCGTCGATCTCGGCCTGCTCGTGCTTGAGCGTGCGCTTGAGGTATTGCAGCGCGATCAGGTTGTTGAGCGGATGGATATCGCAGGCGACGACCTGCGCGATCGCGCGCACCTTGGCGCGCGCCAGCGCATCGGCGGGCAGGAACGGCGGCTCCGGCTCGATCTCGTCGAGATATTCGATGATCGCCAGCGATTGCGTCAGCACCTCGCCGCTCGACAGCGCCAGCGCCGGCACGCGCTCCTGCGGATTGACGGCGTGGAAGTCCGGCTTGTGCTGCTGACCGCCGTCCTTGGTGAGATGCACCGGCACCATCTCGTAGCGCAAGCCCTTCAGATTGAGCGCGATGCGCACGCGATAGGCGGCGGAGGAGCGGAAATAGGTATAGAGCTTCACGGCAATGAACCCCGGCGGCGGTGGCGCAATCTAGCGGCCACGGCGTGAATTGGCGATATCGGCGACGAGCTCGCCGGATCGGTCGGTGAGCGTCCTGAGCGCGCGGTCGAGCGCGGCGCGGTCGGCGGCGTCGACGCTCTCGAGCAGGCGGTCGGCGAAGCGGATGGCGATCGGCGCGAGCTCGTCGTACATCTCGCGGCCCGGCGGCGTCAGCGACAGGAAGGCCTCGCGCAGGTCGTTGCGGTTGGCCTTGCGCGCGATCAGCTTGCGCTTTTCGAGCTGCGCCACGGCGCGCGACACCTTGGTCTTGTGCATGCAGCTATGCGCGCCGATCGCCTTCGCCGTCATCATGCCGAACTGGCCGAGGGTGACGAGGACGCGCCATTCCGGCACGCCGATACGGTAGCGCTCGGCATAGATGCGCGAGAGCGCCGTCGACACGAGATTGGAGCAGACGTTGAGCCGGTAGGGCAGGAAGTCCTCAAGCTTCAGCGCCGGCTCCTCGCCGCTTGTCGCGCGCTCGGCCATGTCGTCGATCATCGCCACTCGCGTTGCCCCGCTCGCCGCCGCTCCGGCCGCCTGCGGCCACGGCAATGCCTCGCGCGGACTTTCGCCGATGTTGCGACCGGGCGCAACGAATTTGCCCGATCCGGACAAGCTGCGGGAATTGCGGCCGATCCGGCCGATTCCGGGCAGGGCCGGCAATGCGCGGGGCCCGGACCTCATTGACCTTGGTTACGTTAGTAACTAACCATGGACGAGCAGCCGGGAGCGGGAGACAGCGCCATGACCAGCGGCTACATGTCGGGCTTCGGCAACAGCTTCGAGACCGAGGCGCTCGCCGGCGCGCTGCCGGTCGGACGCAACTCGCCGCAGAAATGCAATTACGGCCTCTACGCCGAGCAACTCTCCGGCTCGCCCTTCACGGCGCCGCAGGCGACCAACCAGCGCTCCTGGCTCTACCGCATCCGCCCGACCGTCAAGCACAACGGCCGCTTCGCCAGGGCCGACAAGGGCCTTTGGCGCACGGCGCCGGCGCGCGAGGACGTCGACATGCCGATCGGGCAGTTGCGCTGGTCGCCGACGCCGATCCCGGACGAGAAGCTCACCTTCGTCTCCGGCCTGACCACGATGACCACGGCCGGCGACGTCGATTCGCTGTCCGGCATGGCGGCGCATGTCGTCTTCGTCACCCGGTCGATGACGCGCGAGCACGTCTACAATGCCGACGGCGAGTTCCTGATCGTCGCGCAGCAGGGCAAGATCCGCTTCCGCACCGAGTTCGGCGTCATCGACATCGAGCCCGGCGAGATCTGCGTCATTCCGCGCGGCGTCATGTTCCGCGTCGAGCTGATCGAAGGGCCGGTGCGCGCCTATGTCTGCGAGAACTACGGCGGCGGCTTCACGCTGCCCGATCGCGGCCCGATCGGCGCCAACTGTCTCGCCAATCCGCGCGACTTCCTCGCCCCGGCCGCGGCCTATGAGGACGTCGACGGCCCGCACACGCTTTATGTGAAGTGGGGCGGCGAGCTCTATCGCACGCAGACCGATTACTCGCCGCTCGACGTCGTCGCCTGGCACGGCAACTACTTCCCGTACAAATACGACCTGCGGCGCTTCTCGCCGGTCGGCGCCATTCTGTTCGACCATCCCGATCCGTCGATCTTCACGGTGCTGACCTCGCCGTCGGAGACGCCGGGCACGGCCAATATCGATTTCGTCATCTTCCCCGAGCGCTGGCTGGTCGGCGAGAACACCTTCCGTCCGCCCTGGTATCACCGCAACATCATGTCGGAGTTCATGGGGCTCGTGTACGGCGTCTACGACGCCAAGCCCGAGGGCTTCGTGCCCGGCGGCATCAGCCTGCACAACCAGATGCTGCCGCACGGCCCGGACGCCGACGCCTTCGAGCACGCCAGCAATGTCGAGCTCAAGCCGGTGAAGCTGTCGAATACGCTCGCCTTCATGTTCGAGACGCGCTTCCGCCAGCGCGTGACGAAATACGCGGCCGGACTGCCGGGCCTGCAGGACGATTACATCGACTGCTGGTCCGGGCTGCAGAAGCATTTCGATCCGAACCGCCGCGAGCCGAAATAATGGAAGGCGGAGCCTCCTTTCTTCACCTCTGCCCGCTTGCGGGGAGAGGTCGCCCGCCAAAGCGCAGCGCAGGCGGGCGGGTGAGGGGGCTTCGCAGCGAGTTTGAGCTGTTGGAAACGCCCCCTCACCCCGACCCTCTCCCCGCAAGCGGGAGGGAGACGAGAGCCACTGCATGAAACTCGCCTCGCTGAAAGAGGGCCGCGACGGCCGCCTCGTCGTCGTCTCGAAGGACCTCACGCGCTGCGCCGACGCCGCGGCGGTGGCGCCGACGTTACAGGCCGCGCTCGACGACTGGGCCGCGGCCGCGCCGCGCCTCACCGAGATCGCCGACGCGCTCGAGGCGAACCGCATCGCGCATCTGGCGTTCGATCCGGCCCGCTGCGCCGCGCCGCTGCCGCGCGCCTTCCAGTGGCTCGACGGCTCGGCCTACGTCAACCACGTGGCGCTGGTGCGCAAGGCGCGCGGCGTCGAGATGCCGGCCTCGTTCTGGACCGATCCGCTGATGTACCAGGGCCTGTCCGACGTGCTCATCGGGCCGCGCGATCCGATTTGCGTCGCCGACGATGCCTGGGGCATCGACCTCGAGGCCGAGGTGGTGGTCGTGCTCGGCGACGTGCCGATGGGCGCGAGCCGCGACGTGGCGGCGAGGGCGATCAAGCTGATCATGCTGGTCAACGATGTGACCTTGCGCAATCTCACCGGCCCGGAGCTCGCCAAGGGCTTCGGCTTCGTGCAGTCGAAGCCGTCCTCCGCCTTCACGCCGGTGGCGGTGACGCCGGACGAACTGGGGCACGCCTTCGACGGCGCCAAGGTGAACCTGCCGCTTTTGTCCTTCGTCAACGGCAAGCCGTTCGGCAGGCCGGTCTGCGGCAACGACATGACCTTCGATTTCCCGACCTTGATCGCGCATGCGGCCCGGACGCGCGCGCTGTCGGCGGGAACAATCCTCGGCGCCGGGACCGTGTCGAACCGCGACGCCGATGGCGGGCCGGGCAGGCCGATCGGGGAGGGCGGCCTGGGCTACTCCTGCATTGCCGAGCAGCGCACGGTCGAAACGATCCGTACCGGCCGGCCGGTGACGCCGTTTTTGACCTTCGGCGACCGCGTGCGCATCGAGATGCGCGATGCGGCCGGAGGGTCGATTTTCGGCGCCATCGAGCAGGACGTGGTACGTTACAGTTCACGCCTGTAGCGAAGGGGATTTCATGAGTAAGGGTTTCGCATCCACTGGCGATTTGTCGGAGAAGAAGGTCTCGTTCGACCAGATCGGTCCCGGCCTCTATGCCTTCACCGCCGAGGGCGATCCGAACTCCGGTGTCATCGTCGGCGATGACAGTTGCATGGTGATCGACGCGCAGGCGACCCCCGCGATGGCCTCCGACCTGATCGCCCGCGTCGCCAAGGTCACCGACAAGCCGATCAAATACGTGCTGCTGTCGCACTATCACGCCGTGCGCGTGCTCGGCGCCTCCGCCTTCAAGGGCGCCGAGATCCTCGCCTCGGACGCGACACGCGGATTGATCGCCGAGCGCGGCAAGCAGGATATGGACTCCGAGATCGGCCGCTTCCCGCGGCTGTTCCGCGCGGTCGAGACGATCCCCGGCCTGACCTGGCCCTCGATCACCTTCCCCGACCAGATGTCGGTCTGGCTCGGCCGGCGCGAGGTGCGCATCATGCACATCGGTCGCGGCCACACCGCCGGCGACGTCATCGCCGCCGTGCCGGATTGCGGCGTCGTCTTCTCCGGCGACCTCGTCGAATATCACTCCGCCTGCTATTGCGGCGACGCGCACTTCACCGACTGGCCGCAGACGCTCGACAACCTCGCCGAGATGCAGCCGACCGCGCTGGTGCCCGGCCGCGGCGCGGCGCTGACGACGCCGGAAATGGTCAAGGACGGCATCGCCATGACGACGGACTTCCTCACAACGCTCTACGACTCGGTCAAGGACAGCGTCGCCAAGGGCCGCTCGCTGAAAGACGCGTTCGATTTCGCGCGCGTCGCCATGGATCCGAAGTTCAAGACCTTCGCCATCTACGAGCACTGCCTGCCGTTTAATGTCTCGCGCGCCTATGACGAGGCGCGCGGCATCGAATGGCCGGTGATCTGGACGGCGGAGCGCGACCGCGAGATGTGGGCGGCGCTGCAGGGCTGACGCGGCCGGGGAAACGGGATGACCGCCAACGCGCGCAAGTCGATCTATTCCTACGGCTACCGGCGCTCGCCCGACCAGGATGCGGCGACGCCGGTGCGCCGTCCGGTGGTGGTGGTCGGCGCCGGGCCCGTCGGGCTCGCCTGCGCCATCGATCTCGGCCTGCGCGGCGTGCCGGTGGTGCTGATCGACGACGCCGACCGCATCGGCGAGGGCTCGCGCGGCATCTGCTGGTCGAAGCGCACGCTGGAGATCCTCGATCGCCTCGGCGTCGGCGAGAAGCTCGTCGCGCAGGGCGTCACCTGGAAGATCGGCAAGGTCTTCCTCGGCGACGATCTCGTTTTCTCCTTCGATCTGTTGCCGGAGGCCGGGCACAAGATGCCGGCCTTCATCAACCTGCAGCAGTACTACCTCGAGAAGGCCTTGTGCGACCGCGCCGGCGAGATCGGCGAGATCGACCTGCGCTGGAAGAACAAGCTCGTCGGCCTCGAGCCGCGCAACGATCATGTGCGCCTGACCGTCGCCACCGACGACGGGCCTTACACGCTCGACGCCGACTGGCTGATCGCCGCCGACGGCGCCCGCTCGTCGACGCGCGATCTGCTCGGGCTCACCTTCGCCGGCGTCACGTTCGAGGACAAGTTCCTGATCGCCGACATCCGCATGGCGGCGAACATCTCGACCGAGCGCCGTTTCTGGTTCGATCCGAGCTTCCACACCGGCCAGTCGGCGTTGATGCATCGCCAGCCGGACAATGTCTGGCGCATCGACCTGCAGCTCGGGCCCGACGCCGACGTCGTCGAGGAGCAGAAACCGGAGCGCGTCACCGCGCGCTTGAAACGCATGCTCGGCGACCGTCCGTTCGAACTCGAATGGATTTCGATCTATCGCTTCAACTGCCGCCGGCTCGGCCGCTTCGTGCACGGCCGCGTCGTCTTCGTCGGCGATTCCGCGCATCAGGTCTCGCCATTCGGTGCGCGCGGCGCCAATTCCGGCATCCAGGACGCCGAGAACCTCGCCTGGAAGCTCGCGGCGGTGCTGAAAGGCGAGGCCGGGCCCGCACTGATCGACAGCTACGAGCGCGAGCGCATCCAGGCGGCGGACGAGAACATCGCGCATTCGACGCGCTCGACCGACTTCATCGCGCCGCATACGAAGGCCGAGCGCAACCTGCGCAACGCCGTGCTGGCGCTCGCCCCGCGCGCGGACTTCGCGCAGCGTATGATCAATTCCGGCCGGTTGTCGGTGGCGACGGTCTACGACAGCCCGCTGACCACGCCGGACGAGGAGACCTTTGCCGGCAGCGCGCGGCTCGGCGCGCCGGCGCCGGACTGCCCGGTGCGCAGGCGTGATGGCGGCGCGAGCCATCTGCTGCAAAGCGTCCCCGGCGAATTCACGCTGCTGACCATGCGGAACGGCGCAGTGCCGCCGCTGCCGGCGGGGGTGCGCCATGTTGCGGTCGGCGAGGACGTCGTCGACAGCGACGGCCTGTTCGCGGAGCGTTTCGATGCAACGCCCGGCGCGGCCTATCTATTGCGGCCGGACCAGCATCTGTGCGCGCGCTGGCGCCACGTCGACGGCGCCAAGATCGCCGCCGCGCGCGACCGTGCTTTGGGAAAGCGCGCATGAGCAAGCTCGAGACGAAGTCGCGCTTTGCCGATCCCGACGCCGCCTATCTGGCGCTGGTCGAGGCGCGTCGCGGCTTGAGCGAGGAGCAGGCGGCCGCGCTCGACACGCGGCTCGCGCTCATCCTCGCCAATCACATCGGCGATCTCGACGTGCTCAGGGAAGCCATCGCGCTGGCGAAGGCCGCGAAGTAGCCGGTGTCATTCCGCGGCGCGCGCAGCGCCGAGCCCGGAATGACGGTTATTTCGTGCAGACGATGGCGACGAGCTTGTCGCAGCGGCCGAGCCTGCAGCCGCCGGAGGCGTCGGCGGGGATCGCGCCGGTGATCTCGTCGCGGTCGACCTTGTGATAGCTCGCCGCCTGCGCGAACTGGTGCGTCTGGCAATAGGTGTTGGCGGCGGCGCGGCCGCAGCGGTCGCCGGTCGCCAGGCAGCGGTCGATGCCGTAGCCGTCGGCGTCGTTCGGGATGATGAACATGCGCCGCTCGCCCTGGGCCGCATGCGCGGCGCCCGCGAGCAGCGACAGGCCAAAAAGGCCGACCAGAAGGGTCCGCATGACGATTATCCGGGGTTCGGTAGGGCGCGGCCGGCGCCTGACGCTCAGAATGGAGGGAAATGCTTAAATCGGCCTTAACCTTGGGGGAACCGAGCGGGTAGGGCCACGTCGCGGCCAAAATGGGGCGGGTCCGCTCCGGACCGGCCCTTGACGGCGCGCCGTCCACAACCCATTGTGCCGGCGAAATGTACGGCCTCGAAACCATCGGCGGCATCTGCCGCATTATTATTCGCTAGCGACCATCGCTGGCTCGGCCGTCTATTCTCTCCTCTCTGAGACCCTGACAGACGCCCGGCCAGCGCGGCCGACGGGTGTCTCATGGCTCTGGATCTCAAGCTCTACGATACGCTGACGCGCGAGAAGCGGGTGTTCCAGCCTTTGGATCCCGATAACGTGCGCATGTATGTCTGCGGGCCGACGGTCTACGACTTCGCCCATATCGGCAATGCGCGGCCGGTCATCGTCTTCGACGTGCTGTTCCGCCTCCTGCGCCACATCTACGGCGAGGCGCACGTCACCTATGTCCGCAACATCACCGACGTCGACGACAAGATCAATGCGCGCGCGGCCGAGCGCGGCATCTCGATCCGCGATTTGACGGAAGAGACCTACAAGAATTTCAAGGCCGATGTCGCGGCGCTCGGCTGCCTGCCGCCGACGGTCGAGCCGCGCGCGACCGAGCACATCGAGGAGATGAAGACGCTGATCGAGCGGCTCGTCGCCGGCAAGCACGCCTATGTCGCCGACGGCCACGTCCTGTTCGACGTGCCGTCGATGCCGGACTACGGCCGCCTGTCGAAGCGCCCGCTCGACGAGATGATCGCCGGCGCCCGCGTCGAGGTCGCGCCTTATAAAAAGGACCCGCAGGACTTCGTGCTGTGGAAGCCGTCGAAGCCGGGCGAGCCGGCTTGGCCGTCGCCTTGCGGCATCGACACGCCCGGGCGGCCCGGCTGGCACATCGAATGCTCGGCGATGTCGTGGAAGCATCTCGGCGAGACCTTCGACATCCACGGCGGCGGCATCGATCTCGTCTTCCCGCATCACGAGAACGAGATCGCGCAGTCGCGCTGCGCCTTCCACACCGGCGTGATGGCGAACTACTGGATGCACAACGGCTTCCTGCAGGTCGAAGGCGAGAAGATGTCGAAGAGCCTCGGCAACTTCTTCACCATCCACGATCTGCTCAAGGACTGGCCGGGCGAGGTGCTGCGTTTCAACATGCTGCGCACGCACTA
>Ga0182749_1001144_pt1 | contig 21579 bp, 20 predicted proteins | sample eDN3rd37CKraftMG_FD_128875 | JGI IMG/M metagenome (GOLD analysis project Ga0182749, IMG submission 128875) | Enriched Miracle-Growth compost microbial communities from Emeryville, California, USA - eDNA 3rd pass 37_C Kraft MG (version 2) (version 2) ...
ACACCGGGCAGAAGCGCGTCCTGCTGGGCCTTGGTGAAGCGGTGGATCTCGTCCAGGAAGAGCACCGTGGAGCGCCCGTAGAGATCGCGGTCCGACAGCGCCTTCTCCATCACCTGGCGCACGTCCCGCACGCCGGCGGTCACAGCGGACAGCTCGACCATGCGCCGCCCGCTGGTGCCGGCGATCGCCTGCGCGATCGTCGTCTTCCCGGTGCCCGGCGGGCCCCACAGGATCACGGACACGGCGCCGGCCCGCTCGGGATCCTCCTGCGCGAGGCGCAGCAGCGGCGACCCCGGCCGCAGCAGGTGCTGCTGCCCGACGACCTCGTCAAGCGTGCGCGGCCGCATCCTGACCGCGAGAGGCACAGGCGCTCGCTGCCCGGCGACGCCGAGAGCTTCCAGGCCGTCCTCCACGCATCGAGTGTATGGTGAACCACCGTCGCCGCAGCTCGCGGCAGAGAGGACGATCGGCCGGTGGCTGCACGCAAGACGAACAGTCGTGAGCAACAGCAGAGACTGCGCTCCTACCAGGCCAGGCAGATCGTCCACGCCCAGGCAGGCGCCCGGCGCCGACGCGACAACCTCATCTGGAGCATCGTCGGCGTCGTCGTCATCGCCGCGGCGATCGTCACGCAGCTCGCGTACACCGGCATCGGGCCGAAGACCTCCCCCACGGCATCGCCCAGCGCCACCCCCACCGCTGCCCCGACGGACGCGACCGGGCAGTGGTCGCTGCCCGACCCGACCCTCGCCGGAGGGCGCAGCTGGACGGGACAGCTCGTGCTCAACGGGAACGTGGACCTCGGCGTCACCCTCGACGGGGCCGCCGCCCCGCAGGCCGTCTCCTCGACCATCTCGCTGGCCGACGGCGGCTTCTACAACGGCCTGAGCTGCCACCGCCTGACCACCGCAGGCATCTACGTCCTGCAGTGCGGCGACCCCAACGGCAACGGCAGCGGCGGCCCCGGCTACAGCTACGGACCGGTGGAGAACGCGCCCGCCGACAACGTCTACCCCGCCGGCACGCTCGCGATGGCACGGCAGTCCGGCAACGGCGACAGCATGGGCAGCCAGTTCTTCATCGTGTACCAGGACTCCACCATCCCGGCCGACGCCGCAGGCGGCTACACCGTGATCGGGCAGATCACCAGCGGCCTGGACGCTCTGCAGAGCTCCGTCGTCGCGCAGGGCACGGCGGACGGCTCACAGGACGGCTCCCCCGCCGTCGCCACCACGATCACCTCCTTCCAGGTGCAGTGACCACAGCCTCCTTCAGCGCGCAGTAGTCGCCCGCCTCCCGGCGTGGATAGGCTGGACCGACACTTCGACCCGCGTCGATGATCGAATAGGTGGTTTCTGGTGGCTTCCGAGAAGCAGCCCTGGGGCAGGGTGGGCGACGACGGCACCGTGTACGTTCGCACCCCCGATGGCGAGCGTGCCGTGGGCCAGTACCCCGACGGCGACCCGGCCGAGGCGATCGCCTACTACGAGCGGAAGTTCGCGGACCTCGAGTCCGAGGTGTCGCTGCTGGAGCAGCGCGTGCGTCGCGGCATGGTCGCCGAGACGGTGCTCTCCACGATCACCGAGCTCGCCGAGCAGATCCGCACCGCCCCGGCGGTGGGCGACCTGGAGTCGCTCGCCGCGCGCGTGGAGCGGCTGGGCGGCAGCGCAGCAGAGGCAGCCGAGGCGCACAAGGCGGAGCTCGCCGAGGCGCGTCAGCGCGCCCGCCAGGAGCGGGAGGCGCTCGTGGCGGAGGCGGAGGCGCTGGCAGCGCAGGACCTCTCCAAGGTCCAGTGGCGGACGACCACGCAGCGGCTGGACGAGCTGTTCGCCCGCTGGCAGGAGCTGCAGAAGAGCGGTCCCCGGCTGTCCAAGAGCGACGCGGACGCGCTGTGGAAGCGCTTCAGCGCGGCCCGGCGCACCCTGGACACCGCACGGCGCGCCTTCTTCGCGCAGCTGGAGACAACGACGAAGCAGGCCCGGAGCGAGAAGCTCGCGCTCATCGAGCAGGCCGAGGCCCTGGCGCCGCGCGGGGCCGACGGCGTGCCGGCGTACCGGGAGCTCCTGGAGAAGTGGAAGAAGGCCGGTCGCAGCGGCCGCAAGTCCGACGACGCGCTGTGGGAGCGCTTCAAGGCGGCCGGCGATGTCCTGTTCGCGGCGAAGGCCAGCGCGGACGCCCTCGTCGACGAGGAGTACGGCGCGAACCTGCGGGCGAAGGAGGAGCTGCTCGCTGAGGGAGAGGCCATCCGGGCCGAGAGGGACCCGGCGGCCGCGCGCGCGAAGCTCACGGCGCTGCAGCGGCGCTGGGACGCGATCGGCCGCGTCCCGCGCGACCGGGTGCGCGCCGTCGAGGACCGCATGCGCTCCCTGGAGGCCGCGGTGCGCGCCAAGGAGGACGAGCATTGGCGGGCGAACAACCCGGAGACCCAGGCACGCGTGTCCGGCGTGCGGGAGCAGCTGGAGGCGATCATCGCGGATCTCGAGCAGCGCCTGGAGGACGCGAAGGCGCGCAAGGACGCCGCAGTGGTGAAGGCGCTCAGCGAGGAGCTCGAGGCGCGGCGCTCCTGGCTCTCCGTCATGGGCGGCTGAGCCGCTCCGCACCGGTGCGCCGAGGCGGCGCCTTCTCCACAGTCGCGCCCGGCGAGGGTTCGCCGCCCCGTCGGTCCGGCATCCTTCGTCCATGCCCGGCCTCATCCCCCTCGTCCTCGGCGCCGAGGGCGGCGTGCTCGCCGAGCCCGAGCTCTGCGCGGCCGCCCTCGACGGCGATCTGCATCGACTCGGCCGCGCGTTCCACCCGGTGGACCTCCCGGTCTTCCCCGCCGCCCGGGCGGCGGCGCTCGCGCCCGGCCTTCCGCGCGGGGCCGCCCTCGACCTGGACAGCGCCGCCTGGGTGCACGGCGCCCGCCGCACCGCTCCGGACCCGCCCAGCGCCTGCGTCGACATCGCACGCCGCTCGAGGCTGCCCGCGTCCAGCCGGCACCGCGTCCGCGAGGTGGCCGCCTTCGCCGAGGGCACCCAGCTGCTGGGCGCGGTGCTCGTGACCACGCCGCTGCGCACCGCACTGGACCTGCTGCGCGCGCCCGTCGAACCGGACGCGGCGGGGCGAGCGGCCCTGCGGCTGCTCGTGCGGCGCTGCGGAGGCAGCGCGCTCGTGCGCGAGCAGCTGCGCGCCGCGGGGCGGCTGCCGCACAAGGAGCGCGCCCTCGAACGCCTGGAGCGGCTCTGCGGCCGCGCCGCTCAGCCTCCCTGCACGCGGTACACGTCGTAGACCGCGTCGATGCGCCGCACGGCGTTGAGCACGCGGTCCAGGTGCGTGGTGTCGCCCATCTCGAAGACGAAACGGCTCAGCGCCAGGCGGTCGGAGGTGGTCGACACGCTGGCGGAGAGGATGTTCACGTGGTGCTCGGACAGCACCCTGGTGACGTCCGACAGCAACCCCGAGCGGTCCAGCGCCTCGATCTGGATCTGAACGAGGAACACGCTCTTCTCGTTCGGCGCCCAGGAGACCTCGATGATCCGGTCGTGCTGCTCCATCAGCGCCGCGACGTTCTTGCAGGCCGCCTGGTGGACGGACACTCCGGCGCCGCGGGTGACGAAGCCGACGATCTCGTCGCCCGGCACGGGCGTGCAGCACTTGGCGAGCTTCACGAGCACCCCTGCGGCGCCCTTGACGAGCACGCCGCTCGTCGCGGCGCCGGGCAGCGGCCGCGGCGGAGGAAGCGCCGGGACCTCGTCGGCGTCCTGCTCCTGCTCGGTCTGCACCGCGGCGAGCAGCTTCTCGATGACGGACTGGGTGGACACATGCCCCTCGCCGATGGCGGCGTACAGGGCGGAGACGTCCGTGTAGCGCAGCGTCGCCGCAACCCCCGCCAGCGCGTCCTGCGTCATCAGCCGCTGCAAGGGCAGGTTGTGCTTGCGCATCGCCCGGGCGATGAGCTCCTTGCCGTGCTCGACGGCCTCCTCGCGCCGCTCCTTGGTGAACCACTGCCGGATCTTGTTCCGTGCTCGTGTGGAGGCGACGAAGGAGAGCCAGTCCTGGCTGGGCCCCGCGTCCGGGTTCTTGGAGGTGAACACCTCGACGACGTCGCCGGAGACGAGGGTGCTCTCCAGGGGGACGAGCCGGCCGTTCACCCGCGCGCCCATGGTGCGGTGGCCGATCTCGGTGTGCACCGCGTAGGCGAAGTCGACCGGGGTCGCCCCGGCGGGCAGCCCGATCACCCGGCCCTTGGGCGTGAAGACGTATACCTCCTTCGCGCCGATCTCGAAGCGCAGCGCGTCGAGGAACTCGCCCGGGTCGGTGGTCTCGGCCTGCCAGTCCGTGATGTGCGCGAGCCAGGCCATGTCGGCGTCCGGCGCAGGCGCGGAGCCGCCGCCCCGGCCGCCGCTCATCCGCTCCTTGTACTTCCAGTGCGCCGCCACGCCGTACTCGGCGCGCTGGTGCATCTCGGTCGTGCGGATCTGGATCTCCACCGCCCGCCCGTCCGGGCCGATGACGGTGGTGTGCAGCGACTGGTAGAGGTTGAACTTCGGCGTGGCGATGTAGTCCTTGAAGCGCCCGGGGATCGGGGTCCACCGGGCGTGCACCGAGCCGAGGACGGCGTAGCAGTCGCGGATCGTGCCCACGATCACGCGGATGCCCACGAGGTCGTAGATGTCGTCGAAGTCCCGGCCGCGCACGATCATCTTCTGGTAGATCGAGTACAGCTCCTTGGGCCGGCCGGCGACCGAGCCCCGGATCTTCGCACTGCGCAGGTCCTCGGACAGCGCGTCGATGACCTGCGTGACGATCTCGTCGCGCTTCGGGTTGCGCTGCTGAACGAGGTGGTCGATCTCCGCGTACAGCTTCGGGTTGAGCACCGCGAAGGCGAGGTCCTCCAGCTCGTTCTTCATCGCCTGGATGCCCAGCCGGTGCGCCAGGGGCGCGTAGATCTCCAGCGTCTCCTTCGCCTTGCGCGCGGCGGACTCGGGTGCCACGAAGCCCCAGGTCCGGGCGTTGTGCAGACGGTCGGCGAGCTTGATGACGAGCACGCGGATGTCGCGGGACATCGCGACGATCATCTTGCGGACCGTCTCGGCCTGGGCGTTCTCCCCGTAGGTGACCTTGTCGAGCTTGGTCACCCCGTCCACGAGCATGGCGATCTCCTCGCCGAAGTCCGCCCGCAGCTCCTCGATGCTGTAGTCGGTGTCCTCCACGGTGTCGTGCAGCAGCGCGGCGGCCACCGTCGCCGCGCCGACGCCCAGCTCGGCCAGGATCCCCGCGACCGCGACCGGGTGGGTGATGTACGGCTCGCCGCTGCGGCGGGTCTGCCCGCGATGCGCCCGCTCGGCCACCCCGTACGCCCGCTCGATGAGCGCGGCGTCGGCACGCGGATGGTGGGCGCGGACGGTCTTGATCACGGCATCCAGAGCGCCGGAGGACTGGCCTTTCACGAAGATCCGCGGCACCAGTCTGCGCAGGGAGGTGGACGTCGTGGTATCCGTCATCGCGCCTCCCCTCTGCCGGTACCGGAAATCCTACGACCTCGCGCGGGGTGCGCCGGCCCGCTCAGGCCTCGACGGCCGCCTTCTGCGCCTGGCGCACCTTCTTGTCCTGGGCCACGATCCCGGGCTCCCGCTCGCGCAGCAGCGAGTACACCGGCGCCGCGATGAACAGCGTCGAGTAGGTGCTCACCAGGATGCCGACGAACAGCGCGAGCGAGATGTCCCGCAAGGTGCCCGCGCCCAGGAAGATCGTGCCGATGAACAGGATGGACGCCACCGGCAGCAGGGCGACCACCGAGGTGTTGATGGAGCGCACCAGCGTCTGGTTCACGGCGAGGTTCACATTGTCCGCGAAGCTGCGCAGGCCGGACTGCTCCCGGGTCGTCTCGCGGATCTTGTCGAAGACCACGACCGTGTCGTACAGGGAGTAGCCGAGGATCGTCAGGAAGCCGATCACGGCTGCCGGGGTGATCTCGAAGCCGCAGATGCCGTACACGCCCGCCGTGATGATGAGGTCGTGGAACAGCGAGATGAGCGCGGCCAGCGACATCTTCCAGGTGCGGAAGTACAGCGCCATCACGATCGCGACGAGCACGACGAACACGATCAGGCCGATGATCGCCTGCTGGGTGATGTCCTGCCCCCAGGACGGCCCGATGAAGCTCGAGCTCACCCGCGTCGCCGGCACGGAGTAGGCCTGGGCGAGCGCTTCGCTCAGGCTCGCCGACTGCGCGCTGGTGAGCGTGTCCGTCTGCACGAGGATCCCGTCGCCGCCGACCGTGCTGACCAGCGGGACCGAGCCGGGCAGCACGGTGCCCACCGCCGAGATGGCGGTGCCCTGGTCGGGCGAGGACAGGCCCGTGATGCGGAACTGGCTGCCCCCGGTGAACTCGATGCCGAAGTGGAAGCCGCCGCGCAGGAACGGGCCGCCCAGCGCGATGACGATCATGACGATCGCGGCGATGAGCCAGATCCGGCGCCGGGCGATGAACGGGAAGGACCGCTTGCCGGTGTAGAGGTCGTTGCCGAAAGACTCGAAGCTCATCGCGTCGCCCCGTCCTTGTCCTTGACATCGTCCCTCGTACCCGTGGCCTGGGCGGCCTTGCGCTCCGCGATCGTCTGCCGCCGGGCGGCCTCGCGCGAGGAGCGGGCGCTCGCCTTGCCCGGCTGCGCCACGGTGCGGAACTGCGCGCGCCCGCGGTACACGGCGCCGAGCTTGCGCGGGTCCAGACCGCTGGCCGGATGGCCGTCCGCGAAGAAGCGCAGCCGGGCGAGCAGCTGCATCACCGGATGCGTGAACAGGAAGACAAGGAACACGTCGATGATCGTCGTGATGCCCAGTGTCAGCGCGAAGCCGCGAACGCTGCCGACCGCGAGCACGTACAGCACCGCCGCGGCCAGAAGGTTCACCGCGTCGGAGGCGAGGATCGTCCGCCGGGCGCGACGCCAGCCGGCCTCGACCGCGGACTCCAGCCCACGACCGTCGCGCAGCTCGTCGCGGATGCGCTCGAAGTACACGATGAACGAGTCCGCCGTGATGCCGATGGCGACGATGAGCCCCGCGATGCCCGCGAGGGACAGCCGGTACCCCTCCCGCCAGGACAGGAAGTCGACCACGAGATAGGTGATCCCGGCGGCGATGGCCAGAGAGGCGATCGTGACGAAGCCCAGGGTGCGGTACTGGAAGAAGGAGTAGATCACCACGAGGATGAGGCCGATGAGACCTGCAACCAGGCCCGCGGCCAGCTGCGTGGTGCCGAGGGTGGCGGAGATGTTGTCCTGGCTCTGCACGACGAAGCTGATCGGCAGTGCGCCGAACTTCAGCTGGTCCGCAAGCGTCTTCGCGGACTCCTGCGTGAAGTTGCCGCTGATCGAGGGCCGCCCGTCCAGGATGAGCGCGTTCATCGAGGGGGCGGACAGCACCTTGTTGTCCAGCACGAAGGCGAACTCGTTCAGCGGAGGCTGCGCGCCGTAGAGGCGCTGGCTGATCTGGCCGAAGGTCTGCGCGCCCTGCTCGTTCATCGTGATCTGCACCTGCCAGACGCCCGTGGAGGCGCCTTGCTGGGTGGTCTGCACGCCGGCCTGCGCGTCGGTGATGACGTCGCCGTTGAGCTCGACGGGGCCGAGGATGTACTTCCCTGTGCCGTCGGTGGAGCAGGTGATCAGGGGCTTGTCGTCCGGCGGGTCGACGATGTCGGTGTTGCAGCTGAAGGCCTGGAACTGCTGCATGAGCCCGTCGGTGATCCACGCGGGGTCACCTGCACCCGTCGGCGTGACGGTGGGGTCGACGTCCACCGACGGGCTCGGAGCGGGCGTCGGCGAGGTCGTGGCGCCGCCGATCTGATCCGGGGAGGCGGCGTCCTGGTAGAGCACGGGCCGGAACTTCAGGGAGGCCGAGGCCTCGATGCGCTGGATCGTGTCCGCGTCGGGAGTGCCCGGCAGGGAGACGACGATGTTCTGGCCGCCCTCGGTCGTGATCTCAGCCTCGGCGACGCCTGACGCGTCCACACGCTGGCGCATGATCGCGACGGCCTGGTTCAGCTGCTCCGAGGAGACCGTCTGGCCGTTGTTGACCCGCGGCGCGAGGATGATCTGGGTGCCGCCCTCCAGGTCGAGGGCGAGCTTCGGCAGCCACGATCCGCCCCAGAAGGCAGCACCGAGCCCGTTCAACAGCGCGATCGCCGCGATGATGACGCCGAGCCAGATGAGAGTACGCCGTGCTCTGCGCACGGGCGCGGGTGCCGCCACTGCCGGTTACTTCTCGGGCTTGTCCGCCGGGCCCTCGGAGCTGGCGGGGGTGTCGCCGTCCTCGGGCGAGCCGCCCTCGGAGCCGTCGACCGCGCTGGAGCGCTCCGCGCCCGATCCCGTCGAGTCCGCGATGCGGTCATCGCCGGGGATGTCCGCCGAGGTGAGCTCCTCGGCGGTGTCCGGGATGGCCGGGGTGAGCACGTTGGTGACGGTCTGGCGGTGCACCGTGATGACGGTGCCCGGCGTCGTCTCCAGCTCGACCTTCCCGGCCTCGTCGTCCATGTGGACGATCGTGCCGATGATCCCGGACTGCGTGATCACCTCGGCGCCCGGGATGACCTTGGCCTGGAGCTCCTGCATCTGCTGACGCCGCTTCCGTCCGTTCCGGAACATGAAGAAGATCAGCACGATGAGGACCGCGATGATCACAAGCGTGAACGGGTCCGAGAACAGATTCTGCACGATTGCCTTCCCTCGCCAGCAGAGCGCCGGCGGCGCACGAATATGAGCCTTCCCGAGGCTCTCCCCGAGTATAGGTCAAGGACCCTGGAACGGGATGGAACCGTCGTCGATGCCCAGATGTCTCCAAGCCGCGGGCGTGGCGATCCTGCCGCGGGGCGTGCGCGCGAGCAGGCCGGTGCGCACGAGGAAGGGCTCCACCACGGACTCGATCGTCTCGGCCTCCTCGCCCACCGCCGCGGAGAGCGTGGACAGGCCCACCGGCCCGCCGGAGAAGCGGCGGACGATGACGTCGAGCACCGCCCGGTCCAGCCGGTCCAGCCCGAGCGCGTCCACCTCGTAGAGCTCCAGCGCCTCGCGCACGAGCGCCCGGTCGGCAGCTCTGCCGTGCACGACGACGTAGTCGCGCACCCGCCGCAGCAGGCGGTTGGCGATCCGGGGGGTGCCGCGCGAACGGCCCGCGATCTCCCCCACCGCGTCCTCGCCGAGCGCGAAGCCGAGCAGCCCGGCGCTGCGCGCGACCACCTCGCGCAGCTCGGACTCCTCGTAGAACTCCAGGTGGGCGGTGAAGCCGAAGCGATCGCGCAGCGGGCTGGGAAGCAGCCCGGCCCGGGTGGTCGCCCCCACGAGCGTGAAGCGCGGCAGCTCCAGCGGGAGCGAGGTGGCGCCGGCGCCCTTGCCCACGACGATGTCGATGCGGAAGTCCTCCATCGCGAGATAGAGCATCTCCTCCGCGGAGCGGGCCATGCGGTGGATCTCGTCGACGAAGAGCACCTCGCCGGGCAGCAGCGAGGACAGCACGGCGGCGAGGTCCCCGGCATGCTGGATCGCCGGCCCGCTGGTGATCCGCAGGGGCGCGCCCGCCTCGTGCGCGACGATCATCGCCAGAGTGGTCTTGCCCAGGCCGGGCGGGCCGGCCAGCAGGATGTGGTCGGGCGCGCGCTCCTGCAGCGCCGCGGCGCGCAGCATCAGCGCGAGCTGGCCGCGGACCTTCGTCTGGCCGATGAACTCGTCCAGCGAGGCGGGGCGCAGCGCCCCCTCGAAGGCCTGCTCCTCGGCCTGCGGAGCCGGATCGGTCACGGCGTCGTGGCTCGCGCCGCTCACGGCTTCGCCGCCGAGGGACCGAGGGCGATGAGGGCCCGACGCAACAGGTCCGCATCGGGCAGGCCCGGCTCGGCCTCCTCGATGTCGTCCACCACCCGCTGCGCCTGACGTGCCGGCCACCCCATGCCCGCGAGAGCGTCGACGAGGGCCGAGCGGTCAGCCGAGGCGGGGCCGGCGGAGCCGGGGGCGGCCGGGACGCCGTCGAGCTTGCCCGCCAGCTGCACGACGATGAGCTTCGCCGTCTTCGGCCCGATGCCCGGCACCTTCGTGAACGGCAGGTGGTCCTCCTCGCGGACCGCGCCGGCGATGCGGTGCGGATCGAGCTGAGCGAGCACGCCGAGCGCCGAGCGGGGGCCGACACCGCCGATGCCGAGCAGGAGGCGGAAGACCTCCAGCTCCAGCGGGGTCGCGAAGCCGAACAGCGATAGCGCGTCCTCCCGGACGATCAGCGCCGTGTGCAGCATCGCCTCCTCGCCCACGCGCAACGAGCGCAGCACCTCGGGCGTCGTCTCGACGGCGAAGCCGACTCCGCCGACGTCGATCACCGCGGTGGTGCCGCTCGCGCCGAGGACGGTGCCGCGCAGCGAGGAGATCATTCCCCCAGCGTACGAGCCGCCGCCGAGATGGACGGCAGCCCCCGCCGCGATATCCGCGCCGGGTGAGCGCGCTCAGCGCGCGGAACGGGGACGCGCCGGGGTCCGCGCGCGACGCTCCGCCTGCGCCCAGGCCGCCTGCGCGGGGGTGAGCAGGCCGCCCGAGGCGCCCGGCTGGGCGGCGGCGCCGCGGCTGCGCCACAGATGGCAGATCGCCAGCGCCAGGGCGTCTGCCGCGTCCGCGGGTCGCGGCGCAGCCTCCAGGCCGAGCAGCCGACGCACCATCTCGGCCACCTGGGCCTTGTCGGCCCGCCCGTAGCCCGTCACGGCGGCCTTCACCTCGGTGGGGGTGTGCAGCGCGACCGCGAGCTCGCGCGAGGCGGCGATCTGCAGCGCGATGCCGCTGACCTGTGCGGTGCCCATCACCGTGCGCAGGTTCTGCTGCGCGAAGACCCGCTCCACCGCCACCGTCGCCGGCGCGTGCTCGTCCAGCACCCGCTGCAGGCCGCGCGCGACCGCGTCCAGTCGCAGCTGCACCGCCTCGTCCGCGGGCGTGCGGATGACCTCGTAGTGCACGAGCGACAGAGCGCCGCGCGCGGAGAGCTCCACGACGCCGATGCCGCAGCGGGTGAGACCCGGGTCCACCCCCAGGACGCGGCGGGCGCCGCTCACGGCCGGCTCAGTCCTCGGCGAGCTCCGCCTGCACCTCGGCGCTGAGGTCGAGGTTCGTGTAGACGTTCTGCACGTCGTCCGAGTCCTCCAGGGCGTCGATGAGGCGGAACACCTTGCGGGCGGTCTCGGCGTCGACCTCGACCTTCACGCTGGGCACGAACTCGACGTCCGCGGAGTCGTAGTCGATCCCCGCCTCCTGCAGGGCCGAGCGCGTGGCGACCATGTCGGAGGGGTCGGTGAGCACCTCGATGCTCTCGCCGTTCGGCGCCGGCACGACCTCCTCCGCGCCGGCATCCAGCACGGCGGTGAGGACCTCGTCCTCCGTTGTGCCCTCCGCGGGCACCACGATGACGCCCTTGCGCGAGAAGTTGTACGAGACACTGCCCGGATCCGCGAGCGTGCCCCCGTTGCGGGAGAGGGCCGTGCGCACCTCCGCGGCCGCACGGTTCTTGTTGTCGGTGAGGCACTCCACCAGCAGGGCGACGCCGCTGGGCCCGTAACCCTCGTACATGATCGTCTGGTAGTCGACCGACTCGCCGGAGATGCCCGCGCCGCGCTTGATCGCGCGATCGATGTTGTCGTTCGGGACGGAGGTCTTCTTCGCCTTCTGCACGGCGTCGTACAGGGTGGGATTGCCGTTGAGGTCGGCCCCGCCGAGCTTGGCCGCCACCTCGATGTTCTTGATGAGCTTGGCGAAGGACTTGGCACGCTTGGCGTCGATGACGGCCTTCTTGTGCTTCGTCGTCGCCCACTTGGAATGTCCGGACACAGCGCTCCTCAATCACCTACGGATCCCGGATATTCTAGCGGCGCGCCGGCCGGCGGCCCCGGGCGGCGCCCCGCTAGGCGGCGGCGCCGGAACCCGCGCCGGACACGAGATCCAGGAAGAGACGGTGGAAGCGCAGCTCCCCGGACACCTCCGGATGGAACGAGGTGCCCATCAGCACGCCCTGGCGCACCGCGACCACCCGGCCGTCCGGCAGCGCGGCCAGCGGCTCGACGCCGGGCCCCACACGCTCCACGACGGGCGCACGGATGAACGCGGCGTGCACCGGCGGGCCGGAGAAGACGGGCACCTCCAGCTCCGTCTCGAAGGAGTCCACCTGGGAGCCGAAGGCGTTGCGCCGCACGGCGACGTCCAGGCCGCCCAGGCTCTGCTGCCCCTCGATGCCGTCCACCACGGTGTCCGCGAGCATGATGAGCCCGGCGCAGGTGCCGTACACGGGCAGGCCCCCCGCGATCGCCTCGCGCAGAGGCTCGAACAGCCCGAAGGCGCGGGCGAGCTTGTCCATCACGCTGGACTCGCCACCGGGGATGATGAGCCCGTCCACGGCGGCCAGCTCCTCCGGCCGTCGCACCCGGATCGCCGGGACGCCCAGGTCCCCGAGCACCGCCAGATGCTCGCGCACATCGCCCTGCAGCGCGAGCACGCCGATCGTGGGGCCGCCGGCAGCCATTCCGGGCTCGTCAGGACCGGCGGTCACCAGCCGCGCTCGGCCAGGCGGTGCGGTGCGGCCAGGTCGGCGACGTTGATGCCGACCATGGCCTCGCCCAGCCCGCGGGACACGTCCGCGATGAGCTTGGCGTCGTCGTAGTAGGTGGTCGCCTTGACGATCGCGGCGGCGCGCTTGGCCGGGTCCCCCGACTTGAAGATGCCCGAGCCCACGAAGACGCCATCCGCGCCGAGCTGCATCATCATCGCGGCGTCGGCAGGGGTGGCCACACCGCCCGCGGTGAACAGCACCACGGGGAGCTTGCCGGTGTGCGCGATCTCGGCCACGAGCTCGTACGGAGCCTGCAGCTCCTTCGCCGCGACGTACAGCTCGTCCTCCGTCTTGGCGGCGAGCTGGCGGATCTCCCCGGTGATCTTGCGGATGTGCTTGGTCGCCTCGGAGACGTCCCCGGTGCCCGCCTCGCCCTTGGACCGGATCATCGCGGCACCCTCGGTGATGCGCCGCAGCGCCTCCCCCAGGTTCGTGGCACCGCAGACGAACGGCACTGTGAAGGGCCACTTGTCGATGTGGTTGACGTAGTCCGCCGGGCTGAGCACCTCGGACTCGTCGATGTAGTCGACGCCGAGCGCCTCGAGCACCTGCGCCTCGACGAAATGGCCGATGCGCGCCTTCGCCATCACCGGGATGGACACAGCCGCCTTGATGCCGTCGATGAGGTCGGGGTCGCTCATGCGGGCGACCCCGCCCTGTGCGCGGATGTCTGCCGGCACGCGCTCCAGGGCCATCACGGCCACCGCGCCCGCGTCCTCCGCGATGCGCGCCTGGTCGGGGGTGACGACGTCCATGATGACGCCGCCCTTCAGCATCTCCGCGAGCCCGCGCTTGACCCGGTCGGAGCCCTGCTGCCCCGTGGAACTGTCAGCCATGCCCTCGATTCTACCGGGGGTGGCGCTCAGTCCTCCGGCCATCCCGAGACCAGGGCCCTGCGGGTGTCCTCGAGGAACTGCGGCAGGGCCTTGGTCTGCCCGATGATGGGCAGGAAGTTCGCGTCCTGAGCCCAGCGCGGCACGAGATGCTGGTGCAGATGCCCGGCCACTCCGGCCCCGGCGACCGCGCCCTGGTTCATGCCGATGTTGAAGCCGTGGTTGTGCGAGACCGCACGCGTGACCTTCATCGCGGTCTGGGTGAGCGCGGCGATCTCGGCGGACTCCTCCGGCGTGGCCTCGTCGTAGTCGGCGAAATGCCGGTATGGGCAGACCAGCAGATGCCCGGTGTTGTACGGGAACAGGTTCATCAGCACGAAGGCGAGCGAGCCGCGATGGACGATGAGGCCCTCCTCGTCGGACAGCTGCGGGGCGAGGCAGAAGGGGCAGTCCTCCGCGGTCGGCTGCGTCGAGTCCTTCACATAGGCCAGGCGGTGCGGCACCCACAGGCGCTGGTACGCGTCGGGCACGCCCGGCAGGCGCGCGGCGTCCTCCAGGGCGCGGAACTCCTCCTCGGCCACGGGGTTCACTCCTCCCAGGCCGTGGACACCTGCGCGTGGGCGCTGATCGCGTCGAGGATCCGCTCGATCGCCTCCGCGACGGGGACGCCGTTGCGCTGCGTCCCGTCGCGGAAGCGGAAGCTCACCGTCCCGGCCGAGCGGTCCTCCTCCCCCGCGATCAGCTGGTACGGCACCTTCGCGGTGGTGTGGGTGCGGATCTTCTTCTGCATGCGGTCGTCGGAACGGTCGACCTCAGCACGCACGCCGGCGGCGCGCAGGCGCTGCACGATGCCCTCCAGGTAGTCCGCGTACTCCTCGGCGACGGGGATGCCCACCGCCTGCACCGGCGCGAGCCAGACCGGGAAGGCGCCCGCGTAGTGCTCCAGCAGGATCGCGAAGAAGCGCTCGATCGAGCCGAGCAGGGCCCGGTGGATCATCACCGGCTGCCTCTTCGTGCCGTCGCTCGCCGTGTACTCCAGCTCGAAGCGCTCAGGCTGGTTGAAGTCCAGCTGCACGGTCGACAGCTGCCAGCTGCGGCCGATCGCATCGCGGGCCTGCACCGAGATCTTCGGCCCGTAGAAGGCGGCCCCACCGGGGTCGGGCACGAGGTCCAGGCCGGACTCCTCGGCGACGGCGCGCAGCGTCTCGGTGGCCTCGTCCCACTGCTCGTCGCTGCCGACGTACTTCTCCGGGTCCTTCGTGGACAGCTCCAGGTAGAAGTCGTCCAGGCCGTAGCCGCGCAGCGTCTCGAAGACGAAGTCGAGCTGCCGCTTGAGCTCGTCCTTGACCTGCTCCTCGGTGACGTAGATGTGCGCATCGTCCTGAGTGAGGCCGCGCACCCGTGTCAGCCCGGAGAGCGTCCCGCTCTTCTCGTAGCGGTACACCGTCCCGAACTCCGCCAGCCTCAGCGGCAGCTCCCGGTAGGAGCGTCCCCGCGAGCGGAAGATGAGGTTGTGGAAGGGGCAGTTCATCGGCTTGAGGTAGTAGTCCTGCCCCTGCCGGGTGACGGCGCCCTCGGCGTCGCGCTCCTCGTCCAGGTGCATCGCCGGGAACATGCCGTCCTTGTACCACTGCAGGTGGCCGCTCGTCTCGAACAGGGTGCCCTTCGTGATGTGCGGCGAGTTCACGAGCTCGTAGTCGTGCCTGACCAGCTGCTTGCGCAGGTAGTCCTCGATCTCGGCGCGGATGATGCCGCCGCGGGGATGGAACACTGCCAGGCCGGAGCCGATCTCCTCCGGGAAGCTGAACAGGTCCAGCTCCGCGCCCAGCTTGCGGTGGTCGCGCTTGGCGGCCTCCTCCAGGCGGGTCTGGTACGCGCGCAGCTCGTCCTTGCTCGGCCAGGCGGTGCCGTAGATGCGCTGCAGCTGCGGGTTCTTCTCCGAGCCGCGCCAGTAGGCGGCAGCCACGCGCATGAGCGCCCAGCCGTTGCCGATCATGCGGGTGTTCGGCAGGTGCGGACCGCGGCAGAGGTCCTTCCAGACGGTCTCGCCGCTGCGCGGGTCGACATTGTCGTAGATGGTCAGCTCGGCGCCGCCCACCTCGACGCTCTCGCCGTCCTCGCCGGCGGGCTCCGAGCCCGTGCCGCCCTTCAGCCCGATGAGCTCGAGCTTGTAGGGCTCCGCCGCGAGCTCAGCCCGCGCCTGCTCCTCCGTGACGACGCGGCGCACGAAGCGCTGGCCCGCGCGGACGATGCGCTCCATCTCCTTGGACAGCGCCTTGAGGTCCTCCGGGGTGAAGGCCTCAGCGACGTCGAAGTCGTAGTAGAAGCCGTCCGCGATGGGCGGCCCGATCCCGAGCCGAGCGGTCTCGTTCACCGACTGGACCGCCTGCGCCAGCACGTGAGCGGTGGAATGGCGCAGGATGCTCAGGCCGTCGGGCGAGTCGATGGACACAGGCTCGACGACGTCCGTCTCGACGACCTCCGTGGCCAGGTCGCGCAGCTCGCCGTTGACGCGCATGGCGACGACGGACCGGTCGGTGAAGAGCGAGAAGCCGTCAGCCACGGGATGAACTGCTCCTGTCGATGGGGTGGGATGGTGCGGATGCGCTGTCCACATTACTTACCCGCGCGGGGGCGCGCCTGTCACGGCGCTGCCGCGCAGGCGCTGCTCGCCCGGATGTCTCCCTCGCCGTCGGCGAAGCCGAGGTGGATGAGGTCCAGCGCGCCGCCCGGGGCGGGCCCGAGCCACCACTCGCCGTGCAGTCGATCCGAGCCGCCGGCCGTGCCGCCGTCCAGCCACGCCGCGACGATACGGCTCGCCACGGCCTCGTTGTCCTGCGTGATCGCGAGGTAGTCCAGGTCGTCGGCCGCGGAGCCGAGCGGTCGGCTCGTGAAGCGGCCGGTGAGCTCGACGACGGTCCCAGCGCGCCCTGCGGCGTCCACGCAGTCGCGTTCCGAGGAGACCAGCGGCACGGTCCACAGCAGCGCCGAGCCGCCGGCCTGCCCGGCCTGCTCGGCCAGCGCGTCGAGCTCGGCGCGCGCGGCGGCGAGCGACACCGGCGGTCCGGACGCCTCCGCCGGCGGCGCGGGCGCGACGGGAGGCTGCGCCGGGACGCGCTCCTGCGACTCCTGTTGCTCCTGCGCCTGCGCGGCGAGCTGATGCGCCTGCGCAAGCTGCTCCGCCGGCGGCCCCGCCAAGCCCGCGGCAGCGGACGAGGCGGCGCCGAGAGCTGCGAGCAGCGCGACCGCGAGGGGCAGAGCGAGCCGCAGGCGGCGATCCGCGGACGAGCCCGGCGCCGTCCTGCGCCGCAGAGCCATGCCGAGCGCGACGACCAGGCACAGCAGGGCGGCGGCGAGCAGCGCGACGAGCAGAGCCGAGCTCCAGCCCGGCTCGGCCGACACCACGGCGTCACCCGCGAGGCACCAGGAGCGCGGCGGGAAGGGCGTCGAGGCGTAGACGAGGGGCGCGCCGGCCCCGGCCCCCGCCAGGACGCGTGCGCATTTCTCACCCGTGTCGTAGACGAAGCCGGTCGCCAGGGCCATGCGGGCGCCCAACAGCCATCCGGCAGCGCCCAGCGCCGCCCCGCTCAGCGCCCAGACAGCCGCCGTGCCGCGGTGCCCGCGCCGGCCGGCGGGAGCCGTCGGGGCCGCCGGCGCCCCTGCGGGCGGGCTCTGAGCCCCGGTCCGCTGATCCTGCCTCCGTCCCTGCGCATGAGAGTGCCGCCCGCGCTCGGCGAAAGCGATAGCGCCGCTTCCCGCTGCCGCTGCGCTGAGCAGGGCGCACAGTGCGGGCAGCGGGCCCAGGCCGCCGTCCAGCAGCCAGGCGGCCGCGGCGGCGCCCGGCACCGCCGCCGCACCCAGGGCGCCGAGGAGCGCGCGGACGGCCGCCGGTCGGTCCCCCCGCAGCCGCCGCCCGACCTCCAGCGCTGCCCACGCCGCGAAGCCGGACAGCGCCGCGAACAGCACGACGCCCGGCCCCCACAGCGGTGTGAGCAGCACCGCGAGGACGAGCAGCGAGGCAGCATCCTCCAGGCGCCTGTCTGAACCCGGGGCGGCGGCGAAGACGATCAGCAGGACGAGCGCGGCGACGAGGACCGCGAGCGTGCCCAGCCACAGCGCATGGGCGACGATCCGGCCACGGCCGGCCGGGTGGCGCTCCTGCATCGGCCCATTGTCCCCGACTCTCCTGGGCCCCCTCTCATCGCGCTACAGCTCGATCCGCACCCGCCGGCGGTGCAGCCACCAGGCTGCGAAGGACATGAGGGTGAGGATCCCTGCCAGCTGCAGCGCCGCGAGCCAGAGCGGCGCCTGCTCGTACCACCAGGGCACCCCCGGCAGCACGACGAGAGCGAGCACGAGCAGGTGCAGCAGATAGAGGGCGAGAGGGTTCTCCCCCCACCAGGCGAGGTAGCCCGGGCGGCGGGCGAGGGTGCGCGAGATGACCTCGGTCAGCAGGAAGACGATCGCCCCGATCGCCAGCGTCACGAGGATGTAGCTCAGCGAGACCCTGTTCTTGCTCACGGGCACGAGGAGGGCGGCGAGACCGCCGACGACGGCGAACGCGGCGCAGCAGACGATCGCGGCCGCCCAGCCGCGGCGCCAGAGATCAGCGAAGGCGGTCGAGAGGATGAGCAGCGCTCCCCAGGACAGGCCGGCGACGAAGCCGCCCTGCACGGTCGCGAGCACCGAGTCGAGCAGCCACGCGTCCACGATCAGCTGGTACACGATGAGCAGGGCGAGGCCGACGGCCAGCCGCAGATACGGGCCGAGCCGGACGACGGGGAGGCAGACGAGCCCCGCCAGGCCCAGCGCCTGCAGCACTCCCCAACTGCTCGGCTCGCCGGCGATCTGCGTGCCCCCCGCCGAGATGATCGCCCCGATGCCGATGAGGCTGAGGTAGCGGAAGAGGAAGTGCCGGTAGGCGCCGCCGAGGCTCTGCTGTGCGCGGCGGCGGAACGACGGGCCGTAGTTCAGGCCGATGGCGAGCACGAAGCACGGCGCCACGACGTCGGCGACGCTCAGGCCGACGTCCGGCGTGTGCTTGATGAGGTCCGGGACGGCCTGCACGCCGCCGAGGTAGTTGCCCGCCACCATGAGGAACACCAGCACGCCGCGGAAGCGGTCGATGCCCAGGTCCCGCGCGGGGCGGGTCGTGGGACGCGCTGCGGCGACAGCGGCCTGCGTGGCGTCCCCCGAGCCGATTCGCATGATCCGACCCTACTCAGCCGCCGGTCCCGTCCCCCGTCGCGCGCGGCTCAGCGCCGCCGCATGACCACGCCGACCGTGACGACGAGCGCGGCGGCTGCCAGAACGAACACCAGTCCGGTGATCCCCAGGCCCAGGCTGGCCTGCGTCACGCTGAGCACCAGGAAGGTGGCCGCGACGGCGGCCAGGGCGACGCCGAGCAGGATCAGCGCGACGGCGGCCTGGGGGCTCATGCGGGCTCCGGCACAGTCACGCCCCCTAGCCTAAGGCGCCGGCCTCAGCCGAGCACGACCACCTCAGCCGCGTCGTCGGCCGGCAGCTCGTCCGCCACGGCGAGGACCTCCAGGCCGAGAAGCTCGGCCTGCCCGTGCAGCACCGTGAGGAACGCGGTGTCCGCCGCGTCCCTTCCCGTCGCGATCCGCAGCATCGACGTGCGCGGGGCGAGGGCGGTGGCGTCCACCACGCACCAGCGACCGTCGACGAAGGCCTCGCAGACCGCGTGGAAGTCCATCGGCCGCAGCCCGGGGGCGTAGACCGAGACGACCCGCGCAGGCACGTCCAGCGCGCGCAGCAGTGCGGTGCACAGATGCGCGTAGTCGCGGCACACCCCGCGCCGGTCCAGCAGGGTCCGCACCGCACCGTCCGTGGGCTGGCTGGAGCCGGGCACATAGGACAGGTGGGTGCCCACCCAGGAGCTGACCGCGTCCAGCAGGGGCCGGCCGCGCAGGCCCGCGAACTCCGCGAGAGCGGTGGGCGCGAGGCTGTCCGACTCGCAGTATCGACTGGGCCGCAGATAGCGGATGGCGTCCACGCCGCCGTCCGGCTCCGGCTGCGGCGCGGCCGCGCGGCCGTCCACGGCGGCCGAGTAGGCGAGCTCGAAGCGGCCCGGACCCGTGCGCAGGCGGTGCAGCCGGGTGCCGTGCGCGTCCTGCAGCTCCTCCAGGGCGGCCGGCGCGCCATCCAGCACAGCGGACAGCTCCTCCCTCGCACGTGGCCCCGCGACAGCGACGGAGAAGATCAGCTCCACCTCGCCGCGCAGCTCGAGCTCGATGCGCGCGCTGACGTCCCGTCTCACCGGGCAATCGTCGCACGTCCGCGGCCCCTCCGGGCCGGCATCCACCGGCGAGCGCGGCGGGCCTCCGCTCAGCGGCGTTGAGATTGACGCGCGACGCCGCGCGGACCCACACTGACTCCGTGCCGCGCACGCAACCCGGGACGAGGCGCCCGCTGGATGACGAGGGGATGAAGTAGCATCCTCGACCACCTCGACCGGCTCGCCCAGGCGCGAGTCCTCACCGAGACCGTGACCGACTGGGCGGAGCCCGAGGAGGTCTTCGCCCGGCTTTTCGCCTCGCGGGCCGAGGCGTTCTGGCTCGATGCAGGCGAGCAGGCTCAGGAGGGCTGGAGCTATCTCGGTGCTGCCGGCCCCCTGGCCGTGGTCGCGCTGAGCTTCCCTTCGGCGCGCGGCGGCGGGGAGGTCGAGCTGCGGCGTCCCGGGACCGGGGAGAGCTCCCGGATCGCGAGCAGCCTGCTGGAGCTGCTGGACCGCGGCTCCGTGCCCGCCAGACCGGACGGGGAGGACCGCGGGCCGGGGGACCACGCGCCTCCCTTCCAGCTCGGCTGGGTGGGCTGGATCGGCTATGAGACAGGCGCGGCAGCACTCGGCGTCCCCGTCGCGGCCGACGCGGGGCCGGACTCCGCGCTGATCTACGCGGACCGCCTCGTGGCCTTCGACCACGAACGGCGACGGATCCAGGTTTCTGCGCTCATCCTGGCCGGCGAGCACGAGCACGCGCAGCGGGAATGGCTGGAGCGCGCATGCTCGAGGCTGGCAGGGCCGGCCCTCTCCCCCGTGCGCTCGCCCGCCCCTCTGGCACCGCCGCGCCTGCTGCACGGCCGGGAGGAGTATCTGCGGCTGATCGAGTCCTGCCGGGAGCGCATCCGGCACGGGGACGCCTACCAGCTGTGCCTGACGAACCGCTTCCGTGCATGCACGAGCGAGGAGCCGTTCAGCGTCTACCGCCGCCTGCGAGCCGTCAACCCGAGCCCCCACGGCGGCTTCCTCACGGTCGGCGGCACGACGCTGCTGAGCTCCTCACCGGAGTCCTTCCTGAGCCTCGGCCCCGATCGGCGGGCGCGCACCCGCCCCATCAAGGGGACCCGGCGACGCGGCCGCGACGCGGAGGAGGACAGGCGGCTGCGCCGCGAACTCGCGCAGGACCCCAAAGAGCGGGCCGAGAACGTCATGATCGTCGACCTCATGCGCAACGATCTCGGACAGGTCGCCGTCCTCGGCTCGGTGCGGGTCGAGGAGCTGTTCGCCGTCGAGGCCTACCGGAACGTGCTGCAGCTGGTGAGCACCGTCAGCGCGAGGCTCGCCCCCGAGGCGAGCGCCGGTCAGCTCGTGCGGGCCGCCTTCCCCGCCGGCTCGATGACCGGCGCGCCGAAGCTCAGCGCCATGCGCCTCCTGCACGAGCTGGAGTCGGCCCCCCGCGGCGCCTACGCGGGAGCCTTCGGCTTCGTCTCGCGCACGGGGGCGCTGCAGCTGAGCATGACGATCCGCTCGATCGTCCTGCGCGACGGCAGGGCCGAGGTGGGCGCCGGCGGCGGCATCACCGCCCTGTCCGATCCCGCCTTCGAGTTTGAGGAGACGCTGCTCAAGGCCGCTCCGCTGCTCGCCGCCCTCGGCAGCCCGCTGTCCCCGGGCAGCGCAGACCGCATCGGCTGAGCAGACCCTCGCGACGCGGCGCAAGAGCACAGCGGGGCCGCCGTCGGCGGCCCCGGCTCCGTCGCCGGTCAGCCGGCCACGAGGGCCAGCGACTCCTGGATCCGCTTCGCGAGCGACTCCGCGTCCAGCCCGAAGCGCCGGACGAGCTCCTTGGGCGGTCCCGACTCGCCGAAGCGGTCATCCACGCCGAGGCGGATCACGCGCGTGGGCAGC
>Ga0182749_1001147_pt1 | contig 21543 bp, 20 predicted proteins | sample eDN3rd37CKraftMG_FD_128875 | JGI IMG/M metagenome (GOLD analysis project Ga0182749, IMG submission 128875) | Enriched Miracle-Growth compost microbial communities from Emeryville, California, USA - eDNA 3rd pass 37_C Kraft MG (version 2) (version 2) ...
CCCCGCCGCCGAAGACGAAGAGCTGGGGATCGAGCACTGCGCTGAGGCTCGCGCAGGCCTGGCCGAGCCAGCCGCCGAGCTCGGTGAGCGCGCGCATGGCGCCCGGGTCTCCGTTCACGATCAGCCCGGCCACATCCCCGCCGCCCAGCGACCCGGTGCGCTCTCGGACCGCGGCCAGCCCGCGGCCGATGCCGCCGGCATCCGCGATCTCGTTGGCGATGCGCAGCAGGGCCCGGCCCGAGCCGTACTGCTCGATGCAGCCGCGCGCGCCGCAGCCGCACGGCAGTCCGTCAGGCACCACCCGGAGGTGGCCGATCTCGGCGCCCGCGCCGAAGCCGCCGCGGAACAGGGCGCCCCTGCTCACTATCGCCCCGCCCACCCCGGTGCCGATGGTCAGCATGGTCATGTCGTCGACCGCGCGACCGGCGCCGAAGCGGAACTCAGCCCATCCCGCGGCGTTGGCGTCGTTGTCGATGGTGATCTCGAGATCGAGCCGGGCGGTCAGCCTGTCACGGAGCGGCTCATGGCGCCAGCTGAGGTTCGGGGCGTAGTAGACGGTCGACTGCTCGACGTCGATGAAGCCGGGCGCGGCCACCCCGGCGGCCCGGATGTCGCGCCCCTCGGCCAGCCGCTCGATCATCAGCACCACGGAGTCGACGATGGCCTCGGAGTCCCCCGCCGGCGTCGAGACCCGGTCTTCGGCCAGGATCTCGCCGCCATCGGAGACGACGGCACCGGCGATCTTGGTCCCGCCGATATCGATCCCGATCGCCTCCACCCCTAGAGTTTAGGGAAAGCGCCGAGGGGCTGGAGCCGCCCCGCGCACTCGCAGGATCGACGGGTAGGCTGGGGGGCCATGAAGTCCACCGGTACCGAAGGAGTTGCCGTGAAAGAGTTCGAGGTTCCCGCAGTGGTTCCCGCCGATCCGGACGCCAACATCACCGATCTGCTCGTGGACCGGGTCGCAGCGACCCCCGATCACGTACTCTTCTCCATCCCCACCGCGGACGGGGGCTGGTCCGACGTGACAGCCGCCGAGTTCCACGGCCAGGTGATCGCGCTGGCCAAGGGGCTCGTCGCCGCCGGCATCCAGCCCGGCGACAAGATCGGGCTCATGTGCCGGACCCGCTACGAGTGGACGCTGATCGATTTCGCCACCTGGTTCGCCGGCGCGGTGCTGGTGCCGGTGTACGAGACCTCGTCGCCCGGCCAGGTGCAGTGGAACCTCGAGGACTCCGGGGCGGTGGCGATGATCACCGAGACCGCTGAGCACTTCGCCCGGTTCGACGAGGTGCTCCCGGACCTGCCGCTCGTGGTCCGGTCGTGGCAGGTGGAGCTCGGGGACCTGGACAAGCTCGCCGCGAGCGGCGGGGAGGTGCCGGACGAGGAGATCGAGCGTCGTCGCACGCTGGCCAAGGGCTCCGACCTCGCCACTCTGATCTACACGGCGGGGACCACGGGGCGCCCGAAGGGCTGCATCCTCACCCACGCGAACTTCGTCGAGCTGAGCCGCAACGCCCGGACGGCGATCCCCGAGGTCATCAACACCGACTCCAGCACGCTGCTGTTCATCACCGCGGCCCACGTCTTCGCCCGCTTCATCTCGGTGCTCTGCATCGATGGGGGCGTCAAGGTCGGGCACCAGGCCGACACCACGCAGCTGATCCCCGCACTCGAGTCCTTCAAGCCGACCTTCCTGCTCGCGGTCCCCCGCGTCTTCGAGAAGGTCTACAACTCATCCGAGCAGAAGGCTGAGGGCAGCGGCAGGGGCAAGATCTTCAGGACCGCGGCGGATGTCGCCATCGCCCACTCCAAGGCTCTCGACGCCGGAAAGGTGCCGCTCGGCCTCGCTCTCAAGTTCGCGGTGCTCGATCGGCTCGTGCTCTCCAAGATCCGCGCGGCCATGGGCGGCAACGTCAGGTTCGCGGTGTCCGGCTCCGCTCCGCTCGGGCTGCGCCTCGGCCACTTCTACCGCAGCCTCGGCGTCACCGTGCTCGAGGGCTACGGGCTGACGGAGACCACGGCGCCGCTCACGGTCAACCGCCCGTCCAACTTCAAGATCGGCACCGTCGGGCCGCCCCTGCCCGGGCTGTCGGTCCGGATCGCCGCCGACGGCGAGATCCAGGCCAAGGGCATCGGCATCTTCGGCGGGTACTGGAACAACGAGGAGGCGACCAGGGAGACCTTCGACGGCGAGTGGTTCCGCACCGGAGACATCGGGGAGCTGGACGACGAGGGCTACCTGACCATCACCGGACGCAAGAAGGAGATCATCGTCACCGCCGGCGGCAAGAACGTCTCGCCGACCCAGCTCGAGGATCCCATCCGCGCCAACCCGATCGTCGGGCAGGTCGTCGTGGTCGGCGACCAGAAGCCGTTCATCTCCGCCCTGATCACCCTGGACGACGAGATGCTGCCGGTCTGGCTCAACAACAACGGCGAGGACGCCACCCAGAGCGTCGAGGAGGCGGCCACGAACCCCAAGGTCATCGCCGAGGTGCAGAAGGCGGTGGACCACGCGAACGCGATGGTCTCGCGTGCCGAGTCGATCCGCAAGTTCGTGATCCTTCCGCACGACCTGACCGAGGCGAGCGGGCACCTCACGCCCAAGCTCAGCATCAAGCGGAACGTGATCCTCAAGGACTACGCGGACACCATCGAGGGCATCTACGACGGCGCGCCGGCCACGGAGGGCGTCGCGCACTGAGTGCGGGTCGGCACCGGCGTCGCTGAACCCAGGCGGCGCCCGCACCGGTGTCGCTGAACGCGGGCGGCGCCGGGACCGGCGGCGCTGAACGCGGGCGGCACCGGGACCGGCGTCGGAGCCAGGGCGCCAGAACCGGGCGCCATCAGCCGGGAAGCTAGAACCAGCCGGAGCCGCGGATCTTGGCCATGGCCTCGCGCTTGCGCTCCCGGTCGAGCCCGTCGATGTAGAGCGTGCCGTCGAGGTGGTCGGTCTCGTGCTGGAGCGCCTGCGCCATCACGCCGGTGCCCTCCAGCTCGACCGGGTTGCCGTCGAGGTCGACACCGGTCACCCGCGCGTACGGGTAGCGCAGCCGCTCGAAGTAGAAGCCGGGAACCGAGAGGCAGCCCTCCTCGACCAGCTCCGGCTCGCCGGAGACCTCGACCAGCACGGGGTTGATCACGTAGCCGATCGCTCCGTCCACGTTGTAGCTGAAGACCCGCAGGTTCACCCCGATCTGCGGAGCGGCGACACCGGCGCGGCCGGGCACCTTCACCGAGTCGATCAGGTCATCCACCAGACCGCGCACGTCGTCGCCCGGGCGCACCGGATCGGAGACGGTCTTGAGCACCGGGTCGCCGAAGAGGCGGATCTGCCGTTCGGTCACGCGCCCTCGCGAGCGGGGATGCCGTCCATCACCAGTGCGGCGAGGTAGCGGGCGGATGAGCGGGTCAGCGGCTTGAGGTCGTGGTAGTTGATGACCGAGCCGGCCGCGAGCTGGGGGTCATAAGGGATTCGGACGATCTCGCGCACGCGCGACTTGAAGTGCGCCTCGATCTCCTCCAGCTTGACCAGGTTGGTGCCCTGGGTCGCGGTGTTGATCGCGACCACGGCGTTGCGCACCAGGTCGCCGTAGCCGTTGGACTCCATCCAGGTGAGGGTCTCCGATGCCAGGCGCGCCTCGTCCACGCTGCCGCCGGAGACGATCACGACGGTGTCGGCGCGCTGGAGGGTGGCTCGCATCACGGAGTGCACGATGCCGGTGCCGCAGTCGGTGAGCATGATCGAGTAGAACCGGGCGGCGAGGTCGGCGACGACGTTGTAGTCGTTCTCGTCGAAGGCCTCGGAGAGCATCGGGTCGGTGTCGGAGGCGAGGATGTCGAGCCGGGTCTCGTCGCGGGAGACCATGGCGGTGAAGTCGTTGAAGGTGGTGATGCTCGCCGCCTGGGTGACGAGGTCGCGCACCGTCGAGCGGGTCTGCTTGTTCACCCGCTCGGACAGGGTTCCCCGGTCGGGATTCGCGTCCACGGCGACCACCCGGTCGTCGCGCGCGTCGGCCAGGGCCATTCCGAGCAGCGCCGTGATCGTGGTCTTGCCCACCCCGCCCTTGCGGGTGAGCACCGGCACGAAGCGGGTCCCCCCCTCGAATCGCTTGGCGATGCGCGCATCCAGCTCCTTCTCGGCGCGCACCTTCGGCGAGTCCCCGCGGTTCACCGCGTGCAGGGTCGCCCTGTAGAGGAACTCGTTGAGGCCGCCCTCCGGCGCGGGACGCCTTCCGTGCCTCTTGTCGAGCAGCCGGTCCGAGGTGAGCATCGCTGCGGGCTCCGGAGTGCTGGACACCCCGCCCCGGATCCGGTCGCGCCGGTTGTACACGTCGTCGTCGGGCAGTCCGACGATCTCGGCGCGCTGCTCCTCGACGACCGCCGGGGAGGTCGCCACCTCGGAGGCGACCACCTCGATCGAGGTGGTGGTCGGCTCGCTGACCTCGACCACGCCCGGGCTGACCGGGGACTCGACGATCGCCACGGCGAGCTCGTCCTCCGGTGCCGAGCGGACGGGCGCCGGGAGGTTCACATCGATGGTGAGGCTCTCCGGGAGCGCGGAGGCCAGGTCGTTCTCCATCGCGTGGATGAGCTCGATCTCGCCGGTGTTGCCGATAGTGCCCGTCTGCTTTCGCCTACTCGCCATCCCCACGCCTTTCCGTACGGCCCACCAGTCTAACGCCGGACCGCGGGAGGATCGCCGTCTTGTGCGCGGAGCCGGTACCGGCTAGGCGGACTCGATCTCGACCAGGAGGTCGCCGGCATCCACCTGCTGCGTGGCCGGGATGGCCAGCCGCCTGACGATGCCGGAGACGTTGGCCGTGATCGCGGCCTCCATCTTCATGGCCTCGATGGATGCGACGCTCTGGCCCGCCTCGACGCTGTCCCCCTCGGAGACCTTGAGGGTCACCACCCCGGAGAACGGCGCCGCGACGTGTCCCGGCCGGTTCGGATCGGCCTTCTCCGCCGCCGTGGTCTTCACGTCGATGCCGCGATCGCGCACGAAGGTGGGCCGCAGCTGGCCGTTGATCACGGCCATGACGTTGCGCATGCCGGCGTCGTCGGCCTCGCCGATCGCCTGCAGTCCCACGTAGAGGCTGACGCCCCGCTCGATGTCGATCACGTGCTCCGCGCCCTGCCTGAGGCCGTAGAGGTAGTCGACGGTGTCGATCACCGACAGGTCGCCGTAGAGCTCCCGCACCTTCTCGAACTGCGCGGTGGGCGCGGGGAAGAGCAGCGCGTTGAGGGTGGACCGGCGCGAGGTCGCGTCGCCAGCGAGCCCCGCCTTCTCCTCCTCGGTGAGCTCCTCGACGCCGATCTTCACCGTGCGCCCGGCGAGCACCTTGCTGCGGAAGGGCTCCGGCCAGCCGCCGGGCAGGTCACCCAGCTCGCCGGCCATGAAGCCGATCACCGAATCCGGGATGTCGTACCGGTCCGGGTTCTGCTCGAAGTCGGCCGGGTCGGCGTCGGCGGCCGCGAGGGCGAGAGCCAGGTCGCCGACCACCTTCGACGAGGGGGTGACCTTCGGCGGGCGGCCGAGGATCTGGTTCGCCGCGGCGTAGAGGTCCTCGATCTTCTCGAACTGGTCGGCCAGGCCGAGCGCTATCGCCTGCTGGCGCAGGTTGCTCAGCTGCCCGCCCGGGATCTCGTGCTTGTAGACCCGGCCGGTCGGACCGGGCAGCCCCGACTCGAAGGGCCTGTAGGCGCGGCGCACCGCCTCCCAGTACGGCTCCAGGTCGGAGACCGCCTGGAGCGAGATCCCGGTGTCCCGCTCGGTGTGGGCGAGGGCGGCGACCAGGGCGGACGCCGAGGGCTGGCTGGTGGTCCCGGCCATCGGGGCGCTGGCGACGTCCACCGCGTCGGCCCCGGCGTTGCTCGCCGCGATCAGCGTGGCGAGCTGGCCGCCCGCGGTGTCGTGGGTGTGCACGTGGACCGGGAGGTCGAAGCGCTCGCGCAGGGCCGTGACCAGGGTCGTGGCCGCGCCGGCGCGGAGCAGGCCGGCCATGTCCTTGATGGCGAGGATGTGCGCGCCGGCGTCCACCATCTGCTCGGCGAGCCTCAGGTAGTAGTCGAGCGTGTAGAGGTCCTCCGCCGGGTCGAGCAGATCCCCGGTGTAGCAGAGCGCGACCTCGGCGATCGCGGTCCCGGTCTCGAGCACGGAGTCGATCGCCGGGCGCATCTGGGAGACGTCGTTGAGTGCGTCGAAGATGCGGAAGATGTCGACGCCGGTGGATGCCGCCTCCTTGACGAAGGCATCCGTCACCTCCGTCGGGTACGGGGTGTAGCCGACGGTGTTGCGGCCGCGCAGCAGCATCTGGATCGCGACGTTCGGCAGCGCCTCCCGGAGGGCGGCCAGCCGCTCCCACGGGTCCTCGCCGAGGAAGCGCAGCGCCACGTCGTAGGTCGCGCCTCCCCATGCCTCGACCGAGAGCAGCTCGGGGGTCATCCGCGCGACGTACGGCGCGACCGCCACCAGGTCCTTGGTGCGCACCCGGGTGGCGAGCAGCGACTGGTGGGCGTCTCTGAAGGTGGTCTCGGTCACCGCCAGCGCGGTCTGCCGGCGCAGGGCGCTGGCGAAGCCCGCGGGACCGAGCTCGAGCAGGCGCTGTCGCGAGCCGGCGGGGGCCGGTGCGGAGAGGTCGAGCTCGGGCAGCTTCAGCTTCGGGCTGACGATGCCCTCGCCCGTGCCGTACGGACGGTTCACCGTGACGTCGGCCAGCCAGCTGAGGATCTTCGTCCCCCGGTCCTTGGACTGCGGGGTGTCGAAGAGCTCGGGACGCTCCTCGATGAAGGCGGTGCTGAGGTCGCCGGCGGCGAATGACGGGTCGTCGAGCACCGCCTGGAGGAAGGGGATGTTGGTGGACACGCCGCGGATCCGGAACTCGGCGAGCCCCCGCTTGGCCCGATTGACCGCGGCGGTGAAGTCACGGCCGCGGCAGGTCATCTTGACCAGCATCGAGTCGAAGTGCGGGCTGATCTGCGCCCCGGCCTCGACCGTTCCGCCGTCGAGGCGGATGCCGCCGCCGCCCGGCGAGCGATAGGTGGTGATCTTGCCGGTGTCCGGCCGGAATCCCTCGGCCGGGTTCTCGGTGGTGATGCGGCACTGGAGCGCCGCGCCGCGCAGCCTGATGTTCTCCTGCTCGAGGCCGAGCTCCTTGAGGCTCTGGCCGTAGGCGATGCGCATCTGGGTCTGCACCAGGTCGACGTCGGTGACCTCCTCGGTCACCGTGTGCTCGACCTGGATGCGCGGGTTCATCTCGATGAAGACGTGCTGGCCCTTGCGCTCCCCCGCCGTGTCGAGCAGGAACTCCACCGTTCCGGCGTTCACGTAGCCGATCGACTTGGCGAAGGCGATCGCGTCGCGGTACATCGCCTGGCGGATGCTCTCGTCGAGGTTGGGGGCTGGCGCGATCTCGACCACCTTCTGGTGGCGGCGCTGCACCGAGCAGTCGCGCTCGAACAGGTGGACGGTCTCGCCGCTCGCGTCGGCGAGCACCTGCACCTCGATGTGGCGTGGGCGCACCACCGCCTGCTCGAGGAACATCGTCGGGTCGCCGAAGGCGCTGTCCGCCTCGCGCATGGCCTCCTCGAGGGCGGCCCTGAGGTCCTCCTTCTTCTCGACCCGGCGCATGCCGCGTCCGCCTCCGCCGGCGACCGCCTTGGCGAAGATCGGGAAGCCGATCTCGTCCGCGCCGGCCAGCAGCTCGTCGATGTCGGCCGAGGCCGGGGTGGACTTCAGCACCGGCACGCCGGCCGCGATGGCGTTCTCCTTGGCGGTGACCTTGTTGCCCGCCATCTCCAGGACGTGCTGCCCCGGGCCGATGAAGGTGATGCCGGCAGCGGCGGCCGCCGCGGCGAGGTCGGGGTTCTCGGAGAGGAAGCCGTAGCCGGGATAGATGGCGTCCGCGCCGGACTCCTTGGCGACGCGGATGATCTCGTCGACGTCCAGATAGGCGCGGACCGGGTGACCCGGCTCGCCGATCTGGTAGGCCTCATCCGCCTTCAGCCGGTGCATGGAGTTGCGATCCTCGTAGGGGAACACGGCCACCGTCTGGGCTCCGAGCTCGTACGCGGCACGGAATGCCCTGATCGCGATTTCGCCCCGATTGGCGACGAGGATCTTGGTGAACATCTGGTCCTTTCCGGCAACGCGCGAGCTTGTGGCCGCACGGGTCGACGGGGGCGCGGAAACGAGCCGTGCCACCGGGGCGAAGATTTTAGGTTCTCCCAGACTAGTGAAGGTATCGTGTCCGTTTGTGCATGTACTCAGCGTCAGCTCCCTGAAGGGGGGCGTGGGAAAGACCACGGTGACGCTAGGGCTCGCTTCCGCCGCCTTCGCCAAGGGGCTTCGGACCCTCGTCGTCGACCTCGATCCGCAGTCCGACGTGTCCACCGGGATGGACATCGACGTCAGCGGCCACCTCAACGTCGCCGACGTCCTCGCCTCCCCCAAGGAGAAGATCGTGCGCTCGGCGATCGCGCCGAGCGGGTGGACCAAGGGACGCCCCGGCAAGATCGACGTGATGATCGGCAGCCCCTCCGCGATCAACTTCGACGGGCCGCACCCGAGCATCCGCGAGATCTGGAAGCTCGAGGAGGCCCTGGCCAACGTCGAGGCCGACTACGACCTGGTGCTGATCGACTGCGCCCCGTCGCTCAACGCTCTCACCCGCACGGCCTGGGCGGCGAGCGACAGGGTGACCGTGGTGACCGAGCCCGGCCTGTTCTCGGTCGCGGCGGCCGATCGTGCGCTGCGCGCGATCGAGGAGATCCGCCGCGGACTCTCTCCCCGGCTCCAGCCGCTCGGGATCATCGTCAACCGGGCGCGGGTGCAGTCGCTGGAGCACCAGTTCCGGATCAAGGAGCTGCGCGACATGTTCGGGCCCTTGGTGCTCAGCCCCCAGCTTCCGGAGCGCACCTCGCTGCAGCAGGCGCAGGGCGCGGCGAAGCCGCTGCACGTCTGGCCCGGCGACAGCGCGCAGGAGATGGCGCGCAACTTCGACCAGCTGCTCGACCGGGTGCTGCGCACCGCCCGCATCGGGGAGTACGCGCAGCTGGCCTAGGCCGATCGCCGCGCACGAGCCGCGGCCCGCTCGTCCGGGCTGTGGCGCAGACACGGCGAGTTCCGCGGCTCCGCGGACACGGCGAGTTCCGCGGCTCCGCGGACACGGCGAGTTCCGCGGCTCCGCGGACACGGCGGGTTCCGCAAACACCGGCGGGTTCCGCGGACACGGGCGAGTTCGGCGCAGACGGGCGAGTTCGGCGCAGACGGGGGTCTCAATACGCCCGGATATGCCGAAACCGCCCGGACAACAATGGCTGGCGGAAGCAGAGGCACCCGAAAGCAAAGGCACGCGGACAGCAGAGGCTCGCGGAAGCAGGGGCACGCGGACAGCAGGAGCTCGTCGCGAAAGCAGGGGCATCCGGACAGCAGGAGTCGCGGACAGCAGAGGCTCGCGAGAGTGAGGCTCGGGCGGGCTAGGAGGCGCGGGAGGCGCGGCGGGCCGCCAGCTCGTCCACGACCTCGGGACGCTCGGCGTCCAGCTCGACCAGGCTCGACTCGACCTCGCGCAGCACCTTGCCGACGGCGATGCCGAAGACCCCCTGGCCGCGGCTGACCAGGTCGATGACCTCGTCGTTGGAGGTGCAGAGGTAGACGCTGGCGCCGTCGCTCATCAGCGTGGTCTGGGCGAGGTCGTTGACCCCGGCCTCGCGGAGCTGGTTGACCGCGGTGCGGATCTGCTGGAGGGAGATGCCGGTGTCGAGCAGGCGCTTGACCAGCTTGAGCACCAGGATGTCGCGGAAGCCGTAGAGGCGCTGCGAGCCGGAGCCCGCCGCCCCGCGCACGGTCGGCTCGACCAGCTCGGTGCGGGCCCAGTAGTCCAGCTGGCGGTAGCTGATGCCCGCCGCGCGGGCCGCGACGGCACCGCGATACCCGGCCGAGGCGTCCAGGTCGGGAAGCCCGTCCGTGAACAGCAGACCGAGGTCGTAGCGGGAATTCTCGCCACGGGGACTGAGCTCGCTCACTTGTCTGCCTTCCACTTCGGATGATCACCAACTCTCAAGGAGTGGTTGATACTTCGTCTGGGTCCACGTTACTGACCGGAAGCCGGTGAACCGCGACATTCGCGCTCCGAGCCCCGGCGTGTCGGTGGGCGATGTCCGTCCGCGACGCCCGAGAGCACCAGTCTACGGCTCGAGGCGTGAGAGCGCCGAGCGAATCAGGCTGCTTCTGACGATCTCGAGCTGCCCGGCTATCTCCTTGGCGAGCTCTGCGGCCTTGGCCCGGCTCGAGGCGTCCTTGCGCCGCGCCACGGGGATCAACGCGCTCTCGATCAGTCCGAGCTCGCGCTCGGCCGCCGCGCGGAAGCCGCGCAGGTGCCTCGGCTCGATGCCGGAGCGCCGCAGCTCGACCAGCGACTTGAGGACCGTCAGCGCGTCCTCGCCGTAGACGTCGCTCGCCGCGATGAGGGATGCGGACACCGCGTCGCCGAGCAGCTGCGGCGTCGCCCCCGCCTCCCGGATGAGCTCGTCCCGGCTGAGCCGCCGCTCGCTGGCGAGGATCGTCGGCCCGGTCAGCGTCGCGGCACCAGGAAGCTCCGGCTGGCGACCGGCATCCAGCTCGTCCAGGTAGCCCTTGATCACCTTGAGTGGCAGATAGTGGTCGCGCTGCACGGTCAGCACGAAGCGCAGCCGGTCGAGATCGGCCGCCGAGAACTTGCGGTAGCCGGACGCGGTGCGGGTCGGCGAGATCAGCTGCCGGTCCTCGAGAAAGCGCAGCTTCGACGGCGTGAGCTCGGGGAACTCCGCGGTGAAACGGGCGAGCACCTGCCCGATGCTGAGCAGCGCGGGAGGACGGCCGGGACTGCGCTCAGCCGAGCCGCCGGAGGACAGCGCCGCCACTACGAGCTCGCCTGGTGGGCGAGATCGACCCGCGAGGCGTAGAAGGTGAGCCGGAACTTGCCGATCTGGACCTCCGCGCCGTCGCTGAGCAGGGCGCTGTCGATGCGCACCCCGTCGAAGTAGGTGCCGTTGAGCGACCCGAGATCGCGGATCTCGAAGGTGGTGCCGTGACGAAGGAACTGGCTGTGCCGGCGCGAGACGGTCACGTCGTCGAGGAAGATGTCGGCTTCGGGATGACGACCCGCCGTCGTGACATCGGCGTCCAGCAGGAAGCGCGCCCCCTGATTCGGGCCGCGACGGACGACCAGCAGCGCCGATCCCGAGGGGAGCGCGGCGATCGCCTGCTGCTCCTCCTGCGTCACCTCGCCTTCGAGCGCAGCGAGCTGGGCGGCGAAATCCGCGCTGAAGCGGGCGGTGTCATCCGGTCGGTGTCGGGGGTCGTCCTGGGAGTCGGTCGAGTCGACCATGGCGAACCTCCTTGCCTTCCTTTAGCGCTCCAGCGTATCGGATTCGACCTCGGCATCCACCCTCGGAATCCGGATGACTCTCGCCGTCTCGCGGATGTAGATCGCGCCCGCCCACCAGTAGAGGAAGGCGCCCCAGATCGCGAAGGCCCAGCCGATCGGATCGGTGAACCACTCGATGCCGGGCAGCGCCTGGCCGAGCATCACGATCGGCAGTGCGTAGAACAGGAACAGGGTCGCCGCCTTGCCCAGATGGTGCACCGGCAGGGGCCCGTAACCGTGGTTGGCCAGCACGACGCCGACCACCAGCAGGGTCGCGTCTCGCGCGATGATGACCACGACCAGCCACCACGGCAGGATGCCGCGCACAGCCAGCCCGATCAGCGCGGCGAAGATGTAGAGCCGGTCGGCCGCCGGGTCGAGGAGCTGCCCGAGACGGGTGACCTGGTTGAAGCTCCTCGCGATCATGCCGTCGAAGAAGTCGCTCACGCTGGAGACGACCAGCACCACGAGGGCGAGCACGTCCTCCCCGTTGATCAGGAGGATGAGGAAAACGGGGACCAGCAGCAGCCGGATGAAGCTCAGCACGTTGGGAACGGTGAGGATCCGGGAGCTGACCTGGTTCTCCGGCGTCGCCACCGGCCCAGTCTAGCGAGCACCTCCCGGCCGGGCTCCGGCGCCGGGTGCATGGGTTGCCACCTTCGGCTTCCAGGTCTGGGCGCGGATGGCGCACCTCCCGGCCGGGCGCCGGCGCCGGGCTAGGATTCGAGCATGACACCGCTGTTCGTCGTCGTCTCCGTCGCCGCAGGAGTCAGCCTGTTCTGCTGGGTGGCCTCCCTGGTCACCAAGGACACGTCGTGGGTGGACCGCCTCTGGTCGATAGTCCCGGTGGCCTATGTCTGGATCTTCGCCTCCTTCGCCGGCCTCACCGACATCCGCCTGAACGCCATGGCCGTCCTGGTCACCATCTGGGGGGCGCGACTGACGTTCAACTTCGCGAGAAAGGGCGGCTACTCCGGGGTCGAGGACTACCGCTGGGCAGTGCTGCGGGGACGGATGAAGCGATGGCAGTTCCAGCTGTTCAACTTCTTCTTCATCGTGCTGTTCCAGAACGCGGTCCTGGTGCTGATCACGCTGCCGGCCCAGACGGCGTGGGAGCACCGGGGGGCGCCGTTCGGCGCGCTCGACCTGCTCCTCGCGGTGCTCTTCCTCGCCTGCACCGTCGGCGAGACGGTCGCCGACCAGCAGCAGTGGAGCTTCCACCGGATGAAGAAGGCGGAGGCCGCCGCCGGCCGCGACGTGCAGCCTCCGTTCAACACCCGCGGGCTGTTCTCGGTCTCCCGGCATCCCAACTTCTTCTTCGAGCAGGCGCAGTGGTGGATCCTCTTCTTCTTCGGAGCCGTCGCCGCCGGCTCGGTGCTGCAGTGGACGGTGCTCGGGGCCGTTCTGCTCACCGTGCTCTTCATCGGCTCGACGAGCTTCACCGAGAGCATCAGCTCGTCGAAGTACCCGGAGTACGCCGAATATCAGAAGAGGGTCTCCCCCGTCGTCCCGTGGCCTCCGCGCAAGCGGCCGGCCGCGGAATCCCACGCCGTCTGAGCACGGCACCCCGAACTGCAAGAGAGGCAGGTTCACCATGGCCACATCCGGCCGCACATTCCTCGTCACCGGAGGCACCGGAGGCCTCGGCGGCACCCTGGCCAGCGCCTTCGCCGAGGAGGACGGGGCAACCGTCATCGTCACCGGGGCCACCGAGGCCGAGGTCGAGGCCGGACGGTCCGATCCGCGCCTGGTCGCGGCGCGGGTGGAACTGCTGGACGTTCGCGACGACTCCGCGGTGAGAGCACTGGTCGACGGCCTCGATCGGATCGACGTGCTGGTCAACGCGGCGGGCATCATGTCCGCGCCCTCGGACTTCACCGTCGAAGGGTTCGAGCGCAGCATCGACATCAACCTGCTCGGCACCGTGAGGGTCTGCTACGCGGCGAAGGACAAGCTGGTCGCCGCGAAGGGCGTCATCATCAATTTCGCATCGATGATGAGCTTCCGGGGCACCGCGACCGGCCCCGCCTACGCCGCGGGAAAGGCGGGAGTGCATCTGCTGACCCAGAGCCTCGCCACCGCCTGGGCACCGGAGGTGCGGGTGAACGCCATCGCCCCCGGCTTCTTCGACTCTCCCATGACGAAGATCGTGCAGGCGGACCCCGCGCGCAACGCCCGCATCGTCTCGCGCATCCCGATGGGCCGCTGGGGCAATGCCGAGGAGCTGGTGAGCGGCGCCCGCTTCCTCGCCTCGCCGGAGTCGGGCTACGTGACGGGAGTCGTCCTTCCGATCGACGGCGGCTACCTCACCACCTGAACACGTGCGGCGGGAGCCGCGCATCACGAGCACCACGACGGGCATCCCGTAGAAAGGCAGGTTCACCATGGCCACTTCCGGCCGCACATTCCTCGTCACCGGAGGCACCGGAGGCCTCGGCGGCGCGATCGCCAGCGGCTTCGCCGATGAGTCCGGCTCCACGGTCATCGTGACCGGGGCCACCCAGGCCGAGGTGGACGCGGGCAGGGCCGATCCGCGCCTCTCGAAGGCCAGGGTCGAGCTCCTCGACGTGCGCGACAACGACGCCATAGCCTCGCTGATCGGCGGTCTCTCCTCGCTCGACGTGCTGGTGAACGCCGCCGGCGTCTCCTCGTCCCCCGCCGACTTCACGCCGGAGGGCTTCGCCAGGACCGTCGACATCAACCTCAACGGCACGGCGCGCGCCTGCTTCGCGGCGAAGGACCTGCTCGCCGCCTCACGGGGCAACATCATCAACATCGCCTCGGTGCAGAGCTTCCGCGGGACCGGAACCGGCCCGGCATACGCTGCGTCGAAGGGCGGTGTCATGCTGCTCACCCAGAGCCTCGCGATCGCCTGGGGTCCGGAGGGCATCCGGGTCAACGCCATCGCTCCCGGCTTCATGCGCACCCCGATGACCACCAAGCTCATCGAGGACCCGGTGCGAGGCAAGCGGATCATCGACCACACCCCGGTCGGCCGGTGGGGCGAGCCGGAGGACCTGGTACCCGGCGCGAAGTTCCTCGCCGCGCCGGAGTCGACCTTCGTCACCGGGCACACGCTGCCGATCGACGGCGGCTATCTCACCACCTGATCGGGGCCGACCGAGCCCCGCGGCTCTCCGTGCGAGGCCTTTCCGCGCACCGCCCTCGGCGGTCGCGGGAAGGCCTCTCTCATGCGGGCCGAGCAGAGGACGATGGCGATCGCGACCAGGATCGCGCTGAACAGGAGCTGCTCGACGATCATCCAGAGCGGATAGAGCCCGGGGATCGCGCAGAGCACGAGGGTCACCACCGGGAAGACCAGGCTGAACAGCCTCAGCCGCGAGTAGGCCCAGCGGTAGCCGAGCCGTGCCCTGAACAGGAAGTAGAACAGGGTCACGGTGATGCCGAGCACGACGCAGCAGCGCAGCCAGACCGCGAGGCCCACCCGTCCCGAGCCCAGCTCGATCGCCACGGCGACGACGAGCGCCGCGAGCCCCACAACCAGCTCCGCGGCCAGCAGCCAGCCCACAGCGGCGAGGGCGCATCGCGTGCTCGGACGATCCCGCATCCCCGGGACGCGGTGCGCAGCCGATCTGCCGCCGGCCACCCGATCGGCGAGACGGAACACCCGCTCCAGTCCGCCGGGCTCGGATCGCTGCACGGTCTCGACCATAGCGGGCGCGGCGGAGCCGAGCGTCGGCGTCACGCCGAGCGTGGCGCGCCCGAGCCCGGATGACGCGGCGTATCGTGGCTGGCATGTCGTGCATCCGCTTCAACACCCCGGCACAGCGACAGGCCATGCGCGAGATGCGCCCGTCGATGCTCACCCCGGAGGAGGCGGCTCGCCTGCATCCGGCTCCCCCGGTCACCGCGAGCAAGATCGCCAGGCTCCGGCTGCTGGCCGCCGATCGGAACCCGAAGATCAGGGAGAGCGCCGCGAGCAGCTATCACCTGCCGGACGACGTCTTCGCTCAGCTCGCCCACGATCCGGACGAGGGCGTGCGTGCCTGCGTCGCCCGCAACGAGACGACGCCGTGCGAGGTGCTGCGGTCCCTCGCCGACGACGAGTCCGAGCGGGTGCGGGGCTTCCTGGCGGTCAACTACTTCGTCCCGGCCGATGTGATGGAGCGCCTGGCCGACGACGACAGCGAGACGGTGCGCGCTCTGGCGGCATGGAAGGGATCGCTGGCGAACGCGTAGGGTCGCCCCATGACCGATGACCGCGCGAGCGCCAGGGTGGACAGCTGGCTCTGGTCGGTGCGGCTGCTCCCCACCCGCTCGGCCGCGACCGCCGCGTGCAAGGCGGGCCACGTGCAGGTGAACGGGGAACGGGCCAAGCCGGCGCAGCCGGTGCGGATCGGCGACGAGGTGCGGCTGCGCGGCTCCGATCGCGAGCGCACGGTGAAGGTGGCGAGGATCGTGGTGAAGCGGGTCGGGGCGGCGATCGCCGCCGACTGCCTGGTCGACCTCACCCCGCCGGAGCCGCCGAGGGAGGAATGGCCGGCGACGGTGCTGCGCGACCGGGGCGCCGGGCGCCCGACCAAGCGCGACCGGCGCGAGATCGAGAGGCTCCGCGGACGGCTCTAGTCGACGGCGCTAGCGCCCCTGCCAGTTCGGCGCGCGCTTCTCGACGAAGGCGCGCATGCCCTCCGCGGTGTCTGCCGAGGACATCAGCGCCTCGCCCTCGGCGTCGTTGCGCGCCCACAGCGCCTCCTCGTCCTCCCTGCCGCGCGCCAGGCGCACGCTCGCCTGCACCGACAGCGGGGCGTTCGCCGCGATCTCCCGGGCCAGCTCGAGCGCACGGGGCAGCACCTCGGCCTGCGGCACGATGTGGTTGACCAGCCCGAGCTCGTAGGCGCGACGCGCCTCGAGGCGACGGCCGGTGAGCACGAGCTCGGTGCCGACCTTCTGCGGGATCTGACGCGGCAGTCTGAAGGCCCCGCCCGCTCCGGCGTAGAGCCCTCGGGTGACCTCGGGCAGCCCGAAGCTCGCCTCCTCCGCCGCGACCACCATGTCGCTGGCCAGCACCAGCTCGGTTCCTGCGCCGAGGGCGAGCCCGTTGACCGCCGCGATGGTCGGCGTGGGGCTGGGGTGGCGGCTGTAGCCCAGCATCCCCCACCGCTCCATGCGGGGATCGGCGGCGAAGTCCATCTCGCCGGCCTGAGCAGCCTTGAGGTCCATACCGGCGGTGAAGGCCCGGTCCCCCGCCCCGGTGATCACCACGACGCGGATGTCGACATCCGCTTCCGCCCGGTCCATGGCCTCGCCGATCGAGACCATCATCGGGATGTCGATCGCGTTGAGCTTCTCCGGACGGTTGAGGGTGATCACCATCACGTGGTCCTCGACCTCGACGAGGATGGGGTTCTCTGACATGCCTGCCTCTCCTGGCCCGCCATTGGGCCTACCCGAGAGTACGACGCCGACGACCGTGCGAGGAAGCTCGGGACTGCGAGACGGCCCGGGACTGCGAGAAGGCCCAAGGCCGGCTCAGGACTGCGCGAGGAACTCCTGCGCGCCGGCGTAGGCGTCTCGGGCGAAGGTGCTCTGGGTGACCGCGTACGAACCGCCGTCGACGGGGAGCACCACGCCGGTGATCCACTCGGCGTCGTCGCTGGCCAGGAACAGCGCCGCGTTGGCGATGTCCCTCGGCTGTCCGACCCGGCCGAGCGGCTGGTAGTCCTTCAGCCGATCGGTGAGGAAGGCCTCGAACTCCTCCGAGCGCTCGACCGGGACGCCGAAGCCGCGGGCGAGGATCGGCGTCATGATGATGCCGGGGGCGATCGCGTTGGAGCGGATGCGATGGCCGGCCAGCTGCGCCGCCGCCTGGTGGACGACGCCGACCACCGCATGCTTGGCGATGGTGTAGCTGGTGCCGGACCAGCCGCCCTCCAGCGCCGCCCCGCTCGCGGTGGTGACGATCGAGCCTCCGGTCCCCTGCGCGATGAACTGGCGGGAGGCGAAGGTGTGCCCGGAGACCACTGAGCCGGTGAGCAGCCTGATCGTCCGGTCGAAGCCCGCGGCGGTGAGGTCGAGGAAGCCTGCCGGGTCGCCCCCGGCTCCGGCGTTGTTGTACATCACGTCGAGCCTGCCGAAGCGGCCCACCGCGCCGGCGACCAGGGCTTCGACCTGCGACTCGTCGGTGACGTCGGTGTGCAGGTAGGCGAAATCGGCACCGAACCGGCTCTCCAGCTGCGCGCCGAGATCGTCCTGGATGTCGCCGACGACGACCTTCGCCCCCTCCTCGAGGAATCGCTCGACGGCGCCGAGTCCGATTCCGCTGGTGCCGCCGGTGATGATGGCGACTTTTCCGGTCAGACGTCCTGCCACGGCTGTTCCTCTCGATTATCGTTGGTACACACCAATGATATTCCTGAACAAACTACCTGAAGCCACATGACCGAGAACCTCGACCAACCGGGCTCCACCCCCGTGGAGATCGCGGCGCGACGGCACGGGATCGCCTACCTCGACTACCTCGGCCGGCTCGCCCGCCTCGACTCCGAGCGCGCGCTCGAGCGGCTCGGGCTCCGGCCGCGCCAGCTGCTGATCCTCACCGTCCTCGACGGCGAGCCGGAAGGCCTGGGCCAGCGGGAGCTCGGCGGAATGCTCAGACTGGACGCGAGCAACCTGGTGGTGCTGCTCAACGACCTCGAGGAGCGCGGACTGCTCAGCCGGGTGCGCTCCGGTTCCGATCGTCGCCGGCACCTGGTGAGCATCAGCCGGTCGGGCCGAGACCTGCTGGCCGCCGCCGATGAGGTCCTCGGCAGCGTGGAGGACCGCCTGCTCTCCCCGCTGGGCGATGGCGATCGCGCAACCCTCAGAAGGCTGCTCTCCGCCGTCGCCCGCGACCAGCGGACGAACGCCCTGGCCGCGGTGCGGGCGGAGCGGGGCTGACCGCCTCGCATCTCATTCGCCGGAGCCGACCCTGGGCACCATGGGCGCGATCGATCGCGCCCTGATCGAGCCGAGCCAGACCCCGGCCCCGTAGGCCAGGTCGTCCAGTCTCCTGGCCACGAAGAACCGCACCGGGTCGAGCCGGACCGGGGTGCGCAGGTACTCGACTGCGGTGTCGGCGATCGCTGCCACCGCGACCGCCCTCCTCACCCGACGGGACACCAGGCTCCCGGCCAGGGCGAGCGGCCACCAGTGCCTGAGCAGGAGAGCCCCGGTCTGCCCGAGCGCCGTCCCCGCGCCCCTCGCCACCAGGGTCGCCGCGGTCAGCCCCGGGCGCTCGCTGCGCCCGAGCCTCCCGGCGATCCGCACCGCCTCCAGCGCCGCGATGCCGGCGGCGACCGGGATCGACCAGCGACGCTGGGCCATGACGGAGGCCACCAGGGCGAGGCTCCATGGCGCGAAGATCGCGGGCACGAGGGTGCCGGGATGCCTCTCGGCAAGCGGGGCCGCGCTCGTGCCGTAGAACAGCTTGCGCCCGAACCAGGCCCTCGCGCCGATGCGGTGATCGTGCCAGGCGCGGGCGGCGGGGTCGTAGCGCACCCGCCATCCCTCCCCCGTCAGATGCCAGACCAGGTCCACGTCCTCCCCGACCCGCATGTCCGGATCGAAGCCCTCGCCGAGGGCCGCGGTCCTGGCCACCATGACCGTCCCGGGCAGCCAGCCGACCGGGGATCCCGGCCCCACCGCGGCGGCCACGGGACCGAGGTCCAGGGACGAGCGCGCCTCCTCGTAGCGCGCGATCCACCCGGCCCGGCGCAGCGGGATGGCGAGGATCCGGGGGGCGACCATGGCCAGCGACGGATCCGCGAAATGCCGCAGCAGGGCCTGGAGGGTGCCCGGCGCGACCAGCACGTCGGAGTCGACGAAGGCCAGATACGGCGTCTCGACCAGGCGCAGCCCCGCATTCCTCGCTCCGGCCGGGCCGCGATTCTCGTCGAGGACGAGCAGGGATGCCCCGTGCGCGCCCACCACCGCGGCCACCGCCTCCGGGTCGCGAGACGCGTCGTCGACGACGATCACCCGATGCACCCCGCCGAGGCCGGCCAGCAGCCGGCCGAGCCGGTCGGGCCGGTCGCGCACGGGGACGACGACGGTGAGCTCAGCCGGGTCGACCGCCGGGAGCTCGGCGGCGACCGGGTCGGCCATCCCGGAGCCCAGCAGCCGTTCCGCCAGGGCGCGGGATGCGGCGTTCACCACCTCGATGCGTCCCGCGCGGATCAGCCCCGCCGCCTTCTCGGTGAGGTAGAGCACCCTGGTCGGGGTGCCTCCGATCAGGGTGCGGCCGCCGTCATCGACCCTCAGGCGCGGCGAGAGGGCCACCACGAAGCCGTCGGGCAGGCTCACGACAGCGGGTCCAGGAGGCAGCCGCGGTCATCGACCCGATCCTCGATCAGCCGGCGCAGCGCCCCGTCCACCATGGCCTCGAGGATCGCCAGCCCCTCCCGGGCCGAGGCTCCGGTCGGGTCCCCCAGGATGCCGTTCGCCGAGACCGCGGCGACGCCGCCCCGCATCATCGGGCCCATGATCTCGGCGAGCGGGGCGGTGTTGCCCGGCTCGGCCAGCGTCAGGTCGACCGAGCCGGGCGCGAGGTGCAGCAGCAGCGAGGTCTCGGTTCGGCCGGCATGGGCGTCGGCCCCCGGCGCGGCGCACGGCAGCCAGGAGACCGGATGCCCCTCCGCCCTCAGCCGGGTCACCGCCGTCGCCAGGGTGGGGACGTTGCCGCCGTGCCCGTTGACCAGCACGATGCGGCCGGCCCAGGTCGACAGCGAGCGGACCAGCTCCACCAGCAGCAGCTCCAGGGCGTCGCGCCCGATCGACACGGTTCCCGCGAAGCCCTGGTGCTCGCCGCTCGAGCCGTAGGCCAGGGCCGGGGCGAGCACCGCGGCGAGCTCCGGGCCGCGATCGAGCGAGCCGGGGTCAGGCGAGGCAGGCTCGACCCGAGCCGCCAACCCGGCGGCGACGGCCGAGGCGATCATCGTGTCGGTTCCGAGCGGCAGGTGCGGGCCGTGCTGCTCCGTCGACCCGACGGGAACCAGGACCGTCGACCCGGCCGGCATCGCGGAGGACGGCGAGCCCGCCAGGTCGATGATCATGCTCAGCCCTTCGTGACGGCGGCGCCCTTCGTGACGGCGGCGCCCTTCGCGGCCGTGCTGCTCTTCGCGGCGGTGCCGCTCTTCGCCGTGCCGCCATTTGTCGCGCCGCTCTTCGTGACGGCGGCGCTCCTCGTGGCGGTGCCACGGCGACCGACGGCAGAGCTCGACGCCGGCGCCTGGCCGGTTTCGGCTCCCGCTCCGAGGGTACGGGTGAATCCCTCGGGGATCACCAGGTCCCTGGCCGACAGCTGCGAGATCGAGGAGTGACCGAGCCCGAGCACCGCGGAGTCGAGCCCGCCGCGCATGATGTCCAGCACGTTCTCGACCCCGGCCTGCCCGTTCGCGGCGAGCCCCCACAGGTAGGCGCGGCCGATCATCACCGCACGGGCGCCCAGCGCCAGCGCCTTGGCCACGTCGCTGCCCCTGCGCACGCCGCCGTCCAGGAGCACCTCCACCTGACCGTTCACCGCCTCGACCACCGAGGGCAGCACCCTGATGGTCGCCGGGGTGCTGTCCAGGTTGTTCCCGCCGTGGTTGGAGACCGAGATCGCCGTGACGCCGGCGTCGACCGCGCGCTTCGCGTCATCCACCCTGCTCACGCCCTTGAGCATGAACGGCCCGCCCCACTCGGCGCGCATCCACTCCACGTCCTCCCAGCTGGGGGGCGGGGTCTGCATCCACTCGTAGTACGCCCCGAAGAAGGTCGGCGCCTCGCCGCCCGGCGGCGTGAGGTTCGGCGCGGTCAGGTCGGGGACCTTTCCCGTCTTCGCGTAGGTCAGCAGCCAGCGCGGATGCGGGAGGACGTTGGGCGCGAAGGAGACCATGGTCTTGAGGCTCATCCGCTCCGGGATCGTCGGGCTGCCCCAGTCCCGGCCGTTGGAGAACGACCAGTCCAGGGTGGCGATCAGTCCCTTGGCCCCCGCGGCCTTCGCCCGCTCCATCCGCTGCGCCATGGCCTCGCGAGTGCCGCTCCAGTACATCTGGAAGTAGGTGTTCGGATTGGCCGCCGCCACCTCCTCGACGGGTTTGCTGGCGAAGGAGCTGAGCCCCATCGCCGTGCCGCGGTTGGCGGCGGCCGG
>Ga0182749_1001149_pt1 | contig 21541 bp, 15 predicted proteins | sample eDN3rd37CKraftMG_FD_128875 | JGI IMG/M metagenome (GOLD analysis project Ga0182749, IMG submission 128875) | Enriched Miracle-Growth compost microbial communities from Emeryville, California, USA - eDNA 3rd pass 37_C Kraft MG (version 2) (version 2) ...
GGCAAAGGCCGGCGCCGCCCAGCGCCGCTATGCCGCTTTCGTCCGGCCCGCGATGCGCGATGGCGGAGCCCATGCGCCTCAGCAGCGGTTCCGCATCAGCCGGAGCGACACCCGCGCCGGAATATCCCCCAAAACCGCACAAAGTCCCAGAAGCCCCTGTTCCACAACCGAGCCGATGGCGCACAAGCCTCGGCCTGGGCTGCCGCCCGGCAACTCCCATAGCATGCATTCAAAGAATGCGCCGTAAAGAAAATCTTGGATTTGTTGTTAATGTGGGGCTGACCTGCGCGGGCGGCTCGGCGCCGCCCGCGTGGGTGCGGTCGCTATTCGGCCGCGTTGAGGACGCCGCGGCGGATCTGGTCTTCCTCGATGGATTCGAAGAGGGCGCGGAAGTTGCCTTCGCCGAAGCCTTCGTCACCCTTTCTCTGGATGAATTCGAAGAAGATCGGGCCAATGACGGTTTTGGAGAAGACCTGCAGCAGGATCTTGGTCATGCCGCCATTCACCACGCCTTCGCCGTCGATGAGGATGCCGTGCTTCTTCATGCGCTCGATCGGTTCCGAATGGCCGGCGACGCGCTGGAACGACCTCTCGTAGTAGGTCTCCGGCGGGCCGGGCATGAATTTGAGGCCGTTCTCCGCCAGCCGGTCGGTGGCGTCGTAAATGTTCTCCGTACCGACCGCGATGTGCTGGATGCCCTCGCCCCGGTACTTCTTCAGGTACTCGACGATCTGGCTGGTCTCGTCCTTGGATTCGTTGAGCGGGATGCGGATCTTGCCGCAGGGGCTGGTGATGGCGCGGCTGACGAGACCGGTGATGCGGCCGTCGATGTCGAAATAGTGGATCTGCTTGAAGCCGAAGAGCTCGCGGTAGAAGGCCCACCACTTGTCCATATTGCCGCGATAGACGTTGTGGGTGAGGTGGTCGAGATAATAGAAGCCGACGCCCTCCGGCTTCGGGTTGCGCTCGCCCAGCCATTCGAACTCGGCGTCATAGGCGGAGCCTTTTTCGCCATAGCGGTCGATGAAGTAGAGAAGCGAGCCGCCGATGCCGACGATGGCCGGCACATCGAGCGTCTTGTCGCTGCCTTCATAGGGCTGAGCGCCCTTGGAGACTGCATAGTCGAACGCGTGCTGGGCATCCACCACGCGCCAGGCCATCGAAGGGGCGCAGGGCCCATGTTCCTCCACGAAGCGGGCCGCATGGGAGCCGGGCTCCGCATTCACGATGTAGTTGATGTCGCCCTGGCGCCAGACGGTGACGTTCTTCGTCCGGTGCTTCGCGACCGGGACGAAACCCATGCGGTTGAAGAGTTCGGCGAGTTTCTCCGGCTCCGGATGGGCGAATTCCACGAATTCGAAGCCGTCCGTGCCTGCCGGATTTTCCGGGCCGATGGTGGCGGGCGGCGCATCATGCGGGAAGGGTCCCATCGTCTCCTCCTGTAGATCTCGGGTATTTGACGGGATTCTAGCGGATCCGACATGCAGTGAGCTTGCATTTGCGGGCCAAGAAGGGTTTATTTTGCACGATACCTGCGAGGAAAGCCCAATAATGGCTCAGACCGTGCATCTTGACGAGGTTGACCGCAAAATCCTGTCTCTCCTTCAGGAGGATGCCCGTCTCACGAACAACGATCTTTCCGAGCGGGTGCACCTTTCCGCTTCCCAATGTTCGAGACGCCGGCAGAAGCTCGAGGACGAGGGGGTGATAAAGGCCTATCGGGCGATCCTCGATCGGGACCGCCTCGGCCATTCCCTCGTCAACATGATCTCCGTTACGCTCGCCACGCACAATCGCGACAACGCGCGCCGCTTTGCGGAACTGGTGTCGCGGTTGCCGGAGGTTCAGGATGCCTACGCGCTGACCGGGGAGATGGACTACATCCTGAAGGTGGTCACGCCGGACCTGAAATCACTCTCCGAATTCGTCAATGAGGTGCTGCTGCCTCATGAATCGGTGCAGCACGTGAAGACGGCCATCGTACTGCAGACATTGAAGGAACATAGCGGGCTGCCGATCTGATCGCGCATTCCCGGCCTGCGGGGCCTCCTCAAGGCTTCCGTTCGGAAAGCCCCGCCGCCCGCTCCAGAAGCGTGAGCGCCTGGAGAATGCCCTCCTTCTCCTCTGCATTCAGGCCAGCGAGGAAACGGCTCTCGAATTCCCGCGCGATCGGCAGGAGATCCCGATAGGCCTTTATTCCGGCGGGCGTCAGGCTGAGATGCTCGAGGCGCCGGTCACCCGCATGAGGCATGCGCTTCAACCATTTGCGCCGCTCAAGCTCCGCTACCGCCCGGCTCACCTTGGTCTTGTGCATGGAGGAGTGCTGGCCGATCTGGGTCGCGCTCATGACGCCGAACTGGCCGAGGGTGGCGAGCGTGCGCCATTCCGGCCGGGTAAGGCCATATCTTGCCTTGTAGCCGGCGGAGAATTTGCGGCTCACCGCCTCGGCCAGCCTGTTCAGCCGGTAGGGCAGAAAGCTTTCGAGGGAGAGGACGTCGTCGGCCATCGTCGCGATTTGATAGTTACAAAAACAACAGTTACGAATGAAACAAGCTTGCGTCAACTCAAGATGGAGGATGCCATGGGCCTCTCCTACATGCCCGGCTTCGGCAATGATTTTGAGACCGAAACGCTGCCTGGATCACTGCCGCAAGGGCGGAACTCGCCGCAGCGGCCCGCCTACGGCCTTTATGCCGAGCAATTCTCCGGTTCGCCCTTCACGGCGCCGCGCGGCATCAACGAACGCTCCTGGCTTTATCGGATCAGGCCGAGCGTGAAGCACACGGGGCGCTTCAAGCCCACGGACTATCCGTTCTGGAAATCGGCGCCCAATATCGGCGATCACGAGCTGCCGCTCGGCCAACTGCGCTGGAACCCGGTGCCGATCCCCAATGAACGCACCGAATTCCTGGCCGGCATCCACACCATGACGACGGCGGGCGACGTCTTCACGCAGGCCGGCATGGCGGCCCATGTCTATGTGGCCACAGCCAGCATGCAGAACGACCATTTCTTCAATGCTGATGGCGAGATGCTTATCGTGCCGCAGCTCGGCGGCCTGCGGCTCCTCACCGAAATGGGCATCATCGAGGTGAGACCCGGAGAAATCGCCGTGCTGCCCCGCGGCCTCGTCTTCAAGGTCGAGCTTATGGAGGATCATGCGCGCGGCTATATCTGCGAAAACTACGGCGCGAAATTCACGCTGCCCGACCGTGGCCCGATCGGCGCGAACTGCCTGGCCAACCCGCGAGACTTCAAGACGCCCTGCGCCTGGTTCGAGGATCGGGACGAACCCTGCCGCCTGATCGTGAAATGGTGCGGAAAATTCTTCGCGACCGAAATCGACCATTCCCCGCTGGACGTGGTCGCCTGGCACGGCAATTACGCGCCATACAAATACGATCTCTCGACCTATTCGCCGGTGGGCGCGATCATGTTCGACCACCCCGACCCGTCGATCTTCACCGTGCTGACGGCGCCCTCGGGGGAAGAGGGAACGGCGAATGTGGACTTCGTCATCTTTCCGCCCCGCTGGCAGGTGGCGGAAAACACCTTTCGGCCGCCCTGGTACCACCGCAACATCATGAGCGAGTTCATGGGGCTGATCGAAGGCAAGTACGACGCCAAGGAAGAAGGCTTCGTGCCCGGCGGCATGAGCCTGCACAACATGATGCTGGCGCACGGCCCGGACGCGGATGGCTACGAGAAGGCTTCGAGAGCCGAACTCAAGCCGGTGAAGCTCGAAAACACCATGGCCTTCATGTTCGAGACGCGCTATCCCCAGATGCTCACGCGTTTTGCCGCCGAAAGCGAGGTTCGGCAGGACAATTACATCGAGTGCTGGAGCGGCCTGAAAAAGCGCTTCAACGGCACGCCGGAAGGCGACTGGGGGTAGGGTTGTTGGGATTTGGACCTGCCTGAAACGATCCTGAACGGGAGACAACATGAAGCTCGCGACACTTAAGAATGGCACTCGCGACGGACGGCTGGTGGTCGTCTCCCGTGATCTGACGCGCTGCACCGACGCCTCGTTCCTCGCGCCGACGCTGCAGGCGGCGCTCGACAACTGGCGGCGGATTTCATCACATCTGTCGGCGCTGGCGGAATCGCTGGAGCACGGGGCGGTGCCTTCCGAGCGCTTCCACGAACATGAGGCGCTGTCGCCCCTGCCGCGCGCCTATCAATGGGCCGACGGCTCGGCCTACGTGAACCACGTCGAGCTCGTGCGGAAGGCACGCAACGCGGAAATGCCGGAAAGCTTCTGGACCGACCCGCTGATCTACCAGGGCGGTTCGGATTCCTTCCTTGCCCCGCGCGACCCGATCGCCATGGCTGACGAAGCCTGGGGCATCGACATGGAGGCCGAAATTGCCGTCATCATCGACGACGTGCCCATGGGGGCAAGCCGCGAGCAGGCTCGCGAGGCGATCAGGCTCCTGATGCTCGTCAACGACGTTTCGCTGCGCGGGCTGATCCCCGCCGAGCTTGCCAAGGGCTTCGGCTTCTTCCAATCGAAGCCTTCGTCCGCCTTCTCGCCCGTGGCCGCCACGCCGGACGAATTGGGGGAAGCCTGGGATGGCGGCAAGGTCCATCTGCCCCTCCTGGTCGATCTCAACGGAGAGCGGTTGGGCCGGGCCAATGCCGGGATCGACATGACCTTCGATTTCCCGACGCTCATCGCACATGCGGCGAAGACCCGGCCGCTTTCAGCCGGCACGATCATCGGCTCGGGCACGGTGTCGAACAAGCTCGACGGCGGTCCCGGCAAGCCTGTCTCCGAAGGGGGAGCCGGCTATTCCTGCATCGCCGAGGTACGAATGGTCGAAACCATCACGAGCGGCAAGCCGGTAACGCCATTCCTGCGTTTCGGCGACATCGTCCGCATCGAGATGCGCGACACCGACGGCCGGTCCATCTTCGGAGCCATCGAACAGACGGTGGTAAAACACGAGGCTGTTTAGAGACTCCCTCACCGGCTCGGCTTCGCCTCGCCACCTCTCCCCCGCTGATGCGGGGGCGAGGAACCGTGGCCGCAAGGTCGGGCCCCTTCCTCGCCCCCACGAAGTGGGGGAGAGGTGCCGACCCTGAGCTTGTCGAAGGGGAGGCGGTGAGGGGGTATCTCAGGGCGGGCAGGCAAAACAAATCTAGGCCGTCGGCTCCTTCGGATAGGCCCGGCGGAAGGCTCCGATCTTGCCGCATGCCTCCGCGATCGCGCGGATGCGGGGCATCTCTTTCAGGTCCACGCCCCAGCGCTCGGCGTTATAGACCTGCGGCACGAGGCAAAGATCGGCCATGGTCGGCTGATTGCCGTGGCAGAAAATTCCCGTGGCCGGATGGTCGAGGAGCTTCTCGAAAGCCAACAGGCCTTCGCCGATGAATTTGCCCATCCACGCGCTGCGGGCCTCATCACCGCCGGAGGTGAGCGCCACCATGTGGTTCACCGTCCCGGTGTTGCAGATGGGATGGATCTCCATGGCGATGGTGTAGGCCAGCATGCGCACCCTTGCGCGGCCTCCGGGATCCTCGGGCAGGAGCGGCGGCGACCCGCGCGTCTCCTGCAGATATTCGATGATCGCCAGGGATTGTGTCAGGCGCTTGCCGTCGATCTCCAGGACGGGGACGAGGCCCTGGGGGTTGCGCGCAAGGTGCTCGCCGCTCTTCTGCTCCCCCTTGAGGAGGTTCACCGGGGCGGCCTCATAGTCGATCCCGAGGAGGTTCAGCGCGATCCTTACCCGATAGCTCGCCGAGGAGCGCCAATAATCGTAGAGGACAGTCCCGCTCATTAGCCGACGAGCCCACACTGGAAATACTGCTCAAGGGACGGCTACACCCTTGGCCTCACTTGAGGCAAGACCGCCCTTCGTCAGGACACCGCATTCGCCCTGGAATCGGGCTGCAGGTAGCGCCGCTGCTGCTTGCGCAGGAACTCGGCGAAGCGGACGACCGAGGGCGAGACCTGCCTTTTCATGGAAAAGACCTGCCTGATGTCCATCATGAGCGGCGGAGCATCGAGATCCAGCCTGATGAGAGTGCCGGCGGCTTCACCGTTGAGCGCGTCGCCGAGCCGGGATATTTGCGGAGGCAGCCGCCTGTGCAAAACGGGGTACGTTTCCGGGCGGGAAGACGGAGCTTCTAATCTGGACTGGCGGGAGCCAATGAACTAACCTAAAGGAACATACGCCATGGGGGTGATGACGAGAGACCGCTTTCGCAGCCAGCCGCGCGCTGGCGCTGGGTTTTGCAGATCTCAGCCCCCTGGAGGTTACTGGCGCAACTGACGGATTCGCGTCGGCTGCAGCCGGGGCAAATCCGCAACGAGCTATAGGGAAGAACGCATTGAGGGTTCATGTGAGATCCCGGGGGACGAATTGATACGCGTGCTGTCCATTTTGGGAACCAGACCCGAGGCCATCAAAATGGCGCCTCTTCTTCTGGCCCTCAAATCCGACGAGAGGTTCGAATCAAAAATCTGTGTTACGGCCCAGCATCGTCAGATGCTCGACCAGGTTCTCGATTTATTTCGGCTTGTTCCAGATTTTGATCTGGACATCATGAAGCCCGGACAGGACCTTTCCGATGTAACGGTCGCCATCCTGGCTCGAATCAAAAGCGTCCTGACCACGTTCGAGCCTGACATCATCCTGGTCCATGGGGATACCACGACGACGTTCGCGGCTTCGCTGGCGGGGTACTATCACAAGTTTCCGATCGGGCATGTGGAAGCTGGGCTGCGCACCGGCAATCTCTATTCGCCCTGGCCGGAGGAGGCCAACCGCAAGCTGACGGGGGCGCTGGCCGCCCTTCATTTCGCCCCGACCGAAAGCGCCAAGCGCAATCTTCTGCGCGAGAACGTCGATCCCAAGTCCGTTCATGTGACGGGCAACACCGTGGTCGACGCACTTCTTCACGTGGCCGACAAAGTCGAACACGAGACAGATCTCAAGGAGCGGTTCCGGCGCGAGTTCGCGTTCTTGAGCGACGACAAGAAGATGATTCTCGTCACCGCACACCGGCGCGAAAGCTTCGGCGGCGGCTTCGAGCGCATCTGTGGAGCGCTCCTCGAAACGGTCGAGCGCTTCCGCGACGTCGAAATCGTCTTTCCCGTCCACCCCAATCCGAACGTGCAGGGGCCTGTGAAGCGGCTGCTCGGCGGAAAGCAGAACATCCATCTCATAGAGCCGCTGGATTACCTGCCCTTTGTCTACCTGATGAAGCGCGCTCACCTCGTGCTTACCGATTCCGGCGGCATCCAGGAGGAGGCTCCCTCGCTCGGCAAGCCGGTGCTGGTCATGCGGGAGACAACGGAGCGCCCCGAGGCGGTGGAGGCCGGCACGGTGAGGCTGGTCGGTACCGACAAGGCCAAGATTCTTTCCGGAGTGACCGAACTCTTGACCGATGAAGCGGCGTATCAGCGCATGAGCTTTGCGCACAACCCCTATGGCGACGGCAACGCTTGCAAGCGCATCCTCGCCGCTCTACTCGCATTCAAGCAGAATCACTATCAAGAGAAGCTAGCAGGATGAGCTTCGAGAAAATCTCGGTTATCGGCCTCGGTTACATCGGGCTGCCCACTGCCGCCGTACTTGCTTCGCGGAAGAAGAAAGTTGTCGGCGTTGACGTCAACCCCCACGCGGTCGAGACAATCAACCGCGGCGAAATTCACATCATCGAGCCGGACCTGGACATGGTCGTGCATGCGGCCGTTTCGGAAGGCTGGCTGCGCGCCACCTTGACGCCGGAGCCGGCCGATGCCTTCCTCATCGCCGTTCCGACGCCCTTTCGCGACGGCCACCAGCCGGACCTCAGTTATATCGAGGCCGCCAGCCGGGCGATCGCGCCGGTGCTGAAGAAGGGCGACCTGGTGATTCTGGAATCGACATCGCCTGTCGGCGCGACGGAGAAGATGGCCGAATGGCTGAGTGCCGCCAGGCCGGACCTGAGCTTTCCGCAGACCCACGGCGAGGCTTCGGATATCCGCGTTGCGCATTGCCCGGAGCGGGTACTTCCCGGACACGTGCTGCGCGAGCTGGTGCTGAACGATCGCGTTATCGGCGGCATGACGCCGAAATGCTCCGCGGCAGCCGTGGAGCTCTACAAGACGTTCGTCGAAGGCGAGTGCCTCGTCACCAATGCGCGCACGGCGGAAATGTGCAAGCTGACGGAGAACAGCTTCCGCGACGTGAACATCGCCTTCGCCAACGAGCTTTCCATCATCTGCGACAAGCTCGAAATTGACGCCTGGGAACTTATCCGCCTGGCCAACCATCACCCAAGGGTGAACATCTTGCAGCCGGGCCCGGGTGTCGGAGGGCATTGCATCGCTGTCGACCCCTGGTTCATCGTCGCCCGGACACCGGACGAGGCCCGCTTGATACGTACGGCGCGCGAGGTTAATGACGGCAAGCCGCACTGGGTGCTCGAAAAGGTGAAGCAGGCGGTCGGCACCTTCCTCATGGAAAATCCGGAAAAGTCTGCGCGAGACGTCACGATGGCCTGCTTTGGCCTTGCGTTCAAACCGAACATCGACGACCTGCGCGAGAGCCCGTCCGTGGAGATCGTTCAGATGCTGGCGGAGAACTTCCCGGGCCGGCTGCTTCTTGTCGAGCCGCATGTGAAGGAACTGCCCAAGTCCCTGAAAAGACAGGAATTGGCCGACCTGGACTATGCCGTGAAGCACGCGGATGTGCTCGTGCTTCTGGTCGCGCATGATGCATTCAAGGGCATCCGGAACAAGATTCGCGATACACAGGTTCTCTTTTCCGCCATAAAAATATGAATGCACTCTGGGCAGCGGGCGTCCGGGCGACCGGAGAGAGCCAAAGGTGGATCGCCGAGGGCGGATAGTGTGGCTGGTTAAACATTCCCTGGACTACCTGCGCTGGGCTTTCGCCCTTTCCAGGAAGATTGTGCGGATCGCACCTTTTCCGATCTTCCTGGTCGTCATAAGCACTCTCGTTTCGCAGCTTTCGATCTTCATGGCCTCCCTCCTGCCGCTGAAGATCATTCTGCTGATCGGTTCGCCCCGCATCCCCGGCTATTTTCCACGTTTCCTCGCCGATTTCGGGCGGGAACCGTTGATTCTAGGCTTAAGCGTAGCGACTGTGGGCTTCTACATACTGCACCTGCTGGCAGAACGCGCCACGTCCCTCAGCGCTGAAAGCGCCGTGACGCGCGTCATCGAAAAAACCGGAAAGCTCCCCCTTTTCGTCAACCAGGAGGACATCGCGCGGGACGCGTGCCGCAAGCTCGCTCGTGCCATAGCCGCGGCGATATTCGCCACCGCCGTGTTTGGCCTGATCGTGTTCATCCATCCGACGGTCGCAATGGTGCTGGCGGGCTGGTGGGCCGCGGTATTCCTGGTTCTATCGGTCGCGGGCACCCTGAACCGCGCGGTGCAATCCTGGCTCGAATCCCAGGCCTCGGCGTTCATAACGAGCATGACGAATCTCGGCTTCTTTGCCGTCACCGTGTCCATCGTCGCCGAATTTCTTCTCGGGGCGCCGTTCAATATCCTTTACGCCGTCGTCAGCCTCATTCTGTCGCGCCAACTCCTGCAGCGCATATCGACCTCTCTGAAGGACGCGCTGGCGCTGAGCGCCCAGAAACCGCGCCTTAACGCCCTGTTCTATTTCGGTCACCCCCTCATCGTCGAAGCACCCCAGCGTGAAGATGGGCCCTGGAGCCTGTGCCGGCCGGAGAAGCTCGCGAACTGGCTTCCGGAGATGCTCGGCGACCTCACGGGACGAAGCGTCGATAGCGTGCGCATGGTCAGGTGGCGGGATACGGGGCTTACCGGCATCCTGGCTTTCGAAATCGAAGCCCGGTATGAAACCGGCAGAAAGTACCGATATCTCGTCAAGCTGTTCAGCGAGCAGCGAAGGACGTTTGCGGCGCGGGAAAACGCGCTGCTTTCCGTTACCCCGCCGGGAGGTCTGCCCTGCCTCCCCCTTCTGGGCACACGGCGGATCGAAAACACCGACTGTTTTCTGTTCAAAGGCGTCGGATCCGCCCGCAGCGAAGTCAAGGGATTGGCGCGCAAGGTCCCTCTCCTGGCGCAGGAATGTTGGCTGTTCGAACCCCCGGCTGGCATCGTCCACCGGTATCGCCGCTCGCACCAGGTCCTGGGGCAGAGGCTCACTCCGCAGGTGTGCGAGCGCCTCATGCATGTGGCGTTGACGTCGGAAAAACAGGAGCAAGTCCGGAAGTTCGCGGAGATGATCGAGCCCATTCGGCGCCTTCTGGAGCAGATGCCGCTGGCGGTACACAATCCTGACATCACAGCCGATACCATTCTCGAAGTCGATGCCGGAAGGCTTGTTGCAACCGAGTGGGGGCGCTGGTCGCTTGAGCCCGTGGGCATTGGGTGGCCCGCCGCCGAGACGAACGGCTCCCGAATCGAGCAATGGCTTGAGACCGCCAAGCTTCAACGGCCTGCCCTGGCCAAGGTGACGGTCGAACAAATCCAGCTTGCGGCACTGACTTACGCCTTCCAGCGGTGCTATGGCCGCCAACGCTATGGCGCTGCCATGGGGATGCTGCCTGCCTTGCTTGCTTGCGCCGAACGGGCATCCGCCCCGACCACGCCCGTTGAAGAAGCTCCCCAGGAGATGCTGCTGCTCAAGAAGACCGGGAGCTGAGTCATGGCCTGCGTTGCCATGATCGTCTGGAATGACTGCCGGAACGACGCCCGCGTCCTCAAGGAGGCCGAAACGCTGCAGAACGCTGGCCATGCGGTCACGATTTTCGCATTGCATACGCCGGGAGTGACGCTCGAGAATGAAACCCTGCCGTCAGGCGTGCAGGTCAAACGCATATCCCGTCGCCCGCCGTGGAGCGCCGGAAGGAACGGCGGTGCGGGGAGGCCGCTGAAAGGTGGCAAGCGGACCTTCGCCGCACAATCGCTGCATCTTCTCAGCCGCTGGTGGACGCACTGTGCGCTGCTGGTGCGCATGGTCGCATCGCGACCTGACGTCGTTCATGCGCATGATGTCAACACATTGCCGACAGGATGGCTGGCGGCGACCTTCGCGCGTGCGGCATTGGTCTACGACGCGCACGAGATCAGCACCGATCGGGAAGGCTACAGGTCCTTTCGGACGGCGGTGGGATGGACCGAGAAGCGGCTGATGCCGCGCGCTGCGGCCACGATCACCACCACCGACGCCCGCGCCAAGTTCTTCGCCCGCGCCTACCGCATACCTCGCCCGCTGGTGCTGCAGAACCGCCCTCGGCTCGTTGCTGCAGCGCGGACGGACAGGATACGCCGCGAACTACGGCTGGGCGAGCCATGGCCCATCGTGCTTTATCAAGGCGGCCTGCAGCAGGGGCGCGGACTGGCGCGCCTAGTCGAGGCGGCGGGGCAGATTGAGCGGGCCTATTTCGTCTTCATCGGCGGAGGGCCGCTGGCCGCGCCGCTTGAAAAGCAGGCGGAAGCTGCCGGTCTTGCAGGGCGCGTCCGCTTCATACCGACGGTGTCGCTTGCCGATCTACCATCCTACACGGCTTCCGCGGATATCGGGGTGCAGCCGCTTGAAAACACCTGCCTCAATCACCTCACCACCGACTCCAACAAGCTGTTCGAATACATGATGGGCGGATTGCCTGTCGTGGCTTCGGACCTGCCCGAGATCCGCAGGATTATGAACGAACACGGCTTCGGCATCGCCGTCCCTCCAGGAGACACGAAGGCGCTTGCCCAAGCCATTCAGCGGCTGCTCGATGACGAGGAGATGCGCCTGCAATTGGCGGCAAATGCCCGCAAGGCAGCCCTGCGTATCAATTGGGAGGAGCAGGAACAAAGATTGGTGGCGCTCTACCGCAAGCTTGCGGGCGAGCCCGTCGTCAGGCTGGATCGACGCCTGGAGGATGCGCTCGATACGTGAACCGGCACGCCCCGGACCTTCCCCTCGCCTGCCCTCCATTGACAGCTCCGCCCCTCAGCAACATGAAACACGTCTGGATGATCAATCACTACGCCGAGGAGCCCGAGGGCGCGGGAGGAACCCGTCATTTCTCTTTGGCCAAATACCTGCCGGAATTCGGCTGGACGGCATCGATCATCGGCGCGAGCACGGAGCATCTGTCGGGGCGGCAACGGCTCGCCGCCGGCGAACAGGCCCGCTTGGAACGTTTCGGCGGCATTCCCTTCCTTTGGCTGAAGACGCCGACCTATTCCGGAAACGGGCCTGACCGCATCCTCAATATGCTGACTTTCACGCTGCGGCTGCTCAAACCTGCCAACCTGTCGGCATTGGAGCGTCCGGACCTGATTATTGGCTCCAGTGTTCACCCCTTTGCCGCCTGGGCGGCGATGCGGCTGGCCCGAAGGCATGGTGTGCCGTTCGTGTTCGAGGTAAGGGACCTCTGGCCACAGGCGCTGATCAACATGGGCAGACTGAAGGAAAGCAGTCCGTCGGCCCATTTCCTCCGCCGGCTGGAAAAGTCGCTTTACCGGGCAGCCGAAAGGATTCTTGTCCTTTGGCCCAATGCCGGCGCCTATATTCAAACGCTGGGCATCCCTCCCGAGAAAGTCATCTGGCTTTCCAACGGCATAGACGTCGCGGAATGGCCTGCCGAAATACCCCCCGCGCGGAACGAGCAATTCACGCTCATGTATTTCGGGGCCCATGGGGGCGCCAACGGGCTCGACAATGTCGTTCGCGCGATGCGTCTCTTGGAGGATCATCCGCGGGGAAGCGGGATTCGGCTGAGGCTGATCGGCGATGGCCCGCAGAAGGCGGATCTGCGCGCACTCGCCAAAAGTCTTGGCGTGTGGAATATCGCCTTTGAGGATCCCGTCCCGAAAAGCATGATCCCTGAACTTGCCTCCCAGGCTGACGCCTTCATCTTCAGCCTGATCGATGTGCCCATGTTCAACTACGGCATCAGCCCGCGCAAGCTCTACGATTTCATGGCCGCCCAGCGCCCGGTAATCTTCTGCTGCCGTGCGGCCAACAATCCCGTGGAAGAAGCCGGCGCGGGCATAACGGTTGCGCCGGGACAGCCCGAAGAGCTGGCGGAAGCCATTTTGACGCTGGCGGCGACACCGCAATCGGAACGAGAGAAGATGGGCGCGGCCGCAAGGCACCACGTCGAGAAGCACTACGCCTATCACAGCCTGGCAGAACGCCTGGCGCACACGCTCGATGCGGCCGTTCACCAACGAGATGAAAGTGGCGAGCCGCGGATCAAACGAATCCTCCGCGGGGAGCCGCAGACCCGGTCCGGCAGCTAGTCCGAAAGAGCGGACCTCATCCAGCTTTCAGTACCCGAGCGGAGCTGGGCTACGCGCCCGGTCAGTTCCTGAGAGATTTCGCCAGCCTTGTTCACAAGCCTCGTCAGAGCCGCCGCGACATCCGCGGCCTGTGATGCCTTGCCGTCGAAGGAGAATTCCGCCAGCCCGAGAAGCGACATCAGCCCGGGAATCTTGTGGCCATGTTCGGGAAAGTGAACGCCAAGAGAGGGGCGCCCGACCAAAGCGGAGAAGATGATTGCGTGGAATCTGCTGCTGACAGTGCACTGGCCACGTGAGAGCGCAAGCAGGAACGCATCGATCGTGGCCGGGCGAGAGACGGTGAGACGTTCCGGCGGGAACTGGGTTTGAGACTGAATGCGCTTGGCGATTTCATTGGCCACTTCCTGATCGGAATCCGTTTGAACAAGCATCTGAACTCGCGCGTCCGAATCCGTGCGCAGCAACTCGGTGATCAGGTAGGTGGACAAATTGATGGAGGCCGACCCGGCAAAAGAGCTTTCGCGCATGGCCCTCAATGCCGAGTTAGACATCGGACCGCCAAGTCTCATTCCAAACTGGTCAAGTCGAACCACCACGTTGATCAGTTTCTCATCTGGCAGTGCGTATGTCGGCGGCTGCAGAAGAAATGCGGAGTCAAGAAAGAGAGGGAGTTGCGGGACATCCGGACCGAGGCTTGCGATATGTTCAAGCGAAGCGGGCTCGCGCACGGCGGCGGCACTGCATCCTTTGAGGAACGTTCGGACCAAACACCGCGAAAGCGCATCCTTGTAAGGGCCAAATGTCGATGGCAGGCAGATGACCTTCCTGCCTGCGGCAATCCCTGCCAGGCAAGGGACGAGCCTGCCGGCTAAAGCATCGATGTCTCTGCTGGAACCGCTGGAGAAGAGATGTTCGCCTCCCATGAAAACTAACGTGTCGCAATCGCCGATGTTGTTCCGCGCCAGGATGGCATCCGGCTGCAGGATGACATCGTCGAGAAAACCGAGCTCCGTTCCCTGTTCGGGTTTGCGCCGCCTCAAAGGGCTCTCCAGCTGGGAATCGGCAGGCCTGATATCGAGCTTGCCAAGATCGGCCTCAAGCTTCTCAAGCGCACGGCGGCCGACATCCGACATGGGCGGCGCGAGGAAGCAGAACTGCTTGCCCATCCCGCCGAGGAACTGAGCAACGCCTTTCGTGATGGCGATATCACCGAGGTTAGACGCGAAGTGCCCGTACACCAGTCCGATCATATTGGAAGCCATCTGCGCCTGACCCGTTTTTGTGTTTCCAGCCTGCGGTACAGTTGAGGCAGGAGTTCAGTCGTCCGAAGCCATGTTCTTTCCCGCTGGACATAGCTGCGAGCGTTCTCAACCACCGTGGCCGTTGCTGCCTCGTCCGTAAGAACGGACGCGATCGTTTTGGCCAGTTCGCGAGGAACGCCGGCCTTGAATGTAAAGCCCGTCTTCCCGTCCAGGACGATTTCTTTAAGGGCGGCCACGTCCGACGAGATCACCGGGATGCCTAACGCCATCGGTTCCAGTGGCTTGAGAGGTGAGACGAACTCGGTGACAGGGAAGGACTTGCGAGGGTAGACCATCGCATCACATTCTTCAAAATAGCGCTCGATCTGTTCGTGAGAAACACGACCATGAAATTGGATATGATCACGGTGAGGCGAGGACTCTATCCGGTTTTTGAGGGTCACCTCATATCGCCCGTCACCTATGATAAGGGCTTTTACGTTGAGATCAGGACGCTCTTCGGCAAGGATTTCTATTGCAGAACACAGATCGTCCAGCCCTTCGTAAAACTGGATGGATCCGAAATATCCGATCGTTTTGCCAGAGCCGGCGGTCCCGCTGCTGCTTTTACGCCTTGGCCCCCTCACAGCTTCTACGATCTTCCCCTCAGCTGCGTTGAGCAGCAATGAGCATCTTTCCGCTGGCACGCCCAAGGACTGGAAGAGACTGGCCATTGCTCCCGTTATGCAAAGGAGATGGTCGGCAGCCTTTGCAACCTCCACCTCCTCGTGGAATTCAAGCAGGCGGCTCCAGGACGGCAGCATCTTCGGATGTCGTTTGTCCGTTCCTCGGCCAATCGACATGTCCACGAGAAGTGACAGGCCCCTCACCTCATAGATCACAGGTGTCCCAAACTTTTCACGCACTTTGAGCGCCGCATGGGCATTGAAGTGGAAGGATGCTGCATGCAGGACTGCCGGGCGGAGCTTCCTCACCAGCTTGAGCAACTCCGCCTCGTATATCTTGGCGTATTGGTCCCTTCGCATTTCATAGCGGTTGGCGTCCTGCAAAAGGAAGCGGTAGCTGACGCCATCCACATCAACGATGTTGTCGGCACGGACGTCCTTGAAATTGTCGGCCGGATAGCCTGGCCTGAGGACTGGGATTACGTCTATTCCTTGCTGCTGCAGGGCCTTTATGATCCCGTGTGCCCGAATCGCATATCCTCCGTTATGATAAGGCCTCGAATTGTTCAGGAGATAGAGGATGCGCCCGCTCACCGGCTTGTAAGCGTAGCTCTCCCGCGCTCGCCCGGGCAACGGAGTAAAGTTGAACAGGGGATCGGGATCATCGTCGGCAGAGACCTCCTGCGGCACATGGGGCGGTCCTTCGTCTCCGGAACCTGTTCTCCCAATGCGTTCTCGAACGAAAGCACTGGCCCTTTCCAGCAACGAAGTGCTCTCAGGTTCAGCTTGTCTATACAGCTCGGTGAGCCGCCGGGCTTCGGCCTCCGAGGAGTAGGTCGCTCGAATTCTTTCAACGAACTCGGCAACTCGATTTTCCGCCACTACAGGCACCGTGGTAATCCGTCTGCCTCGAATTTTATCAGAGGTAGCAGAAGCACGCCTGCGCTTGCGCCCCTCTCCCCCACCACTCCAAGCTATAACGGCAAGCTTCGTGCTTGAGCAATGGAACAGACCATCATATCCCAGCTGAAATGGAGATAATGATTGTCTTTGGGGGTGGGGGGATGATTTAAACGCGACGCGGCGTCAGGGAGTGGTGAATGGCTGAACGAAAGCTGGAAATCCAAGGTCTGCGTGCTATCGCAGTGGGCAGCGTCTTGCTTTTTCATATTTGGCCCAACCTGTTGCCTGGCGGTTACGTAGGTGTTGACGTCTTCTTCGTCATTTCCGGCTACCTCATTACGGGTCTGCTCATTCGCGAGGCAGAGATCTCCGGGCGAATATCGCTGCTAAATTTCTATGAACGCCGCATTCGCCGCCTTTTGCCGGCCGCCACCCTGGTGCTCGTTTCGGTAGCGCTCTGCGTTGGCATTCTTCCAGAGGCGAGATGGGAGGAGACTGCCTATGAACTGATTGCAAGCGCTGTTTATGTGGAGAACTGGCACCTTGCGTGGCTGGCCGTGGATTACCTCGGCTCTGAAAATGCTCCCAGCCCGGTTCAACATTACTGGTCGCTTTCGATCGAGGAACAGTTCTACATCGTGTGGCCTGCGATAATGATCGGTATCCTCGGTACGTTCAGATCCAGCAACTTTCGTCGGCTGCTGCTTTTTTCGCTGGGATTCATCTTCCTGGGTTCTCTGGCGGCATCCATTGTCCTGACCGCGCGAAACCCCCAGGCCGCCTATTTTGTCACACATACACGAGTATGGGAGCTGGCCCTCGGCAGCACCCTCGCGGCGGCTACACTGCCAGCCATATCTGCGCCCGTTCGGGAAACGATGCGATTGCTCGGTCTCGCCGCTATCCTGGTGGCATGCCTCGCCTTCACCAGGACAACGCCATTTCCCGGCTACGCTGCGCTGCTTCCCACCATTGGCTGCGCATTGGTTATTGCCGCCGGTAAAAGCGAGGGTCGATGGAGTTCCTTCAGAGTTCTTGCCCTCCCGCCCGCTCAATATCTCGGCGACATTTCGTACTCGGTCTACCTATGGCACTGGCCCCTGGTCGTCTTTGGCTTGGTCCTTTTGGAAGGCTCCGGCCACTCGTATTCGACCGGCCTGCTGATCCTGGCTGCCACCATCCTGATGGCTGACTTCTCGAAGCGGTTCGTCGAAGATCCGTTCAGACGCCCTGGCACGGCCACACGTACGCTTACTTCAGGGGCAGCATCGGTGGCTGTGTCGGTGATGGCGGCCGGGCTCGTCATCCTCACGGTGGATAGCAAAGCTCCGGGCGCGGCAATCGCACAGACTAGCGATTTGTATCCTGGAGCAAGAGCATTGCTCGAAGGGTTTCAGCCGCAACCCGCGGACCCGATCCCGGCCTTAGCTTTGATCCGGAAGGATATCCCCGAAGCCTACAGCGAAGGTTGCCATCTTGATATCAATGATGTCGACTTGAATCCCTGCATCTTTGGGCCGAAAAAAGCATCATTTCGCGTCATCCTGGCGGGCGACTCGCACGCCGCAAACTGGATTCCGGCCATGGAGCAGCTTGCTTTGAGGCGCGGTTGGAGCGTGGAAACGCACACGAAATCCGGGTGCCCCCTTTTGGTGGAGTCGACCGTCCTGAGAGATGGTCCCTACAAAGCCTGCAACGCCTGGGGCAAGCTTCTTCTCGAGCACATTGCGCGTACAAAGCCGGATGTGGTGGTCATGGCCCAATCGGCGGGAGCACGCATGTTCGACAAAGGTTTAACGGTTGAAGAAACGCTGGTGCGGACGTGGCATCAGATTATGGAAAGCGGCGTGAGGGTCGTCGCCATTGCGGATACCCCGAGGCACGCCGTCAACCCTGCCGAGTGTATTGAAAAAGATCCGGACTGCTCATCCCCGCGAAAGGCAGTGATGCGGGACGATCCCATCCTTGCCGCCCATCATCTCGATCCCAAAGTGGGGCTGATCGATATGAATGATGGAATTTGCACTCCCACATCGTGTCCGATGATCGTTGGCAATGTGGTTGTGTGGCGCGATCAACACCATCTCACAGCAACATATTCGCGGACCTTGGCCACCGTTCTCGGAGAAAGGATCGAGGCAGCTGTCGGCAAGGAGCCAGCGCTACCGGCGCTCTCAAATTAGGTGGATATGCCAAGCCGAACTGCCGTCGGCGGGATGGGCGATCGGATTGCTAAGTCCGGGGGCTGGCGAACGCACTAAGCCTCTCGCGGGCAATTTCGCCGATGTGCTGCCATCTGCGTTTTTCCATTACCCACCTGCGGCCATTTGCACCGAGGCCGGCGCGGAGGCCGGCATCAGAAACGAGCCGTTGGAGAGCATCGGTCAGGCTGCCAATGTCCTCCTTCGTGAAGACAATTCCTGTTTCGCCGTCCCTGATCATTTCCGAGAGCGCCTGAACACTCGAGACCAAGACCGCCTTCTCCATTGCCAAGGCTTCCAATGGCTTCATCGGAGAGACCATTTCGCACACCGGCCATGCTTTGCGGGGAAATGGGGCCACGTCAATGAGAGAATAGTAACGGCTTACCATGTGATGGGGAACGCGACCCGGCATGATGAGCCAGTCGCTCAACCCTCCCTCGGAAGCGATTCGCTCGATGGCGGTGGTAACACGCCCTTTGCCGCCGCCGGATACATCCTCGTTCCCGACAAGCACCAAGCGGAACTCCACGCCGCGCGCCTTGAGGGCGGAACATGCCGAAACAAGATCCTCCAAACCTTCATAATCGACAAAGGTGCCGACATAGCCGATCACCGGCACGCCTTCCGGCACTCCCAGCTTGCTGGCAAGTTCCTTATCGCGCGGAATCGGTTGGAAGCGATCGGGATCACAGGCATTCGGCAGAAGGCTGATCTTATCTGCCGCCGTGCCGCGCCGAACCATTTCATCCTTGAGCCCGCTGGTTAGGGTGAAAACATGATCGGCATTGCGGCAAACGGCAGCCTCGAGCTGCTCAAGCGTATAATAATGAGATCCCTTGGCAAACTCGGCATCACGGGATGCCCTGGTGACCTCCCATAGCCCACGCACCTCATAGACGAAAGGCACACCGCAGCGGCGCGCGGCAATCAGCGCCGGAAGGGCGATGTAGCAGTTGGACGCCGCCATCACCACCGACGGCCGGTGCGCCTCGATTTCAGAGGCCAAAACGGCCGCGGCTTCTTCGACATACAAGCCCCGCGGGGTGCCGTGCATGAACGGCTCCTTGAGTCGACCATAGACGACCTCGTCCACCCGATGTCGAGCCGGAGCGTTATCTGCATCGGTTCCAGCCACCAAGTCGTAGGGATATCCCGGTCTGGTGAATACCACAGGCTCCAGACCGTTGGCTTTTAGGGCAGTGACCAGACCGTGCGCTCGCGTCGCATATCCTCCGGATGAGAAAGGAAGGCTGTTGTGCAGCAGGTAGAGAAAACGATTTGGAACAGGGTCGAAAGCGCGCGGGCTCCTTTGTGGAATTTTCTCAATGAGACGAAGAAGCTTCAGTGGCGTCTTTCCGTAAAGAACTTCAAACGCGATGGCGTCTTTTGCCCCGCCTTGGCGTGCTGTCTCTCTTTCAAGCTGGTCGAGAAAGCGGACAGCTTCCTCAAAATGGCCTGCTGCCTCTGCGGCCCAAAAATATCCGCGCATAGTCGGTAAGGAAGGATCGTGCTTGAGCGCTTCCCGAGCGAGGTCGAAGGCCATATCGGCCTTACCTATTTTCCGCAAATCCTGGGCGGCCGATAGGAGACGATGGGCTTGGCGGCGCTTGTCGCTACTTCCTTTACTTACGATTTCGGTGAATCGTTGGGCACCGAGTGCTTGGGCCGCCAGTGCGTCTTTACCCAAGTTCTTCTTCCTAGAGGAGGAGTCAGAAGAATTTTCTGAATAGCGCTTCCACAATGGCAGAATCAGCGGCTTTACGAGAAACTTTACCCGCGGCGGCGTATATTTTGCGCCCGCCCGGATAGTCTGCGAAACGACCTTTCCAATGGTTCGTTGCATTGCCCCCTCACGGCGCTGATCTTTCGGATGATGCTCTCTACCGCCAATGGCGGTTCCATTCAACCGACATTGGCGTCAACGGTTGGTGCTTTGCTTGTTTATTTCCATCCGGAATTCACCTGATTCATCGGGACAGCATTCGAGACCGTACAAAACAGTTACTACTGGAGATAACCGTTGAATTCTCCTCCCTCAAGTGCTGTAACAATCGTATGAAAATAGTGATCGCCATCGTACTCTTCCCCCTACTCGCTTGGTCCGGAATAGCCGCCGGCAGCCCGGTGGGGCGAGAGGACATTTACCTTCTTAACCTCAAGTGGTCGGCTGACGACCAACGGGTGCACGGTTTCCGGCCGCGTGGGGATTTGGAGCCTTGGCCCTTAAAAACGCCAATCGACTGGGGCGCTGATCCGTTTTCTGACCGGAATTGGCAGTTCCAGCTTAACGCCTGGCGAATGACTGATCCGCTGTTGCTCGAATACTTTCAAACCCAAGATCCAGCCCTGCTGGCGGAAGCCATGCAATTCGTCGATGATTGGCATCACTTTCATCTAATTGATGGCCAGTCGCACGAATATTCTTGGTACGATATGGGAACTGGTATTCGCGCGCTCCGCATCGCCTTCTTTCTGGATGCCGGCAACCGTGGTCTATTCCCGCTCAAAGATGGCCAGATGGGGCGGCTGCTCGAGCTGGCGGACGAACATGCTCGCCGACTTCAAGACGACGAGTTCATCGCGATCAATAATCACGGCCTATTCCAAGTCGCGGGTCTCTATCTCCTTTGCGAGGTGGCTCGAGACCGATCTGCATGCGAGCACGGTCAGGAATTTGCCCAAGAAAAATACGACGAAATTCTACGTGCGCAATTCACAGAGGAAGGCGTCCACACGGAGAACTCTCCGAGCTACCACTTCTTCGTACGAAATCTGCTTCGTTCACTCGGTGCGCTCAAGCGCATGGGGCACATTGACTTACTACAGAAGATTGATGCGGTGGCGCCATGGCTTGTTTTTCCCAACGGCAAAGTGGCGCGAATTGGGGACAGCGGGAGCACATCTTTACCTCTCAAAGACGATCCTGAGGAACCGGCGTGCCTCTCCGATAAGCGTTGTTTTGCCGTCAGCGATCTAACCAGATCCGGGTATGCGGTCGTTCGTTCGTTGCCATCCGAGAACCAGACGTCGATGCTCTTCGTCGCAGGAATGGCTCACAACACGATACACAAACATGCGGACGAGCTTTCCTTCGAGCTATTCGAGTTCAGGCGCATGATCTTTATCGACAGCGGCAAATATGCCTACAAAAGAGGGCCATTTAGGACCTATGTCCAAAGTGCAGCCGCTCACAACACCCTCTCTCTCTCGGATCGCCACATTCGCCCAAGCGAGGTAGAACTTAGTGGATCTCTGCTTGTTCCAATAAAGCAA
>Ga0182749_1001151_pt1 | contig 21533 bp, 15 predicted proteins | sample eDN3rd37CKraftMG_FD_128875 | JGI IMG/M metagenome (GOLD analysis project Ga0182749, IMG submission 128875) | Enriched Miracle-Growth compost microbial communities from Emeryville, California, USA - eDNA 3rd pass 37_C Kraft MG (version 2) (version 2) ...
ACCTTGAGGTCGCGCCAGAAAGCTGCGTTGGCGTCACCTGCATGCGCGGCCAGCGCGCGATCCGACATCCGAAAGGGATAGATCTGCACCTGGAACCGCTTCTGTCCCGCGCCGAGTGCGGCCGTAACGAGTTTCCAGATCTCCGCGATCTGCCCGTTCGTCATGGCGAAGCACCCGATGGACCGGCAGTCACCGTGCACCATGATGAGTGAGCCGGTACGCCCCTTTGCTCGATCGAAGGCGTTAGGATAGCCGACGTTGAACGAACGATAGTAACTGCTGTTCGGATTAAGGGCCGACGCGTCAACGGTATAGAAGCCTTCTGGCGCCTGGCCATCGCCTTCCCTAAGCTTCGGCCCGAGATATCCCGACCAACTGCAGATTGGATAAGTGGCAAAGCGATGGAAAACGCCGCCGCTTTGCATCCAGACTTCAAGCTCGAAGTCCCTCTTGTAGATCCGGACCAGGACAGGATTACCGAGTTTCAGGCCGCTTGCTGCGAGCCGCTCGGGCAAGCGCGCAAGGTCAGGTTGTCCCGGCAGAGGCAACTTGAATTCGGATCTGAAAAAGCGTTGCGACCGCTCATAGTCGATGAGCCCGTCATCGCCGAAAATCTGCGGTATCCAGCTCGGAGCAAACGCGAAGGCCGCGATGCCTGCCGCGGCTAAGGCAAACAGGAACAGCACCGCGCGAAGCCACAGCTTTCGACGCCCCGGCCGCCTTCGTTCGCCAGCGATAGCGTCAGGCATCGGCGCTACCCCGCGGCCTCAATTCGCGTTGGCGAGCGGAGAACTCGTAAACGATTGGGCGCTTTGCCGTTGTTTCGCGGTTTTGATGTCGGCGAGTGTCGGCTCGACATCGGGGTTCGTGATGCCTTTCAGCTTGTTGCCTTTGGCGATATCCATCTCGGCGGGCTCGGGCAACGGCGTGAACGGTGAGACGACCTGCTTCGAGAAAGCGGGGCAAGCTCCCGCGGGATCGGGCCGGCTCTGGGCGATGACACCGACCACATAGTGGCGCCCGCAAACGACGACGTTCGGCGGGACGCGGTACTTTTCGAAAAAGTCGTAGCCCTGCTTGAGCGTCTTCCAATAGCCGTACCATTTATTTTGCTTTTCGCGCGCCATCCGCGCGTCGGTCATGCGAAATGGAAACGCCTGAAGCTCGAAGCTCGGCTGCCCTGCTTTCAGCGCCTCGCGCGTCAGCCCGTAAATTTCTTCCATCAACGCATCGGTCATAGCATAGCAGCCCGCCGAGCGGCAGTTGCCGTGCACCATGACGGAATCGCCGGTGCGACCCCACGATTTGTCATAAGCGTTCGGATAGCCGACGTTGAACGACAAATAATATTTGGAGTTTGGATTCATCAGTGTCGGCGTGATCGTGTAGAATCCTTCCGGTGCCTGCCGGTCGCCATAGCTGAGCTTCGGACCGATCGTGCCCGACCAATTACAGATCGGGTACGTTTTGAAATGATAGAAGCGCCCGTCGTCGCGCTGTTTCCAGATTTCGAGTTCGGATTCTTCCTTGAAGATACGGACGAAAACCGGAGATCCCGGTTGCATGCCTTTCTTCGCCAGAAGGGACAGCGTCTCTTTCGAAAGTGGAACTTCCGAGGGCGGCGGAATGGTGGGCGTGTTCGAGCAGGCCGCGATCATCACCACGACCGCCAGGAGGGCGGTCTGGACAGCAGCCTTCCACGTCAATGCGACGCGTATCAGCACCAATGCGATTTCCCCGAACTGTTTCCCGTGCGCAGGCTGCCGAACTCTAAACGCAATGCGAACGATGGTTTGATACAGCGCGTTGCTGCATCAAGCCGAGTATCATTTCCGAATGCGGCACGCTATGGACGTGCCCTTCGCTACGCCAATGACCGCTTATCGCCCGATGGACAAAAAGCGTTCATGACGCTGCGCGCGGATATCCTCGGCTGATTTCCCCTCGAATTCCGACAGCATCCGCGCGATCGCGTTTCCGGTTGAGATAATCACTGATTCGCGGTCCCGATGCGCTCCGCCGGTCGGCTCCTTGACGATCCCATCGATGACACCGAGCTGCTCCAGATCCTGGGCAGTGATCTTCATGTTGGTCGCCGCTTCTTCCTTCTTGTTGCTGTCGCGCCAGATGATTGAAGCGGCGCCCTCGGGGGAAATCACCGAATAAATGGCGTGTTCGAGCATAAGAATGCGGTTGGCCGTCGCTATGGCGATGGCGCCGCCCGAACCACCCTCACCGACGATGACCGCCACAATCGGCACGCCAAGCTTCAAGCAGCATTCCGTCGAACGAGCGATGGCTTCGGCTTGTCCTCGTTCTTCCGCCCCAATGCCGGGATACGCGCCAGGCGTGTCGACAAATGTAATGATTGGCAGCCCGAAACGATCTGCGAGCTCCATCAGCCGCACGGCCTTGCGATAGCCTTCCGGCCGCGCCATGCCGAAGTTGTGTTTGATGCGCTTCTCGGTATTGGACCCTTTTTCATGCCCGAGCACGAGGACTGATTTATTCCTGAATCGGCCCAGGCCGCCGACGATGGCTTCGTCCTCGGCAAAATAACGGTCGCCCGCGAGCGGCGTAAAATCCTCGATGAGGCTGCCGATGAAATCGAGCGCGTGAGGGCGCTCCGGATGCCGCGCGACGAGCGTCTTCTGCCACGGCGTCAGCCGCGCATAAGTATCGACGAGCGCCGCCTTGGACTTCTGTTCGAGCTTGGCGATTTCGTCTGCGATCTGGGGCCCTTTGCCCTCCGTCTGCAGAGCTTTGAGCTCGGCCACCTTGTTCTCAAGCTCCAAGATGGGCTTTTCAAAATCGAGATAGGTGCGAAGAGCGGTCGAAGCATTCACGGGCTAAGGTCTCTCGAATTGTGCAACTGAAGCGTGCGCGCGCTGGGTCGCGCATCCGCCGCGCGACATTCGCCTTGTAGCTCGCCCAGTGTCAAGCTGAAGCGGCATTATGTGCTAACCGGTTGCCCACAAACGCTACGATCAGCGGTCGCTATCGCCCTCCGACAGCCTTTTAACGATGGGCACGAGGCCGAACATGAGGGCGGCGGCGACTGCCACCAGCGCGGCCTGGGCCAAAAACGAGAAAACGAGCGTATCTGGATCGCTCGCGGTAAAGGCGCCGCCGATGTCGCCTGCGAGTTTGTTGCCGAGCGCCGCCGCCAGGAACCAGACCCCAAGGACGATGCCCGACATACGGGGCGGCGCGATGCGCGTCATTGTGGACAGGCCGACCGGGCTCAGCAGCAGCTCGCCGATCGTGAACAGGAAGTAGAGGCCGATCAGCCAGAACGGCGAAACTCTGGCTTCTGCCGCGAAATTTGCTGCGGGAACCATCAGCAGGAACGACGCCGCGAGAAACACCAGCGCCAACCCGAACTTTGCGGGAGACGAAGGCTGGTTCTTCCCGAGCTTCAACCACAGTGCTGCGGCAAGAGGCGTCAGCAGGATGACGAAGATCGGGTTGGCCGATTGATACCACGCCGACGGAAATGAAAATCCGAGGATATCGTTGTGCGTCAGCTGGTCGGCAAAGAGCGACAGCGTCGTCCCGGCTTGCTCGAAGATGGCCCAAAAGATCATCGCGGCGATGAAGTAGATGCCGATCGCCGCCAAACGCCGCGCGTCGGGGTTCGATTGGGCGGAACCGTAAAGAACCGCCGCCAGCGGTACCGCGATGAACAACCATCGCAACCATCTGAAGCCCGAAACGTCGGACAGAAGCGCCAGCGCCAAAAGCGCGATTGTGGCGATCGCGATGTAGAGTCCCTCGCGCGCAATGTTTTGCTCCAGCGCGACAGGGTGCGGATCGGGATCATTGAGCCGTGACATGCTCCGCCCGAACAGGATCATCGCGACCGTCATGCCGATTCCGGCTGCCGCAAATCCCCAATGCCAACTGAGGGTCGGATCGAAGCCAGCCGCAGTAAGCCACGCCTTGAAAGTGGAACTTTGCGCAAGAAAGCCGGTCACGATTGGCGCGATGAAAGCCCCGACATTGATGCCCATGTAGAAAAGCGAGAATCCGGAATCACGGCGCACGTCTTCGCGCGTGTACAGGGCTCCGACGAGAGCAGAGATATTCGGCTTGAAGAGACCCGTCCCGAGCGCGATCAGGATCAGCCCGAGATAGAACGTCGTAAGCGACGGTATTGCCAAAGCGTAATGGCCCGCTGCGATCGTTAGTCCGCCCGCCATGACGCTGCGCTTTGCGCCGAGCATGCGGTCGGCGATGAACCCCCCGGGAACGGCCAGGAGGTAGACCGCCATCGTGTACGAACCGTAGATGCTGCCGGCATTCGGTGTCTGGAAGCCCAGACCGCCGGCTTCGACGGGCGCGACCATGAACAGGATCAGGAGCGCCCGCATCCCGTAATAGGAAAAACGTTCCCACAGCTCGGTGAAGTAAAGCGTCGAGAGGCCGGAAGGGTGCTCGGCAAACCCCAGCTTTCGAAAGAACGCTTGGACGACATCTGAGGCCATGAAGCTAAGACACCCGCCGAGGAGTCATTGGCAAAAGATCAGATCCCCCTGTCGCCGCTTGTCACTTTGCTCATCCAGTCATCGATCGTCGTGGTGCCGAGTTTCGCGACTTTTTCACGCTCTGCCGGGCGTACGACGTCCTGAACTGCATCGATGCGCTTCCATTCGCAGAACGGGGTGTGCTCTTCAACGCCTGGAGCATAGCGCGACGTTTCGAGTTTCTTGAAGCGATGAATGTAGCGCGGGCAGTTCATCCAGACTTCATGGATCGCGACCTTCACGACCATCTCGGCATCCTTGAACGCCTCGACCTCTGGTCCGCTGACGATCAGCTCGGCTTTGCCTTGAGCGCGCAAGCGGAAGGGCCTTTCGAAATCGATGAAGAGCATGCCGATTTCCGGATTCCCCGAAATATTGCCCATAGAAAGATACATGCCGTTTCCATCGTAGCTCGGGAAGATGATCGTATTCGCGTCGAGCACACGGACGAAACCCGCCATGCCACCCTTATAGGAAACGGTGGGCCGCCCCATGTGATCGATCGACGAGAGAAAAAACATATCGCGGGTCTCGATGAATGCCTTCGCCTGATCATCGATTTCAGGTTTCATCGCGATCGCCTCGATCCGATCGGCAAGAGCACGCGTATCGAATGCCATCTGCATAGTACGGTGAATGTCTCCAAATAGGCGGCTCATGCTATGTTCTCCTCCGAATTTCTGGGCCTTACTTCTTGTTATGTTGTGATCGTGGGCTCGTGGTGGGCTTTGGACCCTCGCGCTATGCCTTTAGCTTGGCGAGTGGATGATGGGTGTTAACGAGCGTTTTCAACCGCTCCTGCAAGACGTGCGTATAGATCTCGGTCGTCGAAATGTCAGCATGGCCGAGAAGTTGTTGCACTGCTCTTAAGTCGGCTCCCCGATCTAGCAGGTGACTCGCAAAAGCGTGGCGTAGAACATGCGGCGATATCCGATCTGGACCGAGCCCGGCCTCCGCCGCCACATCCTTGAGATCTTGCGCGAAGCCTTGCCTCGTCATATGGCCCGATGCCGACTTGGATGGAAAGAGCCATTCGGAATTATCGAATCGGCCGGAAACTTCGAGAAATTGGTCGAGCGCGGTCCGCGCGGCTGCGGTGAGAGGCACGAGCCGTTCGCGTCCACCTTTCCCTGTAATGGAAAAGATGCGCGGATCGCCGCGTAGAACAGTTCTAGGCAAGCCGACCAGCTCCGAAACGCGCATGCCGGTTGCATAGAGAATTTCCAGCAGGCAGTGAAATCTGAGAGCGCGAAACAAGGCCCGGCCCTCGACGCCGCTGCATCTCTTGAGTGATGCATCTAGCAGGCGATCGACTTCGGCGATGCTGAGGACCTTGGGCAACGAGCGCTGCTTTTTGGGACCCTGCAGCCCGACCGTCGGATCGGCATCGATGACGCCCTCCGCCAGCAGAAACCTGTAGTATTGCTTGATTGCCGAGAGGCGCCGCGAGCGCGAGGTCGGTGCCTGTCCGGCCTCCGCCATCCGCGCGATATAATTTTGAACGTGTTCCGTCATTGCCCCGAGCGGCGCTACACCGGCTTCTGAGAGATATTGGAGAAAGCCATCAAGATCGCTCTCGTAGGCTTCGATCGTGTTGCTGGATGCGCCACGCTCCGCGGTAAGCATATCGAGAAATTCCCCGACGTGGTTCTCGCGAGTAAGAATGGCCGCCATGCGCGCCTCAGTTCGCTTCAAGACGCGGCCACGACGGCAAAAGCGCTTCGAGCGCCAGTCTGCGCGCATCGGCATCGAGACCGGCGCGCTCCAGCGCACGAATGCTGTCGCCGAGCGCGATGAGGTTGGCATCTTCAGCGCCATTGGGGCCGAGTGCTTTCATGACGAGCAGGACTGTATGCCCGAATTCTTGCTTCTTCGACGCAACTTGCAACTCGGTGAGAACGCCTGTTTCAGGAAGATATCCGGATGTGGGTTGCGGCGCTTTATTGGCGGCTTCCCAAAGCGGCAGAGGCACGACGTAATTGAGGGCCTGAAGCACCGTTGTCAGACGATAGAGCGCAGCCGTCGGAAATCGCCCACGCGCAACATAGTCTTCCAGAGGCGCGAAGTTCTTGCCGCGGTCACGCTCATTGGGATCGGCGATGTCCAATAGCGCCCGCCAGTGCCCGAGGCTGCCCGCCCCGCCCGGATCGTCACCGAGCCGGATCCAGTTGCGCGCCATATCGTAGCGCCCTGCCGCGAGTCCGATCTCAACGCCAGTCTCCGCAAACCAGTTGATTTCCGGTGCCGGCCGCAATTCCGCAGCCGCAGGCGCGATCATCTTCGCCGCGATCATCGGCAGGCCTTGACGCTTGGCGTCGTCGAGAAAGGCGCGGATCAGACGCGCCTTGCGCATCGGCGAGTGTTCGGTTTCTGCGGCTTTGAACAGCGCCGCCCGCCGCGCTACGCCACGCGGACCGCGGTCCGCTAGTAGATCGTCGGGCGAAACAGCCGCTGCGTTCACGCGATAGATGCCCGCGAGCGTTTCCGGCGACAGCGCGTTCAAGTGGGCAGCCGCTTCTGTTGCCGGCAAGCCGAGATCGACGGGCGTTGAAGGATCGGACGCAAGTGCGACCAGGAGCGCCGGTTCGCCTTTTTCGAGAACCTCTTTGTGCGGTAGCCCGCCGACACGCTCGGCGATCCGGTAATCGAGAAGCGAGATTTTCTTTATGCGCGTGTACTTCGGCTTGGCCTTGATCGAAATCGCATCAAGCGCTTCCAGCCCAAGCGACGCTTCGACGCCTTCGTCACGCGCCATGTCGGCGGCAAGTCCGGCGCCCGCGGTGTCGTTGCGGATGGCAGAGCAATAACCCGCCATCATAATCGCCTCGCCTTTGAGACGAGCCGGAATATCGCCTTTGACGTGCGCCGCGCGCGCCACGAGCTCGCAGGCTTTGTCCGGGTGTTGCGACGCGAGTTCGTTGCGCGCTTCGAGCGTCAGCAGCAAAGGACTGTCCTGAACGTTCTGTTTTGCGATTTCCGCTGCGGCTGCCCGCGCGAGACCCGAGCGATAAAGCGCTTCAAGCCGGAGAGCCGTGAACCCGGCATTGGATGAATCGCCGGATTGCGCCGTAATCAGCCGCTTCCAGAGCTCATGGAGGGCAGGCGAGCGCGGCGGAATCTCGATCGTACTAATGAGCTTTTCGATATTCGCGACATCGAGGCCACGCCACAGCTCGTAAGGTAACCCTGATCCGTCCGACGACATGACGGGCGCGAGATCACCCTTTTCCACGGGCGTGGGCAATGCGCCCCGCATGACGGAGTTTCGCGGCGGCGGACTTTCATTGCCACCGCCGCCGTAGGGTCTGTCAAAACCCTGTACCGGCGGCGACCAGCCATTATCATTGGCGCCTCCCCCGGACGGAGCACCCATTTGCGGAAAATATGTCCGTTTGTCCGGCGGCGGCGAATAGGCGTCGTTGCGGTCGGCACGCTTCTTCGGCGCTGCCTGCGGCGCGGCATAGGAATCATTGGAAGCCCCTTGGGCAGCCGCATCGCCCCCGAATCCGAAACGTGTGGAGATCGTTACAAGCGCCAGCGCCGCCGCTGCAACTCGCGCGGACGCCGCGACGCGTCGAGCAAAGTGAAAGTGCCCCATGCTGTTCAACGCCGAATCTTAACGCCCGGAACGGGCTTGCTGATAGTCTGCTGTCGCGGCTCGAAGCGGGTCGCCAATATGTACAGGCCCCCGAGGACGAGCCCGGTTAATGCGCAAAGTACGAACAATAGCCGGAAAAGGCTCGGCATTTTTCGGTTCCCATCCTCCCTCGCTAGGTGGGCGTCCTTGGTGGCGCGATTATGACTCTTCGCGGCACAATGCAGTAACATCGCCGGCATGCGCCCACCGGTTGAACGCTGGCCGCTCTTTAACCCGGCGTTTCGGATTTGCGGCCCGTTTAGGTTCGTGGCATGACGGCGCGCAAATGAAGATCCCTCCGCAGCGCTTCCGCGCTGAACCTAGCCGATTCGCGCGCCCGATCGGCGTTTCGAGACTGAGATGACGGAAGCTGAAGCCATAGACATCGCTAAAAAGCGGCTTGGCAAGCGATCCATCGTGCTCGTCGGCTTGATGGGCTGTGGCAAGTCCTCGATCGGAAAGCGCCTCGCGATCAAGCTTGGTCTGCCGTTCATCGATGCCGACGATGAGATTGAGCGGGCTGCGGCCAAAACGATCAATGACATTTTCACCGATCACGGCGAGGCGCATTTTCGCGACGGCGAACGCAAGGTCATCGCCCGCCTTCTGGGAAACGGTCCACAGGTGCTCGCCACCGGCGGCGGGGCATTCATAAACCCGGAAACACGCCAGCGCGTGCGCGAGAAAGGCATTTCGATCTGGCTGCGCGCCGACTTGCCGGTGCTTATGCGCCGCGTGATGAAGCGCGACACACGGCCATTATTGCGCGATGGCAATCCCGAGGCCACCATGCGCAAGCTCATCGAAGCACGCTACCCCATCTATGCCGAGGCCGATATGACCGTTGAAAGCCGTGACGAGCCCCACGATTTGGCCGTCACCGAAATTTTGCACCGGCTTGCGACAGGCCCGGCCGCCGCGACCACGCAGACGCCGAGCCCGTCGCGCAGCGTCCGCGTCGACCTCGGCGATCGCTCATACGACGTTCTGATCGCGAGCGGGCTGCTGGCCGACACCGGCGCCCTGATCAAAGCGCGACTTGGAAACGTCAAATGCGGGATCGTCACTGACGAGAACGTTGCGCGCCATCATCTTTCGGCGCTCGAACAGAGCCTCAAGGCCGAGGGCCTGTTCGCCGGTTCGATCGTCATGAAGCCGGGCGAGGCGACGAAAAGCTTCCGCGATCTCGCAACGCTTTCGGAGCGCCTGCTCGAACTGGGACTCGAGCGTGGCGATCTTGTGGTTCCGCTCGGCGGCGGCGTCATCGGCGATCTCGCCGGATTTGCGGCTGGCATCCTGCGGCGCGGTATCCGCTTCGTGCAGATCCCGACGTCGCTTTTGGCCCAGGTCGATAGCTCCGTCGGCGGTAAGACCGGCATCAACACGCCGCAAGGCAAGAATCTTATCGGCGTCTTTCATCAGCCAAATCTTGTAATCGCCGATACGGCGGTCCTGACTACGCTGCCGCCGCGCCAGATGCGCGCTGGGTACGCTGAAGTTGCGAAGTACGGCCTGTTGGGCGATGCCAAATTTTTTGCGTGGCTTGAAGCCAACTGGCAGGGCGTGTTCGGTAATCACGGGCCGGCGCTCACGAAGGCCATCGAAACGAGCGTTGCTGCGAAAGCGGCAATTGTCGCGCGCGACGAAACCGAAACGGGGGATCGTGCCCTTCTCAATCTCGGTCATACGTTCGGTCACGCGTTCGAAGCATGGACAGGATATTCCGATAAGCTGCTGCACGGCGAGGCAATCGCGATCGGTATGTGCTTAGCCTTTCGTTTGTCGGAAGACTTGAAACTCTGTCCGCATGGCCGTGCCGAACGCGTCGCCGCGCATTTCAAGGCTGTCGGTCTGCCGACGACCATTCGCGATATTCCTATGGCTAAGGCCAACGCCGACGAGCTTCTGCGCCTGATGGGACAGGACAAGAAAGTGCGTGGTGGCAAACTCGCATTCATTCTGGCGCGCGACATTGGTGAAGCCTTTGTTTCTCGCGAGGTCTCGCCCGAGACCGTTAAGGCCTTCCTGACGCGCGAAATAGGCCGCTAGCGATACGGCCTCCGAAGATGTGCTAGAGTGCATTCTTTCATTGGCTTCGGACCGACACCAGCACCCCCATGACCATAGCTTTGAGCCTCTTTGCGATTTTACTGCTGATCATACTATCGGCATTCTTCAACGCCAGCGAAACCGCGCTGACCGCGGCCTCGCGCGCCCGCATGCACGCGCTGCAGGAAGACGGCAACGCCAGTGCGACGCTGGTCAATACCGTGCTTTCGCGGCCGGAGAAAATGATCGGCACCGTGCTGCTCGGCAATACGCTCGTCGATGTTCTCGCCGCCGCCATGGCTTCGAATCTGGCCGTTGAGCTTTATGGCCAGGTCGGCGTCGCCTACGCGACTGGCGCGATCACGATCCTCATTGTGATCTTCGCGGCCGTGTTGCCGAAGACCTATGCCCTTGCATACGCCGACCGTGTCGCCCTCGTGCTGGCGCCCCCGATGCGCGGGCTGATTTACATTTTGACGCCTTTCACCAAAGCCATCGAATTTATCGTGCGCAACATCCTGAAGCTGACGCCGGGCAAGGCCGACGACGCCTCTAATATCCTTGCCGCGCATGAGGAGATTCGCGGCACCATCGACCTGCAGGCGCGAGAAGGCACCGTCGCCAAGGGCGACGCCGAAATGCTCGGCGGTATTTTGGATTTGGGTGATCTGCAAGTTGCCGACATCATGGTTCACCGTACCAAAATGGAAACGGTGAACGCTGACGATCCGCCAGCCAAGATTCTCGATCAGCTGATGAGGTCGCAGTACACGCGTGTGCCGATCTGGAGGGAAGAGCCGGAGAATATCGTCGGTGTTCTGCACACCAAGGACCTTTTGCTCGCGCTGTCACGGACCGGCTGGGTTCCCGACAATCTCGACATCATGAAGTCGGCGAGCGAGCCCTGGTTCGTTCCCGACACGACGAGCGTCAAGGATCAGCTCAACCAGTTCTTGAAAAAGAAATCGCAGATGGCCCTTGTCATCGACGAGTACGGCGAGGTGCAGGGTCTCATAACGCTTGAGGACATTCTCGAAGAGATCGTCGGGCAGATCACCGACGAGCACGATAATCCGGATAGTCACATCCGTTTACAGTCCGACGGCACCGTCAATGTCGACGGCACGGTTGCAATTCGCGATCTCAATCGCCATCTGGATTGGGATCTGCCGGACGACGAAGCGACGACGATTGCAGGTCTTGTCATTCACGAAGCGCAAACCATTCCGGAGCCGGGACAGGTGTTTACCTTCCACGGCTATCGCTTCGAGATCCTGCGCAAGAGCCGCAATAAAATTACCGCAATTCGTGTCAAGCCTTTGACAGCTGCGACGGCTTTGGGGAAAGGTGCGGCACAAACAAAGATTTCGCGCGCTTGATATCAAGCGCCCCCGGAAAAGCCCGGCGGAATGGACTCTCCAGGCGCGACCGTCGCGAGCGCAAGTGCGTGGACGCCGCCTTGAATTTCGTCTTTTAGAAGATCGTTGACGAGACGATGGCGTTCGACGCGCGACCGTCCCGAGAACATCTCGGAGACGACGAGAATGCGAAAGTGGCTTTCGCCCGTGCCGGGCGAACTTCTGTGGCCCGCGTGCATCTCGGACTCGTTGATAACGTCGAGCCGCGTCGGACGGAGTTCCAGCATCAACTTTTCACGCAGGCGGTTGGTAATCGACATTCAGTGTTGCTCTCTTTTAATGCACGGCCATTCGCGGCATCCGGTATGCACGAAACGACCTGTTAAGCGCTTGCCAGCACACTAGCGGAATAAATCAATCGGAATTCTTGACGCCTTGTTTCGAACGACGCGAACCATCATACTACCCGGCCGATGAAACTCGATTCCAAATACTTCGACAGCATCCGCGTGTCGTCTGGGCGCTCGCAGGGCCGCCGGAAGGAGACGCGTGCGCCTGCATGCCAGTGGAAGGGCTGCGAAAAACCCGGCACTCACAAAGCCCCGAAGGGGCGTGGCCGGGACGGCGAGTATTTCAACTTCTGCATGGACCACGTGCGGCAGTACAATCATGATTATAACTATTTCGACGGCATGAGCGACGCCGAGGTCAACAGCTTCCGCAAGGATGCGCTGACGGGACACCGGCCGACGTGGAAAACTGGCGCCAACGCCTGGGCGCACGGCACGCGTGACGGCGCTCGGACGGAGGAAGCCGCGGCGCGTGTGGCCCAAAGTACGGCCCGAATGGCTCGGAAAGTCAGATCGTCGCGCACCGCGCCGTCAAGCTTCCGTCGTCAGTTGAAGCCACTGGAAAGCAAGGCGCTGAAGACACTGGATCTCGGCGATGACGCGTCTCGTGAAGACATCAAGGCGCGCTTCAAGGAGCTTGTGAAGGTTCACCACCCTGACGCCAACGGCGGAGATAGCCGGTCGGAGGAAAAGTTGCGTGAAATCCTTCAAGCCTATAACTATTTGAAGCAAGCGGGCTTGGTATAAGGCCGGGCCGTTAAGCCGCGTGCGTGCGTGCCCCCAGGTCGCACCGGCAGGAGCCTTGGCGACCGTTGGGCGGCAATTTCGGGAATTCACTCCATATGCGCACGACGACCAGCGCCCCGGGGGCGCAACCAGCCAATTTGCCGGATATGAAGCTGTCTGTTCGCCAGGTCTTCGGGATCGACAGCGATCTTGAGGTCCCGGCTTATTCGAAAGCCGAAGATCATGTGCCGGACCTCGATCCGGACTATCTTTTCAATCGCGACGTAACCCTCGCGATCCTCGCTGGCTTCAAGCATAACCGCCGCGTGATGATCCAGGGATATCATGGCACCGGTAAATCGACGCACATCGAGCAGGTTGCGGCGCGCCTCAACTGGCCTTGCGTTCGCGTCAATCTCGACAGCCACGTCTCGCGTATCGATCTCGTTGGCAAGGATGCGATCGTTTTAAAGGACGGCATGCAGGTGACGGAGTTCAAGGAAGGCATTCTTCCTTGGGCGTTGCAAAGCAACACTGCGCTTGTGTTCGATGAATATGATGCGGGCCGTCCCGACGTGATGTTCGTCATCCAGCGCGTGCTCGAAGTCTCAGGCAAGCTGACGTTGCTCGATCAGTCGAAGGTGATCCGGCCGCATCCGGCATTCCGGTTGTTCGCGACGACGAATACAATTGGCCTCGGTGATACGTCCGGCCTCTACCACGGCACGCAGCAGATCAACCAAGGCCAGATGGACCGCTGGTCGATCGTCGCGACGTTGAATTATCTGCCGCACGACGACGAAGCGAAAATCGTGCTGTCGAAGGTGAAGGCGTTCGCCAAAACCGAAGCCAAGCGCAAACAGGTTTCGCACATGGTTCGCGTCGCCGATCTGACGCGCTCTGCTTTCATCAACGGAGATCTTTCGACGGTGATGAGCCCACGAACCGTGATGACCTGGGCTGAGAACGCCGAAATATTCAACGACATCGGCTTCGCGTTTCGCGTCACGTTCTTGAACAAGTGCGATGAGCTCGAAAAGCCGCTCGTTGCGGAATTCTATCAACGCTGCTTCGGCGAGGAACTTACCGAAAGCACCGCCAACGTCGCGCTGAGCTAAAGTGAGTTCGCCACCGACCAAACGCCGTGAAGCACCGTCCGAGCCGCTGAAGCGTGTTCTCGGACCTGCCGTGCGCGCCATCGCCGGTGACAGCGGTGTCGAAGTCGACTTCGGGCCGGGCAAAGGCGATATCTCGGGCAAGTCCGTTTATATCCCCGATGTGCCTCGCGCGCCGACCGTAAAGGATATCGCGCTCGCGCGCGGCTGGGCTGATAGCCTGGCGTTGCAGATCGGTTGCCACGACGCGAAAATCCATCGGCGTATCGCGCCGCCGTCCGGACCGGCGCGCGCCGTCTTTGAAGCGGCTGAGCGCGCCCGCGTCGAAGGTCTCGGCGCCATGCGTATGCCGGGCATGGCAGCGAACCTCACGGCGCGCCTTGAAGATCAATACAGCCACGGCCGTTTTCGCTCGATCAGCGATCGTGGCGATGCGCCGCTTGAAGATGCGTTGGCGTTGCTCATTCGCGAGCGATTGACTGGTCTGCCGCCGCCGCAATCGACGAAGGGTCTGGTTGATGTCTGGCGGCCTTTGATCGAAGCACGTTGCAGCAAGCTTTTGCAGCGTCTCGAAGGCCTCTCGGAAAATCAGGAACAGTTCGGCCGCCAGATTCGCGATCTTTTGAAGATCCTCGAAATGGTCGAGCAATCCGATCAGACGCAGCCCGATGAAAACGAGGACGAGGGCGACGAGGGCGCCAACGAAGGCGGTTCTGATGAATCGGAAGAAACAAACGACGATGGTTCTGACGGCCAGGACAAGGAAAGCGAGGAGCAGCATTCCGAGGGCGATCTCTCCGAAACCGAGGAGATGATCGACGCCGGCCAGACCGAGCAGACCGATATGGACGAGGACAACGTGGAGGATGAGGAGGCGCCCGCGCCTTGGCGTCCGAACATGACTGTTCTCGATAGCCCCGAAGCCTTTGGCTACAAGGTCTTCACGCGCATGCACGACGAAGAGATCGGCGCCGCGGATCTTTCGACGCCCGAAGAATTGGAACGCTTGCGATCGTTCCTCGACAAGGAATTGAAGACACTTTCGGCGGCCGTCGCCAAGCTCGCAAACCGGCTGCAACGCCGGCTATTGGCACAGCAGAATCGCGGCTGGGACTTCGACCTTGAAGAAGGTCAGCTCGACGCCGCGCGCCTCACCCGCATCATCATCGATCCGATGGGCGCACTGACTTACAAGCGTGAACGCGATACCGATTTCCGCGACACCGTCGTGACACTGCTGCTCGACAATTCTGGTTCGATGCGCGGCCGCCCCATCATGGTCGCGGCATGCTGCGCCGACATTCTGGCACGCACGCTCGAGCGCTGCGGCGTCAAAGTCGAGATTTTGGGCTTCACGACCAAGGCGTGGAAGGGCGGGCAATCTCGCGAGGAGTGGCTGGCGGCCGGAAAGCCGCCGACGCCGGGCCGTCTGAACGATCTCCGCCACATCATCTACAAAACGGCGGATGCACCGTGGCGGCGCTCGAAGAACTCCCTGGCGCTGATGATGCGCGAAGGCCTGCTCAAGGAAAACATCGACGGCGAAGCACTCGCGTGGGCGCACTCGCGTCTTGTCGGACGTCCCGAGCAGCGGCGCATCCTGATGATGATCTCGGACGGCGCGCCGGTTGACGACTCGACGCTCTCGGTCAACAGCGGCAGCTATCTCGAACAGCATCTGCGCCAGGTCATTCACGAGATAGAGACTCGCTCGCCCGTCGAACTCATCGCGATCGGCATCGGCCACGACGTTACGCGATACTATCGTCGCGCCGTGACGATCACCGATGCCTCCGAGCTTGCCGGCGCGATGACCGAAAAACTTGTCGAACTTTTCGAAGAGAAGGGCGAACCGGAAGATGTGAGCCGTAAGCCGTCGCGCCGCACGTTATTGCATTGAGGCCGGCGTGAAGCGTGCAAGCTACCGGCATTTAGTCCTCGCCGTCTTTTTTGTTGGCTTCCATTCCTGCGCGGTGCAGGCCGGATCGAAGCCGGACATCAGCGAACTGAAGGCCGGGCCGATCGCCGTTCACGCCACAATGGTCCGCGACTTTGCGCGCTCCGCGGAAGGCCAGAACCACTTATCGACGAGCAAGCTCACCTTTCGCGGCGGACTGATCCTGTCTTCGCCCGCTTCAAACTTCGGAGGCTGGTCCGGTCTCGTCGTCGGCGACGATGCGAAATCCCTGCTGGCAATCTCCGACAGCGGCGTCTGGATGACGGCCACGATCGTCTATGACGGCATCCACCCTTCAGGTGTCACGGGCGCCCGTATCGGACCGTTGCTCAACCGCAAAGGGACGCCGATCGACCATAGCCGCGATCGAGATTCGGAATCCATCGCGCTCGCGAGCGGCACGCTCGAGCAAGGGACCGTACTCGTCGGGTTTGAACAGCGCCACCGCATCGAACGATACGCCCTGTCACCTGCGGGGCTTTCGCCGGATCGCGGCAGCGTCCCGTTACCATCCGCGGCGCGGCGGATGCGTCCGAACCAGGGCCTCGAAGGCATGACCGTCATGAAGGGCGGCCCGTACAAAGGCGCGCTCATTGCGTTTTCGGAGCGACTTTACGACAACGCACGCAACCATACCGGTTGGCTGTGGACCAAGAACGGCCCGCAAACGGTGCATCTAAAGAACATCGGTGACTACGACATCACTGATCTCTCGAGCCTCGACGACGGCACGCTCTTCGTATTGGAACGGCGCTTCCGCTGGACGGAGGGCCTCAAGGTACGGCTTAGATGCGTTCCGCCAAATGAACTCAAGCCTGGAAGGACAGCCGAGGGCGAAGTTCTGATTGAGGCTGATCTCAGCGACCAGATCGACAACATGGAAGGGCTGTCGGTTACACGGCTAAAGACCGGCGAAGTTCTCGTGACGATGATCTCGGATGATAATTTCAATCACCTGCTGCAACGAACCATGTTGTTGCAGTTCGCGGTCAACGGCACCAGGCAAGCAAAAGCCCGGCCGCAGGAATGATCCCGACCGGGCTGAAATTGCGAAGCTAGACAGAGCCGCTATTAAGCGGCTGCCTTATTGGTCTGCGCTTTCTGAATTTCACGCTTGAGCTTCAAGCACGCAGGCGACAGCTCGTCATTGTTCGCCTTCAGAAGGAAGGCATCGAGACCGCCGCGGTGCTCGACCGACTTCAGCGCGCGCGCCGTGATGCGCAGCCGGAACTTGCGTCCGAGTACGTCGCTCATCAGCGTGACATTGCAGAGGTTGGGCCGGAACTTGCGCTTGGACTTGTTCTCGGCGTGGCTTCTGAGTTGGCCTGACAGTGGCAGAGTGCCGGTCAGCTCGCAGCGCCTGGTCATAACGGTCTCCTACGCCGCAGCCCTCGACATGGGAGCGGTCTATCGAAATCTGCTGTTGCAGCAAAAAATGCGCCCCGTCAGCAGGGCTCACGGGGTCTCTGGTGCGGTGTATAATTGAGGGGTGGGACGCCCGTCAAGCGGGGCCTCGTCAACGGAAAGCGCCGAAGGACCAAAGTCCAGCGACCGCAGGACCATGACGGGCTGCAACACCGGCCGTCAAACCCCGCATAAGGGAAGTCCAAGATTCGACGTAAAGTCGCACTAGCGAAGACCAGAGTATCCGGGGTGCAGGGAACACTCGATGGTGACGTCCAAAGCCGGTGCGCGTTGGCGCCGCCCGGCTTTCAGCCTATTTGCCGTTGCGGCGGCGACCGTCGCGGTCGCTCCAGCCTCTGCTCGGGACCTGCCTTGGCCGAGCGAGGTCAAAGCTCGATATCGTTTGAGCTTCAACAGCTTCAACGTTGGCGTCTACAACTTTACCTTGAGCTATTCCGGCCAAACGTACTCGGCTGTCGGAAAGACCAAGATCACCGCCCTTTTCGGGGCGTTCAAGTGGAGCGGCACATTCACGAGCAGCGGTTCGATCGATAATGCAGGCCCGCGCCCTGCGACTTATCTGATGCGCTACAAGACCCGGTCGAATGTCAAATCCGTGAAGATGAGTTTCGACGGAACCGGCGTCAAATCTGTTGCGCTTATACCGGACAAGCCGCCGGATCCCGATGTCATCCAGGTGAAGCCCGATAACCTCGAGCACGTGTTTGACCCGGTTTCGGCAACCATGGCGATTTCGGATGCGACAGGACCCGGTGTATGCGATCGCACCATCCCTGTCTTTGACGGCAGGGCGCGTTTTAATCTCAAGATGTCTTTTAAGAAGCGGGAAGCCATCAAGGAGAAACATCCGAGCGGCCAGCCTCGGGAGCTCGTCGTCTGCCGCGTGAAATATGTGCCAATTGCCGGCCACAAACCGAAGGATTTTGTACGGCCCTGGATCAAATACGATCAGATCGAGATCGCCTTGCGTGCCATTCCGAGCGCCGGAATTTACGTGCCATACCGCATTCTTATCCCATCAACGATCGGCCCGGCCGCCATGACGGCCGAAGAAATCCATATAACGGCGGCCAACAATTCCCAGATCGCCCTGAAGCAGTGACAGCGAAAAGCTGGCAACGAGCGACCCGACGGCAGGTTCAAGTTCCAATGACGGCAACAATAAACCCTTGATCTCGCGCCCCTGCTCTGCAATGCCAGGGCCCGATCCGGAGTCAGGCACGATATGGTAAGTGATCTCGAAGCCCGCATTCGTAACGTAACGGCGGTGCTTGGACCGACAAACACCGGCAAGACGCATCTCGCGATAGAGCGCATGCTCGGCCACGACAGCGGCATGATCGGCCTTCCGCTGCGCCTCTTGGCGCGCGAGGTCTATGACAAGATTAAGTCTCGGGTCGGCGTCGATAATGTGGCGCTCATTACCGGCGAGGAGAAAATCAAGCCCGAACGAGCGCGCTATTGGGTATCGACCGTCGAAGCGATGCCGCGCGACATCGACGTCGACTTCCTCGCGATCGATGAAATTCAGCTGTGCGGCGACCCCGAGCGCGGCCACGTTTTCACCGACCGCCTGCTGCACGCACGCGGCCGCTCCGAGACTCTCCTGCTCGGCGCGCAAACGATGCGCGACGCGATCAGCGATCTCATCCCGGGCGCCAACTTCATCTCCCGGCCACGCTTGTCGAAGCTCACGTACAGCGGCGAGAAAAAGATCACCCGGCTCCCGGCGCGCTCCGCCATCATCGCGTTCTCGGCGCAGGACGTTTATGCGCTCGCCGAACTGATCCGCCGCCAGCGCGGCGGCGCCGCCGTCGTGCTCGGCGCGCTGTCGCCGCGAACGCGCAATGCGCAGGTCGCGCTTTATCAGTCGGGCGATGTCGAATTCATTGTCGCGACCGACGCCATCGGCATGGGCCTCAATCTCGACGTCGATCACGTCGCATTCTCGGCGTTGAGGAAATTCGACGGGCAGAACCATCGCAATCTGACGCCGGGCGAAATCGGCCAGATTGCAGGCCGCGCGGGCCGCCATATGAACGACGGCACATTCGGCGTGACGGGCGGGGCCGAGCCGCTCGATGCCGACATGGTCGAACGCCTGGAGACGCACAGCTTTGATAGCGTCCGCACGCTGCAATGGCGAAACCGCGATCTCGATTTCAACACGCTCGCCGGTCTGCATGAATCGCTTCGCCAGTTGCCGCGCGAGCAGCGCCTGACGCGCGCGCGCACCGCCGACGACGTTGCAGCTCTCGAAACGCTAAGCGCCGATCGCGAGATCACCGACATTGCAACGACGCCCAAGAACGTCGCGCTTCTCTGGGATGTTTGCCAGGTTCCTGACTACCGCAAGATCTCAGGACAGAGCCACGCAGAACTCGTTTCCAACATCTATCGGCATCTCACGGCCGATGCGTACGTCATCCCCGAGGATTGGTTCTCGAAGCAGGTCGCATTGGCGGACCGAACCGACGGCGACATCGATACGCTCGCGACGCGCATCGCTCACATCCGCACATGGACGTTTGTCGCCAATCGGCCCGATTGGCTCAAAGATCCTGCACACTGGCAGGAACGAACCCGGGCCATAGAAGATAGTCTCTCCGACGCTCTGCACGAACGCTTGACCCAGCGTTTCGTCGATCGCCGGACCAGCGCATTGATGAAGGGCATGCGAGACAAGGAAGAGTTGGCGGCGGACATCGCCGAGGACGGCGCGATCACCGTCGAAAACCATTTCGTCGGCCGCCTGAAAGGTTTCCGCTTTACGCTCGATGCGGCAGGCGACGGCATCCATGAACGCGCGACGCGGCAGGCGGCGATGCAGGTTGTCACACGCGAGCTCGGAATGCGCGCCCGCCGGGTCGCGGCTGGACAGAACGATGCGTTCAAGCTGACGCGCGGTGGCGTCATTCTGTGGCGCGACGAAGAGATTGGAAAACTCGAACGCTCGGAGGATCCGCTGCAGCCGGGCCTCTCGCTTCTTGCCGACGAGACAATGAGCGAAGGTGACCGCGAAAAGATCCTCGCCCGTCTCAAGACTTGGATCGACGGCTTGATCGCCGACAAGCTGAAGCCGCTCGCCGAAATGTCGAAAACGGGCGACCTGCAGGGGTTGGCCCGCGGCATCGCATTTCAGCTCAAGGAGAACCTTGGCGCCCTCAAGCGTGAGACGGTCGCCGAGGATATAAACGCCCTTGATCAGGCGGCGCGCGCGGAGTTGCGCAAATACGGACTGCGGTTCGGCGCGTTCAACGTCTTTTTCCCGATTATGCTGAAGCCTGCGGCCGCCGACCTCGCGGCGACGCTTTGGCTGTTGAAGAACGGCTCGACCACCGACGGCTCCATTCCCCAGTTGCCGCGCCCCGGCCTGACCTCGGTGGCGACGGATCCCACCGTGCCCGAGGCGCTCTATCGCGCGCACGGATTTCACGTTTGCGGGCCGCGCGCCGTTCGCCTCGACATCCTCGAGCGTTTGGCGGATTTGATCCGGCCGCTGCTCGCTTGGCGTTCTTCGCCCGAAAAAGCTGATATGCCGCCAAAGGGTTCGACGGGTGACGGCGGATTTAGGGCGACCGACGATATGATGTCGATCCTTGGCTGTTCGTCCGAAGAACTTGGCGAAGTCTTGAAGACGCTTGGCTTCCGCGTCGAACGCCGGCCGCTCGCCAGCGTTCCGGCTGAGCCCGTAGCGGCGGCCGTTGCCAATCCGAAAGCGGATGAAGCGCCCACAGAAGCGCAACCGCCCGAAGAAGCTGGCACCGCTGCCCTCGCGACGGCGGAAACGGCTGAGGCGGCTGAAGCTTCTGCACCGACCTCAGAAGCGGCGGCCCCGGAAGCAACGCCCACAGCGGAAGCCGTCGCCGAGGTCAAACCCGAAGAAACCGCAACCCAACCCGAAGCCGAAAAGTTCGAGGAGATCTGGCGGCCGCGACGGCATCATCGGCGCGAGGGTCCGCGTCGCGAAGGCAGTCGTGAAGGCCGTCACCATCGTGGCCGGATACGAAGTGATCGCGGTACGCCCGCAGGCGCTACCGCAACAGCAACGGAGGCGACCGCCACGCCCGCGGCAGCCGAAGCGCATAATGCCGACAGCCGGCCGGATCGCCGGTTCGACCGCCGCGGCGGCGAACATCGCTCGGGCGATCATGCATCGAGAAGGGAAGAAGGCGGCAGGCCGCGGCGCGATCAGGAGAAGCGCCACAACAGGTCGGGCGAAAACCGGTCTGGCGGTAATCGGCATGGCGAAGGCCGCCGCCGCGAGGAGTCCCGCAGATCGCCGCAAGTCATGACGGCCGCGCCACCGAAATCGGCCGGCGGCGGAGACTCGTCATCGCCCTTCGCGGCGCTTGCCGCGCTGAAGGCGCAAATGGAAAAGCGCAGCGAA
>Ga0182749_1001153_pt1 | contig 21506 bp, 16 predicted proteins | sample eDN3rd37CKraftMG_FD_128875 | JGI IMG/M metagenome (GOLD analysis project Ga0182749, IMG submission 128875) | Enriched Miracle-Growth compost microbial communities from Emeryville, California, USA - eDNA 3rd pass 37_C Kraft MG (version 2) (version 2) ...
CAGTCGTACGTGCACAAGCTGCTGACCGGTCGCCAGGACTTCAGCAGGCTGCGCGAGAAGGGCGGCCTCGCCGGCTACCCGCAGCGCTCGGAGTCGGTGCACGACATCGTCGAGAGCTCGCACGCCTCCAGCTCGCTGAGCTGGGCCGACGGCATCTCCCGCGCCTTCGCGATGACCGGCCAGCCCGACCGGCACGTGGTCGCTATCGTCGGCGACGGCGCCCTCACGGGCGGGATGACCTGGGAGGCGCTGAACAACATCAGCGACGACAACAGCCGCAACCTGGTGATCGTCGTCAACGACAACGGCCGCTCGTACGCGCCGACGATCGGCGGCATGGCGCGGTTCCTCAACGGCGTGCGCACTCGCCGCTCCTACCGCAGCCTGTACGCCTCCAGCCGTCGGTTCTTCGAGATCTTCGGGGCCCCGGGGCGGGCGCTGTACCGCGGCATCCGCGGCGGGACCCATGGCTTCCTCAGCCGCTTCACCAACAACGAGGCGCTCTACTCGAACCTGGACATCAAGTACATCGGGCCGATCCACGGGCACGACCTGCGCGCCCTCGAGGAGGCGCTGACCCAGGCGAAGAACTACGGCGCCCCGGTGATCGTGCACACCATCACCCAGAAGGGCAAGGGCTACGAGCCGGCGATGCTCGACGAGTCCGACCAGTTCCACTCGGTCGGGCACATCGATCCGGAGACCGGTGAGCCGGTCGGCCGCTCCGACCGTCCTTCGTGGACCTCGGTCTTCTCCGACGAGATCGTCAGGCTCGCCGACGCCGATCCCTCGATCGTGGGGATCACCGCCGCCATGCTCATCCCCACCGGTCTGCACAAGCTCGCGGCGAAGCATCCCGAGCGGGTGTTCGACGTCGGCATCGCCGAGCAGCACGCCGTCACCTCGGCCGCGGGGCTCGCCTACGGCGGGCTCCATCCCGTGGTCGCGCTCTACGCCACCTTCGTGAACCGCGCCTTCGACCAGCTGCTGATGGATGTCGCGCTGCACCGGGCCGGGGTGACCTTCGTGCTCGACCGGGCCGGGGTGACCGGCCCGGACGGCCCGAGCCATCACGGCATGTGGGACCTCGCGATCCTCCAGGTGATCCCCGGCATCAGCCTGGCCGCTCCGCGCGACGCCACCCGGCTGCGCGAGGAGCTGGGAGAGGCGGTCGCGGTCGACGACGGCCCCACGGTCATCCGCTTCTCCAAGGGAAACGTGGGCAACGAGTTCGAGGCGGTCCGCCGGACCGACGATGGCGTCGACGTGCTGCGCGAGGCGCCTCATCGCGACGTGCTGATCGTGACCGTCGGCCCGATGGCCGAGCTCGGCCTGCAGGTGGCCGAGCGCCTGGCGGCCCAGGGCATCGGCGCCACGGTCGTCGATCCGCGCTGGGTGGTCCCGGTGCCGCAGAGCGTGATCGAGCTCGCCGCCCAGCACCGGATCGTGGTGTCGATCGAGGACGGCATCCGGGTGGGCGGCATCGGCACCCGCATCCGCCAGGACCTGCGCGCGGCCGGCGTCGACACGGCGCTGACCGAGCTCGGCCTGCCCGACGAGTTCCTCGAGCACGCGAGTCGCGCCGAGATCCTCGAGGAGGTCGGGCTCACCCCGCAGACCATCGCCCGCGATCTGGTCGCGCAGGTCCTGGGCAGCAAGATCCCGGTGGCGCGTCCGCTGCCGGAGGAGGTCAGCGAGGAGCGCGGCCTGGGCTCGAGCCGGCTCGATTGACATCGAGGACGCTGTCGGTCGTAGCCTGGTGAAGGCCGCCACCGACACGCGATCGCGACCCGTCGGGAAAGGACCTCGTCATGAGCACCACCACACTGGGAGTCGCCGAGCTCGAGGTCTCGCGACTGGGCCTCGGCTGCATGGGGATGTCGGCGTACTACGACGGGGCCGGGCGTGACGACGCGGGCTCGATCGCGACGATCCACCGGGCGATCGATCTCGGCGTGACCCTGTTCGACACCGCCGAGGTCTACGGCCCGTACGCGAACGAGGAACTGCTGGCCCGGGCGCTGGCCGGGGGCAGGCGCGACCGGGTGGTGATCGCGAGCAAGTTCGGCATGATCCGGCATCGCGACGGGGACGCCCGCGGCTTCGACGGGTCGCCGGAGAACCTGAGGCTCGCGGTCGACGGCTCGCTGAGGCGGCTCGGCACCGACCGGATCGATCTCTACTACCAGCACCGCATGGATCCGAACGTGCCGATCGAGGAGACGGTCGGCGCCTTCGCCGAGCTCATCCGGGAGGGCAAGATCCTGGGCTACGGGCTGTCCGAGGCCGGAGTCGGGACCCTGCGACGCGCGAACGCCGTGCATCCGGTGACAGCGCTCCAGAGCGAGTACTCGCTCTGGAGCCGCGACGTCGAGCGGGAGATCCTGCCCGTGGTGCGCGAGCTCGGCATCGGCTTCGTGCCGTACTCTCCGCTGGGGCGCGGCTTCCTCACCGGGACGATCCGCTCGGTCGACCAGCTGGCCGAGAACGACTTCCGTCGCGGCAATCCGCGCTTCGCGGCGGAGAACCTGGAGCAGAACATCCGGATCGTGGAGCAGGTGGACGCCGTCGCTGCCGAGCTCGGGGCCAAGCCCGGCCAGGTCGCGCTGGCCTGGCTGCTCGCCCAGGGCGAGCACATCGTGCCCATCCCCGGCACCAAGCGCATCTCGTACCTCGAGGAGAACCTCGCCGCCGAGTCGATCGAGCTCGGCGAGGAGCAGCTCGCCGCGCTGGATGCCGTCGCCGCGCCGGTCGGGGACCGCTACGCCGACATGTCGCCGATCGGCCGCTGAGCCCGAAACTTCGACTCTGTTTGAGCAACTGGGTCGATGAATGTAGTGTCGCTAAAGATAATCCTCCGGGATCAGCGTTGATCTCCGAGAAAGGACACTGCAATGGGGCATTTCGAGACCGCGATCAAGGACCGCCACGAAGAGGCCACCGGAATGGTGGAGCAGTGGGCGACGGCCTTCGAACGCGCGGTGACCGCCGGCGATCGCGACGGGCTGGCCGGGCTCTTCGCCGAGGAGTCCTACTGGCGCGACGTCATCGCCTTCACCTGGGACTGGGGGTGGGTCGGGGGACCGGGGGAGATCGCCTCCCGGCTGATCGAGCTCGCCCCGGAGATCGCCCCGCGCGAGTTCCGCATCGACGAGCGCCGCACCGCTCCGGTCTGGGGCGAGCGCGGCGAGGGCAGGGTGGTCGAGGGCTTCCTTCGCTTCGAGACCAGGTACGGACACGCGGAGGCCGTGGTGCGACTGGTGCGCGGCGACGAGGTCCCGGCGGCGGTGACGCTGTTCACCTATCTCCGTGAGCTGCACGGCCACGAGGCGCGAACCGAGCGGGTCTCCGGGACCGGGCTCGATCGCCGGGACACGCGCAAGAACTGGCGCGATCACCGCAGGGAGCGCGTCGCGTCCTACGCGCACCGGGATCCCCAGGTCCTCATCGTCGGCGGCGGGCACTCCGGCCTGATGATCGCCTCCCGGCTCGGGGCGGTCGGCGTCGACGCCCTAGTCGTCGAGGCGAAGCCGAGGATCGGGGACAACTGGCGCGACCGCTACGAGTCCCTGGCCCTGCACACCCTGACCGACCTCTCGCACTTCCCCGACATCGACTACCCGCTGAGCTTCCCCTCCTACCTGCCGAAGGACAAGCTGGGCGACTGGCTCGAGCACTACGCCAACGCCATGGAGATCGACGCGTGGACCTCGACGACCTTCCTCGGCGGCTCGTACGACGAGGACGCGGCCGAGTGGACGGTGCGGGTGAGGACGGCCGACGGCGAGCGGACCATGCACCCCAAGCACGTCGTCATCGCCACCGGCGGCATCAGCGGGACGCCGAACAAGCCGAGCCTGCCCGGCCTCGACGACTTCGAGGGCACGGTCATGCACTCCGAGAAGTTCAAGTCCGGCCGCGACTTCGTCGGGCAGCGGTTGCTGATCGTCGGGATGGGCACCAGCGCCTTCGACTCGGCCTTCGACCTGTACAACCATGGCGCGCATCCCACCATGCTGCAGCGCAGCCCCACCATCTTCACCGATGTGAACTTCTCCAGCGCGGTCTACGCGCCCTTCCTGGACCGCACCAGGACGACGGAGGAGAAGGACATGATGAGCTACGCGGACTTCGTCTATCCGAGGATCCTGGAGCAGCTGCGCGGGTTCACCGCCCAGGTGGCCGAGCAGGAGGCCGAGATGCTCGAACGGCTGAGGAAGGTCGGGCTGCGCATGCACAACGGCCTGGACGGGACCGGCTACCTCATCCAGTCGCTGCGCACCGGCGGCCCGTACTACCTCGACGTCGGCGCGGGGGAGACCATCGCCAGCGGTGCGATCCCGATCGTGCAGATGGACGATGTCCAGGGATTCGTCGCCGCGGGCCTGACGACGAAGTCAGGCGAGGTGCTGGAGTTCGACACGGTGATCCTGTGCACCGGATACCTCAACCTCAAGGAGGACGTGCGCACCTTCTTCGGCGACGAGGTCGCCGAGCGGGTCGGCGAGGTCACCAACATGGACATCCAGGGCGAGATCCGCAACGCCTGGCGCCGCACCGCGCAGCCCGGTCTCTGGTTCATCACCGGAGGACTCGGGCAGGGCAGGCCGCACTCGGTGCCCCTCGCGGTGCTCATCCAGGCCGAGCTCGAAGGTCTCCAGCCCACCGGCCGAGACGGCTTCGTCAAGCGCCCCGACGAGGTCATCGTCCCGGTCTGACAGCCCTTCCAGCTCGCGATTGTCGCCGTTCCGGCTCATCGTGCCCGCTCCAGCGGGCACATCGAGCCGGAACGGCGACAATGACGGGACGCTAGCGGCGGCCGCGGATCGGCGGGTGGTGGAAGGTGTCGCCGAAGACCCGCTCCGATGCGCCGACCCGGTCGAGGTACGGGGTCACCCCGCCCATCTGGAACGGCCAGCCGGCGCCGAGGATCATGCCGAGGTCGATGTCCTCCGGGCCGGCGACGACGCCGTCCTCCAGCATCCGGTGGATCTCGTCGGCGAGGCCGTCCTCCAGCCTCCGCAGGATCTCGTCCTTCGACAGCGGGGAGGTGCCGCCGGCGACGATCGCGAGCGCCTCCCTGTCGATCCCCTTGACCCTGCCCTTGGCGTCCCGGTCGAAGATCCTCCCGTGCTCGGCCAGCCGGTGCAGGTTCTCGCTCTCGAAGAAGCGGTCGGGGAAGGCGGCGTGGTGGCTGTCCAGCACGTGGGCGCCGACCTTGAGCCCGACCAGCTCCAGCAGCTCGAAGGGGCTCATCGGCAGGCCGAGCGGCGCGACGGCCTCCGCGACGGTCTCGAACGGCGTGCCGCTGTCGACCGCGTGCATCGCCTCGCCGAGCAGCTTGGCAAGGATCCGGTTGACCACGAAACCGGGGCTGTCCCTCGTGATGATCGCGTTCTTGCGCAGCCGGGCCGCAGTGACCACGGCGGTGCTCAGGGTCTCGTCGTCGGTCTTCGGAGCGTTCACCACCTCCAGAAGAGGCATCACCGCCACCGGGTTGAAGAAGTGGAAGCCGACCAGCCGCTCGGGATGCCTCAGCTTCGCTCCGATCTCATCCACCGAGAGCGATGAGGTGTTGGTCGCCAGCACCGCGGTCTCCGAGATGTGCTGCTCGACGTCCGCGAACACCTGCTGCTTGACGCCGAGCTCCTCGAAGACCGCCTCGATCACCCAGTCGCAGTCGGCGAAATCTGCCTTGTCGGTGGTTCCGGAGAGCAGGGCGTTCAGCCGGTTCGACTCGTCGGGGGAGATGCGCTTCTTCTCCAGCAGCGTCGCGATCTCGCCGCGGATATGCTCGAGCCCCTTGTCGACCCTGGCCTGGTCGAGATCGGTGATCACCACGGGAACGCGCAGCCTGCGCAGGAAGAGCAGCGCGAACTGGCTGGCCATGAGGCCGGCGCCGATCACTCCGACCTTGGTCACCGGTCTGGCGATCTTCTTGTCCGGCGCCCCTGCCGGGCTCTTCGCGCGCTTCTGCACCAGGTTGAAGGCGTAGATGCTGGCCTGGAACTGGTCGCCGCTGATCAGCTCGGCGAGCGCCTCGTCCTCCGCGGCGAAGCCCGTCTTCCGGTCGGTGTTCTTCGCCGCCCTGAGCAGTTCCAGTGCCGCATAGGGAGACTTGGGGACGGTGCCGATGCGGCTGTGCAGCATCGTGGTGGCGATGCCGATCGCGGCGTCCCACTTGACCGTGCGCTCGATCCTGCCCGGCTCGTTCGGGCGCTTGACCGTGATCGCACCGGTGAGCACGCCGTCGGCCCAGGCTATCGACTCCTCGAGGAAGGTCGCCGAGTCGAAGACGGCGTCGGCGATGCCGAGCTCGATCGCATCCTTCGCGGTGAGCATGCGGTTGTTCTTGAGCGGGTTCTCGATGATCACCTTGAGCGCGTTCTCGATCCCGATCAGGTTGGGCAGCAGCCAGGCGCCGCCCCAGCCCGGGATGATGCCGAGAAAGACCTCGGGCAGGCCGATGGCCGGCACGTTCCTGTCGATGGTGCGGTAGTCGGCGTTGAGGCCGATCTCCAGCCCCCCGCCGAGCGCGAGCCCGTTGATGAACACGAAGGAGGGGACGCCGAGCTCACCGAGCTTGCCCAGGGTGTAGTGGCCGAGCTGCCCCATTCGCTTCGCCGCCTCGCGGTTCGGGATCGCCTCGACCTTGCTGAGATCGGCGCCGGCGGCGAGGAAGAACGGCTTGCCGGTGACCGCGACGGCGGCGATCTCCTTCCTGGCACCCCGTGCGGCGAGCTCGTCGAGCACTCCGGCGAGCTCGAGCATGCTGTTCGGGCCGAGCGTGCTGGGGCGGGTGTGGTCGCGCCCGTTGTCCAGGGTGAGAAGGGCGAGAGTCCTGCCGCCGGAGAGCGGGACGTCGCGCACATAGGAGTGCGTGACCACCTCGTCCGCGGAGAGGGCGGCGAGCTCGTCGAAGACGCTGAGGTCGAGTGCCATTACTTGCTGCTCCCGGTGTAGTGGGGGTTCTCCCAGATGACGGATCCGCCCTGGCCGAGGCCGACGCACATGGCGGTGAGGCCGTAGCGCACGTCCGGGCGCTCGGCGAACTGCGCGGCCAGCTGGATCATGAGCCGTACCCCGGACGAGGCGAGCGGATGCCCCATCGCGATCGCTCCGCCCCACTGGTTCACCCGCGGGTCGTCGTCGTCGATGCCGAAGTGGTCGAGCAGGGAGAGCACCTGCACCGCGAAGGCCTCGTTGAGCTCGAACAGCCCGATGTCGTCGATCGTGAGCCCGGCCTTCTTCAGCGCCTTCTCGGTCGACGGCACCGGGCCGATGCCCATGATCTCCGGCTCGACACCGGCGAAGGCGAAACTGACCAGCCGCATCTTCGGGGTCAGGCCGTGCTCCTTCGCCGCGCTCTCGCTGGCGAGGAGGCTCACCGTCGCGCCGTCGTTGAGGCCGGAGGAGTTGCCGGCGGTGACCCGCCCGTGCGGGCGGAACGGCGTCTTCAGCCCGGCGAGTCCCTCCATCGTGGTGTCGGGGCGCAGCGCCTCGTCTCGGGTGGCCAGCCCCCATCCGGTCTCGTTCCTGGTGGCGACCGGGATGAGGTCGGGCTGGAGCTTTCCCGCCTCGTACGCCGCGGCGGCCTTCTGCTGGCTGCGCATCGCGAAGCGATCGCTGCGCTCCTTGGTGAGGGCAGGGAACCTGTCGTGGATGCGCTCGGCCGTTGAGCCCATGTTCAGGGCCTCCTCGCCCACCAGCCTCTCCGAGAGGAATCGCGGGTTGGGGTCGGCGCCGAAGCCCATCGGGTGGCGCCCCATGTGCTCGACTCCGCCGGCGAGCACGAGGTCGTAGGCGCCGAAGGCGATCCCGCTCGCCAGCGTGGTCACCGAGGTCATCGCGCCGGCGCACATCCGGTCGATGGCGAAGCCGGGGACCGACTTCGGCAGCCCGGCGAGGATGGCGACGGTGCGGCCGAGGGTCAGGCCCTGATCGCCCTGCTGGGTGGTCGCCGCGATCGCCACGTCGTCGATGGCGTCCTTCGGCACCCGCGGATTGCGCTGGAGCAGGCCGATCATGGCCTTCACCGCGAGGTCGTCGGCCCGGGTTCCCCAGTACATCCCCTTTTCGCCGGCCCGTCCGAACGGGGTCCTCACCCCGTCGACGAAAACAACTTCCTGCCGCTCGGTCACGGGCGCCTCCACTTGTTGATCGGAATCCTCATCGATCCTAGGCACGGGCGATTTTCCGCCATCAATCCTTTGCTTGTTCCTACGAGCCGGGCTCGGCGGCCGGCTCGGGGCTTTGGCCGGCCTCCACAAAGGAGTCGACGATCAGCTGTGCGGTTGCCTCGATCTGCCAGGGTCGCGCGCCGAGTCCGAGCAGGGCGGAGCCGAGGCTCGCCGCATCGAGCGGCTCAGGCGGGGTCCAGGCCACGCGTCGGAGGGTGTCGGGGGTCAGCAGGTTCTCGGCCGGGATGGCCATCGCCTCGGAGAGCTCGGCGATCGCGGCCCGGGCCGCCTTCAGCCGGCGATCGGCCTCGGGGTTGCGCTCCGACCAGGCGCGGGGCGGGGGCATCGGGTCGCCCGGTACCCGCTGCGGCGGGAGGTCGTCAGTGCCGCGTCCGATCTCGATCGCGGACCACCATCGGCCGAGCTCGCTGCGGCTCGCCCTGCCATTGAACTCCTTGAGCGCGGCCAGGGCCTGCTTCGACTCGGGCATGGCCTTCGCCGCCGCGACCAGCGAGGAGTCGGGGACCAGCCGGCCGGGAGCCGTGTCGATCTCCCTGGCGTAGGCGTCGCGCGCCAGCCACAGCTCGCGGGCGACCGCGAGGTTGCGGGCGCCGCGCACGCCGTGGAGCCCGGAGAGGCGCCGCCACGGCTCACCGGGCTTCGGCTTTCCGTCCCTGGTGCGAACCGCCTCGAACTCCTGCCGGGCGATCTCGGACTTTCCGGCACTGGCGAGGAGGGCGTCCACCGCGTCCCTCAGATCGACCAGCAGCTCGACGTCGAGCGCGGCGTAGACCAGCCACGACTGGGGGAGCGGACGGGTGGACCAGTCGGCCGCCGAGTGCTCCTTCGCCAGGTGGACACCGAGGAGCTCCTCGACGACGGTCCCCAGCCCGACCCGGGGCAGGCCGGCGATCCTCGCCCCCAGCTCGGTGTCGAAGATCGAGGCGGGATCGAGGCCGACCTCGCGCAGACAGGCCAGGTCCTGGCTCGCGGCGTGGAGCACCCACTCCTCGGCGGCGATGGCGGCGTTCAGCTCGGAGAAGTCGCCGACTGCCGGGGGATCGAAGAGGAACACCCCGGCGTCTCGGCGGAAGATCTGGATGAGGTACGCGCGCTGCGAGTAGCGGAAGCCCGATGCGCGTTCGGCATCGATCGCGATCGGTCCGGTGCCGGCGGCGATCGACTCGACGGCCGAGAGATAGCCCTCCCTGGTGTCGATGACCTCGACGACGGCGTGCGGCTCCTGGACGGCGTGATCGGCCTGCGGAGGCTGCAGTTCTCTCGAGCTGCCTGGCCCCGGGCTATTCACGTCCTGCTCGACGGGCGGCTAACACACTGACTCCTTCACCTGCCGGCGGGAGGCCCGCCAGCATGCACAGCAACTCAGCCCAGCCTTCCACATGTGCGGAGATCTCGTGGTTCAGCGGGGTCCAGGACGCGCGCAGCTCGATCTGCGCGCCGTCGCCCTGCTGCGCGAGCTCGCCGAAGCCGGTGGAGAGGATCTTCGTGGCGGTTCCGGAGGCCGAGGCGTAGTCGGCGCCCCTGGCGTCGAGGGCGTCGACCAGCCACGACCAGGCCACCTGGGAGAGGAAGGGGTCGAGGCCGATCTCGGTCTCCAGCGGCGCCTGGGCATAGCAGACGACGCGGAAGCTGCCGCCCCAGGCCTCGGGCTCCTGCTGGTCGTAGAGCAGGATGAACCTGCCGGTCCCGAGCTCGGAATCCGCCTCGTGCCTGGCCGGGGTGACGTCCGCGGCGAGGGCTATCGCGTATGGCGCGAGGCCGACCGGAGCCGGGATCTCGGTGAGCACGATCTCCGAGCGCAGCCTGGTGCCGCGCACCGCCTCGACGGCGGCGGCGAAAGCGGCCGGCGGCACCGGACCTTGGGGGTTTTCGGGCACATTCGAACACTAGAGTTCGGCCATGGCGAAATCTCGAAGCCACGCCGGGTGGTGGATACCCCTCATGCTGACCGCCGGTGCGGTGGGAGCCGTCGCCGTGGCCGGCGCTGCGGCGATCACCCTGCTGTTCGCCCGCACCGTGGTGACCCCTCCCACGCGGCGCACCGAGGACGTCCGCGTGCTGGCCGTGGGCGACGACAGCATCACGCTGTCGATCACGGCGGAGTCGACGCTGCCCGGGCGGTACAGCTTCTGGTTCGCCAACGATTTGGGTCATGCCCGGCTCGGCGAGGTGCTCTTCCGGGACGCCGGCTCGGTGACCAGGGAGCTGCTCGGCGTCGAGTTCGGCGATCTCTCCTCCGCAAGGAGGGGACGCTTCAGCGGCTGGTACTACCTCGATCCGCGCGAGCTCGGCTATCCCTATCTCGACCTCAGCCTCGAGACCGAGCTCGGACCGGCCCCGGCCTGGCTGGTGCCGGCGGAGGAGGACACCGGACGGTGGGTCATCGCGGTGCACGGCCGTGCGGTGCGCAGGGCGGAGGCGCTGAGGGCGGTGCCGGTGTTCCACGAGGCCGGCTACAGCTCGCTGCTCATCTCCTATCGCAACGACGGCGACGCGCCGAGGAGCGCCGACGGGCGGTACGGACTCGGTGACACCGAGTGGCGTGATGTCGACGTGGCCCTCCGCTACGCCGAGGAGCACGGAGCCCGCGAGATCGTGCTGATGGGCTGGTCGATGGGCGGCGCCACCGTGCTCCAGGCGCTCATCCGCTCCGAGCACGCGTCGTCGGTGCGCGGCGTCGTGCTCGACTCGCCGGTGATCGACTGGGTGACCGCGCTGCACTATCAGGGCGAGCTGCGCCACATGCCATCACCGATCCGCTCCGGCGTCATCGCGATGATCGGCAACCGCTGGGGCGGCAGGCTCACCGGGCAGCATGCCGCGATCGATCTGGCCGGGCTCGACTTCGTGCGCCGTGCCGCGGAGCTGACAGTGCCGATCCTGCTGATCCACAGCGACCAGGACGGCTTCATCCCGTCCTCGGCATCGCGCGCGCTGGCCGAGGCGAGGCCCGACATCGTCACCTTCGACTCCTGGGCGCAGGGAGCGCACACCAAGCTGTGGAACTTCGACAGCGAGCGCTGGAACGCCTCGATCCGCTCCTGGCTCAGGAAGCTCGACTCCGCTGGACCGTCCAGCGCGCGTAGGTGAAGCCGGCCTCGTCCGCGAGCAGCCGGGTCAGCCTGAGCGGGGTGGCGGATGCCGCGTCCCCGATCAGCGGAAGCCCCGTCCCGGCGATCACCGGGCTGGTGCTGAGGCACAGCTCGTCCACCAGGCCGGCGCCGATCAGCTGGCCGGCGAGGCTCGGGCCGCCCTCGCAGACGATCGAGCGGTGGCCGAGGGAGCGCAGCCGCGCGACCATGTCCTCGGTGGAGAGCCGGCCGGAACGGGCCGCCATGGGCACGATCCGTGCGGCGCCCGGCCCGAGCGAGCGCTCGACAGCCGTCACCGCTCCGGGGGGACAGAGCACGATCAGCCGGTCCGGCTCCGCCCCCGACAGGCGATGCCCGTCGAGATCGCCGCTCGCGGTGACGACCGCGACGGCGGCGCTCCTCGGCGGCAGATAGCCCTCGGCCCGCACGCTCGACGCTCCGACCAGGACGACGTCTGCGGCCCGGCGGATGGCGCCGAGCACCTTCCGGTCGGCGCCGCCGGTGAGCGAGCCGGAGGTGCCGTCGGCGCCGGCGGCCCGCCCGTCGACGCTCGTGATCAGGTTGATCCGCAGCCAGTCCTCGCGCGGAAGCGCGTAGAGCGCGTCCAGCTCTGCCGAGTCCACGGGTTCCCCCGGAGGCAGCAGCCGGCTGAGGATCACGCGGCGGTCTTCTCCCTGACCTGCCGCTTGGTGCGGCCGAGCAGAGCGGTCATGCCGCGGATGCGCAGGGGGCTCACCGCCTCGGTCAGGCCGATCGTGTCGGGGAAGTCGTCGGGAACGGCGAGGACCTCCTCGACGGTCAGGCCGGACAGCCCTTGGGCGAGGATCGAGGCGAAGCCGCGGGTGGTCGGCGCCTCCTTCGGGGCCGTGGCGTGCAGGTGCACACGGTCGGCATCGTCGACCTCGACGAAGATGAAGACGGGGGACTGGCACTCGACCACCTGCTCGAGCAGATCGGGGTGGTCGGCGTACCTCGCGGGGAGCTCCGGCAGCTCGTTGGAGAACTCGAGCAGCAGCAGCAGCCGGTCCCGCTGCTCGAGTGCCAGGAAGTCCTCGCGGATCTGGGCGAGCGACTCGGGGAGCTGGTAGTCGGTCATCCTGTCGATTATCCCATCGAAACGAAGGGAGGGGCCGCCGCGAGCGGCGACCCCTCCCGGATCCGGTTCCTAGCGGGTAGGAACCGCTCCGGGCTCAGCGCCCTTGACGATCGGGACGCGGACCGCGGAGCCCCATTCCGTCCAGGAGCCGTCGTAGTTGCGCACGTTCGGCAGGCCGAGCAGGTGGGTGAGCACGAACCAGGTGTGGCTCGAGCGCTCCCCGATGCGGCAGTACGCGATCACCGTGTCGTCGTCCTTGATGCCCGCACCGCCCTCGCGATAGAGGGCGTTGAGCTCGGCGAGGGGGCGGAAGGTCCCGTCCTCGGCCGCGGCCTTGCCCCACGGGATGTTCTTCGCGGTCGGGATGTGCCCGGCGCGCAGGGTCCCCTCCTCGGGATAGGCCGGGGCCGTGGTCCGCTCGCCGTTGTACTCCTCGGGGGAGCGGACGTCGACCAGCGGGTTGCCGAGATGGGCGAGCACGTCGTCCTTGTAGGCGCGGATCTTCGAGTCGTCGCGCTCGACCACCGGGTAGTCGACCCTCGCCGGGCTCGGCACCTCGGTGGTGTACTCGCCGCCGTCGGCCTCCCACTTGACCCGGCCGCCGTCCAGCAGGCGGACGTCCTCGTGGCCGAACAGGGTGAACACCCAGAGGGCGTACGCGGCCCACCAGTTGTTCTTGTCGCCGTAGATCACGACAGTGCTGTCGCGGGAGATGCCCTTCGAGCCGAGCAGCTCGGCGAAGCCGGCGCCGTCGATGTAGTCGCGCTGCACCGGGTCGTTGAGGTCGGTGTGCCAGTCGATCTTCACCGCGCCGGGGATGTGGCCGGTCTCGTAGAGCAGGACGTCCTCGTCGGACTCGACCACGACGAGGCCGGGGGTGCCGAGATTGGCTTTGAGCCACTCGGTGCTGACGAGGCGCTCGGGATGGGCGTACTCGGAGAAGCGGGGTGATGTGTCGACCGGGACGGCCATTGTTGCCTCCTGTCGGCCGCGGATCCGGCGGCCGGTTGCGTGATTCCAGCGGGTTAGGCTTGATGCTGACCCCTGCGAATCTACCAATGGGCATTCCCGCGCACAGGGCCCCCGTAAGACTTCGACACATCCGAGGTGTTCAGCAACGTGACAACCGAACAGGTCCAGGTGGCCGCCCACCTGGTCGACCGTCATCCGGCACTGAGCGCCGAGGAGATGGTCCGCCACCTGGTGCCGCCGCGCCAGTTCCGCGATGCCAGCCTCGAGTCGTACCGGCCTGATCCGGAGTACCCCTCTCAGGCCGAGGCCGTCGCCGCGATCCGCGAGTTCGCGACCGGATGGCGCGCCAGGACCGGCGGGCTGTTCTCCCGCAAGAAGACCGTGGACGCCCTCCCCGGCATCTACCTGGACGGCGGCTTCGGCGTGGGCAAGACCCACCTCCTCGCCTCGCTCTGGCACCTCGCCCCCGGGCGCAAGTACTTCGGCACCTTCATCGAGTACACGGCCCTGGTCGGCGCCCTCGGCTACGCGGGCGCCGTCGAGCAGCTCAGCGGCGCATCGCTGATCTGCATCGACGAGTTCGAGCTGGACGACCCGGGGGACACCAGGCTCATGTCCCGCCTGCTGTCCGGGCTGGCAGCATCCGGCACCAGGATCGCCGCGACCTCCAACACCCCGCCGAACGCCCTGGGTGAGGGTCGGTTCGCCGCCGCCGACTTCCTCCGCGAGATCGACGCCCTCGCCTCCAAGTTCCGCACCGTCCGCATCGACGGGCTCGACTACCGTCGCCGCGATCTCGAGGGCCACGCGGTCTCGCTCGACGATGCCGGACTGGTCCGGGCTCTCGACGCGGTGGACGGCCAGGTGACGATCGACGGCTTCGACGAGCTCCTGCGGCATCTGGCCACCGTGCACCCCTCCAAGTACGTGAAGCTGATCGACGGGCTCTCGGCGATCGGCGTCACCGGCGTCCACTCCATGACCAACCAGACCGACGCGCTGCGCCTGGTCGCCTTCGTCGACCGCCTCTACGACGCGCAGGTGCGCATCTTCGCCACCGGGCTCACGCTCGACCAGGTCTTCGCCGACGACATGCTGGCCGGCGGCTACCGCAAGAAGTACCTGCGCGCGGTCTCCCGCATGATCGCGCTCACGAGCGGGACCGACTGACCGCCCGGCCGCGCCGGTACTGAGCCGAGCGCACGGCGGTAATCGCGCCGCCGACGACGAGCGCGGTCGCCGAGCCGATCAGCACGGCGACCGTCCCCTCCGCGGCGATCTCCGAGCCTCCGTAGGCGAGCTCGTTCATCAGCAGCGACACGGTGAAGCCGATGCCCCCGAGGCCGGCCACCACGACGAGGTCGCCGGCCGGCATCCGCTCCTCCCGCCTGCCGGCCAGTCTGGATGCGATCATCCCGGCGCCGGTGATGCCGACGAGCTTGCCGACCGGCAGCGCGACGACGATCGCCCAGAACACCGGACTCAGCCCTCCCGAGGCATCGGGAATCACGACCAGCGCGGCGACGAAGGCGAAGAGGGGGAGCACCAGGAGGTTCGAGAACGGCTCGAGGGCGTGGCGCGCCCTGGCGGCTCCGCCGCCGGCCATCACCAGCCCGAGGGCGACCCCGGCGATCGTCGGATGGATGCCGGAGAGCGCGACCAGGATCCAGGCGCCGAGCGCCAGCACGACCATCGCCGCCGTCCTCCAGGGCGATCCCGTGCCGCGGCTCAGCCACCCGAAGAGCAGGATCACCGGGACCGCGCAGAGCAGGGGGAGCGGGCTCAACTCGGAGGTGAAGAAGGCGGCGATCACCAGGATCGCGATGAGGTCGTCGATCACCGCCAGGGCGAGCAGGAAGGCCCGGATCCTGGTCGGCAGGCCGCGGCCCAGGATCGCCAGCGCGCCGAGCGCGAACGCGACATCGGTCGCCGTCGGGATCGGCCATCCGTCGGCGAGCGCCGGATCGCGCACCAGCAGCAGGAACAGCGCCGCGGGCACGATCACGCCCCCGACGGCGGCCACCGCGGGCACCAGCGCCCTTCTGGCCGAGGAGAGCTCGCCGCCGGTCAGCTCATGCTTGAGCTCGATGGCGGCGAGGAAGAAGAAGATCGCGAGCAGTCCGTCGGTGACCCAGTGGCGGACGCTGAGGTCGAGGCCCAGCCAGGGCACCGGCAGGTGCACGGCGGAGAGATCGACGAGACCGGATGTCGCGCGCAGGTTGGCCAGCAGCAGTCCGGCCGCCGCCGCGAGCACCAGGAGCACCGCGGAGAGGCGCTCGTTCCGCAGCAGCTTCACGAGCAACCACCCTACCGCCGGAGCGGGCGGAGCCTCTCGGTGAATCGGGGGGCGCGCGAAACACGATGTTTACATCCGCGCCGTCTCCGTAACAAGTCGGAAATGTCGAGAAACCCCTGCCGAAACCTCGTGCATCCAGACTGGCCGCAGACCCCCGGAACGCCGTGCGAGAGGTTGGCGCGGCCCCGGAGGGGACCCCTTGAACTAGAGAGAGGCAATCCTTACCCATGGTTCCACTTCTGGTATTCACAGACAAAACGTCTGATGCCATCGACGCGGTGACGGGAAACGTCAACTCCCTGTGGCTTCTGGTCGCGGCAGCGCTGGTGCTCCTGATGACCCCCGGTGTGGCGTTCTTCTACGGCGGCATGGTGAAGGCGAAGAGCGTCATCAGCATGATGATGATGAGCTTCGGCGCGATGGGGCTGATCGGCGTCCTCTGGGTGCTCTACGGGTACGGCATCGCCTTCGGCAGCCCTGCCATCCCGCACTGGCTAGGCAACCCCTTCGACGGATCGCTCGGCCTCGGCTCGCTGATCGGCATCGGCAAGGACGGAGCGATGAACCCCGATCTGAGCGGTCTCGCCTTCGCCGGGTTCCAGGCCACCTTCGCGATCATCACCGTCGCCCTGATCTCCGGCGCGATCGCGGATCGTGCCAAGTTCAGCGCGTGGATGGTCTTCGCCGGAGTGTGGGCAACGATCGTCTACTTCCCGGTCGCCTACTGGGTGTTCAACCTCGGTGACGGATGGGCCCCGTCCATCCTGGGCGTGAACGACTTCGCCGGCGGCACCGCGGTGCACATCAACGCCGGTGCCGCCGCGCTGGCACTGGCGCTGGTTCTCGGCAAGCGCGTCGGGTTCAGCAAGGGCCTCTCCAAGCCGCACAACGTGCCGCTGACCCTGCTGGGTGCCGCCCTGCTCTGGTTCGGCTGGTTCGGCTTCAACGCCGGATCGGAGGGCGCGGTGGACGGCGTCGCCGCCATCGCCTGGATCAACACGCTGGCCGCCCCGGCAGCCGCGATCATCGGCTGGCTGATCGTGGAGAAGATCAAGGACGGCAAGCCGACCTCGATCGGCGCGGCGTCGGGGGCGGTCGCCGGCCTCGTCGCGATCACCCCGGCCTGTAACATCCTCACCCCGGGCTGGGCGATCGTCCTCGGCGTCCTCGCCGGTGCGGTCTGCGCCCTCGCGATCGAGCTGAAGTTCAAGCTCGGCTTCGACGACTCGCTCGACGTCGTGGGCATCCACCTCGTCGGCGGCATGATCGGGACCCTGTACATCGGCTTCTTCGGAAGCGGCATCGGCCTCGTCGACACCGGCAGCTTCAAGCAGCTGGGAGTCCAGGCCATCGCCGCCTTCGGCGTCGCGGTCTACTCCTTCGTGCTCGCGTTCATCATCGGCTGGATCATCCAGAAGACGATGGGCTTCAGGATCAAGAACGAGGACGAGCTCGCCGGCGTCGACACCGTGGTGCACGGTGAGGAGGGCTACGCGCTCGAGACGGCCTGAGCCCCGTACACAGCCGAAGGGTGCCGTCCGCGAGGGCGGCACCCTTTACTGTGGTGTCGAGGAGGCTGAGCCCATGGGTCCAGAGACGCTCGCGCTGATCGCGCTCGGGACCGCAGGCATCATCGCCGCCATCCCGCTGCTGCACCTGCTCGAGGCCGCCTTGGGCGGCGACGACCTCGCCGGTTCGTGGCCGTTGCTGGCGCTGGCGGCCGGCGTCGGTCTGGTGGTGGGAGCCGCCGGCGGCATCCTGATCGGTCTGCCGCCGGACTTCCGTCCGCAGGCGGCGGCACTGGGCGCGCTCTTCGCGGCCATCGCGACAGTCCCCGCTCGTTCCGCCGCCGCCGGCGGGGTCCGGGTCGCCCTGACCGCGCTCGTGTCCTGCGCGGTCGTCTACCTGCCGGCGTGCACCCTGGTCTTCTTCATCTGGTTCGATCCCTTCGCGACCCACCTCGGCGTGGTCGACTTCGGCATCGGCCTGCCGGCAGTGATCGGCGCGTGCTCGGTGGCCCTGGCGACGATGCTGCCTGAGCTGCGGGGTGCCCCGACGCCGCCGCGCCGCGCACCGCGGGGCCGTGCGGCGGTGCTGTCGTTCGTCGGCCTCTGGATCGCCGTGGCGGCCTGGCTGCTCGGCATGGAGCTGACCATCGACTCGATCAGCCGGACGATCCTGATCAGCCTGCTGATCATGCCGGTCGCCAGCGCGGCGATGGGCGCCGTCGTGGAGCGGGTCAAGCACGTCGCGAACACCGGCCAGGGCCTCGCCGGCGCTGCGCTGGCCGGCCTGGCCGCGGCGATCCCCACCGCCGCCTATCTCCAGCCGGTGCTCGCCGTGGTGACCGGGCTGATCGCCGGTGCAGTCTGCTCGCTCCTGCCGCGGGGCGGGTACTTCGTCGGCGGGCGCCTGGTGCTGCGGACCGCCCTCTTCGGAGCCCTGACCGGGCTGCTGCTGCTGGGCCTCTTCGCCAACGACACCGGCATGTTCTCCACCGGCCAGCCGGAGGTGCTGTTCGGCCAGGTGCTCGGCTCGGCGATGGTGATGGCCCTCGCCCTCGTCGTGGGGCTGCTGCTCTGGCTGGTGAGCCGCCGGCGAGCGCCACGGATCGGCTGAGTCTCCACGGTGATCTCGGGTGCGGCGACTCTCAGCCTGGGCTAGACCGGCAGGGATGCCGGTGAGGAACATTCGGTGGGCGATACCGGACTCGAACCTGCTCCGCCTCCTGCCGCGACTCGGTCACGGGCGAGTCGGCGTCGGTCGTCTTGAGGCGGTCGAGGACGCTCGGGTTGCCCCCCTGGACCGGACTGCTGTCGAATGTGGGATGACTCGGGCTCGAGCGGACATTCTGTAGTGTGATCGATTCGTCCGAGGATGCCGCGCTGTGGGATCGCGCGCGGCGAGACGATGGTGCCGCGTTCGGGCTTCTCTTTGACCTCCACCACGCTCGTGTCTACCGCCGTGCGCTCGGTCTGCTGGCAAATACGCATGACGCCGAGGATGTCGCCGCCGCGGCGTTTTTCGAGCTGTGGCGCAAGCGCCGGACCGTGCGGCCGGTCCAAGGATCGGTCCTCCCCTGGCTGCTGGTGACCACCGTCAACCTCGCTCGCAACGCTCAGCGGGCCAAGTCGCGGTACCGGCACGTTCTCCACACACTGCCGCGGGATGAGACAGCCGCACCACCATCGGCCGAGGTGGTCGAGGTGAAGCAGCGGCTCGCCGAATCGTTGCAGAACCTCGCCCCCATAGATGGCGCGCTGTTCGTTCTGACCGCGCTCGAAGGTCTGCCCTTGGCTGAGGCAGCTGAAGCGGTCGGGCTCAAACCCTCCACAGCGCGGATGCGACTACACCGCACTCGGCTGCGGCTGCGCACGGACCTCCATGACCTCAAGCCCAGCATGCAGCCCGCGATAGAAGGGAACCACCCATGAGCACCATTGAGATGGATACCGGCTTCGCCCGCGGCGTGCGAGCGGAACTCACCGCGATCGGAACCAAGAACAGCCAACTGCAACGGCACCAGCGCCGAGCCCGTGCGGTGGCGACAAGCGTGGGAGCCGTCGTCATGGTCGGTGCCCTCACAGGCGCCGCTCTGGTCATCAGCAACCTCCCTGGGACGACGACAGTCGTGCCCCTAGGAAACGAAGTCACGGCGACACACACCGGCACCGCGAGCATCGACCTCGGTCCGGCCCCAGCAAACGCGACCGTCGCCGTTGTCGACCTCACCTGTGTCAGCGGACAAGGTTGGGTCTCTCTGCTGACCGTTCCAACAAAGGGAGATGAAGGCCCGAGCGGAGCCGGCGTGGACTGCGCCGTCAACGCCGGCCGCACGATCCGCATCGAGGACTCTCTATTACCCGCGGCCGGTACAACTTCGATCACGGTCACCGCCGACGCCGGCACAACCTGGAGTGCGACAGCCCAGTACGGTACCTCGTCGACGAGCGAGTGGGGTGTCAACGCCAATGGACAGACTTACGGCGTCCCCAACGTCGACGGCGTTCCGGATCTCACACCGGCTCGCGCCTCAAACGGGGAGTGGGGCTACGTCTTCTCAGATGACCTCTTGGCAATGGACCGGGAGGGCTTCATCAACGTCTACAGGGCGGACGGCACCACCATCATCGGTCAACAGGCGTTCCACATCGTGGAGAACATCCCCCTCGACCCCCGGTTCATCCCACAGGGCGAGAGTGGGGATGGCAGCGAGTGACGGACCCACGCCCCGACTCGATCGTTCTCGAAGCAACACATTCGATCGACATCACTTGGGCGTTGGTCACGACGCCTGAGGAGGAGTGATGCGACCAAGCGCACCCCTGGGCATCCACGGTGGCCTTGGCTGCTTCTGATTGCCGCGATCACCGTGGTAGCTCCATCCAGGTCACTGCCCGCTACCTGCACCACCTCGGCGACTTCGCCGACCGCGCCGCGCTCGACAACGCCGCGTCCAGGACGCTCAGCGAGCGCGCCCGGAAGCTTGCCGGACCTCAGTAGCTTCGGCCCTGAGCCCACCCGTCGCGGCGCTTGCGACCGCGGGCGCGGTCTCGGACAGTAGTCCGATCTCAGGAAAGCTCGGGTCGCGCTGAACCTCGGGGTGATTCCGGGGTGATTCTGAGAAGGCCGAGAACGGCTGCTCGACGTGCGGGAAAAGGAGAACCCTGGATTCACCAGGGTTCTCCGCTGTGGGCCTTCCCGGACGGTTCTCAAACATCCGTCCGTCGCTGAATACACTGATTCGACGTGTTCTCAAGGGGTCTGAGGGGCGTCGACCGCGTGTGCCAGCGCCCGAGAGACACGATACGCGAGGGCCGGTGACGAAAGATCCGGTGCAGTCTCAAACACGACTGACGCCGGAGCGGCGGATCGAGCTGGTGGCGGACTATCTCGCAGGGATGCCCGTTCGGGCGATCGCTGCGAAGTACGGCGTGCACCGGAGCACGGTCCCGGCGATGGTTCGTCGCGAGGGGGCCAAAGTGAGAGTCGCTGGTCTAGACGCGGATCGATGCGCACGAGCGTCATCCCTGTACGCGAGCGGGATGACACTTATGGAGGTCGCCCGACTGATGAAAATCAGCGATGCAGCGGTGCGCAAGGCGGTACGGGATCTGGGTGGGCAGGTTCGGGCCCGCGGGCGACGCTCGCGGGCGAGCTGACGGCCCTTCGCACACCGCTACGTGGAGACGACTGCTTACCAGCCTGGCTCGCTTCCGGCGCTCGTCCAAGAATCGTCTCCCGTGCCCCAGGGGTCGGCGCTGTCTGTGACCGGCGGTTCATCGGCTGTGGCATTCACAGCAGCGGCCTCTATGTGCCACTCCGCGCGCGCGACCAACTCGTCGAAGGTGATGACTTCCGGCTCATGAAGGCTTCGCCGGAACAGCTCGAAGCTCCGGACCTTGTCCGGGAGCGGACCGCCACGACTTCCAGTCAGCTGACCTAGGTGTATTGGCCTCGACCGTTGTTGATTCGGTCGATGGGGGTTTTGCCTTCGATGCCGAGGTGGTGCCTGTCTAGGTTGTAGTGGTCGAGCCAGGATCTCAACCCTGTTGCTCTTTGCTCGTTCGAGATCCAGGGGCGTGCGTAGGCCCACTCGATCGCGAGGGTGCGGTTCAGCCTCTCGACCTTCCCATTGGTCCAGGGACAGTGCGGCTTGATGAACTTCTGTGTGATGCCGTGCGCGTCGATGACCCCGCGGAAGGCTGCGGAGTGGCGGTAAGCGAACGCGTTATCGCTAATCACCCCCTCGACGGTGACTCCGAGGGCTGCATAGAACGCGATCGCTCGTTCAAGGACTGCCGCTGCCGTTGTGCCCTTCTCATCGTCGTGGATCTCCGCGTAAGCGA
>Ga0182749_1001154_pt1 | contig 21470 bp, 20 predicted proteins | sample eDN3rd37CKraftMG_FD_128875 | JGI IMG/M metagenome (GOLD analysis project Ga0182749, IMG submission 128875) | Enriched Miracle-Growth compost microbial communities from Emeryville, California, USA - eDNA 3rd pass 37_C Kraft MG (version 2) (version 2) ...
AGGAACGCGGCATAGAGCGCGAACGGCAACAGAAACAAAAGTAGTTCGTAAAAACCCGTGCGGATCATCGGCCGCTTACTCCCGATAGATCCGGTCGTAGAGATTGCGCAGGATGCCGGCGGTCACGCCCCAGATATAGCGCTCGCCGAAAGTAATGGCGTAGTAGTGCCGCGTCATGCCGTTCCAGTCGCGGGAATGGCGCTGCATGTTGGCCAGATCCATGACATAGGCAAGCGGCACCTCGAAGGTGTCGTCGACTTCGGCGGCATTCAGCGTGAGGGTGAAGCCGGGCTTCACGCGCGCGATCACCGGCACGATGCGGTAGCCGAGCGTCGTCATGTAGAGGTCGAGATAGCCGAGCGGCTCGACATGCGCGCCGTCGAGGCCGATCTCCTCGACCGCCTCGCGCATGGCCGAATGCATCGGATCCCTGTCGCTCTTCTCGATCTTGCCGCCGGGAAAGGACACCTGCCCCGGATGGTCCGGCAGATGCTGCGCGCGCTGCGTCAACAGCACGGTCGGTTCGCCGTGATCGACCACCGGCACCAGCACCGCGGCCGGACGGATCGGCCGCACCGCGGCGATCTTCTCCATCACCGGGTCGACGTCATGGTCGCCGCGTTGCGGGATCACCGACGCATCGGTGAGGCCGGCCGGCGTCTCGAGCGTGAGCCGCGTGCGGACGCGGACGAAGAACTCGTCCGTCGTCAGCCGCGGCGCCGGCACTTTCACCTCCTGCTGCATCAAGCGAACTCCCGCAAGCTGTCGGCCTCGGCCATCGCGAAGAACTCGCCCGCCGAGGCGACGCCGAACATCGTCGTGCCGCCAACCTCGCGCTCTTCACCCAGCGCGACCAGATCGTAGAACAGGGCGCGTGTCACACGCGCCCACAGGTCGCGGCGCACGTGCAGATAGGGCCTGAGGCCGCCCGTTACCTCCGGCGCGAAGCGCAGCGCACGGCCGGGCCCGGCGGCGACCATATCGTCGACATTGGTGCGGAACGTCAGCATCCGGCGGCCCTTCTCGTCCTCGCCCACGGTCATCTCGACGGCCATGAACGGGACATCGTCGACCTTTATCCCGACCTTCTCGACCGGGGTGACGAGAAAATACTTGTCCCCCTCCTTCTTCAGCACCGAGGCAAAGAGTCTGACCAGGGCAGGACGCCCAATCGGCGTTTTCTGATAGAACCAGGTGCCGTCGGCGGCGATCCGCATGTCGATATCGCCGCAAAACGGCGGATTCCAGCGCTCGACCGGCGGCAGGCCCTTGTCGCGGGGCAACGTCGCCAGGACTGCCTCCAGCCCGCCCTGCCCTTCCTTCGCCATTGTTTCCCTTACGTTTAATGGGTCGGCCGCCGTTGTTCGCATCTTCGTGATTCAACGTCCGAACGCGGGAAGATAGCGTAAGCTCGGCGGAATAGAATGAGGCGGATTCGACCGATTGGAGCGCATCCAATTCGCCCCGTGGTGTGTTTGTTGCATTGGCGCTCCCTTCCAAGGGCCCGCAGGACGGTGAACCGGTGACGGCCCGTCGTGCCCGGACAAGGATATGGTCTCCATGACGGCGGCAGGCGGCGAAAGCATTGAAAAGCTGGAAGATATGATCGTGCGCACGGCCGAGACGACGGCCGCGAATGTGCGCGCGGCCCGCGACGCGATCGGCGCCGTCATCTTCGGTCAGGATATGGTGGTCGAGCGGGCGCTCGTCACCGTCCTGTCGGGCGGCCACGCGCTACTCGTCGGCGTGCCCGGTCTCGCCAAGACCAAGCTGGTCGAAACGATGGGCACCGCGCTCGGCCTCGACGCCCGGCGCGTGCAGTTCACGCCCGACCTGATGCCGTCCGACATTCTCGGCACCGAGGTGCTCGAAGAAGGCCAGGGTGGCCGGCGCTCGTTCCGCTTCATCCAGGGGCCGGTCTTCGCCCAGCTCCTGATGGCCGACGAGATCAACCGCGCCTCGCCGCGCACGCAGTCGGCGCTCCTGCAGGCGATGCAGGAGCAGCACGTGACCGTCGCCGGCGCCCGTCACGATTTGCCCAAGCCCTTCCATGTGCTGGCAACGCAGAACCCGCTCGAGCAGGAAGGCACCTATCCCCTGCCCGAGGCGCAGCTCGACCGCTTCCTGATGCAGATCGACGTCGATTATCCCGATCTCGAGGCCGAGCGGCGCATCCTGTTCGACACCACCGGCGCCGAAGACAGCCGTGCCAAGGCGGCGATGACCGCCGAGGACCTCTTGTCGGCGCAGCGCCTCGTGCGCCGGCTGCCGGTCGGCGAATCGGTGGTCGAAGCCATCCTCAACCTCGTACGCTCGGCACGTCCGGGTCCGGACGCCGGCGACGTCGGCAAGCTGATCGCCTGGGGCCCCGGCCCGCGCGCGAGCCAGGCCCTGATGCTCGCCGTGCGCGCCCGCGCGCTCATCGACGGCCGCTTCGCGCCGTCGGTCGACGACGTGCTCGAGCTCGCCGAACCGATCCTGAAACACCGCATGGCGCTCACCTTCGCCGCCCGCGCCGAGGGCGAGACTGTCGGCGCCGTCATCCGGCGGCTGACGGCGCGGTTCGGATGATCTGAATGGCCGAGTCCAGGCCCAGAGATGTCGAGGCCGGCGCCGTCCGGCAGGCGACAGCCGGCGCGCACAGCCTGGCGGCGGCGATGCCGCGCCTGGTGCTGGAGGCGCGCCGCGTCGCCGCGACCGTGATCCACGGCCTGCACGGCCGCCGCCGCGCCGGCTCCGGCGAGAATTTCTGGCAGTACCGGCGCTTCGTCTCCGGCGAGCCGGCGCAGAACGTCGACTGGCGCCGTTCCGCGCGCGACGACCATCTCTACGTGCGCGAGCGCGAATGGGAGGCCTCGCATACGATCTGGATCTGGCCGGACCGCTCGCCCTCGATGGCCTTCACCTCGGCGCTGGCCAGCGACAGCAAGCTCGCGCGCGCCCTTGTCGTCGCCTTCGCTCTCGCCGAGGTGCTGGTGCAGGGCGGCGAGCGCGTCGGCGTGCCGGGGCTCATGCGTCCGACCGCCAGCCGCAACGTCATCGAGAAGATGGCCGAGGCGATCCTGCACGAGACCGGCGAACGGCCGAGCCTGCCGCCGGCCTTCGCGCCCTCGCCGCTCGCCGAGATCGTCATGCTGTCCGATCTGTGGAGCCCGATCGCCGAGGTGCGCGCCACGATATCGCAATTGTCGGCAAGCGGCGCGCACGGGCATGTCGTGCAGATCGTCGATCCCGCCGAGGAGAGCTTCCCCTATTCCGGCCGCATCGAGTTCATCGAGCCGGAGGGTGCCGGCAGCATCACCGCCGGCCGCGCCGAGACCTGGCGCAGCGATTATCAGGGTCTGATCGGCCGCCATCGCGACGCCATCCGTGCCGAGACCGATCGACGCGCCTGGAGCTTCGCCATTCATCGCACCGACCGTCCGGCGACCGAGCTCCTGCTCGCGCTGCACGCGCGCATGGGCGCGCATGCCGTGCCGGGCGTGCTGGCGCCGGTGCCGGCAACGGTCGGGACAGGGAGCACCGCGTGATCGGCTCGTTGCCGCTCGCCTTCGCCCAGCCGCTGGTCCTCATCGGACTCATGGCGCTGCCCATGCTGTGGTGGCTCCTGCGGCTCGTGCCGCCGCGGCCGCGGCGCATCGACTTCCCGCCGACGCGGCTGCTGTTCGAGATCGCGCCGAAGGAGGAGACGCCGGCGCGCACGCCGTGGTGGCTGATCCTGCTCAGGCTCCTGCTCGCGGCCCTGATCGTCATCGCGGCCGCCGGGCCATTGTGGAATCCGCCGCTCGCCGCCACCGACCGCGGCGCGCCGCTCCTGATGCTCATCGACGACGGCTGGGCCGCCGCGGCATCGTGGGACGAGCGCATCCGCGCCGCCGACGAGCTGATCGCGCGCGCCGAGGCCGACGACCGCGGCATCGCGCTGCTGCCTCTGTCGGAGACGACGCGCGATCTGTCGCTGCAGGTCGCCGGCGCCGCGCGCGTCGCGCTCAAGCAGATCCGGCCGAAGCCGCACGCCGTCGACCGCGCCGCGGCGCTGCCGCTGATCGCCCGCTTCCTCAAGGCCTCGCCCAAGGTCGAGCTCATCTGGCTCACCGACGGCGTCGACCTCGGCAAGGGCGCCGAGTTCGTGCAGGGCCTCAAGCAGACGATCGGCGACCGTCCGCTCACCATCGTGCAGGGTGGGCTGCCGGTCGCGCACGCACTCGCCGCCGCCGACAACGCCGCCGGCGCGCTGACCGTGAAGGTGCTGCGCGCCGAGGCCGGCGGCGCCGAGAACGGCGTCGTCAACGCCATCGATCTGAAGGGCCTGCCGCTCGGCGACGCGCCCTTCGCCTTCAAGGCCGGCGAGAAGGAGACGGAAGCCGCGATCCGATTGCCGGTCGAGATCCGCAACGACGTCGCCCGCCTCGACATCGTCGGCGAACGCTCCGCCGGCGCGGTGCAATTGCTCGACAAGCGCTGGCGCCGCCGCACCGTCGGCATCGTCTCCGGCGGCGATGCCGACCGCGCCCAGCCGCTGCTCGGCGCCAACTACTATCTGCAGCGCGCGCTCAATCCCTTCGCCGACGTGCGGCTCGCGGAAGGCGTCGCGCCGGCAGAGGCGGTCAAACGCTTCCTCGACCAGCATCTGCCGATGCTGATCCTCGCCGATGTCGGCAATGTCGGCGACCAGGTGCAGCCGCTGACGAAATGGATCGAGGACGGCGGCGTCCTCGTGCGCTTCGCCGGCCCGCATCTCGCCGCCAGCGACGACAATCTCGTGCCGGTGAAGCTGCGCCGCGGCGGCCGCATCCTCGGCGGCACGTTGAGCTGGGACAAGCCGCAGCCGCTCACCGCCTTCGCGCGCGAGAGCCCGTTCAACGGCATGCCGGTGCCCAACGACGTCACCGTCACGCGCCAGGTGCTGGCCGAGCCGGACGCGCAACTGCCGGGCCGCACCTGGGCGACGCTCGGCGACGGCACGCCGCTCGTCACCGCCGCGCGCCGCGGCAAGGGCCTCATCGTGCTGTTCCACGTCACCGCCGATCCGCGCTGGTCGAACCTGCCGCTGTCCGGCGCCTTCGTCGACATGCTGCGCCACATCGTCTCGCTCGCCGGCGCCGCGCCGTCGAGCGAAACGCAAACCCAGGCGCAGAGCGATGCGTCGAGCCGCGCGGTGCCCGCGGTGCCGCCGACGCGCGTGCTCGACGGCTTCGGCGCCTTCTCGGCGCCGCCGCCGGGCGCCAAGCCGATCCCGAGCAACTACGCCGGCCGCGCCAATGCCGAGCATCCGCCCGGCTTCTACGGCCCGCCGGAAGGCCTCGTCGCCGTCAATACGCTGCTGCCCGACGACCGGCCCGCCCCGCTCGACGTGACGCCGCTCAACGCGCGCATCGACGTCTATCGTCACGGCGAGCCGCTCGACCTGCGCGGACCCGTCTTCCTCGCCGCGCTGGCGCTGCTGCTCATCGACGCGCTGATCGTGATCTATCTCTCCGGCGGGCTGGCGACGATGCGCCACCGCCGCCGCGCGACCGCCGCCACCATTCTCATTGCCGCCGCGCTTGTCGGCCTGCCTTGGCAGGGGCACGCGCAAACGCCGGCGGCGAAGCCGAACTGGCCGCCGCCGCTCTCCGACCAGCAGCGCGACTTCGCGCTCAAGGCGACGCACGAGACGCATCTCGCCTACATCGTCACCGGCGATGCCGAGGTCGACGACATCAGCAAGGCCGGGCTCGAAGGCCTGTCGCTGTTCCTGGCGCAGCGCACCGCGCTCGAACCGGGCGATCCGATCGGGCTCGATCCGGCCAGGGACGAGCTCGCCTTCTTCCCGCTGATCTACTGGCCGATCTCGCCGAAGGCGCCGAAGCCCTCGCAGGCGGCGCTGGAGAAAGTCGACAGCTACATGAAGCAGGGCGGCACCGTGCTGTTCGACACGCGCGACGCCATCGACGCGCCGCCCGGCCCCGACGGCGCGATGCAGAGCCCGGGCATGGTGGCGCTGCGCGGCATCCTGTCGTCGCTCGACATTCCCGAGCTCGAGCCGATCCCGCGTGACCACGTGCTGACCAAGACGTTCTATCTGCTGCGCGACTTCCCCGGCCGCTTCGTCGACGGCAAGCTGTGGGTGGAGGCGCTGCCGGCGGAGAACGACGAGCGCAGCGAGCGACCGGCCCGCGCCGGCGACGGCGTCTCCTCGATCCTGATCACCTCGAACGACCTCGCCGGCGCCTGGGCGATGCGCCCGGACGGCCAGGCGATGCTGCCTCTGGTGCCGGGCGAGCCGCGGCAGCGCGAATTCGCCTTCCGCGCCGGCGTCAACATCGTGATGTATTCGCTCACCGGCAACTACAAGGCGGACCAGGTGCACATCCCGGCGCTGCTGGAACGGCTGGGGCAATGATGTGGCCTCATCCTTCGAGACGCCCGCTGCGCGGGCTCCTCAGGATGAGGGAAGAAGTTCGTCCTCATGCGAGGAGCGCGGCAACAGCCGCGCGTCTCGAACCATGAGGACGTGAGTAGGAGATTGATTTGAATCTCGGCGTCTCATTCGCTCCTTTGGTGCCCGACACCGTGGTGTGGGCGGCCTTCGGCGCGTCGGTCGTGATCTCGCTGCTCCTGCTCGTCGCGCGCAGCCGCGGCGCGGTGCTGCGCGCGCTCGCGCTCGGCCTGATGGTGCTGGCGCTCGCCAATCCCTCGTTCACGCGCGAAGACCGCGACCCGATCCCTTCGGTCGCCGCCGTCGTCGTCGACCGGAGCCCGAGCCAGGATTTCGGCGACCGCAACGCGCAGACCGAAGAGGCGCGCAAGGCGCTCGTCGATCGCCTGCACCGCATTCCCGGCCTGGAAGTGCGCGTCGCCGAAGCCGGCCAGGCCGACGGCGAGAACGACGGCACGCGGCTCTTCTCCGCGCTCAACGCCACGCTCGCCGACGTGCCGCCCGACCGCATCGCCGGCGCCATCATGATCACCGACGGCCGCGTGCACGACGTGCCGGCGGACGCTTCCGCCCTCGGCTTTGCCGCGCCGCTGCACGCGCTCATCACCGGCCACAAGGACGAGATCGACCGCCGCGTCGTGCTGACCCAGACGCCGCGCTTCGGCATCGTCAACCAGAAGCAGACCATCGGCTTCCGCGTCGAGGACCACGGCATCAACGCCGGCACGGCGCAGGTGACGGTGCGCCGCGACGGCGAGATCATCGAGCAGCGCAACGTCGCCGTCGGCAGCGAAGTGAAGGTCGCGGTGCCGATCCCGCACGCGGGGCAGAACATCGTCGAGGTCGACGCGGCGCCGGTGCCGAACGAGCTCACCGAGGTCAACAACCGCGCCGTCATCTCCATCGACGGCGTGCGCGACAAGCTGCGCGTACTGCTCGTCTCCGGCGAGCCGCATGCCGGCGAGCGCACCTGGCGCAATCTCCTGAAGTCGGACGCCTCGGTCGATCTCGTCCACTTCACCATCCTGCGACCGCCGGAGAAGCAGGACGGCACGCCGATCAACGAATTGTCGCTGATCGCCTTCCCGACGCGCGAGCTGTTCCAGCAGAAGATCTCGGAATTCCAGCTCATCATCTTCGACCGTTACGCCCGCCAGGGCGTGCTGCCGATGATCTATTTCGACAACATCGCCAAATACGTGCGCGACGGCGGCGCGGTGATGATCGCGGCCGGCCCGGATTACGCGAGCCCGACCAGCATCTGGCGCACGCCGCTCGACGAGATCCTGCCCGCGGAGCCGAGCGGCGAGACGACCGACGAGCCGTTCTTCGCCCGCCTGACGCAGGCCGGCGAGCGTCATCCGGTGACGCGCGGCCTGCAGGGCGCCGACAGCAATCCGCCGCACTGGAGCCGCTGGTTCCGCCTCGTCGACGTGCGCCGCACCACCGGCACGACGGTGATGGACGGGCCGGACGGCAAGCCGCTCCTCGTGCTCGCGCGCGAAGGCAAGGGCCGCGTCGCGCTGCTCCTGTCCGATCACATCTGGCTGTGGGCGCGCGGCTACGAAGGCGGCGGGCCGCATCTCGATTTGTTGCGGCGGCTGTCGCACTGGCTGATGAAGCAGCCCGACCTCGAGGAAGAGGCGCTGCGCCTCAACGTGCAGGGGCGCACCGTCACCGTCGAGCGGCAGACGATGGCCGACAGCGTCAACGACGTCACTTTGACCTCGCCGGCCGGGACCACGCGCGTGCTCAAGCTGCAGGCGAAGGAGCCGGGCCTGTGGCAGACGACGCTCACCGCCAACGAACTCGGCCTGTGGCGGGCCACCGACGGCAAGTTGACCGCGCTCGCCAATGTCGGCCCGGCCAATCCGCGCGAATTCCAGGAGGTGACGTCGACCACGGACGTGCTGCAGAAGATTGCGCAGGCGACCGGCGGCGACGCGCGCCGCCTCGACAGCGGCCACGGTTTCGATGTGCCGCGCGTCCTGCCGGTGCGCACGTCCTCGGTGTTCAAGGGCGAGGACTGGATCGGCCTGAAGATGCGCGACGCATCGGTGGTGCGCGGGATCGGCGTGCTGCCGGTGTTCGCCGGGCTGATCGGGCTTCTGCTGCTGCTCGGCTCGCTCGCCGCCACCTGGGCGCGCGAAGGACGCTAGATCACTTGCCCATCACGTCATCGGCCGCAGTGATGACGCTGTGGCCGGGGTTCTTGTCGCAGTAGTCGGTGATCTTGTCGCCGTCGGCCTTCATCTTGTCGAAGTCGACGATCGGCTTGGCGTTCTGCTCGGTGTAGAACGCCTGCAGCCAGGACAGGACCAGCGACACCGTCTGCTTGTCGCTCGCCTGGAATTCCTTGCAGGTGACGGTGGCGAGATCGAGCTGCTGCGCGCGCACCGACGCCGACAGCGTCAGCAGCACGGCGGCGGCGAACACAATTGAAAGACGTCTCATGGGGCACCCTCGAATGCGGTCGAGGCGGGAGCATCGGACCTGCTACGCCCGGCCGCAACTCCGCAAAAGTACCGGTCTCTCAATTTGAAGAAGTGGTAATTTCCCAGTCCGGCAGCACGGTGCCGGCGACGCCGTCGAAAGCGCCGGGCTCGAGCTCGGCGACCAGGAGCCGCGCCGGATCGACCGGCCCCGGCATGGTCACCTGCTTCTTCGGCACCGCCTTGAAGCCGATGCGGCCGTAATAGGGCTCGTCGCCCACCAGGAAAACGAGCCTGTGCCCCTGCGCCCTCGCATCGGCGAGCGCCCGCTCCATGAGCTTGCGGCCGATGCCGTGCGAGCGGAACGGCGGCTCCACCGTCAGGGGGCCGAGCAGCAAAGCCGGCGTTGCCCCGATGCGCACCGGCGTCAGCCGCACCGAGCCGACCAGCAGCGTACCGATATGGGCCGTGAACGACACCGACAGCAGGTGCCGCCGCCCCTCGCGGATGCGGAAGGCGGTGCGCGCATAGCGGCCGGGGCCGAAGGTGCGTTCGTGCAGCCGCTCGATCGCAGCATCGTCCTCGGGGATTTCCGCCCGGATGGTCAGCGCCAGTTCGTTCATAGTCCCCGTCATGCCCGGCCAGCCGGGTCCGGCCTTCGGCCAGCCCGGTCGCACGCTTGTGCCGGGCATCCATGCCTTTCCTCCTTCACGGCATAGAAGACGGCGATGGCGGCGACAAGCCCGGCCGTGACGGGACAGGTCCTGCCGATTGATTTTCAGCGTTCAAGCGCCCAAGTCTCGATGGGTTTGGCACGGGAGCATGTGTAATGGGACTTCTGGTCGAGGGCGTGTGGCAGGACGACCTTCCGCGCACCAAGGACGGGCACTTCGTTCGCCCGGCGACGCAATTTCGCAACTGGGTCACCCCCGACGGCCGGCCCGGCCCGAGCGGCGACGGCGGCTTCGCGGCTGCGCCCGGCCGCTACCATCTCTACGTCTCGCTCGCCTGCCCCTGGGCGCACCGCACCGTCATCTTCCGCAAGCTCAAGGCGCTGGACGATATCATCTCGATGTCGGTCGTCTCTCCGGACATGGGCCGCGACGGCTGGACCTTCGATACCGCGGCCGGCTCGAGCGGCGACGCGATCAACGGCAAGAGCAGGCTGTCGGAGATCTATCTCCTCGCCGCCCCGCGCTACACCGGCCGCGTCACCGTGCCTGTACTGTGGGACAAGGAGCGGCGGACCATCGTCAACAACGAGTCGGCCGAGATCGTGCGCATGCTCAATACGGCGTTCGACGCGCACACCGACGTCCACACGGACTATTACCCGCCGCACCTGCGCGCCGAGATTGATCGCCTCAACGACCTCGTCTATCCGAACGTCAACAACGGCGTCTATCGCGCCGGCTTCGCCACCTCGCAGGCCGCCTACGAGGAAGCCTTCGGCAACCTGTTCGACACGCTCGACGAGCTCGAGCAGATCCTGTCGCGGCAGCGCTACCTCGCCGGCGCACAATTGACCGAGGCCGACTGGCGCCTGTTCACCACGCTGATCCGCTTCGACGCCGTCTATTACGGGCACTTCAAGTGCAACTGGCGGCACATCTACGAATACCCGAACCTGTCGAACTATCTGCGCGAGCTCTACCAGGTGCCCGGCATCGCCGAGACGGTGAGCCTCGACCAGATCAAGCGGCATTATTACTGGAGCCAGCGCCAGGTGAACCCGACCGGCATCGTGCCGGTCGGCCCGCAGCTCGACTTCGCCGCGCCGCACGATCGCGGCCGCTTCGGCTGACGGCCGTCGTCGCCCTCAGCCGCCGAGATCGGTCTTCTTCTGCAGGTATTCGTCGCGGCCGATCTCGCCGCGGGCGTAGCGCTCCTCGAGCACGTCGAGGCCCGGCGAGCGGCGCGACGGCGGTGGCGGCACGGGCGGCGGCGCGCTGATCGACCGCACCGCCCAGACGACGAGGACGACCAGCCCGACAAGAATGAGCGGCCAGATGATCATGCCCAATGGCCAATAGAAGCCGCCCCAGCCGCCCATCCCGGGGCCGTAAGGCTGCGCCACGGCCGGCGCCGCCGCGGCGGCAAGCGCCGGAACGGCGATGAGCGCGCGACCGGACACGGCCTACCTCTCACACGGCGCATAGTAGCCGTAGCCGCGCGCGGAATCGGTTTCCCTCCAGCACAGGCGGTCGCCGCGGTAGGCCTGCCCGCGGCCGTAGCCGGGATCGCCGCCGTAGCCACCGCTCATCCCGTGGCCGCGATCGTCACCGTCACCGCCCATCATGCCGTCGCCGCGATCGCCCCCCATCGGGCGGTAGCCGTCGGGCTGCATCCGGTCGGGGCCGGGACCGTCGTCGCCCTGCATCCAGCCGGGGTCGGAGGCGCCCTCCGGACCGGGACCGGGACCGGGACCGTAGCCGCCGTAGGGCTGCGCCCGCGCCGCGAGCGAAACTCCGGCGACGGCACACGCCAGCGCCGCAACGAGAATTGCCTTACGCATCGCAATGCCTCGTGGAATAAACGCTCCTGTCGAGCGCGCGGCATTCCACGCCGCCGCCCCCGAGACCACCTTGACCCTGCTCAATTCATGGCGATTTTGTCATGCCGGCCGGGCCCGCGGCTCCGGCGACCGCGCCCTGCGCCGGGCTGCCGCGACTGCGGCCCGTCCGGCGGACACGACAGAGACCGAGTGAAGACACGATGTTCGGCACCCACGACCTCCTGCTTTTCATCCTTGCCGGCTGGCTTTTGAACATCACGCCGGGGCCGGACACGGCGCTGATCGTGGCGCGCTCGACGCAGCTCGGCCTGCGCGGCGGCGTCGCCGCCGTCGCCGGCGTCGGCTGCGGCATCATGGTGCATATCACGGCGGCCGCGCTCGGCATCTCGGCGCTGATCGCGGCGTCCGCGACCGCCTTCGCCGTCGTGAAGTTCTGCGGCGCGGCCTATCTCGTCTATATCGGCGCGCGGATGATGCTGGCGCGGCGCGCCGAGGGTAACCTCGCCGCCGCCGCGGCAGGCACCGCGCCGGCCATGCCGTTTGCGACCGTCTTCCGCCAGGGCTTCGTCACCAACGCGCTCAATCCGAAGGTGGCGCTGTTCTTCCTCGCCTTCCTGCCGCAGTTCGTCGATGCGGCGGCGCCGTCGAAGGCGCTGGCGCTGTTCTTTCTCGGCGTCGTCTTCAACGTCAACGGCTCCATCTGGAACCTGATCGTCGCCGTCGTCACCGCGCGCGCCACCCGCATGGTGCGCGGCGCGCGCTCCTATCAGCGCTGGGTCGACGGCACCATCGGCGCGATCTTCATCGCCTTCGGCATCAAGCTCGCGCTGTTCCAGCGCGGCTGACGCTCACCACAGCTCGCTGACGGCGATGCCCTTGAACACCTCGTCGATGCGCGCGCGCGTGGCGCGGCTCGTGTCCGCCGGCAGCGCATCGACGGCGAAGAAGCCGTGCTCGACGATTTCGCGGTTCGGCCGCGGCGGGCTCTCCTGCAGGAAATCGCGCACGATGTAGAGGCCGACATGGTCGCGCCGCGAGATGCGCGCGTTGAAATAGACGGCGAAGAGCTGCGGCTGGCCGGTGAGCCTGATATTGCCTTCCTCGATCAGCTCCCGCGTCAGCGCGGTCAGCATAGTCTCGCCGGTCTCGACACCGCCGCCCGGCAGATGCCAGCCGTCGACATAGGAGTGCTTGACGAGGAAGACGCGGCCGCGCCCGTCGACGACCACGCCGCGGGCGCCGAGCGTCGCGCCGCGCGCGAAGCGCCAGTACAGGTGCATCATCGGGCGTAGCGCCGGCTCGAGCCGGCGGCGCAGGCGCGTCAGGGTCATCGCAGGCTTCTTCCCATCTCCACCGTCAACGGCGCGTTACCGGCCAGGGTGGGGAGGACGCCCACAGACCCGTTGCGGTTTGGAACGGTTCTAATATAGGTGTGTCTCCGTTCAAGTCGTCGATTGCAAGGGGCCCACCCGTGAAGAATTTTTCCGACCTGACCGAGCAGGAGGTGCTGGCGCTCGCCATCACCAACGAGGAGGAAGACAGCCGCATCTACCGCGGCTTCGCCGAGGGCCTGCGCGAGCAGTTCCCGGCCTCGGCCAAGATCTTCGACGAAATGGCCGACGAGGAGGTCACCCACCGCACGCGGCTGTTCGACCTCTACCGGCAGAAATTCGGCGAATACCTCCCCTTGATCCGCCGCCAGGACGTCAAGGGCTTCATCCAGCACAAATCGACCTTGTGGTTGATGCGGCCGCTCGGCCTCGAGGACGTGCGCAAGTTCGCCGAGAACATGGAGTTCGAGGCCGAGCGTTTCTACCGCAAGGCGGCGCAGAACGCGCGCGACGTCTCGGTGCGGCAGCTTCTCCTCGACCTCGCCGAGGCGGAAGCGGGCCACGAATCGCTGGCGCACAAGCTCTCCGAGACGATCCTCACGCCCGGCGCGCGCGAGAAGGAGGACGAAACCGCGCGGCGCATGTTCGTGCTGCAATACGTGCAGCCGGGCCTCGCCGGGCTGATGGACGGCTCGGTGTCGACGCTGGCGCCGCTGTTCGCCGCCGCCTTCGCCACCCACAATACCTGGGAGACGTTCCTCGTCGGCATGGCGGCCTCGGTCGGCGCCGGCATCTCGATGGGCTTCGCCGAGGCCCTGTCGGACGACGGCTCGCTCACCGGCCGCGGCGCGCCGTGGCTGCGCGGCACCGTGTGCGGGCTGATGACCACGATCGGCGGCCTCGGCCACACGCTGCCTTATCTGATCCCCGATTTCTTCCTGGCGACCGTCATTTCGGTGATCGTGGTGATCTGCGAATTGTGGGCGATCTCCTGGATCCGCACCAAGTTCATGGATACGCCGTTCCTGCAGGCGGCCTTCCAGGTGGTGGTCGGCGGCGTGCTGGTCTTCCTCGCCGGGATCTTGATCGGAAGTTCGTGATAGATTGACGCGCACGCCGCCTTTCCACGTCATGGCCGGGCTTGTCCCGGCCATCCACGTCTTTAGAGCGGCTCGCGAACAAAGACGTGGATGCCCGGCACAAGGCCGGGCATGACGGAGCACATGTTCACCCTCGCCCATCTCTCCGACATCCACCTCGCGCCGCTGCCGGCGCCGCATGTCGGCGAGCTCATGGGCAAGCGCATCACCGGCTACGTCAACTGGTGGCGCAAGCGCCGCATGGTGCACGACCGCAACACGCTCGATGCGCTCGTCGCCGACCTGAAGGCGCGAGAGTCCGACCACGTCGCGGTCACCGGCGATATCACCAACATCGCGCTCGCCGCGGAATTCGAGCGCGGCCGCGCCTGGCTCGAGGCGCTCGGCCCGGCGCACGACGTCAGTTTCGTGCCCGGCAATCACGACATCTACGTGCCGGAAGCGACAAAACTGTGCACGCGCGCCTTCGGCGACTTCATGCGCGGCGACGACGGCGGCGACGGCTTTCCCTATCTGCGCCGGCGCGGGCCGCTGGCACTGATCGGACTCAATACAGGCGTGCCGACCGCGCCGTTCATGGCCACCGGCGAGGTCGGCGCCGACCAGCTTGCCGCGCTCGGGCCCCTGCTCGCGCGCGCCGAGGCCGACGGCCTGTTCCGCGTCATTCTCATCCATCATCCGCCGGTGAGCGCATCGCCGCAGCACAAGCGGCTCCTCGATGCGCCCGGCCTGATGGCGCTCGTCGCCGCGCACGGCGCCGAGCTCCTGCTGCACGGCCACGACCATCTGGCGATGCTCAACTGGCTCGCCGGGCCATCCGGCACGCGCGTGCCGGCGGTGGGCGTGCCGTCCGCCTCGTCGGCGCCGGGCGCCTCGCATGACGATGCCGCCTACAATCTCTACGCAATCGGCGGCGCGCCGGGCGAATGGACCTGCACCGTGGTCACGCGCGGCTTCGGCGCGGGCGGACGCATCGTCGAACGCGCACCGCGGCATCTCACGTGGGCATGATGCCCGGCCTCGAAGAAAGATGGATGACGTGCGAGGCTGCGAGCTGACGGAAAGGCCGCTACTGCGGCGACGCGCCGATCAGCACCAGCGCGATCAGGCCGATGACGCCGACCACGAGCCCGAGTAGGAACGCGCGCAGCGCGCGCCAGCGCCTGCGGCTGCGCTCGACGCGCAGCACGGTCTGCGCCACCGGGTGGCCCTCGTCGTCGGCCAGCGCGCGTTCGCGCTCGACCAGCCGCCGCGCCACGTAGCGCGTGACCTCCTGCTTGATGTCGGCGACCTCGTAGCTCTCGGCCAGCACGGCGCGGCCGTAGCGCGTGTCCTGCACGAAGCGGTACTGCCGCTTGTCACGTCCCATCTCGATATGCGCGACGACGTCGACCCACAGCCGCGGCACGTCGCCGCGCGACAGGCCGCGGTCGAACAGCTCGACCCCGGCCGGGATATCGGCGAACACCGGGTCGAGCGCCTCGTTGAGCAGTTCGAGCCGGGCAAGCTCGGCGTCGCGCAGGTCGACGATCACGGCCGAACGCTCGGCCGCCTCGATGCGCGCGTCGCGCACGGCGTCCTTGAGCTCCGACGGGGCGGGCTCGACGGCTTCGGTCTTGGTCCGGCGTCCGAACATGATGCTTAATCTAACAGGTCGAATCGTCCGCGGCAAAGGCGGAACGTACGCGTTATCAAGGGCTTTCCTGGTTAACCCGGCGCCTTGAGACCGTATTTCGCGCCCCAGCCGAGCCCGGCCTCCGTGGTCGTACGCGGACGGTATTCAGCTCCGATCCAGAACGGATAGCCGAGCCGGTCGATCTCGGCGAAGACAAAGGGATAGTTGATCTCGCCGTCGGCGTCCGGCTCGTGCCGCACCGGCACCTGCGAGCACTGCAGATGCGCGATCAGCGGCTGATACAGCTTGAACCGCTCGATCAGATCGCCGCCGACGATCTGCACGTGATAGAAATCGTACTGCAGGAAGACGTTGTCGCTGCCGACCTGGCCGATGATGTCGGCGGCGTGCTCGACCTGAGTCAGAAAGTAATTCGGCAGGTCGCGCGGATTGATCGGCTCGATATAGAGCTTGATGTTCCTGGCTGCCGCCTCGTCGGCGGCGCGTTTCAGGTTTTCCACGAACACGCGCTCGGCGGCGCGCCGCTCGCCTTGCGGCACCATGCCGGCAAGGCAATGGATGGCGAGGCCGCCCACCGTCTCGACATAGTCGAGCGTCTGCGCGAAGGCCGCGCGCCAGTCGCTCTCGCGCCCCGGCAGCGCGCAAAGGCCGAACTCGCCGTCGCGGCCCTGCGGCGTGTTGATGCCGAGCACCTTGAGACCGTTGCGCTCGACCGCGCGCTTGTAGTCGGCCGCCGGCACGTCGGGAAAGCGGCCCTCGATCGCCTTGAAGCCGCACGCCGCCGCGGCGTCGATGCGCTGCAGGAGCGGCCGGTCGAGGAACAGATAGCCGAGATGCGCGGAGAAGCGAGGCATTCGATGTCCCTCGGGGGCCCCTTGCGGAGCGTCATTCGGTTATATTTAGTGCAGGTCCCGCTCGCAAAGACAATGCACGCCATGGCCGCCAACTCCGCCTTCCACATCGCCGTGCTGCCGGGTGACGGCATCGGCCACGAGGTGATGACGCCCGCGCTCGACGTGCTGCGCCGCATCGAGGAGACGACGCCGGGCCTGTCGTTCCGCTTCACGCCGGCTCCTGCCGGCGCCGAGGAATATCGCGCCACCGGCAAATCGATGGCGGCCGCGACGATCAAATTGTGCGAGACCGCCGACGCCATCCTGCTCGGCGCCTGCGGGCTGCCCAGCGTGCGCTATCCCGACAACACCGAGATCATGCCGCAGGTCGAGTTGCGCTTCATGTTCGATCTCTATGCCGGTGTGCGGCCGGCGCGGCTCATTCCCGGCGTTCCCTCCCCCATCGTCGGCGCGCACGAGCGTGGCATCGACTTCGTGCTCATCCGCGAGTCCACCGAAGGCCTGTTCGCCTCGATGGGCAAGGGCGTGACGACGCATGAGGATGCGCGCGAGACGCTCGTCGTCACGCGCGGCAAGACGGAGCGGCTGTTCGACTTCTCGCTCAGGCTCGCCGAACGGCGCAAGAAGCGCGGCAGGCCGGGTAAATTGTCGCTGGTCGACAAGGCCAACGTGTTCAAGGCGTTCAACTGGCAGCGCGCGATCTTCAACGAGCGCAAGGCGAAGTTTCCCGACGTCGAGACCGAGATGGTCTATGTCGACGCCTGCGCGGCGATGATGGTGCTGCGCCCGTGGCGCTTCGACGTCATGGTGATGGAGAACATGTTCGGCGACATCCTCTCCGATCTCGCCGCCGGCCTGATCGGGGGCCTCGGGATCGCGCCGTCGGCTGACATCGGCGACACGCATGCGGTGTTCCAGCCCTGCCACGGCACCGCGCCCGACATCATGGGCCAGGGCAAGGCCAATCCGACCGCGATGATCCTGTCGGCGGCGATGATGCTCGACTGGCTCGCCGACAAGCACGAGCACCCGGCGGCGGCCGAAGCGGCGCAGCGCATCGAGGCTGCGGTCGATAAAGCCTATGCCGGCGGCTTGAAGCCGATGGAATACGGCGGCACCGACGGCACGGCCGCGGTTTCAAAAGCGGTGATGACCGCGCTGGGGTGAACTGTGTCCCGGACGCGGTGCAGCACGAGCGTAGCGAAGTGATGCACCGCAGATCCGGGACCGTCAAACATTCGGGCGGTCCCGGGTCAGCAGCGCACCACTACGTGCTGCGCTGCTGACCCGGGACACGAACTCACAGCCCGACGAACTCCCCGATCGCCTTGACGAACGCCTCGGGCTGCTCGAGCGGCGGACAATGGCCGCAGCCGGGCAACTCGACATAGCGTGCATCGGCGATCTTGCCGGCCGCCTCCTTGTTCAGCGCCGGCGGCGTCGCCTGGTCCATTTCGCCGCAGACGACCAGCGTCGGCACGCGCAGATGACTCAGAAGCGGCACGAGGTCGGTCTCCTGCAGGATGCGGCAGGCGGCCTGAAACGCCTTCGGATCGATGCCGAGCAGGACCTTCTTGCGCTCCTCGATCTTCTCCGGATGTGCGGCGAGATAGGCCGGCGAATAGACCCGCTTCGCGGCGATCTCGGCGACCGCGCCGAGGCCGCCGTCGGCCACCTTCTGCGCGATCGCCGCGAACTGCGCGCGGCCTTCGGGCGGAAAGCAGGCGGCCGCGTCGCTCACCACCAGCCGCGCGATGCGGTCGGGATGCGCGATGGCGAAGGCGAGCGCGAGGGTGCCGCCGAAGCCATTGCCGATCAGCACGGCGTCCTTGCCGATGCCGAATTCCTGGAAGCCGTCCTCGATCGCCGCGACATAGGCATCCATCAAAGCGAGCAGCGGCGGCTGCGAGCCGTGGAAGCCCGGCAGGTTGAAGAGCGTCACACGGTGTTTCGCCGCGAGTGCCGGCAGCACCGGATCGAACGCGTGACGGTCGGCGAGCAGCGAATGCAGCACGACAATGTCCGGCCCCTCGCCGGTGCGCACCGCCTTCAGCGCGCCGTGGCCGGCGTCAAGTTCCTGCATCTGCATCCGCTCGTCTCCATTCATCCGGTTGCGGAGGGCGAAAAGGGTGGGATGGGTCCCGCAGCATGGACCATAACGCACAGGCTCGCATTCATTTCCATCCTGTGCAAAGGTTCGCGTCCAGCCAAACGGCGCGCGGTCGTCAAGGGCGCGAGCGGCGCGATGCAAGCGCCGCAGCACAAGCCGAACACGGGAGGAAGCATCATGCCAAGCAACGCCACAGGATTCCGTCGTCTTCTCATCGCCGCCGCGGCCGGGCTCGCCGCCTGCGCGCTCGGCGCCGGCAGCGCCGCGGCGCAGACCTACGGCATCGCCACCATGCAACCGGGCACGCTCAGCCACACCAGCGCCTCGGCGATCGCCAAGGTGCTGAAGGAGAAGGGCGGGCTCAACGTGCTGGTGCAGCCGACCGCCGGCGAGACGACGCTCATCCCGATGGTCGACCGCGGCGAGGCCGATCTCGGCATCGCCAACATCTTCGAGCTGGAGAACGCCAAGAAGTCCAACCCCGATCTGCGGCTGATCGGCTCCTTGCATTCGCTGCGCGGCGCCTTCTGGGTGCGCAAGGACACGACGATGAAGACGATCGCCGATCTCAAGGGCAAGCGCGTCGTGCTCGGCTTCTCGGCGATGCGCACCATCGACCCGATGGTCAAGGCGATCCTGGCGACCGGCGGCCTGACCGAGGCCGACGTCAAGCCGGTCTTGGTGCCGAACGTGGTGCGCGGCGCCGACGACTTCTCCAACGGCGCGGCCGACATGTTCTTCTTCGCCTTCGGCGCGGCGAAGGTGCGCGAGATCGACGCCACCGTCGGCGGCATCCGCGCGCTGGAAATCCCGCAGAGCGGCATGGCCGCCGCCAAGAAGATCCTCGCCAACGGCTATCTGTCGCCGGCCAAGCCCGGGCCGTTCTTCGTCGGCGTCGATCACCCGATGGATGTGTACACCTGGGACAACATGATCTTCACCAACGCCAAGGTGAAGGACGACGTCGTCTACAAGATGATCGACACGCTCGAGAAGAACAACGCCGACCTCGTCGCCGTCGCGCCGGCCTTGCGCGAGTTCAGCGCCGCCAACCTCTACAAGAGCTACGACATTCCCTACCACCCCGCCGCGCTGAAGTACTTCAAGGACCATAACATCGCGGTGAAGGCGGTTCAGTGAGCGAAGATCACCTGACCGAAACGGCGCCCGCGGGCGCCGTTTCGCGGCCGGTCCGCCTCGCGACGGATGTGCTGCAAGCCATTTTGCTCGTCTGTGTCGTCGGCTGGGCGCTCGATCTGCCGCGGCGGCTGTTCGGCATGTCGCTCTACACCGAGCAGTTGCTGGCGGTTTGCCTGGGGCTCAGCCTCGCCCTCTCCTTCGTCAATGTGAAGCTCAAGCCCGCCTGGCTCGCCTGGGCGGCGGCCGCGGCGGCGCTGCTCATCTGCGGCTTCATCGCCGTACGCTACGAGACGCTGACGCTGTCGATCGCGCTGTTGCCGCCCGACGGCGTCGTCGGCAGCGCCATCCTGATCCTGCTGGTGCTGGAGGCGACGCGCCGTTCCGCCGGCGGCGTGCTCGTCATCATCATCCTCGCCATCTGCGCCTATGTCTTCATCGGCCCGCACATGCCCGGCGATTTCGCCACGCGGCCGGTCACGCTGTCGCGGCTGCTCGTCTATCTCGGCCTCGACACCAACGGCATGATCGGCAACATCCTGTCGGTCGCCGTGCTCATCGTCGTGCCGTTCACCTTGATGGGCCAGGTGCTCGGCCGCACCGGCGGCGCGCATTACTTCGCCGACCTCGCAATGTCGGCGATGGGCAATTTCCGCGGCGGCGCCGCCAAGATCGCCGTGGTCGGCTCGGCGCTGTTCGGCATGATCTCCGGCGCCGCGGTGAGCAACGTGATGGCGGTCGGCATCGTCACCATCCCGCTGATGTCGCGCTCCGGCTTCTCGCGCACGCGCGCGGGGGCGATCGAGGCGGTCGGCTCGACCGGCGGGCAGTTGATGCCGCCGGTGATGGGCGCCGCCGCCTTCATCATGGCCGAGTTCCTGCAGGTGCCCTACGGCAGCGTCGTGATCGCGGCGACGATCCCGGCGGTCCTCTATTACGCGGCGCTGTTCATCCACGTCGACCTCGAGGCGGCCAAGCACGGCATCGGCCGCGCCCAGGTCGAGAGCATCCCGCCGTTCCGCGAGGTGCTGAAATCCGGCTGGCACTTCCCGCTGCCGATCGTCTTCCTCATCTCCACCCTGATCTGGCCGGAATTCTTCCAGATCCCGATCGAGCGCGCGGCGATCTATGCGACCGGGATGCTGATCGTGCTCAGCCTCGCCTTCGGCTATCGCGGCACGCGCATCGGCCCGGCCGAGATGGTCCGCGCCGTGCTCGACACCGGCCGCGCCGCGCTCGACATCATCCTGATCGGCGCCGCCGCCGGCATGGTGGTCGGCGCGCTCAACATTTCCGGCATCTCGTTCGGCCTGACGCTGCAGCTCATCGAATTGAGCGGCAACAACCTGTTCGTGCTGCTCGTCCTGACCGCGATCATCAGCATCATCCTCGGCATGGGCATGCCGACGGTCAGCGTCTACGTGCTCACGGCCTCGCTGCTGGCGCCGTCGATCGTCAAGCTCGGCGTGTCGCCGATGGCCGCGCACATGTACGTGATGTATTTCGGCATGCTGTCGATGATCACGCCGCCGGTCGCCATCGCCGCTTACGCGGCCGCGAACATCGCGCGGGTGTCGGGCTGGACCGCCGGCTGGACCGCCGTCATCGTCGGCTGGAGCACGTTCTTCATCCCGTTCCTGTTCGTGACCGAGCCGAGCATGCTGATGGAGGGCTCGGCGCTCACGATCGCCTGGAATTTCGCCCGCAACATCCTCGGCATCTTCGTCGGCACGGCGGGCATCGTCGGCTTTGCGTTCGGGCCGTTGAGCGCGCCGATGCGGATCGCGTTCGGCGCGGCGGCGCTCGCCATCCTGATCCCGCAGCACGCCTTCCCCGGCGCCGAAATGCTCGATTGGGTCGGCCTCGCCGGCGCCGTCGCCGTCCTGGCGCTCAACCGGATGCACAGCCGCGCGCAAAAGCAAACGGCCCCGCAA
>Ga0182749_1001162_pt1 | contig 21369 bp, 13 predicted proteins | sample eDN3rd37CKraftMG_FD_128875 | JGI IMG/M metagenome (GOLD analysis project Ga0182749, IMG submission 128875) | Enriched Miracle-Growth compost microbial communities from Emeryville, California, USA - eDNA 3rd pass 37_C Kraft MG (version 2) (version 2) ...
CAGGAGATTGGCGATCTCCCGGATCGTGTCGACCCCGTGCTCCTGCTGCGAGATGCCGAGGCACCAGCCGATGATCGCCGCCCGTGCGTTCCGGTAGACCCGCGCGAGTTCGCGGATGGTCGCCTCTGGCACGCCGGATTGATGAACCAGATCGGCCCAGTCCGCCGCCTCACACAGGGCGCGATAGGCCCCGGCTCCGTTGGTGAATCGGTCGAGGAACGGCTGGTCGAGCGCGGCTGGGTCATCCTGCGCCATCTCGAACAGCGCCTTCGCCACGCCCCGGATCAACGCCGCATCGCCGCCGATTCGCGGCTGGACGTTGAGCGTGCTGGTCGGCGTTGTGCGGAACCGGGCCATATCGACAACATCATGCGGCACGATCGTCTTGGTCGCGGCAGCCTCGATCAGCGGGTTGATGTGGACCACCGCCGCGCCACGCCGCGTGGCCTCCGCCAGGGATGTCAGCATGCGCGGCGAGTTCGATGCCGCGTTCACACCCAGCAGGAAGATCGCGTCGGCCTTCCCCCAGTCTTCCAGGTCCACGGTGCCCTTGTTGGTGCCGATGGACGCGCGCAAGGCTACACCGCTCGCCTCATGGCACATGTTCGAGCAATCGGGAAAATTGTTCGTGCCGTAGAGCCGTACGAAAAGCTGGTAGATGTAAGCCGCTTCATTGGACGCGCGGCCGGATGTATAGAACTCGGCCCGGTCAGGGCTGTCGAGGCTGCGAAGGATCTTGCCGATTTCCGAGAACGCCTCGTCCCAGGTGACGGGGAGATATGTGTCGCTCGCCGCGTCATAGCGCATGGGATGCGTCAGTCGGCCTTGGCGTTCGAGCTCGTAGTCGGTCCAACCGCGAAGCGCACTGACGGTGTGAGCTTTGAAGAAGTCGGGCGAAACGCGTTTGTCGGTCGCCTCCCAGGCGACGGCTTTGACGCCGTTCTCGCAAAATTCGAACGATGATCCATGTTCCGGATCACCCCAGGCGCAGCCGGGGCAGTCGAAGCCGTCTGGCTGGTTGGCTTTCAGCATGGTCATGGCACCGGAAATCGGCGCGCCGCTGGCCAGCAGCTTCTTTCCGCAACTCCGCAACGCACCCCAGCCGCCGGCAGCCTTTGACTTCTTGCCAATGAATTCGGGCTTCCCCATTGCGTGCGTACACCTTCTCAATTGTGCGAGATACGTCATTTTGCATGTGCGAAATGACAAGGCTTCGCAATGCACACGGACGGAATATCCGTTATGCAGAAAACGTAGATCGCGAGATTTCTCAGGTATTTAGCCAGCCGCGCCGACCGAACGCGACGCGTGCCTCAAAAAGCCGCGCGGAGCGCCAGCAATGCTGCGAGCACGCTCGTCAGTGCGCCGAAACCGCCGTCTCGTGTTCTTTGCCGTGCTTGCGAGACAGTCGCGTTTTCATCTTTTCCAGCAGCAAATAGATGACCGGCGTCGTGTAGAGCGTCAGCACTTGCGAAACGACGAGACCGCCGATGATCGTGATGCCGAGTGGGCGGCGAATTTCCGAACCCGGACCGATGGCGATGGCGAGCGGGACGGCCCCGAGCAAGGCCGCGAGCGTCGTCATCAGGATGGGACGGAAGCGCTGCAGACAAGCCTCGTAAATCGACTCCTCTGGCGACAGGCCGCGGTCGCGTTCGGCGCTCAGCGCAAAATCGACGAGCATGATGCCGTTCTTCTTGACGATGCCGATCAACAGGATGACGCCGATAAAGGCGATGACGGAAAGATCCATGTTCGCGCCTTTGAGCGCCAGCAATGCACCGAGGCCAGCGGAGGGCAGCGTCGAGATGATCGTCAATGGATGAGCGAGGCTCTCATAGAGCACGCCGAGCACGATATAGATCGCGAGCAGCGCCGCCACGATGAGCAGACTCTGCATCCCAGCTTGCTGGGCAAACGCTTTGGCGTCGCCTGCGGGCTCACCGCGGATCGATTCCGGCATGTGCAACTCGCCGAGTGCCTTTTCGATGCCCTTGAGACTCGTATCCATGCTGACGCCGGGCCGCAGGCTGTAATTGATCGTGACGGACGGGAATGGCCCTTGGTGATTGACGACGAGCGGTTCGGTGCTGCGTTCCAGCGTCACGAGACTCGAGAGCGGCACGAGCGTGCCCTTGAGGCTCGGCACGTAGATGCGGTCGAGATCGTTCGGATCGCGCTGAAGCTTCGGATCGACTTCGATGATCACCTTGTACTGGTTGCGATCGCCATAGATCGTCGAGAATTGGCGCTGGGAAAAAGCATTGGCGAGGGCGTTATCGATGTCGCTGATCGAGACGTTGAGCTTCGAGGCCGTATCGCGGTTGATGACGGCATTGAGCTGCAGGCCGCCTTGCTCACGATCGGAGCTTACGTCGACGACCCCCGGCACGGTGCGGACGGCGGCAACGGCCTTTTGAACCCAGTCGTAAAGCTTATCGTCATAAGACCACAACGTATATTGATAGTCGGCTTTGCCCTGCCGCGCACCCGTGCGAATATCGCGCGATGGCACCAAACGCGTCGCCAATCCGACAATCTTGCCGAGCGGCTTGCGCAGGCGGTCGATCACTTCCGCCGTCGAGACATTGCCGCGTTCGTCGAGAGGCTTCAGACCGATGTACATGCGGCCCTGATTGAGGGTCGAATTCCGTCCGCCGCTGCCATATGACGAGCCTACGTTCGCAACGGCCGGGTCCGCCATGACAACCTTCAAAGCGCGATCTTGAAGTTTGCCCATGTTCGCGAACGACGTATCGGAACTGGCTTCCGTCATGCCGATGATGAGGCCCGTATCATCCTCCGGCAGGTAGCCTTTGGGGATGGTCTGGTAGAAATGGACGGTCAACGCAATCGTCGCGACAAACACCGCAAGCATGATCGCCTGGTGGCGGAGCGCAATCCGGAGGGTGAAAGCATAGGCCTTGACGATCAGGCCGAGCGCTCCCTCGAACAGGCGGTCGGCCAGATACTTCCGATGCTCCGCGCCGCTCTTGATGAAATGCGCACAGATCATCGGCGTTACCGTCAGCGAAACCACAGCCGAAATGATGATCGAGAACGTCAGCGTCATCGCGAATTCGTGCAGCAGCCGGCCGGCAATCCCGGTCATGAAGAGAACCGGTATGAACGCGGCGATCAGCGAGACGGAAATCGAGATGACCGTGAAGCCGATTTGCCGTGCGCCCTCGAGCGCCGCTTGGACCGGCTTCATGCCGCGTTCCATGTTGCGATAGACGTTTTCGATCATCACGATGGCATCGTCGACGACGAAACCGATTGCGACGGCAAAGGCCATCAGCGTCAGATTGTTGATCGAATATCCTGCGGCCCACATCGCGGCGCACGTCCCCGCGAGCGACAGCGGAACCGTTATGCCTGCTGCGATTGTCGGCGTTGAACGTCTTAGAAAGATAAAGACCACCGACATGACGAGCAGAATGCTGATAGCAAGCGTCCACTGCATGTCATGAACGGATGCGCGGATGGTGCCGGTGCGATCCGACAAAATCGAAATCTTAATCCCGGCAGGAGTCCACTCCTTGAGCTGCGGCAAGAGAGCTTTGACGCGATCGGCCGTGTCGATGACGTTGGCTTCCGGCGTCTTTGTAATGATGAGCAGCACCCCAGGCTTGTTGTCGAAACGCGCCGACGAAAGCCTGTTGCGAGTCGCGAGAACAACCTTGGCGACATCTCCAACGCGGACGATGTCGCCATTGGGCATGTTCTTGACGACGATGTTCTTGTAGTCCTCAGGATTGCTCATCTGAGGGTTCGTCGCGAGAATGATGTTCTGCGATCCGCCGTCGATCGAACCAATGGGCGAGAGATCGTTCGCCGCTTCCACCGCCGCGCGAACCTGCTCGAAGCTGACGCCCATCGACGCGGTGAGCGCTGGATCGACCTGGATCCGTGTCGCCGGCTGATCGGCTCCGCTGACCATCACATCCGCCACGCCGTCGACCTGCGAAATGCGCTGCGCGATGACGGTGTCGGCCGTGTCATAGATATCGCTGGTCGTCATCGTGTCGGACGTCAAAGCAAGGATGAGGATCGGCGCGCCTGACGGATTGTATTTTCTGAAGGTCGGAACCTGCGGCAGGTCGCCGGGAAGATCCGCCGACGCGGCATTGAGGGCCGCCTGCACGTCGCGGCCTGCACCATCGGCACTGCGCGACAGTTCGAATTGCATCGTAATGCTGGTCGCGCCGAGCGAACTCGTCGAGGTCATCTCGGTGACGCCTGCAATTTCGCCGAGACGTCGCTCAAGTGGCGCCGCGACGCTCGCCGCCATGGTCGCCGGATCGGCACCCGGACGTGTCACGTTTACCCGGATCGTCGGAAATTCCATCGCGGGCATGCTTGCGACGGGCAGGAAGACGTAGGCCATCGCGCCGGCCAGAAAGAGGCCAACGGCCAGCAGCGCTGTTCCGATTGGCCGCTCGATAAAGATGCGCGATACGTTCATGGCGCTTACTCGGCCGCTTCTTCGAAGCCACGGCGAGGCTCGTCGGGCGCAGCCTTGGCACCGCCAGTCGAAGCGACACGCAGAGCTTGCTCGGCTTCGCCAGTGTGCTTCGCCGCGCGGCCGGTGAGGCGAGCCCGCAGCCGTTCCATCGCCAAATAGATCACGGGAGTCGTGTAGAGCGTCAGCAGCTGACTGAGCAACAGACCGCCGACGATTGTAATGCCGAGCGGATTGCGAAGCTCCGAACCGGTGCCTTTCTCGATCGCCAAAGGCAACGCGCCAAGAAGCGCCGCAAGTGTCGTCATCATGATCGGCCGGAAACGGAGGAGCGCTGCTTCCATGATCGACGCTTCGGGTGTGAGCCCGCGCGTGCGTTCCGCATCGAGCGCGAAGTCGATCATCATGATGGCATTCTTTTTGACGATGCCCATCAGCAGGATGATGCCAATCAGAGCCACGAACGACAGATCGTTGCCGGTAAGCTCGAGCGCCAGCGCCGCGCCGATACCGGCGGATGGCAACGTCATCAAAATCGTAAACGGATGGATCAGGCTTTCGTAGAGAACGCCGAGAACGATGTAGATGGTGACGATCGCAGCTAAGATTAGCCAGGGCTGCCCTTGCAGCGATTTGGAAAACTCTGCCGCGTCGCCATAAAAGGTGCCATTGACGGTCGCCGGCAACTCGATCGTTTTCTTGGCAGCATCGATGGCGTGCAAGGCATCGCTAAGCGATGCGTTCGGGGCCAAATTGAAGCTGAGGGTCGTCGCGGGGAATTGATCCTGATGACTGATTGCAAGCGGGGCCGTCTCGTACTTCATCGACGCGACAGAGGTCAGCAGAACCTGCGTCCCCGTCGTGCTCGACGGCACATAAAGACGGTTCAGCCTTGACGGATCGCTACGATATTCCGGCGCCGCTTCCAGTACAACGCGGTATTGGTTGGCCTGCTCGTAGATGGTCGAAACCTGCCGCTGGCCGAACGCATTGCTCAGGGCGTCGTTGATCGCTTGCATGGTGACGCCGAGCCGGCCGGCGGTGACGCGATCGACGGTAATCCGCGCGATAAGTCCGCCGTCGACTTCTTCGGACGAGACGTCGCGTAGATACGGAGAGTCTTTTAGCGCATCCGCCATACGTTTCGACCACTCCGAAACCTCGGCGGCATTCGTGCTCACCATCGTATATTGATATCGGGCGCGGCTCGACTGGGTGGAGATCTGAACGTCTTGCACGGGCTGGAAGTGGACGATCGTTCCCGCAACGGAACGCACGTCATGCTTCAGGCGCTGAATGACTTCTGTGACGTTGCCTTCGCGCTCACTTCGCGGCTTCAGCAGAATTTTGAGATTGCCGACGTTCTGCGTTGCGTTGAGCTGCCCGATGCCGACGATGGAGGCGACGCCTGAAACATCCGGATCTTTGGCGACGATCTTCGCGACATCGTTTTGCAACCGCGATATTTCGGCGAACGAGATTTGCGGCTCGCCTTCGACAACGGCCGTTATCGCGCCCGTATCCTGATCGGGGAGGAAGCCCTTCGGCATGATGACGTAGAGCCAGATCGTAAGGACGATCGTCATCAGAGCGACGAAGAGAGTCGCCGGCTGGTGGCGCAACACGAACTCGAGTGAACGCCTGTACCCGTCGATCACGCGGTCCATGAACGTGCCGAACAGCCGGCCGAGTCTCGAACTGCCTTCCCCGTGTTCGGAACGGAGGAGCCGCGCACACATCATTGGCGTCAGCGTTAGCGAGACGACAGCCGAGACGACGACGGCAATGGTCAGCGTCAGCGCGAACTCGCGGAACATGCGGCCGACGAGACCGGTCATGAAAAGAAGAGGTATGAACACGGCGACGAGTGACAGCGTCAGCGAAATGACCGTGAAGCCGATCTCGCGCGCGCCGTCGAGAGCCGCCTTCATCGGCTTCTCGCCTTTTTCGAGATGGCGTACGACGTTCTCGATCATGACTATGGCGTCATCGACGACGAAGCCTGTGCCGATCGTCAGCGCCATCAGCGACAGGTTATCAACGCTGAAGCCGCAGAAATACATGACGCCGAATGTGGCGATGAGCGACACCGGCAGCGCGACACCAGCGATGATCGTCGCCCTGATCGAGCGCAAGAACAGCAGCACGACCATCACGACCAGACCCACGCTCAAGACCAGCGTGAACTGCACGTCGTGGACGGACGCGCGGATCGTCCCGGTCCGGTCGCTGACGATCTGCAGGTTGACGTCGCTCGGCATGCTGCGCTCGACGTGCGGCAGTTCGCTCTTGATGCGGGCGACCGTATCGATGACGTTGGCGCCGGGCTGCCTCTGAACATCGACGATGACCGCGGGCTTGCCCTGATACCATCCGCCGACACGGGCATTTTCCAGGCTGTCGCTGACTTTCGCCACATCCTTCAGACGCACAGGCGCATCGTTGCGGTAGGCGACGATGACGTCCTGGTAGTCTTTTGCATTATGGATTTGATCGTTCGCGGCGATAGTGAAGGACTGCTTGTCGCCGTCGAGGGAGCCCTTGGGACCCGCCACGTTTGCAGCGCTGATCGCGGCGCTGAGGTCGGCCATGCTGAGGCCGTAGCTCGCAAGCCGCCGCACATCCGCTTCGACTCGCACGGCAGGTTTGAGGCCGCCCTCGACCGAGACGTGCCCGACACCCGAGATCGAGCTCATGCGCTGCGCAAGTAGCGTGTCGGCGAGATCGGAAAGCGCCCTGAGCGAAAGCGTGTTCGACGTCAGCGCCAGTGTCACGATCGGCGTGTCGGCCGGGTTCACCTTCGAGTAGGTCGGCGGGTAGGGGAGGTTCTTCGGCAGCGTCGAGCCCGCAGCATTGATTGCAGCCTGAACATCCTGGGCCGCCGCATCGATATCGCGGTCGAGGTTGAATTGCAGCGTGATGCGGCTGAGCCCGAACGAACTCGTCGACGACATCGTCGCGAGCGATTGGATCTGGCCGAACTGCCGCTCCAGCGACGCGGTAATGAGCGTCGACATCGTCTCGGGGCTGGCGCCGGGAAGCTCCGTCGTAACCTCGACCGTCGGAAAATCGACCTGCGGCAGCGACGAGATCGGCAACGAGAAATATCCGAGTATGCCGCCGAGGATGGTCGCCAGCGCCAACAGCGACGTCGCTATGGGCCGCTCGATAAAGGGCCGCGAGACGCTCATGGCGATGTGCCGTTATCCTTGTGATGATTGTGCTGGCCGTGGCCCTTGCGATCGGGCTTTGCGTCGTATGATGTTGGCCTCGAAACGGCGTTCGAGCCCGTCACGAGCTGAATGTTGGCCGCGGCCTGCTGATTCTCATCAGCGAGGCGAGCGGCTTTGTCGGCTCCCGAGCGGCGATGCGCCGTTGGGGTATTAGCCTCCGGCGGAGGCGTCTTGCCGTCGCTGACTGAAACGCTGGCGCCGTTCTTGAGGCGTCCGAATCCGGACGTCACGAGCTTTTCACCCGGCGTGACGCCCTCGGCGATGACGGCTTGTTTCTCATCCTGCCGCGCGACTTTGACCTGCCGCACCGACACCTTATTGTCGGAGCCGACGACGTAGACGAAGGTGCCGTCCGGCCCGCGCTGAACCGCTTCCGTGGGGGCGACGACGACATTCTTGAGCGTGTTCACGAGGACGCGCACGTTGACGAACTGGCCAGGCCAAAGCTGACGCTTGTCGTTCGGAAAGTTCGCTTTGAGCCGTATCGTGCCGGTCTGCTGGTCGACCTTGTTGTCGATGACCTCAAGCTTGCCGGAATCCAATTCCGTTTGGCTGTCGGTCGAAAGAGCCTGTGCGCTGAGCTCGCCATTGGCGATGGCCTGCGTCAGCACCGGGAGATCCTGCTGCGGCAGCGTAAACAGCACCGATATCGGCTGAACTTGCGTGATCACAACGATGCCGCCGGCGTCTCCGGCATGGACAAGGTTGCCTTCGTCAACAAGGCGGATGCCTGTCCTCCCGTCGAAGGGCGCAACAATAGTCGTATAGCCGAGGATCGCCTTGGCGTTCTCGATTGCGGCGGCGTCGGATTTTATCTGCGCCTGCTGCTGCGCGATCAGCGCTTTCTGCGTGTCGATCTGCTGCTGCGAGACAGCGAGCGTCCCGACTTTCTCATAGCGCGCCAAGTCGCGCTTGGTGTTGGCAAGGAGGGCCTCATCGAGCGCTTTCTTGGCGACGGCTTGATCGAGTGCCGCCTGATAGGTCACCGGATCGATCTTGGCGAGCACATCCCCGCGCTTGACGTCCTGCCCCTCCTTGAAATTGACGCTCAGCAACACGCCGTTGACCTGAGCGCGAATGGTGGCCGTGTTCAGCGCCTGCACGGAGCCAACGCCCTCGAAGTAAACGGGAACATCAGCCGTCTGCGCATCCTTCGCAATGACCGCCACAGGGGCGCCGTTGCCACGATGCTGCCCATGTCGCGCAGGGGTGTCCTTGGCGTCGTCGTGCATGACATAATAAGCACCGCCGCCGATGGCGCCGACCGCAAGGAGCGTAAAAATTGACCGCAATATTCTCATTAATGCTCATTTCCGGGTTGATCGGCATATCCAGTCGAGATGCACTTCGCGGCTCTATCAGGTGGCAAGCTCGAGATCGCGTTCGGGCCTCCGCATGGGGAAACGCGCGTTCACCGCAAATCCGTTGCAAATGCCGGCAAATCCGGGCTTTTTGGCCATAACGCCTTGCGAGGCCGGAAATTTCCGGGATGAAGGTCACAGTGACCGTACCTGGACGAGCTTGCTAAACCGCAAATAAGGCGTGCTTGGTTCTGCAACCAAGCAATCACGATGGGCCAGTGTCTAGAAATTTAGGAAATGCTTGATGCCTAGCGGGCAGGAAATATCTGCCCCCGCTGACGCGATTGTCGCACCCCGTGCGTTACGACAACCGACCTCTTTTTAGAGCGTCAGATATTTGACCCAGCGAAGCGACGGCTGCACCGCGAGAGAGCTGGGCCCATATTTTCCCCACGATCAGCTCGCTTCTTTCGGTGCGAACTTCAATGCGACGCCGTTCATGCAGTAGCGCAATCCGGTCGGCCTCGGCCCGTCATTGAAAACGTGGCCGAGATGACCGCCGCAACGACGGCAATGCACTTCTGTTCGCTCCATCAAGTAGCTGTGGTCTTCTGACGTCGCTACAGCATTATCCAAAGGCTTCCAGAAGCTCGGCCAGCCGGTGCCGCTATGGAACTTCGTTTCGGACGAGAAGAGGGCCAAAGTGCATCCCGCGCAAGAATATGTTCCGGGGGAATAGTTGGCGTCGAGTGGCGACGAGTTGGGACGTTCCGTTCCGTGCTTGCGCAAGACGTTGAACTGCTCGGGCGTCAGGATCTTTTTCCATTCGGCCTCGGTCTTCGTCACCTCGAATGTCTCCCCAGCAGCTTTGGCCTCAACCGGGCTCAGAAGTTCTGATGCGCTTTTGAGACCGATAAGCCCGCCAGCCAATGTCAGGCAGAGTTTCGAGAGATCGCGCCGGGAATACATGGCCTTCCACCTCTGTTTATCCGTTTCCTACGAGCGGTACGCCGCCGCGTTTGCGCACAGAATACGCAGCCTAAACTTGCTTCGTTTCAGCGGAAACTGGGCCTTTCATGACAATTCAGCAATGCTGAGCCGCCGTTCGAGTGCGATCTCCGTCGGAGTGAGGCGGCACCTGTAGCAAAGCATCTCGACGCCAGCAGCCGCCGCCGTCTGGAAAGCCGCGGCATAAACCGGGTCAATGTCGCTCGCGAGCTTGAAGCATTCGGCATCGCCGCGCTGCACCAGAAACACCATGACCGCGCGATGGCCTTGCGCCACCATCGCCGATAGCTCGCGCAGATGCTTGGCGCCACGCTCCGTTTTACTATCAGGAAATTCGGCGATCCCCGGGTCGCGCATCAAATGTACGTTCTTGACTTCGACATAGCAGGGGCGCGGATCCGATCCGTCTGCAAGCAACAAGTCGATGCGGCTATTCTCTCCGTACTTAACCTCACGGCGAAGTGTCGGGTATCCAGCCAGTTCCGGCACGGCGTCCGCCGCGATGGCCTCCGCGACGATGGCGTTCGGCCGCCCTGTGTTGATGCCGACAAGATGCGGCCCGGTGCCGAGATCGTGCTCGATCATTTCCCATGTGTGGCGATACTTCCGCGACGGGCTATCGCTTTCGGAAAGCCACACCGTCGAACCGGGTGTCGTAAGTCCCATCATCGATCCGGTATTCGGGCACGATGCGGTTACCGTCACCCCGCCCGAGATCATGACGTCGGCGAGGAAGCGCTTATAGCGTTGGATGAGTTTTCCGGGGATGAGGGGAGTTGCGAATTTCATGTATCGCATATCGACCCAACCGCCCTGCAGAGCAAGCATTTCGAACGGCATCGTGTAATGATATGACGGCGGCGTGATTTCGTGGCGGGAGCGGGCATTGAGCGGCGAGAAAATCGTAACAGCGGCCCTGCTGGTGATTGGCGACGAGATTCTTTCCGGCCGCACGAAAGATCGCAATGTCGGCACGCTTGCCGAACACCTGACAGAAGCAGGCATTCGGCTCAAGGAAGTCCGCATCGTTCCTGATGACGAATCCGAGATCTGCGCCGCGGTCAATGCGCTGCGCGTCCGTTACGATTATCTCTTCACCACCGGCGGCATCGGGCCGACGCACGACGACATCACCGCCGACAGCATAGCCAAGGCCCTGGAACTATCGATCGACGTCGATCCGCGCGCCGCAGAGATGATGGCCGAGCACTACGCAGGCCGGGGCTTCGCTCTGACGCCAGCGCGTCTGAGAATGGCGCGTGTGCCATCAGGAGCGACATTGATTCCCAATCCATTGTCGGGAGCACCCGGTTTTCGCGTCGCTAACTTGATCGTCATGGCCGGCGTGCCAGAGATCATGCGCGTGATGTTGGAAGCAGTGATTCCGGATTTGCGAACCGGCGATAAGATGCGCTCGGTGACCATCGCGGTTGACCGTCCCGAGAGCGAGATCGCCGATCTTTTCTCGGCACATCAGCAGCGCTATCCCGATGTCGCAATGGGAAGCTATCCGCGCCTGCGAGACGGCAAGCCCGTCGCCGATCTGGTTCTTCGCTCGACGGACGCCGCACGCCTCGCGGAAGCGTGCGAGGCTCTCAAAGTCGTGCTGAAACTTTAGCAGCCCGCCTTTTCGCTCAGCTCAGTTAAGCGAGAGGCGATCGCCCTCATCGCGTTCGAGCGTTACCTTAGCCGTGCGCTCGGGAGACGTCTCGATGAAAAGCTCATACTGGCTGTCGAGTGCATCGAGGAAGGCCGAAGCCATGTCGAGCAACGGTCCCAGGGCGATGCGTTTGCCGACGAGAAAACTGTCATCGATCGTCAGGTCCACGGCCGCGCGCACGGAGGGCGCATCGGGCGCGATCAATCCGCGGCTTCTGATATAGGAGATGATGTCGTCGCCAGTATCGAAGTCCTCGCCGCGAGCATCGCCGCACTCCGTCACGGCATCGAGCAGAACGTTGGTTCCGGAAGCGAACAGCGTGCCGACGGCACGAAAGCGATCGTCAATCTCCGCCAGGGAGCGGGCATGCGTGCGGGCTTTCAGAACGCGCGCAATGAGCATCAGCTCAAGGCTGCGCACGTCTTCGGCGATCTTGCGCTGGCGCGACGCGAATTCGGCAGGCTCCCCGGGATTTTCCGCGAGCGCGCGCCAGTCATGCCCGCGGGCGACGAGGTCTTCGCCGGCAGCGAGCGCGCCGTCGAGATGATCGGCGAGCAGATAGACCGACAGCGGCGCGTCAATGGCAGACATGAACCCCCTCCAACTTTCTGCAGCGAAAGTGGACTGATTCGCGCGTCACGAACCAGCGACTTCGCGCGCCGCAAAAGGCGTTTGTGGAGCAAAGAGGATAATGTGTGGAACAGTCAGTCGTGATAGCGCGCGCCAGAGCCTACATCACCCGTTCTGCCGCTTCGTGAACGCCGAAGCGTCGTGCAGCACATGTAGATTTCTGAGCGAAAATGTCCAACCGTTTCCGTTCTCCGACGCGAGCTGGAATTGGGAAAGGCGTAGATGGAGAGTGGCGGCCAAAGGGCAGCCATGCGGGCAAAGTCTTCAAGAGCGTTGCGACCGGCCACGTGTTCTCTTGAAGATCGAATTCCGCCGCTTCGCATCAGCGCGATTTCTTCTGCTTGCGGTCATTCTTCACCCAATCACACACCTCTCGCTTGGGAGTCCATTTGCACCGGCGTTCTGCCATGACGCCCGCGTCGAAGCCGGCCCGTGCTTCGCTGGCATACGCGTTTGTGACCGCAAAAACGGGCGGTTCCCATTGCAGGACTGCGGCCGCAAAATGTGCGAGCATCCACGGGTAAGCACGCCTCGCGCGCCAATGATGACGATCGGACATTGCTGTTCCCCTCAAACACCGCGATCGCGAGCCAAGCGATCATTGCGAGAATAACGTATAATATAACAAATACTAAAAGTAAAGACGTCGCGACGCTCATCTGCGTGACCCGAGGAGGAGCAGAGAATGGCAACTTGTTTGGAAGGCCTCGCCATCGCGGAAGTGCTCAGACGATGTCGCGCGCGGCGATCGTGGCGGTGCTAGCAAAGGTGAAAATCTTCGCAGCATGTGAATTTATCTTCTTTTTCTTTCCGCATGTATCCCGCTAGCGTCTTGCATCGCAGCATCAAACGGCTGCGGTTCAGCTTGGGGATACGACAAATGAAAACCGTATTCGCTTCGCTCGCGGCGGCGATCGCAGCAGGTGGTTTTACGCAGGCGTCTGCTCACGCAATGACATTGCCGGTCGAGCGGCATGTCGCGAGCGCCGTCTCGCAAACGACCTTTTCGAAGGCCCATTCAAAGGTGCATAGGAACGCAAAACACGCACGCGCGCTGCGCAAGCATCGCGCCGCGCACGCCGAAAAGCATCTGAAGAAGAAACACTAGCCGGAGCGGCCTGAGCGGGGGGCACGGCTCAGGCTTGCGATCCGCTATCCGCCGAGGATGCTTTCCGTATCGCGTCGGAGCATCCTCGGCGGAGGTTTTAATTACACGTTATCCTGGCGTAGGCCGGAATGACGAAGGATGGGCTAGCCGCGTCACGATTGAATCTCCGATGCCAGATCCCGCCACTCTGGATTGCCCGCTTCGATCAGCGCGATCTTTCTCCGCGCCCAAAAACTTCTTCAGCGTTTTTTCCCGCGCAATGGCGTCCGGCATGGTGTCGAAATGCTCGTAATAGACGAGCATATTCACGCCATACCGCTTCGTAAATCCGTCCGCCAAGTCCTGCTGATGAATTGAAACCCGCGATGCCAGATCGCCGGTGACACCGATGTAAAGCGTCCCATTCCGCTTGCTTGCGAGAATATATACCGCTGGTTTGACAAAGCGCATCTAACCCGTTCGTCATCCTCGCGCGAGTGAGCATCGCGAACGAAGCGCGGGGATCCAGCGCAAGAATCGCCGAAGGCACAAAAACAAACAAGGCGCCCCCGTGAGGGCGCCTTGAGGAATTAAGGACGGCTTCGCCGAGTCTAACGCTGGATCCCCCAACGCGATCACTGCGCTCACGCGTTCGAGGATGACGGGGGGATTGTACTCACGAGCACCCGCTCGTGCTTCCGCACGTGTCGCACTTTAGGCAGGTGCCGTTGCGCACCATCGTGAAGTTGTAGCACTCGGTGCAGGCGACGCCTTCGTAGCCGCGGAGCTTGGCTTCCGTCGCGCGCTGCTTGAAGAGTTCCGACTTGCTCATCGCGGGAGCCGGAGCTGCCGCCGCTGAGGGCGCGCGCATCTCGATCGATTGCTCGTGCAGCGCCAGGGCATTTGCCCCGTGCGTCAACGTCGAGTCGATATGGCGCGCATCAGTGTCGAAGCTTACGCCGCTATCGACCGCCGCCGCGCCGAGCGATGAGGCCTTTGCGGTCGTCGTGGTGGTCCGGCTCGCAAGGCGAACCACGGAAGCGCCGCGCACGAGGCCCTTTGAAACAACCTTCGACACGCTTTCCGGCAAGTCGAGCGCCAACTGCTCGTCCGTCTCGTCATCGCTTGAACCAAGGCCCGTGTCGCCGACGATTTCCCGCGGATCGACGTGTGCAAGGTCGTGACGGCCGAGATACGAGACGGCAAGCTCGCGGAAGATATAGTCGAGGATCGACGTCGCGTTCTTGATCGTTTCGTTGCCCTGCACGAGGCCCGCCGGCTCGAAGCGCGTGAACGTGAACGCCTCGACGTACTCTTCCAGCGGCACGCCGTATTGCAGGCCAAGCGAGATTGCGATGGCAAAGTTGTTCATCAACGAGCGGAAGGCCGCGCCTTCCTTGTGCATGTCGATGAAGACTTCGCCGAGGCGGCCGTCATCGTATTCGCCGGTATGGAGGTAGACCTTGTGGCCGCCGACCGTCGCTTTTTGCGTATAGCTTTTGCGGCGGTTGGGAAGCTTCTCGCGCTCTTTCTTCTTTTCTTTCTCGACGTAGATAACGCGCTCGACAATCTTCTCGACGATCTTTTCCGAAACCGCCGCCGTACGGACTGCGAGCGGCTGCGTCATCAGCGATTCCGCTGCATCGGCTGCGTCGTCCTCGTCGTCGCCGAGCACTTGGCTGTTGAGCGGTTGCGACAGCTTCGAGCCGTCGCGATAGAGCGCGTTGGCCTTGAGCGCCAGCTTCCACGACAGCATGTAGGACTGCTTGCAATCCTCAACCGTCGCATCGTTCGGCATGTTGATCGTCTTCGAGATTGCACCCGAGATGAACGGCTGCGACGCCGCCATCATGCGGATGTGGCTCTCGACCGACAGATAACGCTTGCCCTTGCGGCCGCACGGGTTGGCGCAATCGAACACCGGCAGGTGCTCGGCCTTCAAGTGCGGCGCACCTTCGAGTGTCATCGCTCCGCAGACATGCTCGTTAGCGGCTTCGACGTCTTTCTTCGAGAAGCCGAGGTGCGCGAAGATGTCGAACGCCGGATCGTTCAGCTTGTCGGCTGGAACGCGCAGCGTGTCGGTTAGGAACGCGTCGCCAAGCGTCCAGCGGTTGAACACGAACTTGATGTCGAATGCCGTCGCCAGACTCTTTTCGATTTTCGCCAGAACGTCATCAGTGAAGCCCTTGGCCTTGAGCGTCGCGCTATTGATGGCCGGAGCTTGCGCCAGCGACGCGTGCCCGACGGCGTAGGCTTCAATCTCGGCGATCTCGCTTTCACGATAGCCGAGGCCGCGAAGCGCTTCCGGAACCGACTGGTTGATGATTTTGAAATAGCCACCGCCCGCCAGCTTCTTGAATTTGACGAGCGCGAAGTCGGGCTCGATGCCGGTCGTATCGCAGTCCATCACGAGGCCGATCGTTCCGGTCGGCGCAACCACAGTCGCCTGCGCATTGCGATAGCCGTGATTTTCGCCGAGTTCGAGCGCGCGATCCCAGGCGCGCTTGGCAGCCTCACCGAGCCGCCGGTCTTTGAGAGAGGCATGATCGAGCGGAACCGGCACTGTCGCAAGCTTCTCATAACCCTCGGCATCGCCATGCGCCGCCCGCCGATGATTCCGCATCACGCGCAGCATGTCGTCGGCATTTGGCTCGTATCCGGGGAAGGTGCCAAGCTCCTGGGCCATCTCCGCGCTCGTCGCGTAGGAGACGCCGGTCATGATCGCTGAGATGGCGCCGCAGATCGCGCGGCCTTCAGCCGAGTCGTAAGGAATACCGGCGGACATCAGGAGACCACCGATGTTGGCGAAGCCAAGACCGAGCGTGCGATAGCGATAGCTGAGCTCCGCGATCCGGCGCGACGGGAACTGCGCCATCAGCACGGAAATTTCGAGCACGATGGTCCACAGCCGGCAGCCGTGTTCGTACGCTTCGATGTCGAACGATTTGTCCTCGCGACGGAAGCGCAGAAGGTTGAGCGACGCGAGATTGCACGCCGTATCGTCGAGGAACATGTATTCCGAGCAGGGGTTCGAAGCACGGATGGGGCCGGACTGCGGGCATGTATGCCAATCGTTGATCGTGGTGTGGAACTGAATGCCGGGATCGGCCGACGCCCACGCCGCATAGCCGATCTGCTCCCAGAGATCGCGCGCCTTGATCGTCTTCGTCACCTTATTGCCGATGCGCGAAGTCAAATTCCAATCTTTGTCTTCCGCAACGGAATTGAGGAATTCGTCGGTCACGCGAACCGAGTTGTTCGAATTCTGGCCAGCAACTGTCAGATAGGCTTCGCTATCCCAATCGGTATCGTAGGTATCGAACGCGATATCCTTGTAGCCCTGCCGCGCGAACTGAATGACGCGCAGAATGTAGTTTTGCGGAACGCCGTCGCGCTTGGCTTCACGGATTGCCTGCTTGAGCTTGGGATTCTTCAGTGGATCGAAGCAGGCTTCGCCTTCCGCTTCGCAGTTTACGCAAGCCTTCATCACCGCCTTGAGGCGCTTCTGGCAAATCTTCGAGCCCGTGACGAGGGCAGCGACCTTCTGTTCCTCGCGCACCTTCCAGGTGATGTATTCCTCGATATCCGGGTGATCGACGTCGACGACGACCATCTTTGCCGCGCGCCGCGTCGTGCCGCCCGACTTGATCGCGCCCGCCGCGCGGTCGCCGATTTTCAGGAAACTCATCAAGCCCGACGATCGGCCGCCGCCCGAAAGCCGCTCGTTGGCGCCGCGCAGCGATGAGAAGTTCGAGCCCGTGCCCGAGCCGTACTTGAAGAGGCGTGCCTCGCGGACCCAAAGGTCCATGATGCCGCCTTCGTTGACAAGATCATCGCCGACGGATTGGATGAAGCAGGCGTGCGGCTGCGGATGCTCATAAGCCGACGACGAATGCACGAGCTCGCCGGTCTGGTAATCGACATACATATGTCCCTGGCCGGGCCCATCGATGCCGTAAGCCCAGTGCAGGCCGGTGTTGAACCACTGCGGCGAGTTCGGGGCCGCCATCTGCATCGCCAACATATAGCGAAGCTCGTCGAAGAACGTTTGCGCGTCGTCTTCCGACGAGAAGTATCCGCCCTTCCAGCCCCAATAGGTCCAGGTGCCGGCAAGACGATCGAAGACTTGGCGGGCATCGGACTCACCGCCGAAGCGTTCGGCTTCCGGAAGCTCTGCAAGCGCCGCTTCATCGGGCGTAGAACGCCACAGCCAGGACGGAACTTGCGTTTCTTCACAACGTCTCAGGCGCCGCGCGACGCCTGCCTTGCGGAAATATTTCTGCGCCAGGATATCAGCTGCAACCTGACTGAAATGCTCGGGGACATCGAATCCTTTGAGGCTAAAGACGACGGAACCGTCGGGGTTCTTGATCTCGGACGTCGCGCGCCGGAACGGGATCGAGGCGTAAGGAGAGAGACCGGCTTTGGTGAAACGCCGCGTGATCTTCATAAGAGAGTGCCCCCGAATTTCGCGGCAAACGGTTGCGCCGCCTGCCGTATGTGATGTGGACGCCTTCGCACCGGTCCCTGCATCCGGTGGTTGGCGGTTTGAGACGTGATACCGACGCACGTGATTGAGGTCGCACTACCCCGTGCCAGCGAAGACAGCCGAAAGGCGTTTCGCCGGCGTCATGCCGACCCGGACTGTGTGATTGCGACGACTCGCGTGACGCTAGACGCTACAGAACTGAACCGCTGCGAAGTCGCCCTGGACCAATCTCAATTGGTATGTCGCACGAACGTCGCAACACGGGGAAAGCTAAAAGATTCGTCACGGACCGGACAAGGGAAAATAAATAGATGTTGGGGTGGCAGCGACAACAAACACTATATGTAGTGGTGTGGACAACTTGCTGACGGAACGTCGGTTGAGCCTATTGTTGCGGGATTTTTGCGAGTAGTGCTGGCGCCGAGCCCGTGTGGATGAGGCGGGATATTGCCGATTTTGACCGCCGCACGCCTTGAGCTTAGTGCGATTCCATAACGCGGCTGTTGCTCTGCTGCATCGACGCACACACGTCTGGACATCAGCCGTGCGGTGCAGCTAAGTCGATGAATATCAAACTCAGCAGAGGACCCGCGAAACATGGGTTTGTTCAGCGAGATTTTCGCGTGGTGGGGTGGCAACACCTGGGGCACACGATTTTTTACCTGGCGCAAGGGAAAGCTCGTCGGAGAGGATGAGTTCGGCAACCGTTACTACATCCAAAAGAACGGCGTTGGACCCCTCGGCGTACCGGCGCGCTGGGTGACGTATGCGAAGCTTTCCGAACCAAGCCAAATCCCGCCCGATTGGCACGGTTGGCTGCATCATACGGTGGACACTCCACCGACCGAGGAGCGCTACCAGCCGAGGCATTGGCAGCGGCGGCACGAGATGAACTGGACTGGTACTCCGCGCGCATATCGGCCGAAAGGTTCGATCCTCGGCAAAGGCGAACGGGCCAAGTCGACTACCGATTACCAGGCATGGCGGCCACGCTAACCGGGCGATCTGAAAATCGCCCCCTTTTTGCGCCAGCTAGCTGTCGCGAACGAACACGCCGCCGGTGGATCTGCACTTGAAACGATTTACGCTTTCGCGCCACGAGCGCCTTGGGCACCGTCCGGGATTGGCTTCCGGGACCGTTCGCGCATTGTCGCTCACCGCCGCCATCATGGCCGCGACTGCGATTCCCGCCCGTGCCGAGCGCATCGAAAACGAAGTCGCCGTTTTTTCCGCGCTCGACAAGGTCACGGCGCGCATTTCGAAGTTCAAAGTCGAACTCAATAAGACGGTAACGTTCGGCGCGTTGAGCGTGACGCCTCGCGCCTGCTACTCGAGTCCGGCGACGGAAGAGCCGAAGACGGACACGTTTGTCGAAGTCGATGAAAAGCAGCTCGACGGCACCGAAAAGCGCATTTTCACGGGGTGGATGTTTGCCGAGAGCCCCGGCATTTATGGCATTGAGCATCCGACCTACGACGTCTGGCTGACAGAGTGCGAAAATCCGGTGCACTCGACCACAGCGCAAGGACCCGGTCCGGGACAGCCGCCTGCTGACGGCGACAACGCTACGGCGACAGCTCCGCCGCAGAACGCCAATAACGGACTACCTCAGGATTATCGCCGTCGCGTCCGGCGTTAGCTGACCGCCATCGCCTTCGGAAAGCTCGATCGAATAATTATGGAATTAGACGGTCATCGCGCAGTGACTGAAAGAGGTCGAAGAACGCCATGTCGGTTGCTTGATAGTCGGTAAAGCCCAGGCGGCGGCTCTTCGACATATCCGTTACGACCTCTATCGGGCGGCCAAGATCGGCATCCGTGTGCCAGGGCGACGCGAGGCGATTCAAATCGCTCTCCTTGAGATTTCGGCGGCGGGCGATGTCCGCCCATAAGCTGGCATCGTTCGCCATCTGCTCTTCGAGTGGTCGTACGGTGCCATCGAACGGCGCGGCCTCTATCCCGAACCAGCTCGCGATGCGGCCCCACATCCAATTCCAGCGGAAGATGTCACCATTGACGACGTTGAAGGCCTCGTTCGCTGCCTTGGGTGTCGTGGACGCCCAGAGCAGATGACGGGCCAGAAGCCGCGCATCGGTCATATCGGTTAGTCCATTCCACTGCATGCCCGATCCCGGAAAGCAGAATGGGCGGCCGGTTTCACGGCAGATCGTGGCATAGACCGCGAGCGTCGTTCCCATGTTCATGGCGTTGCCGACAGCCATGCCAATGATCGTATGCGGCCGGTGGATGCTCCAGTTGAACCCATCGCGCGCGGCAGCCGCAAAAACTTCATCCTCCTGCGCGTAGTAGAAATTCTCGACATTGAGCCGCCCCTGATCCTCGCGGAATGGGGTCGTGGGTACTTGCCCCTTTCCATAGGACTCGAACGGCCCGAGATAGTGTTTGAGCCCGGTCACCAGCGCGACATGACGAATCGTGCCCGCCGGCCTCAACGCATCGAGGACATTGCGCACCATGGCGCTATTGATCTTGATATTCTGCGCCTCGGTCGCCTGCCGCGCCCAGGTCGTAATGAACACATGGCTTGGCCGCTCGTCCGCCAGCGCTGCGCCAAGGGATGCCGTATCGAGAAGATCGCCGGCAATAGACACGACGCCATCCTGCGCGATGGGTTTTCTGGCAAGACCGGCGACCCGCCACCCGTTCTTCGCCAGCAGGCGAGCGGCGGCTCTGCCGACAATGCCTGTCGCACCGACTATAAGAGCGGAGTTCGTCATCGCTTTATCGACCTAGTTTGCAGTCGTAAGCAGGCGCGCAACCTTCGGCGCGAAATAGGTGAGGACGCCGGAAGCGCCCGCGCGCTTGAAAGCGAGCAGGCTTTCGATCATCGTCTTGTCTTCATCTAGCCAGCCTTTTTCGAACGCGGCTGCAAGCATCGCGTATTCACCCGACACCTGATACGCGAACGTCGGGACCTTGAAGGTCTCCGACACGCGGCGGACGACATCGAGATAGGGAAGTCCCGGCTTCACCATCACCATGTCGGCACCTTCCGAGAGATCGAGCGCGACCTCGCGCAGCGCCTCGTCGGTATTCCCCGGATCCATCTGATACGTGCGCTTGTCGCCCTTGAGAAAACCCGCCGATCCGACGGCGTCCCGGAACGGTCCGTAGAAGGCGCTCGCATATTTGGCGGCGTAGGACATGATCTGCGTATTTTGAAAGCCGCTCACTTCCAAGGCTGAGCGTATCGCAGAGATCCGGCCGTCCATCATGTCGGACGGCGCCAGCACGTCGGCTCCGGCTTCGGCCTGGACGAGCGCTTGCTTGACGAGCGCGGCATTCGTTTCGTCATTGACGATTTCGTCGCCGACGAGCAGGCCGTCGTGGCCGTGGCTGGTGTAAGGATCGAGCGCAACGTCGAGGATGACGCCGACGTCGAGTCCCGCAGCCTTGATGGCGCGTGTCGCGCGGCAAACAAGATTGTCGGCATTGAAGGCCTCGCGCGCGTCGTCCGATCGCTTAGCCGGATCGG
>Ga0182749_1001164_pt1 | contig 21348 bp, 26 predicted proteins | sample eDN3rd37CKraftMG_FD_128875 | JGI IMG/M metagenome (GOLD analysis project Ga0182749, IMG submission 128875) | Enriched Miracle-Growth compost microbial communities from Emeryville, California, USA - eDNA 3rd pass 37_C Kraft MG (version 2) (version 2) ...
CAGCGCCCAAAACACGAAAGGAAAAATCACCAGCTTGACCCACCACCCGCATCGCGGGACATATCTGCAACCCGGGTCACTTCTCGATGAAAATCCCGGGTCAACTCTCAGCGGAAATCAACAGTCGGAGCGCTATTACTGCCTTCTCGAGTCTCGAGCGCCTGGGCGGAGTGGCGAAGAATTCTCCGCTCGTTATCGAGCGAGGGCGGGCCACGCAGTTTACGCTGGGGGTCGGCTACGGCTACCGGTTCTGAGCGTCCGGAGATCCCAGCCATGTCCCGGGCTGAGCGCGCTTTAGTCCGGTAATGAGCCCCGCAATGACCAGCAAGCCCGAGGCGCCGGTAGCAACGGCGACGATACCGGCTTGTTGTCCGCCCGCGGCGTAGATTCCAGCCAGAGCCCACAGGAATACCAGCGCATATGGCGGGTTCCCGCGTCCGCGTGCGACCGCGAGGGCCGCGATAATGCCGCCGATGATCACGATTCCGGCGCTAATTGCAGCCGCAGCATCACCGCCCTCGATTCCGTGATAGCGCAGCGATGCCGCGATGTTCACGATCGTTGCGGCCGTGAGCCAGGCTGCGAGAGCGCTGAGGGGTAGCACCACAAGCCAGCGCTGTATCCGCGTAAATGCGATTTCCCACCCGGCGAACACCCGGTACGCCCAAAGCAGACAGGCCAGCGTAAAAATAATGATCGCTGCCGATATCGCTGAAAGGCCAAAGGACTGCGTGTACAAGGCCCATGCGGCGTTACCCATGAAGGCCCCCGCCGCCGGCCAACGCAGTCGTGCGAGCAACGGGTCATCGCCTTTTCGCGGCAGAACCTGGTAAATCGCAAACGCGAACGAGCCGGTGAAGAGCGGACCCCAGATCGAAAACGCCCACCCGGCGGGAGTGATCAGGGTCCGCACGTCATCCGACTGCGAACCGATCCGCTCGCCGATACCAAGGCTCGGAAGGACCGGAACGAGGACCTGCAGGACAGCGGCCGCGATCACGAGCCAGCGGACTGCAAGGGAATGTCTGTCGGTTTCGTAAGGGGTGGCCGCCATCATATGCTAACCAACACGAAAGCCATTGGTTTCTGTCTTAGCCAGAAATGCCTTTCGGATCAGAGCCTGGCCCTCAGTCCACATGAGAGACGGATGCCGCACGCGATTTCAGATCTTTCACGCCCGCTCTTGCGTCCGTGAGAGCCAGACGATCTGGCTGAAGCACTCGCGATCCAGTCGGAGAGCTATCCTGATTTCCTGCGCGAGAGCAAAGCAATGTTCGAGAGCCGCCTTGGTGCTTCCGCCCCCTATTGTCTGGCAGCGGTCCTTGATGGCACGCTGGTCGGTTATTTCCTGGCGCATGGATGGGTCAGCAATTTCCCCCCGCCCCTGGGCGCGATCCTGACAGACGAAGTGCCCATCGAAGTACTCTACATCCATGACCTGGCGGTTGCTCGGTCCGGGCGTGGCGGGGCACTGGGACGGCGTCTGGTCACGAAGGCTTTTGAAATGGCAGCCGCTGATGGTTTGACGATAGCAGAACTGATCGCGGTGGAACGCGCCGCCGGCTTTTGGAAAAAGCTCGACTTCGACGAACCGGAAATTTCCCCGGCGCTGGCGGCACGGGTGGCTGCCTATGGGCACGGTGCAAGATGGATGGCGCGTACGATTCCCTAGGCGGGGGGCCTGTAAAAGATCATGAGCGGATTATGCGACCATCCAAGAGCTCTACGCGCCGCTGACATTGCTGCGCGATATGTTCGTCATGAGTCGAGATCAGGAAGCTGGTACCCATCGTTTCGTTTATTGATCGCAGCAATTCCATCACGTGGTCTGCCGCCTGGCGATCCAGATTGCCTGTTGGTTCGTCGGCAAGAACGAGAGCCGGACTGTTCATGAGGGAACGCGCTACAGCCACTCGCTGACGCTGCCCGCCGGACATGGCCGCGGGGCGGAATTCACGGCGGTCCGCGAGGCCAACTGCGTCCAGAAGTTCGGAGGCCCGGTCCCGCATCGTCCTGCTCTCCCGGCCGGCAGCGCAGGCTGCAGGCATCATCACATTCTCTACCGCGGAGAGGTCGGGCAGAAGGTGGTGAAACTGGAAGACGAAGCCGAGATGCTTGCTGCGAAACTCCGTCCGCTGCGCAGCACTTGCGTGCATGAGGTCCACGCCGAGCATCTCGTGGGAGCCGGCCGTGGCTCGCATCAGGGTGCCGAGAATGTTCAGCAAGGTGCTCTTTCCCGAACCGGACGGACCTAGCAGCGCGGTCATTTCGCTGGACGTGATCGCAAGATCGATGTCCTTGAGAACCTGTCCCTCGCCGGTTCCCTGGCCGAAGTACTTGGTGAGACCGTTCACGGAGAGGATCCGATCCGGGTTCATGCGCCGATCGCCTCAACCGGATCGATGCGAGCGGCATTTCGAGCGGGCAGGATCGACGCGAGCATTGACGCGAGGGTGGTCAGCGCGATCGCCAGCAAGAAATCTCCCTGATACCGGTCAATAGGCAACCCTCCGCTGCTTATTTCCGTCACCGGGGGCAGAGGAAGGAGCGCTAGCCAGGCCAGTGCGGCTCCGACAATTGCCCCGATGAAGCCGATGAGCGTACCTTCCAGCACGAAGATCGAGATCACCAGCGATCTACTTGCGCCCATCGCGCGCATGATGCCGATCTCGGACTGGCGTCTCACGATCGACAGTAACATCGCGCTCGCGATACCGACAATGATCGTGATGAGTGAAAAAGCCTTGATGATCGTACCGGTGCGCGCCTGGGCGTCGAGGCCTTCGAACAACTGACTGTTATCCTCGGTCCACGCGGTCGCCTTGAGGCCGGTCGAACGGCCCAGGCGCTGGGCGATCGGTGCGGCATCGGTCGCAGGCTCGACCTTGACCTCGATCCGCGAAATCCCGCTAGGAAGGTCGAACAGCGCGCGGGCGGCGGTGAAGTTCATATACACCGCCTGCCGATCGGCGCTGGCGATGCCCAGGCTGAAGATGCCCCCAATGCGGAAGCTCCGTGATCGACCGCGATCGGAGTTCAGACGCACAACCTGCCCGACCCGTAGCCCGAGGTCGCTTGCCAGCCTGCTGCCTATCACTATGCCATCCGGCGGCAGGTTGCTGCTGCCCTCGATCAGGGCGCCCCTGATGTCGGCGATGACCGAAAGCTTGTCCTGCATAACCCCTATGACACCAACGGGGGCCACTGCTTGCCCCCGTTCGACGAAGGCCGAGCCCCTGATCTGCGGCGATACCGCGGTCACCCCCGCAGTCGTTTCGATGATCGGCATGGCAGGCTGCCAGATTGCGATCTGATTCCTGCGGCTGAGATCCTTTTGCAGCACAGCTTGCACGTCCTGGCCGGACGACAAGATGGCCGGGTCGCGGTCGGGCATTTCGAGCACGACATGAGGGATGCTCCCGACCGTGCGCAACGTCAGCAAGTTTGCCAGCCCGCCGATGAGCGCACTCATGAAAATGAATACGCCGACGCCCAGGGCGACACCGGCCATAAGCAGGGCTGTTTGTCCCGGATGGCTCAGCAGGTGCCGGATGGCGAGCTTGACAGCATAAGGGTTCATGTCAGTCGGCAACCGCGACCTTGTCGCCAGGCGCGGCCGAGTCCGGATCGACCATGATGCGCTCACCCGCTTTCAACCCGCTCGTGACAATGACCTCCTCAGCGGGCCAGTCGAGAAAGCGTATGGGACGCTCGATCACCTCGCCTCCTTCGTCGACGATCCTGACCGTCGCCCTATTTCCGCTCTGGACGATGGCGCTACGCGGCACACTGATGGCGCTGCTGCGCCTTTCGATCAGGAGGTTTACGGTAACCGTCAGACCGGACGGGGCGTTCACAGCCTCGTCGATCAGCTCGAGCCGGACGTCGCGCGCGCCGGTCGCGGGATCGACCCTCGGCTCCACATGGGAAACCACTGCCCTTAATTGCCTGTCTTCCCCAGGCAAACTCACCCGGGCCTCCATCCCCGGCCGAACTTCGGCGGCGTATATCTCGTCGATCTCTGCCGTGACTTCCGGGCGCGAGAGATTTGCCAGCCGGTAGATAATGCTTTCCAGCCCGACAGTCTGCCCGGGGTCCACCAGGCGCTCCAGGATCACGCCCGCAAACGGTGCGCGCAGAACCCGTCGCTCACGTAGTTCCCGGACCTGCGTTACTCCTGCCTGCCGACGGTTGAGCTCCCGTTCCCCTTCCACCACCGCAAGGCGCCGCTGCTCCAGATCCCGCCTGGAGACGAATTCGCCAAGCGCTTCGAACCGCCGGAAATCTCTGCGGGCCTGGGCAAGCGTAGCTTCCTGTGTGCGGACCGATGCCTCGGCCTCGGCTATGGCGGCCAGCTCAGGGGCGTCGTCGATCCGGGCGAGGACCTGCCCGTTTTCGACGCTATCGCCAACATCGAATGGCAGAGCAGTCAACTCTCCGCCTACGGAAGGACGAATATCCACCTGGAGCCGCGGACGAATGCGGCCGTTCACCGCGAGGATTCGTTCGGAAGGGGCAAATCTGGCAGTAAATGTGACGACTTCGACTGTTCGGGGGACCAGAAATCCATAGGCCACTGCGACCATCGCAATCACGATTACGGCTGCGACCAAGGCTCTTTTTGTGATCATGGTAATCCGGTCATTATCGTTATAAAATCCTGTGCGCGCGGAGCATTGCCATAGTCTGGTTTGGGTATCAGATCACTCAATTCTGGCGGGCCGCTTTGTTTCGGCGTCGCCCCTCCAGGCCGGGAACGGCCCCGTGGCTTTTCGCTGCGCGCGAAGTTTCATCAGGACATCTCCTTTTTCGGCGGCGCGGGGCACTCGATGCGGCACTTTTCGACGGTCGGATTCCGAGCCAAAGGAGGCGCGGCGAATGCCTGGCCGTCGGCATGCTGAGTCCTCGTTTACCGGTCGGACCAAGACCGGTGATACGCCGGTCTGGCGGCGGTGGTGGTTACCGGTCTTGTGCGCCAAATTCGGATCGGGCCCACCGGACGCCTGTTCTTCGCATGACTGCGGAGTGGTTTTCTCTTCGAGGCGGACGATCGCCCTAGATATTGCTCTGTTCGGGCGGCACGCCGGCCGGCAGGCGCGCAGCGCAGGTCGGGTCTTTGCGCAGATCGATCGCGGCACCGAGACCGTAACAGCTCATCGAGATCGATCCCATCGAGTAGCCACGCACCAGCGCTTCGAGCGCCGCGCCTTCTGCCGATGCCAGGCCGGCAGCGTAAAGCAGCGGCAGGAAATGGTCGGGCGTCGGGACGGCTGCCGCGAAGTCCGGATGCTCGGCGAGCTTGAGGATGTCGGCGGGGTCGCGGAGAAGCTGCTCGGCCGCCGCGTCGTCGAACCGCTGGGCCCAGTCGAAGCCAAGGTCCGGTTCATCCCAGCGCAGCGCGCGCAGATTGTGCACCACATTGCCGCTGGCGAGGATCATCACGCCGCGATCCCGCAAGGCATCGAGACGCCGCGCGAGATCGAGGTGGTAGTCGAGGGGCCGCGTCGCGTTAAGCGACAACTGGACGACCGGAATGTCGGCCTCGGGATAGAGATGCGCGAGCACCGACCAGGTGCCATGGTCGAGACCCCACTGGTCCTGGTCGAGACCAATCCACTCGGGTTTGACCGCTTCAACGATTTCGCCGGCGAGATCGGGATCGCCCTTCGCGGGATAATCGAACGCGAAGAGCTCCTGCGGAAAGCCGTAGAAGTCGTGGATCGTCCTTGGCCTCGCCATCGCGGTCACCGCGGTCGCGCCGAAGTACCAGTGCGCCGACACCGCGAGGATTGCTTTGGGCCGGGGCAAGGTGCGCCCGAACGCCCGCCACGCATTGGTGTAGCCGTTGGCTTCGAGCGTGTTCATCGGGCTGCCGTGGCCAATGAAGAGAGCGGGCATCCGGGGCATCGGGAGTCTCCAGCAGGGTTATGAGACAGGGGATCAACGAAAGGGACGCAGGAATGTGCCGTCAGTTGCCGTTCGCCGGCTCTTTGAGCTTGAACTCCGCCTCCAGGTTCAGAGTGACCTCGTCACCCAGCATTGGCAGTCCATAGTTGATGCCGAAGTCGGACCGCTTGATCGTGGCCTCGCCGTCGAAGCCGAGGGTATATTTCTGATCGACCGGGTTAATGCCAGCCTGGTTGAAATCGGCTTCGATGGTCACCGGCCTGGTCACGCCGCGTAGCGTGAGGTTGCCAGTGATCGCCGCGCTGTCCCGGTCGATCAGCCGTATCGAAGTGGCGGCGAACTGCGCCTGCGGGAAGTTTGCCGTGTCGAGGAAATCGGCCGTCCTAAGGTGGCTGTCGAGCTGATCGTTGAGCGTCCCGACGCTGTCGGTATCGATAGTGGCCGAAAGCGTGCTCGCGGCAGGATTGCGGACGTCGAGATCGAGCGTGCCCGCGACATCGGTGAACTGACCGACATAGGTCGAAAAGCCCATATGATCGACCGACCAGGTGATCTTGCCGTGCGCAGGGTCGAGGACATAGCTGCCCGAACGGACCTCCACCGGATTTTGCGTCAGAGCGTCGCTCTGCGCGATGGCGCCTCCCGAAAGGACGGCAACGCCTAACGCAGCGATGAAGGCATACTTGTGGTTCATGGCGGTTTCCTTGGACGATGGAAAGCCGAACCCCGCAATCGGGGCAGGCCTAAACTGATTGATGGGGAACGGTGGTCAGGCGGCGGTGCGCTCGATCCACGATGCGAAGGCATCGGCGAAGCTTTTGAAGAACTTCCGGGTGTCGTCGCTCTTGAACTCGCCCGCATCGTCGAACAGCTCCCAGCCGCCGCCAATGTAGGCTTCGGGTTGCTGCAGGACCGGCATATCGAGGAAGACGAGCGACTGGCGCAGGTGATGGTTGGCGCCGAACCCGCCGATTCCGCCCGGGGACACGGACATCACCGCCGTGGGCTTCTTCGCGAAGGCGCTCTGGCCGTAAGGCCTTGAGCCCACGTCGATCGCGTTCTTGAGCGCACCAGGCACCGAACGGTTGTACTCGGGCGTCACGAACAGGACCGCATCGGCAGCAGAAATTTGCTCGCGGAAACGCGTCCACGCAGCCGGTGCGCCGGCCGCCTCGACATCCTCGTCATAGAGGGGAAGATTGCCGATCTCGACGAACTCGAACGCGAGATTGCCGGGTACCAACCGGGTGACCGCCTCGGCGGCCTTGCGGTTGACCGACGCCCTGCGCAGGCTGCCGACGACAACGGCGACTTTGTAGGACTTGGACATGAGGATCTCCTGAGAATAGTTCTGAATGAATGAAACGGTGGATCAGGCGGCGTCGACCAGGACGATCTCGCTGTCGTCGAGTGCCGTGATCGTGAACCGGTCGAGGCCGGTGATCGCGACGCCGTCGCGTGCCTCGGCAGTCTGGTCCTCGATCCGGATACTGCCGGCTGCGGGAACCAGATAGAGGTGCCGGTCAGGCGTGGTTTCGTAGGTTACGCTCTCCCCGGCGCGGATCGTCACGCCGAGAACCCGCGCCCCGGTGCGGATCGGGAGTGCATCATTGTCTCCGGGTAGCCCCGAAGCGAGCGTTACGAACTTGCCGGCACGGTCATCCTTGGGAAACGGCCGGGCACCCCAACCGGGCTCACCGCCCCGCTGGTCGGGAATGATCCAGATCTGGAAAATGCGGGTCGTCTTGTCCTCGAGGTTGTATTCCGAGTGCGTTACGCCTTTGCCGGCCGACATGACCTGGACATCGCCCGCCTCGGTCCGGCCCTCGTTGCCCATGCTGTCGCGGTGCGTGATGGCGCCCTCGCGGACATAGGTGATGATCTCCATGTCGTTGTGGGGGTGGGGTGGAAAACCGGACTTCGCGGCGATGGTATCGTCGTTCCAGACACGCAGGTTGCCCCAGCTTGTCCGTGCAGGGTCGTGGTAACCGGCAAAGGAAAAGTGATGGTGCGCATCGAGCCAGCCGTGATTGGCGGACCCGAGCGTGTCGAATTTCCTGACCTCGATCATGTGATTTACTCCGTATCAGCGTCTTGAACCCCGATATGAACCTTGAATTGTAATCGGAAAACCCGGATAGACTTGGTCTAAATGTTCTATGGAGTTGAACATTGCAGATCGGCCAGCCTACCCTCGACCAGTTGCGTCTCTTCCTTGCGGTGCACGACGAAGGCAGCTTCAACGCCGCGGCGCGCAAGCTTGGCAGGGCGGTCTCGGTGGTCAGCTACGGGATCGTCACGCTCGAGCGGCAGCTTGGCGTCAGCCTGTTCGACCGCGAAGGATCGCGGCGCCCGCGGCTGACCGCTGCAGGCCGGTCGCTGCTGGCGTCGGCGCGGGCCGTTATCGACGATGCCGACGATCTTGTCGCCAGGGCGCGCAGCATCCATGCAGGCGTCGAAACCGAAGTGTCGCTGGCGCTCGATGTTATGGTGCCGTTCGGCGCGGTGTCGGCGATCCTTCAGGACTTTCAGCAGGCGTTCCCGCTGGTCGATTTGCGGCTGCACGTCGAGGCGCTGGGCGCCGTGGCCGCACTTCTCCTGCATTCGCGCGCCGACCTGGCGGTGGCCGGCCCCGTGCTGCTCGATCTGCCCGAACTCGAGCGCAAGGAAATCGGCAGCGTCGAACTGGTGCCGGTCGCCGCGCCCGGGCATCCCCTTGCGCAGCTGGCCGAAATCCGTCCGGGCCAGGCCCGCAATTACCTGCAGCTCGTCCTGACCGACCGCTCCACCTATACCGAAGGGCAGGACTTCTCGGTGGTGAGCCCGCGCAGCTGGCGACTGGCGGACCTGGGGGCGAAGCGCGCGCTTCTTATCGGGGGGAGCGGTTGGGGCAACATGCCCCGCCATCTGGTCGAGGATGACCTCGCGGAGGGTCGTCTGAAGATCCTCAACCTCCCCGAGGGCACGAGCGTGGATTACCGGCTCTCGGCCTTGTGGCGCAAAGACCGGCTGCCGGGCCCGGCTACGGCCTGGCTGCTCGAAGCGCTCGAAAACGCTCTTTAAGAAGCCGGTCGGCTGATTACGACCGCCCGCAATGAACTTGCTGCGCACCGCAATGTGCGACAGTCACCTGATTGTAGTCCGATTTCCAGAAAGCCCGGTCCCTTGCCCCATCGTCATTCACTTCCGATCACCGCTTTGCAGCTGGGTAAAATCGTCGAGGACGCAGCCAGCGAGATATTCGTGTTTTCTGCCGAAGATTTTCGCTTCCTTCTGGTCAATCGCGGCGCGCGCGCCAACCTTGGCTACACCTTCGAGGAATTGCGCGAACTCACCCCGTGGGATCTGAAACCCGAACTGACCGAAGAGCAGTTTCGCGGCAAGGTGGCGCCGCTGATCGAAAGCGAGGGCGGCGACCTCGTCTTCGAAACCGTTCACAAGCGCAAGGACGGCACGCTGTACGACGTTTCGGTGCATCTCCAGCTGCTGATGGCGCGCGAGGAGCGGGTGTTCTTCGCCGCGATCCGCGATGTCACCCATGAAAACGCGCTCAATCTGGAACTGGTCAAACGCCAGGCTGAGCTGGAGAAGGCTCTCGCCAGTCGCGAAGTCCTTCTTCAGGAAGTGAATCACCGGGTCAAGAACAGCCTGCAGGTGGTGACGTCGCTGTTGCAGCTCCACGCGCGGCAGGTGAGCGACGAGGCGTTGCGCCAGGCTCTCATGGACGCCCGCAACCGGGTGGCGGTGGTCGCGACGATCCATCAGCGCCTCTACATGAGCGGCGAGCATTCGATGGTCGATGTGGGAGAGTTCCTCTCGCAGCTGACGCAGGACACGGTGCGCAGCCTCGATATCGGCGCGCGCATCGAGACCCGGCTCGATCTGGAAGAGGAGATTTCGCTCGGCATCGACCAGGCCGTGCCGCTGGCGCTGATTCTCGCCGAACTGGTCACCAACAGCCTGAAGTATGCCTTCGGCGAGAACGGCAAGGGAACCGTCGGTGTTTCCTTGCGTTCTCAATCGGATTCGCTGACGGTAAGCGTCTGGGATGATGGGGTCGGTTCTCCCAAGACATGCAGAACGCTGGCTTGGGGACCAAGCTGGTCGATGCGCTGTCGCGGCAAATCAGGGCCTCCATCACGAAGGATAGCGGGCCGGCCGGCACGAAATTCACGCTCACACTGTCGCAAGGCTGACCGTACCCGGTTTCGGACATGAAAATTCTGATCGTCGAAGACGAGGCAATCACTGCCCTCAGCATGGAGGCCACCCTCCAGGACCACGGCCATGAGGTCGTCGCCATTGCCGACGACGAAAGCTCTGCCATTCGCGCTGCAGCTGAGCACACACCCGAGCTAGCGCTCGTCGACATGCGACTCTCTCGCGGGGACTGCGGTCTGAGCGTGGCGCGTCATCTGCGCGAAAGGGGCGTGGTCGTGGTTTTTGCAACGGGCAACTGCCCGGGGCAAGATCTGGGCAACCTGGCCCTGGGATGTCTTCACAAACCCATCTCTGACGATCAACTTGTCCGGAGCCTGGTGGTCGCCGAAGCCAGGGCGAGGCAGGTGGGTAATCCTCCGCCGCCGCCTCCCGGGATGCATCTGTTCGCGCAGGACGACGCTTCTCATCCCCAGGGGTAAGAACGATTTACTCGGCTCTCATCTCCCGTGGCACGCGTGCCGAGGGAGGTGCATCAACTCAGACGTCGGGCGCGCGGGGTCTGTAGCGCGGTAGCGACCATCCGAACGCAAGCGCTCCCGCGCGCAGCCCAAAACCCGAAGCCAGCGCGAGACCGATCGCGATTTCCCGGGACATCCCCAAGGCGTCGAAGCCGATATAGCTTGCTGCCGACACGACGGCTGCCGTCACGTAGATCTCGTGGGAGAAGATGATCGAATCTTCCTTCCCCAGCACGTCGCGGATTATCCCGCCGAAGCAGGCGGTGATGACGCCCATGGTAATCGCGACGATCGGCGCTTCGCCAAGACTTGCCGCTTTCTCCGCACCTGCCGTCGCGAAAAGCGCGAGACCAAGCGCATCGAGCCACAGAATCAGCCGATACCGCGAAGTGACGAGATGCGCGGTAAAGAAGACGCTGACCGACACCGCGATGCAGACAGCGAGATATTGCGGCCGGTCCAGCCACAGCACGGGGTGCGAATCGAGGATGAGATCGCGGATGGTCCCGCCGCCAATCCCGGTTACCGTGCCCAGGAGGATGAAACCGATGACATCCATCTGGTTACGCGAGGCGACAAGCGCGCCGGTAATCGTGAATACCACGATGCCGATCCAGTCGAGCAGGATGATGCTGTTTTCAAACATGATGATTCCTGCCTGGTCTGATCGGAATGTGCTTCGATCGTCATACATAGTCCTCGGATCGGCGCGGAGTTATTCGACGCTTGAGTCTGCCATTCAAAGAAATCGTAGGACAGAAATTGGCCGGGATGCGATAGTTGTCCCGCGGCAGAAAGTAGAGAGTATATATATTGCGCAGCCTTCATCCCGAGCTTCATCTTGTCGAGCGCATCGGCTGGCTGCGTGCCGCGGTTCTGGGTGCGAATGACGGCATTGTTTCGACCGCGAGCCTTATCTTGGGTGTTGCCGCCGCAGCGCGGGGTCGCAGCGAAATCATGCTTGCAGGTGTCGCCGGTCTGGTCGCGGGAGCGATGTCGATGGCTGCGGGCGAATACGTCTCGGTCAGTTCGCAGGCGGACACGGAAACTGCCGACCTGGCCCGCGAGCGCGCGGAACTCGACGCTTCGCCGGAGTTCGAACTGGCCGAACTGTCGGCCATTTATCAGCAACGCGGCGTGGACAAGGCGACCGCGGACGAGGTGGCCGGTCAGATGATGGCGCATGATGCGCTCGCAGCCCATGCCCGGGACGAACTCAGCATCACGCATGTCACGACCGCGCGTCCGGTGCAGGCGGCACTGACATCTGCCGCGACCTTCACGGCGGGTGCGGCGCTGCCACTGGTTGTCGCCGGTTTAGCGCCGATGGGGCGCCCGCTCCTGCTCGGCGTTGCTATGGCTTCACTGGTGTTTCTGGCCGCCCTTGGCGCGATTGGCGCGAAGGCGGGCGGCGCGCCGATGGGCAAAGCGGTGGTGCGCGTTACGTTCTGGGGCGCAATGGCCATGGCGGTTACTGCCGGGATCGGGTCGCTTGTGGGGACGGTCGTCTGACCGTTGGACGCCAAAGACGCAGCGGCCCTTGGAGAGGAGTGAATGATGTACGCGAAAATCCTTGTAGCCATCGATCTTGACGAGCCCAGTTCATGGGGCAAGCCGATCGCCACGGGTATCGCGATGGCCGACTGCTTCGGGGCACAGCTCGCACTCGCCTATGTCGTTCCCGACACCGTGTTGATGTTGCGGGCGCAATGGTCGATTTCGTCGGTCCGGGCAATTATGGACGATGCGCGGGTCAGGCTGATGAAGGTCGCGCGGGACCACGCCGGTGACCGTGCGGTCGAGGAGATCGTCCGGAGTGGCAGCGTCTATGCCGGACTGATCGAGGCGGCGGAAACCTTCGAGGCCGATCTGATCGTGCTGGCTTCGCACAGTCCGGAAATGAAAGACTATCTGCTGGGAGCCAATGCATCGCGCGTTGTGCGCCACGCCGATTGCTCGGTCATGGTCGTTCGCGAATAATGCCTATCGCGCTCCGTCGGTCATGAAGCGGGACCTGGCTCCCGAGCGGCAAGCCTTGTTGCGCCCAGGCGACCTGACCGGAATTTCCGCAAACCAGGCCGCGGGTCTGAGAAGTAACTTCGGCAACAATGTCATTGCCGAATACCGGGCCAGATCGGTCCGGCAGCTTGCGGGCGACACGGCCCGCGACCCGATGCTGTGGTTTCTGCTCGTGACCAGCCTCGTATTTGCCGCGCTTGGCGAGCTGACCGACGCGCTTGTTCTCCTGCTCGCGCTGCTTCCGCTCGTGGGCATGGACTTTTACCTTCACCGACGGACCGAAGCCTCGCTGAAGGGTCTGAGAAGCGCGCTGGCGACGTCTGCCCTTGTGATCCGGGACGGGCAGAAGCAGCAGGTCGCGGCGGACGAACTGGTTCCAGGCGACCTCGTCCTGGTCTCTGCTGGTGAGGCGGTCCCGGCGGACGGCATCATTCTGGCCGGGGCTGATCTGCAAGCGGACGAATCGTCGCTGACCGGCGAAGCGTATCCTGTAACCAAGCATGAACTTTCGTCGTCGGCGCCCGGCCCGGATGAAGGAAACTGGGTTTTCGCCGGCACTCGCCTGCTGACCGGAACGGCCCATGTGAGGATTCTTTTTACCGGCCGGGATTGCTTGTACGCAGAGATAGTAGCGGCCGCGACCGGATCACGCGACGAGCGCACGCCTCTTCAACTCGAGGTGGCTCGCCTCGTCCGGCTGCTGCTGATTATCGCAATCGCCCTGTGCCTGCTGCTGGCCGGCATTCGGCTCTACCAGGGGCACGGCCTCGTCGATGCGTTTCTCAGCGCCGCCGTCCTGGCTGTCGCCGCCATACCGGAAGAGTTTCCCGTTGCGCTGACCTTTTTCCTCGGTGTCGGGGCCTATCGCCTGGCCAGGAGCAAGGCGCTGGTGCGGCGCGCGGTGGCCGTGGAGAACATCGGCAGGGTGGCGGTAATCTGTACCGACAAGACAGGGACAATCACCGAAGGCCAGCTGCGCATCAAGGAATTGCGCCCGGCAGATGGCACCGGTCCGGAGCGGCTTGGCGAGCTGGCGGCGATGGCCTCCCGGGCGGGTTCGCGCGACCCTCTCGATGAGGCGCTTCGGGCGGTCGCGCCCGCCGCGCCCCCTGGCTGGTCACTGGTCCGGACCTTTCCGTTTACCGAAGCGCGCCGGAAAGAGGTGGCGGTCTGGAATGGTCCGAAGGAAGCGCTGGCTGTCGCCAAGGGCGCGCCGGAGACCATCCTGGCAATGTGCGAACTCTCGCCAGAGGACAGAGCACATGTCGAGCGGCAGCTCCACGAGCTCTCGGCAGGTGGACAGAAGGTGATCGCCTGCGGTTTTCGCAGCGGCTCGGGCCAGGATCAGGAGCCCTCCGGCGGGTTCACCTTTGCCGGCCTGATCGGGATTGCCGACCCGGTTCGTGCAGGCGTTCGCGAGGCGGTGGCGACTGCCCGTGCCGCGGGCATTCGAATAATTATGGTCACCGGCGATCATCCCGGCACGGCCCGGGCAATAGCCCGCGAAGCAGGTCTCTCCGCCGAGCCGTCGGTCATGACGGGCGACGAGCTGGAACGCCGACTCGACGCCGGAGAGCGTTCGTTTCTGCTCACCCTTGATGTCGTGGCCCGGGCATCGCCGGGCCAGAAGGCGAAGCTCGTTGAAGCGTCACGCGAAGGGGGCACCATCACAGCAGTCACGGGTGATGGCGTGAACGACGTTCCCGCTCTCAAGGCGGCGGATATCGGAATTGCGATGGGGCTGAGAGGGACGCAGAGCGCCCGCGAAGTCGCCGCCATCGTGCTGATGGACGACAATTTCGGCACCATCGTGAAGGCAATCGCAGAGGGACGTCAGCTGTTCAGCAATCTCAGCCGGAGCTTTGCCTTTCTGCTGATCGTGCACATCCCCCTCGTGACGACGGCGGCCGCAATTCCGCTGCTCGACTATCCACTCCTGTACCTTCCCGTCCATATCGTGCTGCTGGAATTGTTTATCCATCCGGCTGCAATCCTGGGATTCCAGCAAAAGCCCGGACTGTCGATCGCCAGGACCGTCCAAAGGCCCAGGGGGTTTTTCAGCCCGGGCCAGATCGCGGCAATCTGCTGTGCCGGCATCGCGGTGGCGCTGGGCATCGGGTGGCAATTCATTACTTCCCTTGGCGCTGAAGCCAGCACCGAACATGCGCGAACGCTGGCGTTCTTCGTATTGCTCGGCGGTCTGACCGCGACACTGACAATCCTGAGCGGCCTGAAAGGTTATGCTTCCCGTGTCGTCGCAAGCGTTGCTGTTGCATTTGTGCTATTGGTGGCGGGCATCCCGCGCTTTGCCGGCTGGTTTGACCTTGAAGCCGTGGGCCCGGGCGCCGGATTGTTCGCTGCTCTGATCGGGGCGGTTTGTGCCCTGCCGGGCATTTTGTTCGCCGGTCGGAAGGCCAACGGTCGCATATTGCCTGCGACAGGCAGTGCCGAGGCAACAGCATCGCGATAGCGCCGCATTGCGCCAGGACCCTGCATGGGAGAGTACGCATGACCACCAAGATGAAAGCCGCGATCTTTGTCGAGCCGGGTCGCATCGTTCTCGATGAGAAGCCCATTCCCGACGTTGGTCCGCTCGATGCCCTCATTCGCATCACCACCACCACCATCTGCGGCACGGACGTTCATATCCTCAAGGGCGAATACCCCGTCGCCAAAGGTCTGACGGTTGGCCACGAACCGGTGGGCATCATCGAGAAACTCGGTTCGGCTGTCGTCGGCTATAGCGAAGGGCAGCGCGTCATAGCTGGCGCCATTACGCCCTCCGGGACATCCTACGCTTCGCTGTGCGGCTTTCATTCGCAGTGCGGCGGGCAGGACGGGACCGGCTGGAAACCCATGGGGGGCTGGCGCTTCGGCAACACGATTGACGGCGCACAGGCGGAATACCTGCTGGTGCCAGATGCCATGGCGAACCTGTCACCCGTGCCCGACGGGCTGACCGACGAGCAGGTCCTGATGTGCCCCGACATCATGTCGACCGGTTTCAGCGGCGCGGAATCGGGCCGGATCCGCATCGGCGACAGCGTTGCGGTGTTCGCCCAGGGACCGATCGGGCTCTGCGCAACTGCCGGGGCGCACATGATGGGCGCGACCACCATTATCGCGGTGGAAAGCGTTGCCGCCCGGATCGAGATGGCAAAAACCATGGGCGCCACGCATGTCGTCGATTTTTCCAAGGTCGATCCGGTCGACGAGATCAGACGCATCACGGACGGTCGCGGCGTCGATGTCGCGATCGAGGCGCTCGGAACACAGATTACCTTTGAAAGCGCGCTTCGGGTACTGAGACCCGGCGGAGCGTTGTCTTCGCTGGGCGTCTATTCAAGCGACCTCACAATTCCCCTGGACGCATTTTCGGCGGGTCTGGGCGATAACCGCATCGTCACCACGCTGTGCCCGGGCGGCAAGGAGCGCATGCGCCGGTTGATGGACGTCATCGCCGCCGGGCGCGTCGATACGCGTCCCCTGGTCACGCACCGCTTTTCGCTTGAGAATATTGAAGAGGCCTACGAGTTGTTTTCACATCAGAGGGACGGCGTCCTCAAGGTGGCGATCACACCATAGGGCGCGCTATCTGGTGAGAGGCCTGGCGCCCACATTTCTCGCTCCTAGACTGGAAAAGCTATCGCGTTGTGACCGTATCAGGCTGATCGATGGAGAATGTTTCAAGATGGCGTCGCTTCCCATCACAGCAGCTAAACTGGAAAATGACCCCCAAGCAAAATTAGCGCCTGACTCCCAGGATCGACCCGAGCACGCCGCCCAATCCGCCTTCAAGCGCCCCGCCACCGCCGCCGCCCATGCTACCAATGACCTGACCCAGTACATCGCCGAGGCCGCCGGTTTGGCCGGGCTTTTTGCTCTGCGACGACAGGTATCCCGCGACGAGCATCGCCACGATCGGCAGCATCTTCTTCAGGACCGCAGGATCCAGGCCAGTGGTTTGCGATGCTTCTCCAGCAACTTGCCGACTGACGTCCTTCGTCCCGAAAATCTCACCGAGGATATCGTTGCCCTTTTCGACCCGTGTCGGTTCCGGTCCCACGACGTTGCGGCTGAGGTCTGCTCCACCAAGCGATTCCAGGACCGCGCCGAGCCCGCCAAGCCCGCTGCTTTCCGCGCCGCCGGCTCTCTGGCCAAAACCGCTGAGGATCGACGGCAACATCGCCGCAGCACCTTGTTGCGCCTGTGCTTCTGAAATACCCAGCTGATTGGCAATTGCGCCGATGCCACCTTGAGAGCGAAGGATTTCATTGAGGTCCACGGCCGTCTCCATCGTTGCAGCTAAGCCATTGTAGATGATCGCAGCGACTAAGCAACGCGGAGGCCAGCTCTTGCCAATCGAAGGGCAGGAGCGCACCCTTCCGGAACTTCAACGAGGAGAATTTCATGAGCATCTTCGGAAAGATCAAAGACGCTATCTTCGGTAAGGCACACACCGCGACACCGTCGTCCGGAACCGGAAATGTGGCGCCTGCCGGAACCCCTGCCGCACAACCGCAGCAGACAGCTCCTGCAGAAGTTTCGGAAGTGGATGTCGAACACAACCTGGCCGCGATGGCCGAAGGCAAGAACCTGAATTGGCGTACCTCGATCGTCGACCTTATGAAGCTGATCGGAGTCGATTCGAGCCTGGACAACCGCAAGGAACTGGCGCGCGAGCTGGGCTATACCGGTGAGCTAGACGGTAGCGTGGAAATGAACATGTGGCTGCACAAGGCGACGATGCGCGAACTGGCAGCCAATGGCGGGAAAGTTCCAGCCGAACTTCTTGACTAGGAGCCGAAGTTCTCAGTCAACCGGCCTCGCAGCACGCAGGGTACGCGAGGCCGATTGACTATCTATCACTATTGCTTGACCGCAACCGGGCCCTGTCCCGGCGACGTGTACACCTGGTAGGCTTCTCCGCCCGAGCAAGTGGCGGTTATGGTTCCGTCTTCACCTCGCTCGGCTGTCGCCACCTGTGCGCAAGGCTGGCCGCTGTCTGCAATCACCTCACGGGCTATGCGCGAGGGCAGCCCTTCGGGAGCAGGTTCCATCGCTACCGGCACGGCCATTGTCGGCGCGGGTGCCGCCGCCACCGTCGAAGCGTCGGTTGGCGCTGCCTCGTCCGCAGACTTGGAGCCGCAGGCTGCAAGCGCTGCGCACAGGCTAAGGATTCCAATCGTTCGTGCGTTCATTCCCGGGCTCCTGGTGAGGATTTAAGGCCGCGCCACCTGTTGGCATGACGCTAAGCTGATCTATTAGCTGTTATCTTCGATCTCCGCCCCGGGCCCATTCTTCTTGAACGATTCGATGGCGGACATTGCGGACGACTTGCTGGTGTAACCTTCCGATGAAAACATGACCTCGGAATTGTACTTAAAACGGACGCGGAATTCGCCCTTCTTGTCTTTGTGAACTTCGAACTTGTGCGGCATCAGTTACCTCCCCCGAATCAATTGACGATAAACGTAACGACCATGGTCACTCGCCATTCAGCGACAGTACCTTCGCGAACGACGACTTTGGTGTCTTTCACCCATGCGCCCTCAATGTTGTCGACGGTTTCGCCAACCTTCGCGATCCCGTCGCGGACCGCGGCATCGATGCCTTGGGTGGAGCTCGCGATCACTTCGATCGTTTTGGCAATGGCCATGTAGGTTCTCCGTTAGGCGGGGATGGCACTTGTAATCCCGTCCTTACTCCCCCGCAGGTGCCGAACGGATGTGCTGATGAATGTTAGACCTGCCGGCTCATTCACCGCAAGCTGAAAGCTGCCGGGCGGACAAGGTTGCGTCGTTTGGCGGTGCGGGAGGCGAACTTTCAAACCCGGATCAGGCGTTTTCGGCCAGAGCCTGGGCAATCTGGTCCTTGAGCGAGAGGCGCTGCTTGCGCAGTTCGGTTTCCCGATCCTGCGACACCGGCGCGATGTTGGTTTCTGCGCGATGGATCTCGTCGTTGACTGCGTCATAGTCCACCAGGAGCTTGGCAAACCGGGTGTTCGACACCTTCAGAGCGTGGACCTGGTCCATCTGGTCAGGAAATTCATCGCCTAAGGTGTGGGGGGTATTCGACATTCACATTCTCCAATCGCAATCACGGCCCGGCCTCAAATGCGGAAAGAAGAATCCCTCGCGCCTCGCTGGATCTGGCCGTTCCCTAACCCTAGGGATGGCGAGCACAACTGTCGACGTCGCTTGAAGGCCGGAAGAAATGCTGCAGGCCGGCATAAACAACGAATCCTTGCCTGCCGGCTTTGCGCCGAAGGACTTCTCGTTGTCAGACAGCGTCGGCACTTGCTACCAAAGGGAAAGAGACTTGAAAGGATTGTTGTCCATGCCGAATGCCGACGCCGCCCGAGCACGCCTTTCGCAACAACTCACCGAGCTCGAAGGTCGACAGCAGCGCCTCGCTCAGGATCTATCGGAACCCTTGAACCCGGATTCATCCGAACAGGCGATCGAGATGGAGGATGACACATCCCTCGGAGCACAGGCCGCGCTGGTCGCGCGCGAGATTGCATCGGTTAACCGGGCCCTGTTGCGCATCGAAAATGGCACCTACGGCGAATGTGTTCGCTGCGGCGATGCCATCGCTCCCAAGCGTCTTGAGGCGCGCCCGGAAGCAGCACTCTGCATTTCCTGCGCAAGCAGCGAGCAATGACCTCGTCCGAATGAAAGCGCATGACCGAAAGCCCTGCTCAGCCGTGGCACGACGTTCTGGAGTTCTGGTTTCCGGAAGGGAGCAACGTTGATGTGGGCGCAGAGTTCCATCGCAAGCATTCCAAAAGAATAGAAATAAGGAATCTCTTGTGCTCCCTCCCCGCGCCACAACCTTCTTATCTTCGCTGCTGACCCGGGCGCCTGCACTGTCCGCTGCCACTACGCCGGGCCGTCGCACTCAGAGCAATGCGAAGGAGCTCCAAGCCGCGGACAAGAGCCTACCTTGCGCTAACCGGCCTCATGCAGGCGGGAAGGTTGTCGGTACAAGCGGCACCCCCAAAGATGAAGATCTCAAGCGCTGGCGTCATGCCTGAGGCCGTGGAAACCCACGACATCGTCATCATCGGCGGCGGCCAGATGGGGTTGTCGCTGGGCTATTATCTGCGCCGCGCAAAGGCTGACTTCCTGATTCTCGATGCCGAGGACGGCCCCGGCGGAGCATGGCGGCATGGCTGGGATTCGCTGCGGCTGTTCTCCCCGGCGGGATACAGCTCGCTACCGGGATGGCTGATGCCGCCGCCCAAGCACGAGGGCTATCCGACCCGCGACGATGTGCTGGACTACCTGGCGTGCTACGAGGAACGCTACGAGCTGGAGATCCGGCGGCCTGTACGCGTGGCCTCGGTCGAGCGGGCGGAGCCGCATTTGCATGTGCTGACCGACAAGGGCCCGTTCGCGGCGCGGCTCGTCGTCAGCGCCACCGGCACGTGGTCGCAGCCATTTATTCCAGACATACCGGGGCGCGAACTGTTCAAGGGGCGCCAGGTCCACTCGGCGCACTATGAAAATCCGGAAAGCTTTGCGGGTCAAACCGTGCTTGTCGTCGGCGGCGGCAACAGCGGCGCGCAGATCATGGCGGAAGTTGCGCCTGTTGCCCGCGCGCTGTGGGTCACCACCCACGATCCCCTGTTCCTGCCAGACGATGTGGACGGGCGTGTTCTGTTCGAGCGTGCGGTGGCTCGCATGAAGGCCGGCCCCAGTGACACTCCTGTTGGCGGCATCGGAGACATCGTGATGGTCCCGCCGGTTAAGGAGGCCCGGGACCGTGGTGACCTGTCCTCGATCAGGCCGTTCACCCAGTGGACGGCCAGTGGTGTCGTCTGGCCGGACGGCTCGGAGATGGCGGTGGACGCGATCATCTGGTGCACGGGCTTCCGTCCGGCACTCAGCCACCTGCACGGCTTGGGCGGGGTCGAGGAGGACGGCCGGGTCCTGGTCGAAGGCCAGCGCTCGATCAAAGAATCGCGTCTCTGGCTGGCCGGATACGGAGACTGGACGGGGCCGGGTTCCGCAACGCTGATGGGCGCGGCACGCACAGCGCGCGATCTCGCCGTGGCGCTTGGCACGCTGCTGGAGCATCCTTGATATTGGGCCGATGAGCACGTCCGGCGAACAGGTGCTTCGCTGCAAATTTCTTGCCGGGTATCATTTGGGTCAATCGCGCCTGGGCTGGCTGTTGATGGGCCTGGTGGGGGGATGGTTCGCGCACAAGGCTGATCCGGAACAGCATTGGCGGCTTTTTCTGGCTGGGCGGCTTTACGACCTTCTCAGCCTCTCGCTCGACGCGGCTTTGATGTGAGAGCGGGTGACCTGGCGACGGCACTGGGCTACGTTCTGTCGTCAGTGACCCTGGAGCTTCCGACACTTGGTCTAGCAGCAGAGATGAATGGCCAGAACATACCAACGCACCAACGATAGGCCTTTGAAATTACGTGCTCGATCACGTGCGCGAGTCCTAAAAAAGGCATCGAACCAATGTGTTATTGGCAATTTGCGGGCCTTTTTCGGGCTTTTCAGGAAAGCCACATTGCGCAGGTCATTGTATTTTAAGCCAAAAACACCCTCAATTCGATGCCTCTTCTGGGCACCACCCCCTCTCCATCGGAATCACCCGCTTGCGCGGCGCTTTGGCGGCGTGCGAGATCGGGACGTTTGGCGAATTGACGATATCTGTGGCCGCCCGAGGTGCCGACGGGTATTGGACTCTCCCGAAGGTCGCTCTATGCGCCTGTTCACGG
>Ga0182749_1001169_pt1 | contig 21305 bp, 18 predicted proteins | sample eDN3rd37CKraftMG_FD_128875 | JGI IMG/M metagenome (GOLD analysis project Ga0182749, IMG submission 128875) | Enriched Miracle-Growth compost microbial communities from Emeryville, California, USA - eDNA 3rd pass 37_C Kraft MG (version 2) (version 2) ...
AAGGCGAAGGCAAGGCGCGCCGCCTCGCCTTCCGGCTCAACACCGGCGATCTCGTCGTGGCGGGGCCCGCGCATCCGCTGCGCTTCGTGGCGAAGGGGGACGGCGCGCGCGACGCCGCGCCCCAGCCCTATCTGTCCGTGCGCGCGGGCCTCGACGCGCTGGTCGCCCGGCCGGTCTATTACGAGCTTGCCGATCTCGCGCTCGAAGAGGGCGCCGAGCCGCCGGGGCTGTGGAGCGACGGCGTGTTCCTTGCCTTCGAAGACCGGAACGGGGGCGCGGCATGACGCTCGCCGATCGCCTGCGCGCGGCGCTGGAGGAAGGGGCCAGGCGCGATCCGATCCTGATCGAGAGCGACCTGCGCGATCCTGTCGTGGGCGACGGCGGCGCGCTGGTGCAGGCGGCGGTGCTCGTCGCCGTGGTCGACCGGCCCGATCCTTCCGTGCTGCTCACCACCCGCAACGCGACGCTGCGCCGCCATGCCGGGCAGGTCGCCTTCCCCGGCGGGCGCATCGATCCGGAGGACCGCGACGCCATCGACGCCGCGCTGCGCGAGGCGCAGGAGGAGATCGGGCTGCCGCGCGCCCTGGTGGAGGTGATCGGCCGCGCCGACCGCTACCGGACCGTCACCGGCTATGAGGTGACGCCCGTGATCGGCGTGATCCCGCCGGACCTGCCGCTCCTGCCCAACGACAGCGAGGTGGCCGACTGGTTCGAGGTGCCGCTCTCCTTCCTGCTCGAGCCCGCGAACCATATGGAGCAGGCGGTCGAGTGGCAGGGGCATGAACGGCGCTATTACGAGATCATCTGGCAGGGCCGGCGGATCTGGGGGGCGACGGCGGCGATGATCGTCAATCTCGGCCGACGCCTCGCCTACGCATGAAGGCGACCGTGAGCGCGACGCTGCCCGATGCCCCCTGGCGGACGCGCGAGGGGCTTGGCCGCCTGCTCGACGCGCTGGACGCCGGGGCGGGCGCCACGCGCTATGTCGGCGGCGTGGTGCGCGACACGCTGGCGGGGATCGCGGCGGTGGATATCGACTGCGCGACCGTGCTCGCCCCGCACGACGTCGGCGCGCGCATCCGCGCGGCGGGGTTCAAGGCGGTGCCGACCGGAATCGCGCACGGCACCGTCACCGCCATCCTGCCCGGCGGCCCGGTCGAGGTCACGACGCTGCGCCGCGACCTGTCGACCGACGGGCGGCGCGCCACCGTCGCCTTCACCGACGACTGGCGCGAGGACGCGGCGCGGCGCGATTTCACGATCAACGCGCTCTCCGCCGATCCCATCAGCGGCGCGATCCATGATTATTTCGGCGGGATCGACGATCTGGCGGCCGGCCGGGTGCGCTTCATCGGCGATCCCGCGCAGCGCATCGCCGAGGATCATCTGCGTATCCTGCGCTTCTTCCGCTTCCACGCCCGCTTCGGCAAGGGGCCGCCCGACGCGGCGGGGCTCGACGCCTGCGTCGCGCGTGCGAACGATCTGATGGCGCTGTCGCGCGAGCGGATCGCGGATGAACTGCTGAAGCTGCTCGGCCTCGCCGATCCCGTCGCGACGGTCGCGCTGATGGTCGAGCGGGGGATATTGCGCCCCGTCCTGCCGGAGATCGACGCCGAAGGCGCCGCCCGCCTCGCCCGGCTGGCGAAGCGCGAGGCGGCGTTCGGCATCGCGCCCGACGGCATCCGCCGCCTGTCCGCGCTGCTGCCCCGCGACGCGGCGCTGGCGGCGCGCGTCGGGGCGCGGCTCAAGCTGTCGAACGCGCAGCGCGCGCGGCTGGAGCTTCAGGCCGCGCCCGTGCCCCCCGCCCCTGCGCGGGCGATCGCCTGGCGCCACCCGCGCGAGGCGGCGGACCTGCTGCTGCTTTCCGACTGGACGGACGCGGAGATCGCCGCCGCGCTCGATATGTTGCGGACATGGGAGCGGCCGGTCTTTCCGCTCAAGGGCGGCGACCTCGTGGCGCTCGGCCTGCGCCCCGGCCCGGCGGTGGCGGCGACGCTCCAGGCGATCGAGCGCGACTGGATCGCCGCCGGATTCGCGGACGAGCCCTGGGTGCGCGAGCGGGCGCGCCGGGCGGTGGCGGAGATCGTCGGGAAATAAGGGGCGGCGGCGATCAGTCGCGCCGGGCGAGCCAGTAAGCGAGCGCGTCGGCGGCGGGGAGCGGCCTGGAGAAATAATAGCCCTGCCCGCATCCGCAGCCGAGCGCCGCGAGCGTCTGCGCAAGCTCGACCGTCTCGACGCCTTCCGCCGTGGTCTCCATGCCCAGCGCGTCGGCGAGGCTCAGCACCGCGCGCACGATCGCGACCGAATCGCGGTCGCCCAGCATCCCGGTGACGAAGCTGCGGTCGATCTTGAGGATGTCGATCGGCAGCTTCTGGAGATAGGCGAGCGAGGAATAGCCGGTGCCGAAATCGTCCATCGCGATCCGCGCGTCCAGCTCCTTCAGGCCGAGCAGCGCGCGCATCGCGCGCTGCGGATCGTGGATGATCGCGCTTTCGGTCAGCTCCAGCGTCAGCCGGTCGCCGCGGATGCCGGTAGCGCCCAGCACGCCCTCGACGGCGGCGGCGACGTCGTCGCGCGCGAGCTGGATGGCCGAGACGTTGACGCCGACATGGATCGGCAGCGGCTCGCCCAGGGCCGCGTCCCATGAGGCGAGGGTGCGCACCGCCGCGTCGAGCGCCCAGCGGCCGAGGGGGACGATCAGCCCCGATTCCTCGGCGACGGGGATGAACTCGCTCGGCAGGATCGCGCCATGCTCCGCATGGGGCCAGCGCGCCAGCGCCTCATAGCCCGCCACCTTGCAGGTCTGGAGGTTCATCAGCGGCTGGAAGGCCAGCTCCAGCGCGTCGTTCTCGATCGCGCGGCGCAATTCGGTCTCCAGGCTGAAGCGCCGCCGCGCCGCGCTGACCTCGCCGGGCTGATAGACCTCGATCCGGCCCGAATGCTTGGCGCGCTTGAGCGCGAACTGGGCGTTGCGCACCAGATCCTCGGCGCCCGTCGCCTGCCCGGTGATCAGCGCGCAGCCGATCGCGCAATCGACGCGGATCTCCAGCTCGGACAGGCGGAAGGGCGTGGCCATCGTGGCCTGGAGGCGGCGCGCGGCCTTCACCGCGTCCTCCGGCCCGTCGGCAAGGCGCAGCAGGATGCCGAACTCGTCCCCGCCGGTGCGCGCCAGCATGTCGCCGCAGCGCAAGGCCGAAACCAGCCGGCGCGCGACCGTGATGATCAGCTCGTCGCCCGCGATCGAGCCCATGCTCTCGTTGATCCGGCTGAAGCGGGTGAGGTCGAGCACCAGCACCGCAAAGCCCGCTCCCTCCCCGGCTTCGGCGGCGATCGCATTCTCCACCGCCTCGTTGAAGGCGACGCGATTCGGCAGCCCGGTCAGGCTGTCGTGCAGCATCTCCGCGCGCAGCGAGCGTTCATTCTCGATCTCGGCCGTGCGGTCGACCAGCGAGAGGATGCAGCGCAGCCGGCGATCGGCATAGGGCTCCAGCCGGGCGAGGCGCACGATGAAATGGCGTCCCCCCACCCCGCCGCCGTCATGCCAGTCGAACTGGGTCGCCTTGTCCTGCGCGGCGAGGAAGGCGCGCACCCGGCTCCGCAGCGGCTCGCGCTCGATCAGCGCGCCGGCATCGTCATTATTGGCGAGGAAGCCGCTGATCGAGATCGAGTTGAGCAGGTCGAACGGCTCGTTGGCCACCACCACCGTCGGATCGTCGCCGTCCAGCCCCTCGACCACCACGGCCGCCGCGATCGGGAGCGCGTCCAGATAGTCCTGCCGGGCGAGCTGGATGATCTGCGCGGGATCGCCATTTTCCCCGGGCGCGACCGCAACGTCGATATCGGCGGAAGCCGGCCGGCCGGTCCCTTCTGCCATCTCGCGGAGTGTGCGCTTGGCGTGCATGCTACCGGCGATAATCCTGGAGGGTTAAATCTTGCTTTAGATACGCGCAGTTGCAAACAATCGGATGCGTCCGCCGGAAGCCGCCGCCGCCATCGCCGGGAAGCCGCCTGTCAGAACCGGTTGTCGCGCGGGAAGCCGACCGGGGGCATCCGCCCCGCCGCCCCGCGCGCGACGCGCCAGGCGGTCAGGTCGCTTTCGGTGCGCGTGCGCCCGGTCCCCCCGCCCATCGCCCAGGAAAGCCCGCGCTCGAAGCGGAAGGTGACGGCGTCGGACAGGCCGCCGTCGCGATAGCGCTGGAGCTGCACGCCCTGCCCGCGCGCCATTTCGGGCAGCTCGGCGAGCGGGAACACCACCAGCTTGCGATTGTCGCCGATCACCGCGGCATAATCGTCGTCGGCCGCGATCGGGCGGGCGATGCGCAGCTTCGCGCCCGGCCGCAGGTTCACCACCTGCCGCCCCTTGCGCGTCTCGGCCAGCACGTCGGCCGCCGCCGCGACGAAACCGCGCCCGTCCGAGGCGGCGAGCAGCAGCTTCATTCCCGCCGTCCCCGCCGGCACCAGCGCGATCGGGGCGGCATCGCCCTCGATGTCGATCATCAGCCGCACCGGCTCGCCGAAGCCGCGCCCGCCGGGCAGCTTGTCGGCGGCGAGCGTGTAGAAGCGGCCATTGTCGGCGATCAGCAGCAATTTGTCGGTGGTCTGCGCGTGGAAGGCGAAGAGCGGGCCGTCGCCTTCCTTGAACTTCAGCGCGTCGGCGGAGGCGAGGTCGTTATGCCCCTTCATCGCGCGCACCCAGCCGCGCTGGGAGAGGATGACGGTGATCGGCTCGCGCTCGATCATCGCCTCCAGCGGGATCTCGCGCGCCAATGCCGCTTCCTCGATCAGCGTGCGGCGGCGGCCGAGCGCGGTCTCGGGCGCGTAGCGCTCGCGCAGCTTCGCCAGGTCGCGCTTCATCCGCGTGCGCTGGCGCGCCGGGCTGTCGATCAGCTCGACGAGCGCCTTGCGCTCCTTGTCCAGCGCGTCGCGCTCGGTGCGTATCTCCATCTCCTCCAGCCGGCGCAGCGAGCGCAGCCGCATGTTCAGGATCGCCTCCGCCTGCCGGTCGGTCAGGCCGAATTCGGCGATCATCACGGGCTTGGGCTCATCCTCGGTGCGGATGATCTCGATCACGCGATCGAGGTTGAGATAGGCGACGAGATAGCCGTCGAGCAGCTCGATCCGGTCGTCGATCTTCGCCAGCCGATGCCGCGAGCGACGCACCAGCACCTCGAACTGGTGCGTGAGCCAGGCGGAAAGCGCCTCCTTCAGGCTCATCACGCGCGGCGTGCGGCTGGCGTCGAGCACGTTGAGGTTGAGCGGCACCCTGGTTTCGAGCGAGGTCAGCCGGAACAGCCCGTCCATCAGCACGCCCGGCTCGACCGTGCGGCTGCGCGGTTGCAGCACGATGCGTATCTCCGCGTCCGATTCGTCGCGGACGTCCTCCAGGATCGGCAGCTTCCTCTCGTTGATGAGGGCGGCGATCTCCTCGATCAGCTTGCCCTTCTGCACCTGATAGGGGATCTCGCTGACGACGATCGCCCAGGTGCCGCGCCCCTGATCCTCGACGGACCAGCGCGCCCGCACGCGGAACGATCCCCGCCCCGTCGCATAGGCTTCGGCGATCGCGGCCGGATTGTCGACGATCACGCCGCCGGTCGGCAAATCGGGGCCGGTGACGAACCGCATCAGCTCCGCCCCCTCCGCGTCCGGCTTGTCGATCAGGTGGACGGCGGCGTCGATCAGCTCGGCGGCGTTGTGTGGCGGGATGGATGTCGCCATGCCCACCGCGATGCCCGACGCGCCGTTGGCGAGCAGATTGGGGAACAGGCCGGGAAAGACCTCCGGCTCCTCCTCCTCGCCATTATAGGTCTGGCGGTAATCGACCGTGCCCTCGTCGAGGCCGGCCATCAGCTCGATCGCCGCCGGCGTCAGCTTCGCCTCGGTATAGCGGTAGGCGGCGGCGTTATCGCCGTCGATATTGCCGAAATTGCCCTGCCCGTCGACGAGCGGATAGCGCAGCGCGAAGGTCTGGGCGAGGCGGACCATCGCGTCGTAGACCGACGCGTCGCCGTGCGGATGATATTTGCCGATGACGTCGCCGACGATCCGCGCGCTCTTCTTGTAGCCGGAGGCGGGATCGAGCTTCAGCAGCCGCATCGCCCAGAGCAGCCGGCGATGGACCGGCTTCAGCCCGTCGCGCACGTCGGGCAGCGAGCGCGCCGTGATCGTGGAAAGCGCATAGACGAGGTAGCGTTCGGAAAGCGCGCTGTCGAACGGCGCCTCGATGATGTGGTCGAACGGGTCCGCGATATCGGTCATGGCGTGCTGGTAGCGGGGCGGGGGCGCGATTGCCAGCGGGCTACTGCGCCGGCGCGGTCCCTTCCCCGCCGCCGAAGCGGGCTGCCTCCGCCTTCTTCCATGCCCCGTGCACCGCCGCGCGCGGCGCGCCGAGGCCGATGCGGCCGGTGACATCCTCCCACGCCTGCGTCGCCGCGATCAGGCGGGCGGACAGCGCGCTGGGCGGCAGCTCCGCCGCCCAGCCGTTGAGCGAGACGGCGTTGGTGAGGAACAGGAACAGCGTCGCGACCGCGATCACCGTCGTCGTCCAGGCGAGCGGGCGGGTGCGCGACTGCTCGTCGGTCGGCAGCTCGACCGGCGATTCCATGTCGGCATGGGCGACGCGGCGCGGCGGGGGCACCGGCTCGCTCCCCCCCGCGGCGTCGGCGTCGGCATCGGCAAGGACGGTCATCGCGCGGGCCTCCCTTCCTAGAACTGGTAATAGATGAACGGCGCGACGCCCTCGAAGCGCATCGCGTCGATGACGAGGATCATGGCCCCGATGCCGAGGCCGAGCAGCAGCGGGTTCGCCCGGCGCAGCACCATCGCCATGTCGCGCGTCGCCCGGGGCGGGGTGAAGTGCATCGCCATCCCCAGCAGGATCAGCGCGACGGCGAGCGGGGTGACGATCGCGTTGGCCATATCGAGCTTCCCGATCCCGGCCAGATAGGCGATCGCGGTGGCGAAGCTGTCGGCGCGGAAGAATATCCAGCCGAGCAGCACGATGTGGAAGATCAGCAGGATGGCGATCGGCTTCGGCAGCCCGCGCCACCCTTCCGGCTTCACGTCGCGCCAGATGCGCTCGGCCGCCAGCACCAGCCCGTGCAGCCCGCCCCAGATCAGGAAGGTCCATTTCGCCCCGTGCCAGATGCCGCCCAGCAGCATCGTGATCATCAGGTTGCGGCAGATGTAGAACAGCCCGCCCCTGTTCCCGCCCAGCGAGATATAGAGATAGTCGCGCAGCCAGCTCGACAGGCTGATATGCCAGCGCCGCCAGAAATCCTGGAGCGAGGCGGCGCGATAGGGCTGGTTGAAATTGATCGGGAAGCGATAGCCGAGCAGGGCGGCGATGCCGATCGCCATGTCGCTATAGGCGGAAAAGTCGCAATAGATCTGCACCGCATAGCCGTAAGCGGCGACGATCAGGTCGGTGCTGGAACGCACCGTCGGATCGAAGAACACCGGATCGACCAGGTTCACCGACAGCCAGGAGGCGACCACCGCCTTCTTGAACAGCCCCCAGACGATCAGCAGGATGCCCATCGTCACCATGCCGCGATCGAGCTTCGGCGCGCGGCGGAATTGCGGGATCAGGTGCGATGCGCGCACGATCGGCCCGGCGACGAGGTGCGGGAAGAAGGACATGAGCAGCGTCATGTCGAGCAGCCGGGCGGGCGGCACCCGGCGCTTGTAGACGTCGATCATGTACGACATGCCCTGGAAGGTGAAGAAGGACACGCCCACCGGCAGGATGATCGAGAGCAGGGGCAGGTCGCGATGCCAGCCGAACTGGTCGAGCAGCAGGCCGACCTGCTCCAGGAAGAAATCATAATATTTGAAGAAGCCGAGGATCGCGAGATTGGCGATCACCCCCGCCGTCACCCAGAATTTGCGCGGCCCCTCCTCCTCGCTGCGGGAAATCAGGCTCGCCGCCGCCCAGTTGACGAAGGCGGAGAAGATCAGCAGCGCGACGAAGCGCCAGTCCCACGCGCCGTAGAAGGCCCAGCTCGCGACCAGCAGCAGGATCTTGCGCCATTCGTTGCTGCCCGACGCGGCCCAGACGACCGCATAGACCAGCAGGAAGAACAGCCCGAAGGTGAGCGTCGGGAACAGCATGTCAGCGCCGCGCCTCGATCGCGGCGGCGGCGTCCAGATCGTCCTGGAGCCGCTTGCCCAGCACCTCGCCGCCCTCGCGGGTGAAATGCACATAGTCGGGACGCATCATCGGCGGGTTCGCCTTGACCCAGCGCACCGCCGAGCAGGCGCCGCCCATCCGCGCGTTCCAGTCCCAGAAGGCGAGGCCCAGCGAATGGGCGACGCGCCGCTGCACCTCGCGCACCGAGGCGAGGCCCGCAGGCGGGAACAGCGGATTGGGCCGTATCTCCCAGCGCAGCGTGACCGCCGCCACCGCCGGGGGCTGGACGGGCGGCGGCGCGGGAACGGGCGGCGGCGGATCGGCGGGCCCGCCCTCGTTCGCGCGCAGGCGCGCCATCACGCCCGCGAGCGGAGAGACGTCGGCGGTCGCCTGCGGCTGCGGCTGCGGCTGCGGCTGCGACGCATATACCGGCTGGGGCGCGGCGCGCACCTCGACCGGCTCGGGGCAGGACGCGGGCGTCGGGCCGGGCGCGTTGCGCAGCATCTCGGGCCGGCGCGAGCTGGCGTCGGGCGCGCCGATCAGCAATATCGGCACGCCCCCGGACAGCCGCCGCAGCCGCCCGATCTGGGTGCGCAGCACGATCTCATATTCATAGGGCCGGAAGACCGGCGCGAACCCTTCGTTGGTGCCGAAGGCGAGCACGATCAGATCGGGCTTGTAGGTGCGCAATTCCTCGGCGACGACGGCGTCGTCGGTGCGCGCGAAGTGGACGAGTTGCGATCCGACCACGCCGAGATTGGAGACCGCGATCCCGCCCGCGTCGCGGAAGGTGGCCCAGGAGGTGATCGTCACCGGATCGCCCTCGGACACCACCTCGACGGTGAATTGCGGCTGCGGCGCGCGGATCGTCTTGCATTCGGGCCGCGCGATCGCGCTGTCGAGGTTCATCCGCTCGCTCGTCGCGCCGATCGTGATCCGCAATGCCCCGGCGCGCGGCTGGGCGAGCGCGCAGATCGTGAACCGGTCGAACATCTGCCCCGCGTCCGCCGTCAGCGCGATCCGCGCGCCGTCGCGCTGCGAGGTGAGGTCGAAGCCCGAAAGGCCCAGCGCCGGCCTGGGATCGGCCGATCCGGGGCCGAAGGTGGCGCTGATCTTCCAGCCGTCGGACATGTCGGCCGTCATGCCGCGCAGGAAATAGCCGCGCCACGGCTTGCCCGGCGGCAGCACGCCCCGCCCGCCGCTGCCGTAGCGCTGCTGGAGGATGTCGCGCCAGGCGCCGGTCAGGCTGTCGCCGGCGGTGTGGCTGTCGCCGATCTGGAGGATGTGGAGCGGCCGCTCCCCTTCCGCCCGGCGCGCGCGCGCCAGCTTGGCGAACCAGGGATCGAGCGCGCGCATGTCGCACAATCCCCCGATGCAGCCGGGCAGGGCGGCCGCGGGGGCGGTCGTCGCCGCCATCGCCGCCGCCGCTGCCGCCATGGGGAGCGCGATCACGAGTCGCGCGCCGCCCCGTCGGGGGCGGAGGCGGTCGCCGGCGGGGGCGGCTGGATCCCCGCCCGACGCCGCGCGGCCGCGATATATTGCTCGATCCGCCCGGCCAGCCCGCGCGTGATGCGCACATAGCCCGTCATCGACATATGGATGCCGTCATTGGCGCGCACCAGCGTGCGCTCCTGCTTCGGCCCGTCGGGAAGATAGGGGGCATATTGCCCCTGCGCGTCGACCGACAGCGGCTCGGTATCGATCCACGGCACGCCCAGCGCCCGCATCTTCGCCGCGTAGAAGGCGTTCATGCCTGAAATATCGGCGTCATAGCTGGGCTTGCGCATCCTCGGCAGGCCGACCCAATAGACCATCGCCCCCTGATCGCGCAGGATGCGCACGAAGCCCTCGACACGCTGGCCGACGATCCGCTGCCATTCGGGGCTGAGCAGCCGGGCGGCATGCGCGCCCGCCATCACGCCCTGCGTGTCGTTCGCGCCGAAGGAGATCACCGCGACGTCGACCGGCCCGCCGGCGAGCTGCTCGCGGACATGATCCTCCAGGTTCAGGCTGGCATAGCGGGTGAAGCCCGTCGATTGCTGGCTGAACTTGACCACCTCGTAATTCCGCTTGGCGGGAAGGAGGTGGTAGAGCGCCGCCCATATGCCGTCGCCATAGCTGTCGCCGAACACACCGACGCGCACCTTGCGCCCGCTCGCGACGGTGGCGAGGAGCTGGCGGCTGAAGGGGATCGACAGGTCCTGCTGGGGGGACGCCGCGTCGGGGCGCGGGTCCGCCGCCATCACCGGGCCGGGGCGCCCGGGCGGCGGCGCGGCATTCGCGAGCTTGCGTCCGGTGGGCCCCGCCGCAGGTGCGGGTGCTGGCGCGGGCGCGGAAGCGGGCGCGGCCGACGACGATATGGTGGCCCGGCCGCCGGCGGCGCCCGCGTCGCCGATATCGCCGCCGCCATCCCCGGCGCTGCCGAACGCATAGCCCATCGCCGTGCCCACGGCGACGCCCAGGAACAGGACGGCGGTGCGGTCGAGGAGCTTGCCCCAGATGGTCATTTCCTGCCGATTCCCGCCTCACCCCACGCCCGGAGCGCACCTCGCGCCCGGCCGCGTGAAAATCCCCTGAATGCAATCCGCCGCCACCGCCGCGGGACCGCGCCACGCCCTTAACGCGCCGGACTCGCGGGTGTCGAGAAGGGAAATCGGCGGAACGGCCGGTGGCGGCGACCGGCGACCGGCCGGCGAAATCGTCCCGGCGCGGCGGCGGACGGTTTCGCGCGCGTGCAAAGCGCATTATGCCCGACGGCGATGACCAGCACGCCCCCCGACCCCGGCTTCGATCCGAAGCATTTCGCCGACACCCTTGGCCTTTTCGGCCATGCCGCCCATCTCGGCCTGCGCTATGCCGGCCAGGGCGCGGACTGGGTGGAGCTGGCGATCGCCCACGATCCCCGGCTCGTCGGCAATACCGAGACCGGCGTGCTCGCCTCGGGCCCGATCATCGCGCTGATGGACATGGCGACCAGCCTCGCGGTCTGGCTGCGCATCGGCCGCTTCGTGCCGCAGGTGACGCTGGACATGCGGATCGACTATCTGCGCCCCGCGGCGCCGGGCCGCGACGTGATCGGCCGGGGCGAATGCTATCGCATCACCCGCCAGATCGCGTTCGTGCGCGGCCAGGCGCATGACGGCGATCCCGACGATCCGGTGGCGCACGTCACCGGCACCTTCATGTTCACGCCCGACCCGCCGCCCGCGCGATCAGGCGGGGAGGACGGGCGATGAGCTATGACCTGCCGCCTTATGCCGCCCATCTCGGCGTCATCGTCGAGCGGGACGAGGAGAGCGGCGGGCCGCTGGTGCGGATGCCGCCCGGCCCGCATCTGCTCGGCCGCCCCGATTTCCTGCATGGCGGGGCGATCGCGGGGCTGCTGGAGATCAGCGCGATCGTCGCCCTGTTCCACGCGCTGGGGCGGGAGGAGCGGCCGCGCGTCAAGCCGATCAACGTCACCATCGATTTCATGCGCGGCGGGCGCGTCCGCGACACCTTCGCCGCCGGCACCGTGACGCGGATCGGCACGCGCGTCGCCAATGTGGAGGCCCATGCCTGGCAGGAGGACCGCGCCCGCCCGATCGCGGCGGCGCGGATGAACCTGCTGCTGGCGCGCGACGGCGGGCTTTGATTCCGCGCGCGCATCGATCCCGATACGGCACCGAATCGAACGGCGGCGCAAATGCCCGCCGTTTCCGCCCCTTCGGTGATCCGGCGCACAAGGTTGCGACGCTTACCCCGCCGACGAACCGTTTCACCGCAAAGCCTGCCATCCGTTAACCTGTCGGTCTTTCCGAGCGGCGATGGCCCCGTCTATCGAGGACGCGGGATTCGGGGAGCGAAGCCAACATGGTTGAACGCATCAGGGCCTTTCTGGGCCCCTATCTTTTTGCGTCTTTCATTTTCGGTGTTTTCGGCTTCGCCGCCCTGCCGGCGCAGGCGCAATATTGGCAGTGCGTCACCTATGCGCGCGCCGAATCCGGGATCGACCTCTACGGCAACGCCTATACCTGGTGGGATCAGGCCGACGGCCGCTATGCGCGCGGCCACACGCCGCAGCCGGGCGCGGTGATGGTGCTGAAGCCCGGCCACGGGATGCGCGTCGGCCATGTCGCGATGGTGAGCCAGATCGTCGACGCCCGCACGATCAAGCTGACCCATGCCAACTGGTCGATCCGCGGCGGCGTCGAGCACGACGTGACCGCGATCGACGTTTCCGACGCCGGCGACTGGAGCAAGGTGAAGATCTGGTGGGCGCCGATGCACGATGTCGGCCAGACGGCCTATTCCAGCTACGGCTTCATCTATCCCGACGCGGCGCCTGCCGAGGCCGCGCCCGTCCTGACCGCCAGCCGCTCCGGCTCCGCCGACGCGCGCGGCATGCAGCTCGCCAGCGCCGTCCGCTGAAATCGCGGTCCGGAAACGGGGATTTCGTCCCCGCTTCCTGAACGTCCTTCGTCTCGTTCGTTATTCGGCCGTGCCGCCTTCGGGGGTTTCCCGCGCCCCGGCCGCATCGTCGGCGGGCGGATTCTCGAAATAGGGCTCGACGGTTCCGTTGAGCTTCATCGTCAGCGGATTGCCCTTGCGGTCCAGCGTGCGGTTCATCGCGATGCGGATCCAGCCCTCGGACACGCAATATTCCTCGACATTATGCTTCTCCGCCCCGTTGAAGCGGATGCCGATGCCGCGCGACAGCGTATCGGGGTCGTAATGCGGGCTCCTCGGGTTCACCGAGAGGCGGTCGGGCGGCGTATCCGCGAAGGAAGATGTGTCGGTCATGGCCGCAGCGCTTGCCCCAAAAGCGCGCGCGATGCCAGAGGGGGCGCGTGCAGCGAAGCGGAGATTTGCCGATGGCCTACTGGATCATGAAGTCCGAACCCGATGCGTTCAGCTGGGACGATCTCGTCCGCGACGGCGTGACCGAATGGGACGGCGTGCGCAACGCCCAGGCCGCCATCCACCTGCGCGCGATGCGGCCGGGCGATGAGGCGCTGTTCTATCACAGCAATATCGGGCTGCAGGCCGTCGCCGTCATGAAGGTATCGCGCGCCGCGATTCCCGACGGCCCCGAGGACACGAAATGGGTGAAGGTCCAGATGAAGCCGGTCCGCCCGCTTCCCCGTCCGGTGACGCTCAAGGCGATGAAGGCCGAACCGCGCCTCGCCGAGATGGCGATGCTGCGCCAGTCGCGCCTCTCCGTCTCGCCGGTGACGCCCGAGCAATGGGGCGTGCTGCTGGAAATGGCGGGCGCGGGCGCCTGAACGCGCCCCGCGCCAGCGAAGGCGGGCCCTACGCCGCCTTCGCCCGGCTGGCGCGCTTGCGCTCGTGCGGGTCGAGATGGCGCTTGCGCAGGCGGATCGACTTGGGCGTCACCTCCACCAGCTCGTCCTCGTCGATATAGGCGATCGCCTGCTCCAGCGTCAGCCGCCTGGGCGGGGTGAGGCGGATCGCATCATCCTTGCCCGACGAGCGGAAGTTGGTGAGCTGCTTCGACTTGAGCGGATTGACCTCCAGATCGTCGGGCTTGGCGTTCTCGCCGATCACCATGCCTTCATAGACGGCCTCGCCCGGATCGATCATCAGCGATCCGCGCTCCTCCAGCGCATTGAGCGCATAGGCGACCGCGTCGCCGGTGGAATTGGAGATCAGCACGCCGTTCTGCCGGCCCGCGATCACGCCCTTATAGGGGCCATAACGCTCGAACAGCCGGTTCATGATCCCGGTGCCGCGCGTGTCCGACAGGAATTCGCCATGATAGCCGATCAGCCCGCGCGAGGGCGCGGAGAAGGTGATGCGCGTCTTGCCGCCGCCGGACGGGCGCATATCGGTCATCTCGGCCTTGCGCATCGCCATCTTCTCGACGACCGTGCCCGAATATTCGTCGTCGACGTCGATCACGACGGTCTCATAGGGCTCGGTGCGTCCCTCCGGCCCCTCCTGGAAGAGGACGCGGGGGCGGCTGATCCCCAGCTCGAAGCCCTCGCGGCGCATCGTCTCGATCAGCACGCCGAGCTGAAGCTCGCCGCGCCCGGCCACCTCGAAGCTGTCCTTGTCGGCCGCCTCGGTGACGCGGATCGCGACGTTCGATTCGGCCTCGCGGAACAGGCGGTCGCGGATCATGCGGCTCGTCACCTTCGTGCCCTCGCGCCCCGCCATCGGCGAATCGTTCACCGCGAAGCGCATCGAAAGCGTCGGCGGATCGATCGGCTGGGCCTCCAGCGGCGCGCTGACGGAGGTGTCGGCGATGGTGTTCGCCACCGTCGCCACGGCCAGCCCGGCGATCGAGATGATGTCGCCCGCCCTGGCCTCCTCGACGGGCACGCGCTCCAGCCCCCGGAAGGCGAAGACCTTGCTGGCGCGCCCGGTCTCCACGACCTTGCCCTCGGGATCGAGGGCGTGGATCGCCTGGTTGACCTTCACCGTGCCCGACGCGACCCGGCCGGTGAGGATGCGGCCGAGGAAATTGTCGCGGTCGAGCAGGGTCACGAGGAACTTGAACGGCCCGTCCTCGTCGAGGCCCGGCGCCGGCACATGGTCCACGATCTTCTCGAACAGCGGCGCCAGCGTGCCCTCGCGCACGTCGGCGCTCTCGCCCGCATAGCCGTTGCGGCCGCTGGCGAAGAGGACGGGGAAATCGAGCTGCTCGTCATTCGCCTCCAGCGCCACGAACAGGTCGAACACCTCGTCCAGCACCTCCTGCGCGCGCGCGTCGGAGCGGTCGATCTTGTTGACGACGACGATCGGCTTCAGCCCCAGCGCCAGCGCCTTGCCGGTGACGAACTTGGTCTGCGGCATCGCGCCCTCGGCCGAGTCGACCAGCAGGATCACGCCGTCGACCATCGAGAGGATGCGCTCCACCTCGCCGCCGAAATCGGCGTGGCCGGGCGTGTCGACGATGTTGATGCGCGTGCCCTTCCAGTCGACCGAGGTGCACTTGGCGAGGATGGTGATGCCGCGTTCCTTCTCCAGGTCGTTCGAATCCATCGCGCGTTCCTCGACGCGCTGATTGTCCCGGAACGTGCCGGACTGGCGAAAGAGCTGGTCGACGAGCGTGGTCTTGCCGTGATCGACATGGGCGATGATCGCCACGTTGCGAAGGCTCATGGGGCTGCTGGTCCTGCGAGGAGGGAATTGGGAGGCGCCCATAGACGAATTGCGGCAATGCAACAAGCGCCCCGCGCACCGAAAGGCCGGAAGCGCGGCGGGGTTAACCCTCAATCCGAATCGACTCGCCCGCGCGCGCGGCGCATTCCCGGCCCCCATGAAGATCGCGCTCCTCGCCGCCGCCCTGCTCGCCACCACGCCGCTTGCCGCGCAGACGGCGCGGCAGCCCCCCTTCACCGTGCAGGAAACGGGCAGGAGCTACTGGCGGCTGGCCGACGCGGTGCAGGCGATCGGCGCGCGCGACGGCACCATCGCCATCCAGCCCGGCACCTATCGCGATTGCGCGATCCAGACGGAGGGCCGCATCGCCTATCGCGCCGTCCGCCCGGGCGCCGCGATCCTCGACGGCGGGGTGTGCGAGGGCAAGGCGGCGCTGGTGCTGCGCGGCGCGGACGCGCTGGTCGACGGGCTGGTCTTCACCCATATGCGCGTGCCCGACGGCAATGGCGCGGGCATCCGCCTCGAACATGGCGGGCTGACCGTCACCGGCGCCGTCTTCCGCGATTCGGAGGAGGGCATCCTCACCGCCGACGATCCCCGCTCGACGATCCGGATCGAGCGCTCCACCTTCTCCGGCCTCGGCCGCTGCGATCGCGGGCTGTCGTGCGCGCACGGCATCTATGTCGGCGATTATGGCGCGCTGATCGTCACCCGGTCGCGCTTCGAGCGCGGGCGCGGCGGCCATTATCTCAAGAGCCGCGCGGCGCGCATCGAGGCGACCGACAACGCCTTCGACGACAGCGCCGGCCGCGCGACCAATTATATGATCGACCTGTCGGCCGGCGCGACCGGCACGATCGCGCGCAACATCTTCGTGCAGGGCGCGGACAAGGAGAATCATTCGGCGCTGATCGCGGTCGCGGCGGAGGCGCGCGACCATCTCTCGGCGGGCCTCGCGATCGCGGGCAACGAGGCGCGGCTCGCGCCCGGTATCGGCTGGACGACGATCTTCGTCGCCGACTGGAGCCACGAGCCGCTGAAGCTCTCCGGTAACCGGCTCGGGCCGGGCATCGCGCCGTTCGAGGTGCGCAACTAGCGCGCCGCGCCGGGATCGGACGGCATGCTCCCAAGCGTTTTCAGGTCGGGCGGCGGCGGTGCTATAGGGGGCTTTCCACCCCATCGCCCCCCCTTCAGGATGCCTTGATGACCGCGCCTGCCCCTCGATCGACGACATGGCTTGTGACGAGGCTGGCGGTCGCGATCGCCATGCTCCTCCTCGGGCGGGCGGGCGTCGCGCAGGCGCCGGAGGCGCTGCACATCCGCCCCGCCCTCGTCGCCGAGAGCGCGGCCCCCGCCGCCGGCGCGACGACGACGCTCGCGATCGTCATGAAGGCCGCGCCGGGCTGGCACGGCTACTGGAAGAATCCGGGCGATTCGGGGGTCGAGACCAGGGCCGAATGGACGGCGCCCCCCGGCGTCGCGATCGGCCCGCTGCGCTATCCGATGCCGCGCACGCTGCTGATCGCGGGGCTGATGAACTATGTCTATGAAGGCGATTACGCGCTGCTCGCCGACCTGACGGTGCCGCCGGGGCTGGCGGCGGGCACGCGATTGCCGATCCGCGCGCACCTGCGCTGGCTGGCCTGCACCGACACGATCTGCGTGCCCGAGCGCGGCGATATCTCGATCGACCTCGTCGTCGGCACCGGCGCGCCCGATGCAGCGCGCGGCCGCGCGTTCGACACATATCGCGCCGCCCTCCCCCGCCCGCTCGGCAGCGAGGCGCATTTCCAGACGATCGGCGATCGCCTCCGCATCGCCGTCCCGCTGCCCGCCTCGGTCGCCATCGACGATCCCTATTTCTTCCCGCTCACCGAAGGCGCGATCGACTATGCCGCGCCCCAGGCGATCAGCCGCAACGGCGACACGCTGGTGATCGAGGGCAAGGCCGCGAAGGACGCCGCCACGCTGGCCAGCCTCGCCGGCGTGCTGCGGATCGGCAAGCATACCGGCCTCGGCCTCGCCGCGGTTCCGGGCGCCGTGCCGGCGGCGGGCGCGCCGGTGGCCGGGGCGGCCGAAGCGACCGGCGCGATGCCGGGTGGCGCCGCGACGATCCTGCTGGCGCTGGGCGGCGCGATCCTGGGCGGGCTGATCCTGAACGTCATGCCCTGCGTCTTCCCGATCCTTAGCCTGAAGGCATTGAGCCTCGCGCGCGCGGGCGGCGAGGAGCGCGCGGTGCGGCACGAGGCGCTGGCCTATGCGGCGGGCGCGGTGCTGGTCTGCGCCGGGCTGGGCGTGGCGCTGCTGGCGCTGCGCGCGGGGGGCAGCGCCGCGGGATGGGCGTTCCAGCTTCAGGATCCGCGCGTGATCCTCATCCTGCTGCTGCTCGTCACCGGCATCGCGCTCAACCTCGCCGGGCTGTTCGAGCTGCCGGCGGTGACCGGGGGAGGCGAGCTGGCGGCCAGGGGGGGCGCAAGCGGGGCCTTCTGGACGGGCGCGCTCGCCGCCTTCGTCGCGACGCCGTGCACCGGCCCGTTCATGGGCGCGGCGCTGGGCGCGGCGCTCGTCCTGCCGCCGCTCGCCGCGCTCGCCATCTTCGCGGGGCTGGGGCTGGGGCTCGCCTTGCCGTTTCTGCTGCTCGGCTACGTCCCCGCGCTGCGGCGGCGGCTGCCGCGGCCGGGGCCGTGGATGGACCGGCTGCGCCGCATCCTCGCCTTGCCGATGTTCGCCACCGCGCTCGGCCTCGCCTGGGTGCTCGGGCGGCTCGCCGGGGTCGACGGGATGACGGCGGGGCTGGCCGGTGCGTTGCTGCTGGCGCTGGCGCTCTGGTGGGTCGGCCGGCGGCAGGTGGGCGGGCGCGCTCGGGTCTGGTGGCCGCTGCTGCCGGTCGGGGCGGCGGGCATCGCCCTGCTGCTCGCCATCCCGCGCGCCCCGGCGACGGCGGCGGACGCGGGCGCGATCGCGGTTCGCGGCGTCGAACCGTTCAGCGAAGCGCGGCTGGCCGCGCTCCTGCAGGAGGGACGCCCCGTCTTCGTCTATTTCACCGCCGACTGGTGCCTCACCTGCAAGGTGAACGAGAAGGCCGCGATCGAGCGCGACGAGGTGGTCGACGCCTTCGCGCGCCGCAAGGTCGCGGTGCTGGCCGGCGACTGGACGCGCGGCGATCCGGCGATCACCCGTTTTCTCGCCGCGCATGGCCGCTCGGGCGTGCCCTTCTACCTCTTCTACCGCCCCGGCCAGCCGGTGACGGTGCTGCCGCAGGTGCTGACGCCCGCCATGCTGGCCGGCCTCGCGGCCTGATCCCCTCGCTTCAAGCGGGCGATGCGCGCAGCGAGCCGCTCTTTCCGGCGGGCGGCGCCGCATCGTCGACGCGCAACCGCCCGCCGCTCAGCAGCGCCGCCGCCCGCGGCGCGACGAGCAGCAGCAGCCGGGCAAGCGCGATCGTCAGTCCCAGCGCGAGGAAGGGCTGTAGCAGGAGGAACGCCGGATAAGCGGGCGCGCCCAGCGGCCCCGTGATCATGCCCGCCAGCGGCCCGCCCAGCCACAGGAAGATCAGGTGCGCGCAGAACAGCATGAAGGCGTAGCGCTCCGCCCGCGCGATCCGCGCGCCCGCCGGCCGCCGCGCTAGGGCGAGCGCGATCCGCCAGACGAACAGCGCGGCGGCGAAGCGCAACGCGATATCCAGCGACGCCGCCCAGCAGGGATGCGCCGCCGCGAAGCCCCCGCCCGCCACCGACATGGCAATCTTGAGCGGCGCCAGCACCGCGAAGGGCAACGCCACCGCCGCCACCCGCCACGTCCCGACCCGCGCCGCGAGCCCATGGCGCCGCGCCATCATCCCGGCGATGAAGAACAGCAATATCTGGGGCCGCAGCAGCAGCGGCATCCACCATTCGCCCACCGCCCAGACGGCGACCGCGACGCCCACCAGCGCGAGCGGCAGGTCGCGCAGCCGCGCCAGCAGCGGCGCCAGCGCCATGCAGACGAACAGGTCGCGCAGGAAGGCGGTCTGCACATTGATGTCGTTGGGGGTCGCGAGGCAGAACAGCTCGTCGATCACCCACCACAGGCTGTGGGGCACCGGCGCCCGCAGCACGCCCAGCCACGCCGCGCCCGAAACGAGCAGGATCGACAGCGCGTTCCACAGGATCATCGGCACCAGCAAGGTGCGCGCCTTGCCCGTGAGGAACACGCCATAGCCCCGCCGCGCGACCGAACCAGCGACCAGCCAGCCCGAAATCATGCCGAGCAGCGGGACGGCGGTGCGCCCGACCAGCTCGATCAGCGTCCAGCGCAGCTCGCCCTGCCATGTGTGCGCCACCCGCGCGAGGTCGGCGCCGGTCAGGCCCGTCCAGGCATGGACATAGACGATGCCCAGGAGGCAGAGCACGCGCGCGATCTCGACGGCGCGGGAGAATTGCGCGGGCGGCAAGGCAGGCGCGTCGGGCTTCCCGGCCGACGGACCGGAGCGATCGAAACAAAAACTCGAAATCATCGCAAGGCAGTCAACCTATCCGTCGCGGGAACGCTCCTCCCGCCGTCGCGGCGCGGCTTCCGGCGGCCGCGCGCAGGCACCGTTCCGTCCCGCGCGCCGGAACGCGGCTTCCGATTGTCGCGAGGAAAGCTCCGCAATCCCCCCGCCCCGGCGGATGAACGCGCGGCAGGACGCCCTCAACGCCCCTCCAGGATCGCCCCGATGGCGCGGGCGACCACGTCGATATCGGCCATGCCGTCGACGCGGCTGACGAGGCCGCGCGCCTCGTAGATCGGCAGGATCGGCGCGGTCTTGGCGCGATATTCGGCCATGCGCGTGCGCACCGTTTCCTCATTGTCGTCGGGGCGGCGCTTGAACTCGGTCGATCCGCACACGTCGCACACGCCCGCCACCCTGGGCTGCTTGTAGCGATCGTGATAGCCCTCGCCGCACTTCGCGCAGGTGAAGCGGCCGGTGATCCGGTCGACGAGCGCATCCTCGTCCACCTCAAGCTCGATCACCCGGTCGAGCGTGCGGCCGCGCGCCGAGAGCAGCGCGTCGAGCGATTCCGCCTGCGCTGCGGTGCGCGGATAGCCGTCGAAGATCACGCCGGTCGCCGCGTCCAGCGCGTCGAGCCGCTCCCCGATCAGGCCCGAGACGATCTCGTCGGAGACGAGCGCGCCCGCCTCCATCACCGCCTTCGCCTTCAATCCGATGGGCGTACCGGCCTTGACCGCCTCGCGCAGCATGTCGCCGGTGGAGAGCTGGACCATGCCGCGCTCCTGGACGAGGCGTGTGGCCTGCGTGCCCTTCCCGGCGCCCGGAGGGCCGAGCAAGATGATGTTCATGCCTTCGAATTCCCCCTGCCCATGGCGCCCCTAGCGGCGCATCCCGCCCTTGAGCTTCGCTTTCTTGATCAGATCGCCATATTGATGCGCCAGCAGGTGGCTCTGGATCTGCGTGACGGTATCGATCGTCACATTGACCACGATCAGCAGGCTCGTTCCACCCAGATAGAAGGGTATCTGCAACTTCGCGACGAGGAATTCCGGCACGAGGCAGATCAGCGCCAGATAGATCGCGCCGATCACGGTGATGCGGGTCAGCACGTAATCGAGATAGTCGGCGGTGTTCTTGCCGGGGCGGATGCCGGGGATGAAGCCGCCGTAGCGCTTCAGATTGTCCGCCGTCTCCTCCGGGTTGAACACGACCGCGGTGTAGAAGAAGCAGAAGAAGATGATGCCCGCCGCATAGAGCCCCATATAGAGCGGGGTGCCGTGGGCCAGATACTGGTTCACCGTGATGATGAAATCGCCCCAGCGGCTCTCGCCCGCCACGCGCTGGCCGGCGAACTGGGTGATGGTGAGCGGCATCAGCAGCAGCGATGACGCGAAGATCGGCGGGATCACGTTGGCGGTGTTGACCTTCAGCGGCAGGTGGCTGCGGTCCGCCTGCATCATGCCCCGCTGCGTCTGGCGCTTGGGATACTGGATCAGCACGTTGCGCGTCGCGCGCTCCATGAAGCAGATGAAGCCGATCAGGCCCAGCACCAGCGCCAGCACCGCGACGATCACCGGCAGCGAGAGCGATCCG
>Ga0182749_1001170_pt1 | contig 21295 bp, 19 predicted proteins | sample eDN3rd37CKraftMG_FD_128875 | JGI IMG/M metagenome (GOLD analysis project Ga0182749, IMG submission 128875) | Enriched Miracle-Growth compost microbial communities from Emeryville, California, USA - eDNA 3rd pass 37_C Kraft MG (version 2) (version 2) ...
ATCCGGAACCGGCGTCAAACAGTGTGAGGCAGTTATGAGTGTTGCGCTCGATGTGGCGCGCCATCGTGCGCCAGTGCAGAATGAAAGCTTCAGTTCCGAATACCTGCAGGCGTTGCGTCTCGTTGAAAGACTGCACCGGCTCCTGCTCGACGTGATCAAGGACGAGTTCGATCGTCTCGGTGGAGCGGATCTCAACAGCGTCCAAGCGTTGCTGCTCTACAATATCGGTGACAGCGAGCTGACCGCGGGCGAGCTCAAAACGCGCGGCTATTATCTCGGCTCGAACGTTTCCTACAATCTCAAGAAGCTCGTCGACATGGGCTACCTGCACTACAAGCGCTCGGAGACCGACCGCCGCAGCGTGCGTGTGAGCCTCACCGACAAGGGCAAGGAAGCCTGCGAGGTCGTGCAGAAGCTCTACAATCGCCAGCTCGGCTCGGTGGAGACGGTGGGCGAAGTATCCGAGGAAGATTTCCGCGGGCTCAACAAGGCGCTGGTACGCCTGGAGCGCTTCTGGTCCGACCAGATCCGCTACCGTCTCTAAGTTCTGGATCATCTCTCTGCGGGCGAATTGCCCGACTGCCGGTCGCCAAGGAGCTGCGGGATCGCCCCGCAGCTCCTTTTTTATTGGGCCGGCGCGCGTTCGCTTCGCCGGTTTGCGGCCGATTCCAGGTAACGGCTTTGCGGGGACTGGCGGGCCGCCCGCTGGATCGGGACCGCCCGTCTGGAGCGGATTTCAGGTCCGGCGTATTTTTCACCTTTGCAAGTCCAACCGAAAATCCCGATATTCCGGTGGCTTGCCAGGGGATGGGCAGCACGGACCGAGGCCACGCTTCGAGGAAAGTGGGAGGAGCAGCTGTGAGCTCATCACCGGGGGGATGGTGGCGTGCGATGGCGCTGGGCGCCGTTGCGCTGTTGGCGGGGGCCGCTTCGGCGGCCGCGCAGGAACATCTGCGTTTCGGTCCGGTCGGGGAGGGACCTTCGCAGTACAGCGGCGGCTATGATCGCAACTTCATCCGCGAGTGGCAGTCCAACCCGCCGAAGGGATACCCGACGCTTTCGAGGGCGAACATCGAGCCGACCAAAGCGGCGGTGGCGCGCTATGAGGATATCGTCGCGCGCGGCGGCTTTCCACTCGTGCCGGATGTCGAGCTCGAGCCTGGCATGACGGATCCCGCCGTCGGCATCCTGCGCCGGCGGCTGATGCGCTCGGGCGACCTGACGGGCGAGACGAGCTATCCCGATCACTTCGGTTCCGACCTCGACACCGCGGTGAAGCGCTTCCAGGCCTCGAACGGTCTCGCGCCGACCGGCGTCGTCGACAAGCGCACGATCGCAGCGCTCAACGTCCCGTCCGAGGTGCGCCTCGCCCAACTCAAGACCAACCTGACGCGCCTCACCGATCTCACCCGGATCGTCGCCAAGCGGTACGTGCTGGTGAACATTCCGGCCGCGCAGGTGGAGGCGGTGGAGAACAATGCCGTCGCCCTGCGGCACTCGGGTGTCGTCGGCAAGCCGGACCGGCCGACGCCGCTCCTGCGCTCCACCATCACCGACCTTGCCTTCAATCCGATGTGGACGCTGCCGCCGACGGTCATCAAGGAGGATCTGATCCCCAAGGGCCGCGATATGCAGAAGAAGGGCGAGAGCGTGCTCGTCAAATTCGGGATCGATGCGTACGAGGGGGGCAAGAAGCTCGAGCCGGAATCGATCGACTGGTCGAGCGGTCGGCCGCTGCAGCTCACCTACCGGCAGGCGGCGGGAAAGGAAAACCCTCTCGGTTTCCTAAAGATCAATTTTGCCAACTCGAGCTCTGTCTATATGCATGACAGCCCGAAAGAGTCTCTCTTTGGACGTAATTTCCGAGCGGCCAGCTCGGGATGCGTGCGGGTGCAAAACATCGCACAGCTCGCGACGTGGCTTCTGGCAGGACAGGGAACGGCGGAACAGGTGGATCACTTGCGGGAGACCGGACAGACGCGCACCGTGCGCTTGCGCAAGCCGGTTCCGCTCTATTTTGCATACGTGACGGCTTGGGCGACGCCCGATGGCGTCATTCAATTCCGCCCCGATCTTTACTTAAAGGACGGGGTCGGGGAGGTGGCTGCGGCGTATTAGTCTTTGCCGCTCATGGTTGACCTACGTCAAGGTCGCTGCCACTTCCTTCGCGGAAACTGCGCATCCATGACGGCGGCGCGACAATAGTCACATTGCTCGCCAGTGCCAGGCGAGCAATGATGAAGGAAAATAAAGCCAAAAACACTAGCCTGGGGAGTGAATTCGGCTGATGGACTACGCAAAGACATTTCGGGATGCGCTCGCTGCTGTTCACCGTGAGGGGCGCTATCGCGTCTTTGCCGATCTGAAGCGCAAGCGTGGCGCCTATCCCGAAGCCGATCACTTCAACAAATCCGAGCCCGCGCGCCCCATCACCGTCTGGTGCTCCAACGATTATCTCGGCATGGGCCAGCACCCGGCCGTTCTTGCTGCGATGCACGAAGCCATCGATACGGTCGGTGCAGGCTCCGGCGGCACGCGCAACATCGCAGGCACCACGCATTATCACGTCGAGCTCGAGCACGAGCTGGCGGACCTGCACGGCAAGGAAGCGTCGCTGCTCTTTACGTCCGCCTATGTCGCCAACGATTCCACCCTGGCAACGCTCGCCCAGCTGATGCCGGGCGCTGTGATCTTCTCCGACGAGAAGAACCACGCCTCCATGATCGCGGGCATCCGCCATGGCCGCGGGCCCAAGCGCATCTGGCGCCATAACGACATCGCCGATCTCGAGGCGCAGCTCAAGGAATACGACCGCGCGACGCCGAAGATCATCGCCTTCGAGAGCGTCTACTCGATGGACGGGCACATCGCCCCCATCGGTGCCATCTGCGATCTCGCCGAGAAATACGGCGCGCTGACCTACCTCGACGAGGTGCATGCCGTCGGTCTTTACGGCCCGCGCGGCGGCGGTATCGCCGAGCGTGACGGCGTGATGGACCGCGTCGACATCATCAACGGCACCCTCGCCAAGGGCTTCGGCATCATGGGCGGCTACATCGCGGCCTCCCGCGATTGCTGCGACGCCATCCGGTCGTACGCGGCGGGGTTCATCTTTACCACGTCGCTGGCCCCGGCCATTGCGGCCGGCGCGGTGGCGAGCATCCGCTACCTGAAGTCGAGCACGACCGAGCGCGAGCAGCTCCAGGAGCGTGCCGCCGAGGTGAAGCGCCGGCTGACCGACGCGGGCGTGCCGGCACACCAGACGCCGAGCCACATCGTGCCGGTGACCGTCGGCGATCCCGTGCACTGCAAGGCGGTTACCGACGCCCTGCTGGAGCATTACGGAATTTACGTCCAGCCGATCAACTATCCGACCGTGCCGCGGGGCACCGAGCGCATCCGGCTGACCCCCTCGCCGGTGCACACGCCCGAGCAGATCGACCATCTCGTCTCGGCCTTGAGGGAGCTCTGGGAGGCCTGTCCGGTCTCGAAAGGCCAATACGTGCGGCTTGCGGCCGAATAGGCCGCTTGCTGCCGTTCGGCGCACCCCCCAAAAAGCACTGGTTGAAATCCCCGAGAAGCTATACGGCTTGAGCCCGAACCGGCGCCAACCTACTATGGCGGTGAACCAGATGGGGCGCCGGCGCGCCCAATCGGAAACCGCTGTTTATTGAGAACCAAGGAAAACGACCTATGTTTAACGCGAAGGCCGAGCCCTCCAAGAGCGGATTTTTCACCGCCAGCGTTGCCGAGAGCGACCCTGAAATCGCCGATGCCATCGGTAAGGAGCTTGGCCGCCAGCAGCACGAAATCGAGCTGATCGCGTCGGAGAACATCGTTTCCCGGGCCGTACTCGATGCTGCCGGCAGCGTGCTCACCAACAAGTACGCCGAAGGCTATCCGGGCCGCCGCTACTACGGCGGCTGCCAGTACGTGGACATCGTCGAGCAACTCGCCATCGACCGCGCCAAGAAGCTCTTCGGCTGCGAGTTCGCCAACGTGCAGCCGAACTCGGGCAGTCAGGCCAACCAGGGTGTCTTCAACGCGCTCGCCCAGCCGGGCGATACCATCCTTGGCCTCAGCCTCGCCCACGGCGGCCACCTCACGCACGGCTCGCCGGTCAACCAGTCCGGCAAGTGGTTCAAGCCGGTCTCCTACCAGGTGCGCCCCGATACGCACCGGATCGACATGGACGAGGTCTACAAGCTCGCCCTCGAGCACAAGCCGCGCATCATCATCGCCGGCGGTTCGGCCTATCCGCGCCACATCGAGTTCGCCGACTTCCGCGCCATCGCCAATGAAGTCGGTGCCTACCTCATGGTCGACATGGCTCACTTCGCGGGCCTCGTTGCCGGCGGTCTGCACCCGAGCCCGTTCCCGCACGCTCACGTCGTCACCACGACGACGCACAAGACGCTGCGCGGCCCGCGCGGCGGCATGATCCTTACCAACGACGGCGATATCGCGAAGAAGATCAACTCGGCCATCTTCCCCGGCATCCAGGGCGGCCCGCTGATGCACGTCATCGCCGGCAAGGCGGTCGCGTTCGGTGAGGCGCTGCGCCCCCAGTTCAAGGTCTATGCGCAGAGCGTCATCAACAACGCCAAGGCGATGGGCGAAGTGCTGGTCAACGCGGGCTTTGCGCTCGTGTCCGGCGGCACCGATACGCACCTCATCCTTGTCGACCTGCGCCCCAAGAAGCTGACCGGCAACATCTCGGAGAAGGCTCTGGAGCGCGCGCACATCACCTGCAACAAGAACGGCGTGCCGTTCGATCCCGAGAAGCCGATGGTCACGTCGGGCATCCGCCTCGGCGCACCCGCCGGCACCACGCGCGGCTTCGGCGTTGCGGAGTTCCAGGAGATCGGCCGTATGATCGCCGAGGTGCTGGAAGGTCTCGCGGCGAACGGCGAAGCCGGCAACGGCGCCGTCGAGGAGAAGGTGAAGGCGCAGGCCATCGACCTGTGCAACCGCTTCCCGATCTACTCCTGATAGCCCGTTCCAGGATTTACGAGGCGCGCTTGGGAAATCCCGGGCGCGCCTCGTTGCTTCCGGTATCCCGCTCCAGCTAATAATCGTCGTCCGCCGCGCGAGTGGGTACGGCGGCGAGGGAGGCCTTGCTATGCGCTGCCCCTATTGCGCCGGCGAGAACACGCAGGTGAAGGACAGCCGCCCCACGGAGGAGAACGCGGCCATCCGCCGGCGGCGTATCTGCCCCGACTGCGGCGGCCGCTTCACCACGTTCGAGCGCGTACAGCTGCGCGAGCTGCTGGTCGTGAAGCGCTCGGGCCGCAAGGTGCCGTTCGAGCGGGACAAGCTGGTGCGCTCGGTCAACGTCGCGCTGCGTAAGCGTCCCATCGATTCCGAGCGCGTCGAGCGCATGGTGTCGGGCCTCGTGCGTCAGCTCGAAAGCTCCGGCGAGAGCGAGGTGCCATCATCCGCCATCGGCCAGCTCGTCATGGAGGCGCTGCGGGGGCTCGATCCCGTCGCCTACGTGCGCTTTGCCTCCGTCTATCGTGATTTCCGCGAGGCCGCCGATTTCCACGAGGTCCTGGGCGAGATCGCCTCCGAGCCGGTGTCTGAGGCCGACCAGGACGATAGTCCGCACATTCCTTTCGAACGCACCGTTGCGGGAACGGCGCCGCTGAAGAAGCACTGAGCCGATGGATCGCGCGGACCGCGCCCGGTTTGACGCGCAGATGATGGGGATCGCGCTGCGCCTCGCGGCGCGCGGGCTCGGGCGAACCTCGCCCAACCCATCGGTCGGCGCCGTGATCGCCGATGAAGCGACCGGCGAGATCATATCGCGCGCCTGGACAGCGCCGGGCGGGCGCCCCCATGCCGAACCCCAGGCCATCGCCAAGGCGGGCGCGCGCGCGCGCGGTGCGACCCTCTATGTCACGCTCGAGCCCTGCTCGCACCACGGGGCCACGCCGCCGTGCGCCGATGCGATCGTCACGGCCGGCATAGGGCGCGTCGTGTGCGCGATCGAGGATCCCGATCCCCGCGTCGCAGGCAGCGGGCTCGCGCGCTTGCGCGCGGCGGGGATTGCGGTCGACCGCGGCATTGGCGCGGAGGAGGCCCATTGGGTGACGGCGGGGCACATCCTGCGGGTGACGGAGCGGCGTCCTTACGTCACCGCCAAGCTGGCCCTCGACGGCGAGGGCGGCGTGCCGCGCGGCGGGGACGGACACCCTACGTGGGTCACCGGGGAGGGCGCGCGGGCCCAAGGCCATCTGCTGCGGGTACGCGCCGATGCGATCCTCGTCGGCCGGCGCACCGTCATCGACGACGATCCTTTGCTGACCTGCCGCCTGCCGGGCCTCGAGGGCCGTTCGCCGATCCGGGTCGTGATGGCACGGGATCCGGCTGGGCTCGAAATATCGCGCTTGGCCCGGACGGCGGACGGGCATCCGCTATGGGTGTTCTGCGCCGCGGGGGCCGATGTTACGGCGCTCACCTCCGCTGGCGCGCGCATTTTCTCCATGCCGCTGGTGGATGGCCAGCTCTGGTTGCCCGCCGTCATGGAAGCGCTCGCCGCTTCCGGCGTCACCCGGCTTCTGGTCGAAGGTGGACCGGCAACCTGGCGCAGCTTCTCGCGCGCAGGACTGATCGACGAAGTGGCCCTGTTCCATGCACGCGGCAGAGAGCAGGCCGCGCTTGCCGATGAAACGGCATTGCAGACCCTCGACCGCTACATATCGGCCGGCGGCCTCACCATTTACGATCGGCGAACCATCGGCGGCGACGATATGCTCGCCCTGCGCCGGCCCTGGCTCCGCGACGGGTCCCGTGTGGCCTGAAGCGGATTGAGACGAGACGCGAGGAAGAGAGCATGTTCACGGGCATCGTCACCGACGTCGGCGAGATCAGCGCGCGCGAGGGTGGCCGTTTCACCATCCGCACCGGGTACCCGGCGGCCAACCTCGAAATCGGCGCCTCGGTGGCCTGCGACGGCTGCTGTCTAACGATCACCTCCATCACCGCCGAGGCACAGGGCAGCACCTTCACGGTCGACGTTTCGAACGAGACCCTGAGCAAGGCGACCTTGAACGGGTGGCAGCCGGGGCGCCGCATCAATCTGGAGAAGGCGCTGAGCTTGGGTCAGGAGCTGGGCGGACACCTCGTCACAGGGCATGTCGACGGGATCGCCCGCATCATCGACATCGTCCCGGACGGAGAAAGCCGGCGCTTTGCGATTGAAGTGCCGGACCACTTGGCGCCCTATATCGCGCCGAAAGGCTCGGTCTGCCTCGACGGGGTTTCGCTCACGGTGAACGAGGTGAGCGACAACCGCTTCGGGGTCAACATCATCCCGCACACCTTGACGGTTACGACGTGGGGGGCGAAAACCCCCGGACAAATGGTCAACCTCGAAGTCGACCTTTTCGCGCGCTATATCGCGCGGCTCCTGGAGTTCCGAACTTGACGCACGACGCTGGCGCATCCGCCATATCGGAAGGCCGTGGCTGTCTGTCCTCGATCGCCGAGATCCTGGAGGATATGCGCAACGGCCGCATGGTGGTGCTGGTCGACGCGGAGGAACGGGAGAACGAAGGCGATCTCGTCATCCCCGCGCAGATGGCGACGCCCGATGCCATCAATTTCATGGCGCGCTACGGGCGCGGCCTGATCTGTCTGACGCTCACCGGGGCGCGTGCGCGCGAGCTGCACCTCGAAGCGATGGTGGGGCGCAACCTTTCGCGCAACCGCACCGCGTTCACGCAATCGATCGAGGCACGCGAGGGGATTACCACGGGTATCTCCGCGGCCGATCGTGCGCGCACCATTGCGACCGCGATCGATGCCACGCGTGGCGCAGCGGATATCGTCTCGCCGGGGCATGTGTTTCCGCTCGTGGCCCGGGAAGGCGGCGTTCTGATCCGGGCCGGACATACCGAGGCTTCCGTCGATCTTGCGCGTCTTGCCGGGCTTTATCCCGCGGCGGTGATCTGCGAGATCATGAACGACGACGGCACCATGGCGCGTATGCCGGATCTCGTCGCGTTCGCGCAGCGGCATGGTCTCAAAATCGGCGCCATCGAGGATCTCATCGCTTACCGGATGCGCAACGAGCATCTCGTGCGCGCCACCGCGAAGACGAGCATCGACACCGCCGCGGGCCGCTTCGATCTGCGCGTCTACGAGACGACGGTGGAGCCGAACGAGCATGTGGCGCTCGTCAAAGGTGACCTGTCGGCGCCGGGTCCTGTGCTCGTGCGCGTGCATGCCGTCAACCTCATCGGCGACGTCATCGGCGGTGGCGAGGCGGATGACCGCGAGCAGATCAACTGCACGCTGCGGATGATCGAGCGTGAGGGGCGCGGCGTTGTCGTGCTCATCCGCGACCTGCGCCCGAACGCGCTCTCGCAGTGGGTGGCGGGCCATGCACAGCCGAAACGCTCCATCGAGGGCGCGCGCGAGCGCAGGCAAGTGGAGATCGGCGTCGGCTCGCAGATTCTCACCGATCTGGGCGTGCGCGACATGGTGTTGCTCACCAATTCGCCCGCGCACGTGTATGTCGGTCTGGAAGGCTTTGGATTGCGCATAGTCGGCACGCGAAGGATCGAGTGAAAGATGATTGTGAAGGTTGACCGGCCGACACGCGGCGGCGCGCACCGGGGCGAGATGCGTGCACGCATCCTCATCATCGAGGGACGCTACTACGAGGAGATCGGCGATCTGCTCGTCGGTGCCGCCGTCGAGGCGCTCAACGAGCAGGGCGCCACCCACGAGCACATCGTGGTGCCCGGCGCGCTGGAGATTCCGCAGGTTCTCGTGCAGGCCGCGAGTGCAGGTCTGGTGCCGCGCCGCGCGGAAAACGGGCGTTTCGATGGTGTCGTCGCGCTCGGTTGCGTCATTCGCGGCGAGACCGCGCATTACGACATCGTCTGCAACAACGCCAATCACTGGCTGATGGAAACTGCGGTGCGTCACGCCGTGCCCGTGGGTAACGGTATCCTGACGGTGGACACGGAAGCGCAGGCGCTGGCTCGCGCCCGGGCAGGAAAGGGCGCCGATGCGGCACACGCCTGTCTGCGCATCCTCGAGCTCCAACGGACGTTCGAAGGGCAGAGCGCATGACATCCGCGGGCAACGTTACGCCGAAGCCGGACAAGATCGCCCTGCAGCCGCGCACGGGGGCTCGGGTGGCAGCGGTGCAGGGCCTCTACCAGATGGATCTCGCTGGCACCGACCTCAACGCGGTGATCGACGAGTTCGTGCGGCTGCGCTTTCCGCTTCCGCCCGGCGATGAAGCAGCGGCCGGGGCCGATGCGGCATTCTTCGCGGAGCTGATCCGCGGCGTCGTTCGGCGCCAGCGCGACATCGATCCGCTGGTCGACCGGCAGCTGGCGGAAGGCTGGCGGCTCGTACGCATCGACGCCATCGTACGCGCGATCCTGCGCGCGGGCGTGTTCGAGCTGATGGAGCGCCCGGACGTTCCGACCCGCGTCGTCATCAACGAGTACATCAACGTCGCACACTCGTTCTTCTCGGAGGACGAGCCGAAGGTCGTCAACGGCGTGCTCGACAAGCTGGCGCGGCAACTGCGCACGGGCGAGTTCAACCGCAATGATACGCCAACCCGATGACGCTTCGCTCGGAGGGGAATTGACCGGCGGCGAAGAGGCGCTGATCGAAGAATTCTGGGCGCCTTTGGCCGTGGGTCATGCCGGTGCCTGGGGCCTGAAAGACGATGCGGCGACGATCGCGGTGCCGCCTGGCGACGAGCTGGTCGTCACCACCGATGCTCTCATTGCGGGCGTGCATTTTTTCCCTGACGAAGATCCGTTCTCGGTCGGATGGAAGGCGCTGGCCGTCAACGTTTCCGATCTCGTCGCCAAGGCTGCCGCTCCGCTCGCTTACGTCATGAATATCGCGTTGCCTGCGTCGGTGACACGCGAGTGGCTGAGCCGCTTCGCGCAGGGTCTCGAGGCGGCGCAGGGCGCATTCGGCTGCCGGCTGATCGGCGGCGACACCGATCGCACGCCGGGGCCGCTCAGCGCTTCGATCACCGCTTTTGGCACGACACCCGCCGGCGGAATGCTTTCGCGGAGCGGCGCGCGCGCGGGCGACCGCGTCTATGTTACGGGCACGATCGGCGATGCCACGCTCGGGCTGGCGCTCCGGCGCGATCCCCAGTCCGGCGCGCGCTGGGGGTGTACGCCCGAGGCAGCCACTTATCTCGCCGGGAGACTTTCCCGGCCACGGCCACCGCTCGCCATCGTTACCGCGCTGCGAGCGTGCGCGTCCGCCGGAATGGACATCTCCGATGGCCTGATGAAGGACTTCAGCCGCCTGTGCCGTGCGTCCGGCGCCGGCGGACGGATCGAGGCGGGGCGTGTGCCGCTCTCGGATGCGGCGCGTGCGGCCATCGAAGCGGGCGCGATGCCAGCGGAACTCCTGGCTGGCGGGGAAGATTACGAGGTGTTGGCCTGCGTGCCGGGGCCGCGGGCCGCGACCTTCGAGGCCATGGCGGCGGAATCGGGAATACGCGTCACGTGCATCGGGAGCATCGAAGAGCGCGAGAGCGGGATCGGCGCTTTCGACAGCGATGGCGCGCGACTGCATTTTCCGCGTATGGGGTGGGACCATTTCGCATAGCGATCTCTGCTCGAGCGGTTTCGATCCCGTGCGGCCAAAACACATCCATGTGGCCATTGCGCCCCAAGACCATCGTGCGGCACAGGAGTGTCTTGGTTTAGCCATATCATCGCGGCTATTGAGGCATTCGGCGTCGCGAAGGAATTTGGACGGAGCCGCTTCAGGTTTGGCGGTCATCGGTTGAAGGCAGATGCGCGCGGCGCGTCGGGCAGGACGGGACGACTTCATGCGGACATTTCGCGCGCGCGCGCGGCTCATCGGTTGGCCCTCCGGCTCGCGGGGCGCAGCTGCGCTTACCCTCAGCGCGAGCATTCTGTTCGGCCTCATGTGTGTGTTTCTCTCATCCGGTGCAGCCCATGCGCAGGGGGCGCAGGCGAACTGGTGGGAGAGCCTCACGGGATCGGGCACGCCCAATCTGACGGGCCGCCGGGAGGAGCGCCAGCAGGCGCGGCGCCCCGAACAGCTCGACGACCTGCGTCCCGACGCCGTGCCGCTGCGGTCCGACGAGATGATCTCGTTCCTCGAAGCGGCGATCGCCAAGTATCAGCAGATTGCTGCATCGGGCGGATGGCCCGTAGTGCCGCCGGGCCGCATGATGCGCGAAGGCGAGGACGATGAGCGCGTTGCCGTTCTGCGCCGCCGCCTGATCGCTACCGGCGATTTCAAGCCGCGCAGCAACTACTACAACTCATATACGTTCGACAGCGAGCTTACGGCCGCGGTGCGCAACTTCCAGCGCCGTCACGGCCTGCGTCCTACGGGACGGGTTGAGCGCTCGACGTATCCGGTGCTGAACGTGAGCGTCGATGAGCGGATCGCGCAGTTGCGGCTCAACCTGGGCCGCGTCCACGAGCTGATGTCGATGCCGATGGACGAGCGCTACGTGCTCGTCAACGTGCCGGCCTTCCAGCTCGAAGCGGTCGAGAGGTACGAGGTGCAGCAGCGCCATCGCGTGATCGTCGGCCGCTCCGGGCGCGAGTCGCCGGCGGTGAAGGCGACGATCCGCGCTTTGAATTTCTTCCCCTATTGGCGTGTGCCCGACAGCGTTGCGCATCTCGATCTCATTCCGCGCCTGAAACAAGAGCCGGACTATCTCGACAACGAGAAAATCCGCGTCCTCGATCCGGCCGGCGTGCGCGAGATCGATCCGCACACCGTCGACTGGAACTCACCCGAGGCGCGGCGGCTGAAGTTCCGGCAAGACCCGGGTCCGCAAAACGCGTTGGGCCTCGTGCGCATCGATATGCCGAACGAGCATACGGTCTATATGCACGACACGCCGATGAAGCAGCTCTTCAGCCAGCGGTCGCGCGCATTCAGCGCCGGGTGCGTGCGTGTCGAAGGCGTCTTCAATCTCGTCGATTGGATCGCGCGCTATGAGCCGGGCTGGGGCGAGCCGGGGCAAGCGCAGCGCATAGTGGAAGGTGGACAAGCAGTAGACGTGACGCTGACGCGCCCCATTCCGGTGTATTTCACCTACATCACGGCCTGGGCGGAGCGTGACGGCGAGGTGGAGTTCCGGCCGGACATCTACGGCCGCGACGGTGCCGTCGATCAGATTGCCGAGATGGATCGCGATCCCAACGAGCCGCCGCCTGCGGTGACCTTGGCGCCGTGAGCTCGGGTGTCTACTTCGAAGTCCACCGGTTTGCTCCGGCGGCGCCCTGTGCCCCGCTAGCCCTCTAACGGCGCGCACGTCGGCACGCGTTAGGGGGAGATGATCACCTTCAGCGCATGGGTCTCTGCTGCGCGTCCGAAGGTGTCGTAGGCGTCCATGATCTGATCGAGATTAAAGCGATGCGTGATGAGGCGCGTCGGATCGATCTTGCGGGACTGCACGGTCTTCAGCAGCATAGGCGTCGTCACCGTGTCCACCAGCCGCGTCGTGATGGCAATGTTCTGCGACCATAGCCGCTCGAGGTGGAGGTCGACCTTGTGGCCGTGCACGCCTACGTTGGCGATGATGCCGCCCGGCGCGACGATGTCCTGGCAGAGGAGAAACGTCGCGGGGATGCCAACCGCTTCGATCGCGGTGTCGACACCGCGCCCATCGGTATACGCCTTGACGGCCTCCGCGGCATTCCCGTCGGCGCTGTTGATGGTGTGCGTGGCGCCGAACTGGCGCGCGAGGCCGAGCCGGTTGTCGTCCAGGTCGACCATGATGACCTCTGCGGGCGAATAGAACTGCGCCGTCAACAGCGCGGCGAGGCCGATGGGGCCGGCGCCGACGATGGCCACGCTCGATCCCGGCGCGACCTTACCGTTCAGGACGCCGCATTCGAAGCCCGTCGGGAGAATGTCGCTGAGCATCACCAGCGCCTCTTCGTCGGCGCCCTCGGGGATAGGATAGAGGCTGGTGTCCGCGTGCGGTGTGCGCACATATTCGGCTTGCGTGCCGTCGATCTCGTTGCCGAGTATCCATCCGCCGGTCGTGCAGTGGGAATACATGCCGCGGCGGCAGTATTCGCATTTACCGCACGCGGAGATGCACGAGATCAGCACGCGGTCGCCGGGGGAAAACATGGTGACCGCATCGCCCACGCTATCGACGATGCCAACGCCCTCGTGACCGAGAATCCGGCCCGGTTCGCACGTGGCGACATCGCCTTTGAGGATATGCAAATCCGTGCCGCAGATCGTGGTCTTGACGACTCTCACGACAGCATCGCCCGGATCCTCGATCCGGGGCTTGGGACGATCCTCGACGGCCTTCACGCCGGGGCCGCGATAGACGAGAGCTTTCATGTTCGGCTCCGGTCGCTGGGCAGCCGGCACTGTCGCCAACAGGTGTTTACCGATCGATTGCGCGGCTCATCACCTTTGAGACGCATTTGGCGGGGATTGCGCGCGGGGGCTGTCGTGCGGCGCGGCCGTCAGAAGGGCCCGCGGCGGCGCAGTTCAACGGCAATGCTTTGGCGCCGGCGGCGGGCCGATGTTTCTGGAACGTGGCGAGAAGAGTTTGGCTCCGCGGGTAGGGCTCGAACCTACGACCGTCCGATTAACAGTCGGATGCTCTACCACTGAGCTACCGCGGAATAACCTAGCCTTTTTAAGGCGTCGCGCCTCTTAGCAAAAAGCTTCGGAGCGGGCCAGCGTCTTGAGCGCCGGGATCCGTTCCCGTGAGGCGGCCCCTCCACTCTCACAAACGGGCCGCTCAATCAAGGGGGTCGCGCCGGGTTGCGCGAAATTCTGGCCGCTAGCGGGGGAAAATCGGCGTCATTTCCCGCCCGGGCCGGTCCGGCGGTGCCATTCAGGCGCGGCGGACTGCGCCTCGCGACGGCCGCTATCGGAAAATCCCTCTGCGGGGCCATGGAGCGCGGCATCTTCGGCCGCGGGGAGCGTTAGGGGCCCTGAGTATGTTGCCCGCACCAGATATTGCCGCGGTTGGGCCAACGCTGGGCCAATCCTTCGTCGCGAAGGATGCGGCTCACATCGCGCCCATCGGGCAATTCGATATCGATGAGATTGCGGCCGTGGGGATCGGTGCGTCCGGTCGGCCGGATGCGATAGCCGCCCGCAAGGAGTTCTTGCAGGCGATTCCTTGCTGCAATTCCCAGCGTTCGCTCGTGCTCGCAGCCGGGCTCGGAGATCTCCGGGGCGTCGATCGCCACGAGACGCCATTTCTCGCCGCGGTCGCGTCCCGTATCGCCGTCGATGATGCAATTACGGTGCTCGTGTGCAGAGCATAACGCGATGGGGCCAGCGCGATCTTCGCCCGCGGGCTCGTTGAAATACCGCCACGCGGCGCCGGCGGCAGCGAATCCCACGGTGACAAGGAATAGCGCAATCCAGCGGCGCAGGCGGATGTGTCGCGCGCGCGCGATTCTGCTCGCGCGGCCGCCCCGGCGGCGTCCACGGCGTCTCGCGCCGCGATATGCCTGGGCGCGCCGCCTGCTGTGCGGAGTTCCGACAGGTGGGGTGGAGGGGGCCGTCAGCATCGAGTGGTTGTGGTCGTCCTGTGCGGCGGTCATGGCCGAATGCTAAGGCGCCGAGGCTCTAAGAAAGCGTTCGCGGCGCGAGCGGAAGCTTCGACGGTAGGGAAGCGCATCCGCGGGTGCGCATGCGCATCACCCATCCACTGTCCTGTTAGGGTTGTATTAAAATTTTGTTGCAACCGGAAGGTGACCGCTGCTATCTGGGGTTGTGAGGTTGTCGGGTGGCGTCTCTTGGCTATCCGAAAGCCACACCCTTATCACCGCTGATTTCCGGGGGTGCCATTTGTGAAAGTAGTGTTTCGCATGTGATCGGGCTCAGGCGGATTGCAACGCGCGAGCCAAATTCGGACTGGTGGTGTCTGGGATGCCGGCATCGCTAATTGCCGGTCGTTGCAGAGCCGGCGGTTTGCCGAAGTCTCTGCAGCAGCGCTTCCGTCATCGTCATTTTGTTTGCGACTGGGCGGCTGCGGTCTCCGCGGTCCGTGCAGGATTGTGCTGGAACCGGCTTTGGAGCGTCGATCAGTTCGTCATGCCGCGGCGCGAGATCGAGGATTACGGCCGGGGTGAAGCAGCAAAGCAGATTTGCGACATTCTTGCAGATTGGTGCGCCGTGAATCCCATCGATGTCGTCATGTTCGCAATGGACCGCCAGATGGACCGGCGCATTGTGCTTGCGGCGGAGACCTTGATGGGGGCGGGGTACACCGTGCGTGTTTTTGCGCCGGCGGACGGCGCTCCGCAGACCGAGCCCGCGTGGATCGAGCGGGTCAAAGGCGATGGTGCCGGGCTGCACGGTTCGGGATTGTCGCTCTACCGATTTGTCCGTGATCGGTTGCCGCGCATGCGCGGTGTGCTGCGCTGGGTCACGTGGCATCTAGAGCGAAAGCCGGCGCGCGTCTTCGAAACGCTATTCGCAGATCCGATCTCAAGGGCGCCAGCGCGCATCTACGTCGCCAACGATCTTCCGATGCTCCCTGTGGCGATCGCCGCCCAGGCGCGGCACGGCGGACGCGTCCTCTACGATAGCCATGAGCTCTACAGCGAGCAGGGTTTCTCCCGGCATGAGCGGCGAGTATGGCGCTCCCTCGAAGCGTCGCTGATTGCGCGCGCGGACGCCGTCATCACCGTCAATCAATCCATCGGAGAAGAGCTGACGCGACGCTACGCGATCGCGCCGCCGACAATCGTGCACAATGCGGACCGGTTCCGGCCTGCGGGGAGCGTGGCCGCGCGGGAGCGGGATTTGCGAGCAAGGGGCTTGCGCGCTGCGCTCGGCATTCCGCCCGGGGCCGCTCTCTTCCTCTACCAGGGCGGGTTGGTGCCGGGGCGCAATCTCGAAACGCTCGTTGAGGCGTTCCGGGAGATGAATGGGCGGCGGGCCGTGCTGGTGATGCTGGGTGATGGCCCCCTCAAGCCGATGCTCCAGCAGCGCGTGGAGCGGCTGGGGCTCGAGAAACAGGTGAAGTTCCACCCGGCCGTTCCGCAGGATCAGCTTCTGGATCTTACCGCACAGGCGGACTTCGGCATCATTCCCTACAGGGCCACATGCCTCAACAATGCGCTGTGCACGCCCAATAAGCTTTTCGAGTTCATCATGGCGCGGGTGCCGATGTTTGCCACGGACCTGCGGGAGGTGCGTTCAGTCATTGCCCGCTACAACATCGGATTGCTGGGCGACACCTCGAGCGCCAGGATCTTTGCACAGGGGTTACGCAAAACCCTTGAGGTTGCCCCCGCCTTCGAGCGGGAATGGCGCGCGGGCTTGGACGTTGCAGCGCGTGAGCTTTGCTGGGAAAGGGAGGGAGAGAAATATCTCGCGGTCGTTCGCGGCCTCGTTCCTCAGGAAACGCGCGCGTGAAGACCAAGGCGAGGACGAAGCTGTGTCGTTCACAGCATGAAGATTGCCATCGTCTCGCAATACTTCGAAACGCCTGAGGATCCCGGCATCTCGCTCCTCTGTTCGATGGCGGAGCATTTCGCCGGCGAAGGTCACGACGTGACCGTCATTTGTGGCCGTTTCATCCGCATGGGGCGGCGCAAAGCGCAGCGCCTGGAGCGGACGGCCAGCGGCTACACGGTGCGCCGCACCTGGTCGGGGAGCGACCGCAGCCGCAACATCGTGAGCCGGATCATCAGCTTCGCGGCGTTCTCGATTTCGTCCATCGCGGCGCTCGTGCGTCTCGGCCGATGCGATGTCATCTACGCGTCGAGCCCGCCGATCTTTCCCACGTTTCCGGCCCTTCTCTGGGCACGTGTGAGCGGGGCGAAGTTCATCGCCGAGATCTGCGATCTGTGGCCGGAGTCGGTGGTGGCGCTGGGTGTCATCCGCGCGCCGGCGGTCATTGCAATCGCCTCGTGCATGGAGCGGTTCCTCTATCGGCATAGCGATGGGATCGTTGCGCTGACGCGCGGTATCGCTGGAACGATCAGCGAAAAGCACCATCCGAAGGCGCCTTTGCTCGTGGCGCGCGGGGCGAAATCGCCGGAGCTTTACGCTCTATCGCGCAGCAACCGCAGTGATGTTCGCCGCGTGCGCGGCTGGGAAGGAAAGCGCGTCGCCATTTTCGCGGGCACGATCGGATACGCGCAGGATGTCGATGCGCTGCTCGATGCCGTCGCGCTACTTTCAAACCACGAGGATCTGCGGATCGTTCTCGTGGGGGATGGCGTTTTCGGGCCAAAGGCGCGCGCGGCTGCGGAGCGGCTTCCCAATCTCGACGTGCTCCCGCCGCTGGCGAAAGCCGATATGGTGCCCCTGCTGGTTGCATCCGACATTGGACTTTGTACGCTCAGCAACGTGCCGCTGTTCGCGGGGGCGGTGCCGACCAAGCTGCTCGATTATCTCGCTGCGGGGCTTCCCGTCGTCGCTCCGGACTTCGAGGAGGTGAGCGGGATTATCACGGAGCAGAGCGCCGGCAGGCTCTATAGGGCAGGGGATGCACAGTCGCTCGCGCGGGCGATCCGTGAGGCTGCCGAAGCCCTGGGTCCGCAAGGCGTGCGCAACGAGAAGCCAGCGGCCGTTCTTCCCGTGGAATTCACGCAGAGCCACAGGAACGAGAAAATCGGCCGCTTCATTTGCGGTGGTCTGCCGGCGGGCCGCTGAGTGGCGGCCGCCTTCGCAGAACGTATGGCGCCTCGCGCGAGGCGACACATGCGACAGCATTGGACCTAGAAAGTCGTGTAGCGTCTCATTCTTCGCGGGCATGCGAGGTTAGGGCCTCATTTGCTATGTGCTCCCCCGTCAACGAACGACGGGACGGTAGGAGCGACGCAGCGCACCCATGACGCGATCGTTGAGATTGAGCGTGCCCTTGACCATCTCGCGCGGCGTCAGTGCCATCCACTGATTGAGCGAGATGTCTTTGTATGCGGCGCTGTTGAAGATGTTGATGACCTGCAATGGCTCGCTGCCGGTATTCTCGATGTAGTGGCCGAGGGTCTTGGGTACGCAACCGACATCGCCGGCGTGAAAGTCGAAGGTGCGTGCCTTCGACGTGGCGTCGAAGACGGTCATCCGCCCTTGACCCCTGATGTAGTACTGCAGCTCGTCGGCATCGGGATGCCAATGTATCTCACGCATGGCGCCGGGCTCGAGATCTATGACGAGCGCAGAGAGCGTCGTTTCAGGAAAATGGCGGCGGTCGATAACCTTGGTGGATCCGCCGTCGAACTGGCTCGCCGGAAATTTCGACGCGTGGAACACGTAGGGCTGGGGCGGGGGATCGTCGGGCAGCTCCTTGCGCACGACATCGAGCGGCGCGGGAACGGCAAGCGGGAAAATATACCGCTGGCGCTTCGGCAGCGTCGCGAACTCCTCCTCCGGCAATCCAAAGTTCTTGGCAATCACGCTGGGCGGCAGGTGTGCCAGGAATTCGGTGATCAGCGGCGTCTGATTTTCGGAGAAGTATGGGTCGTCGAATACGAGGACAAACTCCGTTCCTTCCTCGAGCCCCTGGATGGAGTGCGGCACACCGGAGGGCACGAGCCACACATCGCCGGGTCCGAGATCGTCGACGACCGGATGGCGCGCGGCATCGACCACGGTGAGCCGTGCGCGGCCGGCGGTGATGTAGGCCCATTCCGCTTCCTTGTGCCAATGCAGCTCACGGACGACGCCGGGGCCGAGACGCATGTTCACGATCGCCATCGAGGAAAGTGCGTGCAACTCGCGCGCCGTGATCTCGCGGGCCCAGCCGCCTTCTTCCAAGCGATTGTGCGCGAAAGCGAACGGGAAGTGCATGTTGGGCAGGGAGCCGTTGTCGGTTTCGGGCGATGCGAGGATGTCGGGCACTTGACGTTCGAGCGCGACGTTTCGCGGCCCCGCGATGCTTGCGCCGCGCTTTCCCTCGATGGGCTCGGGGGTGCTTGCGTCTGCCCCTCGCTGTTGCATGACCGATCTGCTCCAACGGCGGTTCGCGGCTCTGCCCCGATGACCTCCCATAGGCCGCCGGCGCCGCCCCGCCGCTCCATCCAGAGTGCAGACATTCGATGTGCGGAAGCTTTGCGGGCTTGGAGAAGTTTTATCGTGGGGATTCACTTCCCGCGCGTGCCGGCTCGGGCCGAGGGTGGCGGCTCCCGGCAGTCCGGCGCCGGATTTGGGGAGGATCGGACGCCTGGGGCGAAGTGCAGGCGCGCGGGAATGGTTTCGAGGTTGTCGCCCGCCCGTCTTTATATCTTCGGCATATCTTCGGCCGCTGGGGGCCTTCTGCCGATCCTCAGCGATTAAGTCACGGGCGGCCTTTGCAGTCTGCGCGCCTTATGATACACGGCGCATTCCTTTCGAACTTCGGCACGTCCGGGTCGAACGGCCACGTGGCGGAGTGGTGACGCAGCGGACTGCAAATCCGCGCACCCCGGTTCGATTCCGGGCGTGGCCTCCATCGGATTTTGACGCCCGGTTTCCGCACCACGAAACCGTGGTGGCTGCGGAGGAAGGCGTGGGCTTCGCGCGCTGCGCAGCCCCCCTCGGGCGAGCCGGTATCGGGAACCCGATTTCAAGGAGGCTGCGGGAAGCGCATGGCCCTCCACATCTTCGGCGATAGTCACGCCAATTACCTTTTCGGCCGGGCCCGTGGAGCCAAAGTCCACTGGCTGCGTGGGCGCACCATGCACCGTATCGGCCGTGACGGTGTCGATTTCCTCGAGTCGCACGTGGGGAGCGGAGACACCGTTCTATGTGTCTTCGGCGAGGTCGACGTGCGCTGCCACATTGTGCGCTTGGCAAGTGAGCGTCACGGCGACATCGAATCCATCGCTCGAGACCTGGCGCGGCGGTACATAGACGCGGTCCACAACGCCAGCATACGACTACCTGCATCCAGGTTCGCCGTCATGGGCGTGGTGCCGCCGATCGATCCGATGAAGGCCAATGCGGCGCTACCCGTAGTCGGCTCGCTGGCCGAACGCATCAGGGCGCGTGAGGCGCTGAATGGGGCGCTGGACGAATATAGCGCGAGCCGCGTTACTTACGTTCCTGTCCCCAACGCCTACGAGGAGCCGGATGGCAGCCTCCAGCGGCATTTGAGCGATGGACATGCGCATATCGCGATGGACTGTGCCGGTCCTGCCTGCGAATTGGTAGAGCAAACACTCGGTGTGAGGCTCGACTTTCAGCAACCATCGACCATAGGCGGCGGGCTCAAGGCGGCCGGCCGGCGGCTCGCAATCGCAGGACGCCACCATCTCGCTCTCTATAAGCTGGGAACCCTGTAAAAATGGCCCTGCTCCAGGCTGCGATACGGCCTAGGCCGTAGCTCGCGCCCGACCGGGGCGTGCAGACCATCGCGCCCGCTGCGCAACGTCAGACCCCGAGGCCACGCGCCCCGTCGCGCGCGCTGCCGGCTTCGGCTATGTTGCGCCGCAAGCGACAAGGGATGCCGGAGGAAAAGATGGTCGAGGCCGCAACGCAGCGCCTAAATATGGTCGAAAGCCAGGTTCTGCCCAGCGATGTCACCGACCGGCGCATCTTGCAGGCTATGCGGGAGCTGCCGCGCGAGCGTTTCGTCCCTGAGCCAATAGCGGGGCTCGCCTATATCGACGAGGCGCTGCCGCTGACGCCGCCGGGACCGGAGCGCCGCTGGCTCCTCGCCCCGCGCCTTACCGCCAAGCTGCTTCAACTCGCCGACATCGCCGACGGCGACCGCGTTCTGCACGTCGGCTGCGGGACAGGCTACGGTACGGCCATTCTTGCACGCATGGCGGGAAGCCTCATCGCGCTCGAGAGCGATGAAAAGCTCGCGGCGGCGGCGCGCGCGAATCTGGCCGACCTCGGCATCGCGAATGTCACCGTCAAAACGGGACCGTTGAATGCCGGATCGGCCGACGATGCACCGTTCGATGCGATCGTCATCGAGGGCGCCGTACTGGAAGCGCCCGACGTACTCCTCGACCAGTTGAAGGGTGGCGGCCGGCTTGTCGCAGTGGTTGCGGAAGACGGCGTCGGCACTGCCACGCAATGGCGTCGACTCGGCCGTTCGGTGAATTCCTGGGGCGCATTTGATGCCGCCGCGCCGGTGCTTCCCGGCTTTGAGAAGGCGCCTTCGTTCGTCTTCTAGTTCTTGTGGATGCAGTGCCGGACCCAATTGGTAGCGGATCCAATATCTACGCTGTATTCCCGTGAGTTACGCGCGTTGGCTGCGGCTGCATGCCGCTGCCGAGTGTGGGATTGACGCCACGCCATTCCATACCTTTTCCACCAGCGCTCCCCAGGCACTACACAAAGCGTCCACTAGCCCCCAGACTCTCGGCACGCTTGC
>Ga0182749_1001174_pt1 | contig 21266 bp, 20 predicted proteins | sample eDN3rd37CKraftMG_FD_128875 | JGI IMG/M metagenome (GOLD analysis project Ga0182749, IMG submission 128875) | Enriched Miracle-Growth compost microbial communities from Emeryville, California, USA - eDNA 3rd pass 37_C Kraft MG (version 2) (version 2) ...
AGCCGGTCTCGACCTCGCTGCGGCCCAGCACGGTCTGGAAGTAGAAGGGCAGCGCGACGAAGGCCAGCCCCTGGGCGGCGAAGGAGCAGGCGGCGGTGACCGCCGACAGCGCGAAGATCGGCCGCCGGAAGAGGTCGAGCGGCAGCATCGGCGCCGGATGCGCCGCCTGCCGGCGCACCAGCACGACGCCGAAGGCGAGCGCGGCGGCGAGCTCGAGCCCGATCTCCAGCGGCCCGGCCGCATGCGCGCCCTCGCCGATGGCGACGATCAGCAGGCCGAAGGCGCCGGCGTTCAGGATCGCGCTGAGGATGTCGAAGCGGTGCGCCGGGCGCGCGGTGTGCGGCAGCGTCGGCAGCGCGACGGCCAGGGCCACGATGCCGAGCGGGACGTTGACCGCGAACAGCCAGGGCCAGGGCGCGACCGCCAGGATGCCGGCGGCGACGGTGGGGCCGAGGGCGGAGGACACGGCCACCACCAGGGTGTTGAAGCCGATGCCGCGGCCGAGGCTGCGGGCGGGGTAGCTGAAGCGGATCAGCGCCGCGTTGACGCTCATGATGCCGCTGGCGCCGAAGCCCTGCAGCACCCGCGCCGCGGTCAGGCTGGGCAGCGACCAGGCGGCGGCGCAGACCAGCGAGGCCACGGTGAACAGGGCCAGGCCGGCGATGTAGATCGTGCGGTAGCCGATGATCTCGCCCAACGCCGCCAGCGGCAGCAGCGAGACCACGACGGCGAGCTGATAGGCGTTGACCACCCAGACCGAGGCCGCCGGGCTGGCCTGCAGGTCGGCGGCGATGGTCGGCAGGGCGGTGTTGGCGATGGCGGTGTCCAGCACCGCCATGGCGATGGCGATCGACAACGTCAGCACCGCGCCGTATCGGCGCGGCACCGGCAGCCCGTCCGCGGCCGGCGCCTGGTCAATCTTCGTGGTCACGCCCATCCGGCACCTCTTCGACGGCCGGCATCATCGCGGCCGAAGCGGGCCGGGACCAATGCAGCGGCGGCGTATCAGCCGGGACGGCGCAATTGGTCGCAGCGGGGGGACATCAGGGCAGCTTGCCGGTGGGCGGATGGACCGTTCGGAAGGCGGTGACCAGGCCCGCCGCCTCGCTGCGGGTGGCCAGGCTGATGCGCGGCTTGCCGGCCTCGATGTCGCCCTTCAGGTCGCGCAACAGCGTGTCGATCCGGCCGAGCAGCTCGTCGCGTTTGAGCCCGGCCCGCTCGTGCTCGAGGCTGTGGTCGTCGGAGACCGACTGGTACAGGGAGCCGAGCCAGTCCACCAGCTCGTCGGCCCGGCTGAACAGCTTCTGCCGGCCATCCTCCTCATAGACGATCACCGGCTCGATCTCGGTCGCCATGGCGGAGCCCTCCCGGGAGTTGCGCGCATCGCGGGCGTCGCCTGAATGGAACAGCGGGGCGAAGGAGTGGTTCCGTCGGAGGGCACAGCCCCCTTCCTATCAAGCCCGGGCATAACGGGAAGGAGAAGGCGCCGGCTACTCGTCGCCCATCTTGAGGGCGGCGATGAAGGCGCTCTGCGGGATCTCGACCTCGCCGAACTGGCGCATCCGCTTCTTGCCTTCCTTCTGCTTGTCCAGCAGCTTGCGCTTGCGGCTGACGTCGCCGCCATAGCACTTGGCCAGCACGTCCTTGCGCAGGGCGGAGATCGATTCGCGGGCGATCACCTTGCCGCCGATCGCCGCCTGGATGGCGATCTTGAACAGCTGCTTCGGGATCAGGTCCTTCAGCCGCTCGCACAGGTGCCGGCCGCGGCGGTCGGCCTGGCTGCGGTGCACGATCATCGCCAGCGCGTCCACCGGCTCCTGGTTCACCAGGATCGACAGCTTCACCAGGTCGCCCTCGCGGTAGCTGTCGAGCTGGTAGTCGAAGCTGGCGTAGCCGCGGCTGATCGACTTCAGCCGGTCGTAGAAGTCGAACACCACCTCGTTCAGCGGCAGGCGGTAGACCAGCATGGCCCGGCCGCCGACATAGGTCATCTCCACCTGCTCGCCGCGCCGCTCGGTGCACAGCTGCAGGATGCCGCCGAGATATTCGTCCGGCAGCATGATCGTGGCCTTGATCCAGGGCTCCTCGATCCGGTCGATCTTCATCACGTCCGGCATGTCGGCCGGGTTGTGCAGGTCCATCACCGACCCGTCGGTCAGGTGCAGCTTGTAGACCACCGACGGCGCGGTGGTGATCAGGTCGAGGTCGAACTCGCGCTCCAGCCGCTCCTGGATGATCTCGAGGTGCAGCAGGCCGAGGAAGCCGCAGCGGAAGCCGAAGCCCAGCGCCGCCGAGGTCTCGGCCTCGAAATGGAAGCTGGCGTCGTTCAGGGCGAGCTTGCCCAAGGAATCGCGCAGCCGCTCGAAATCGCCGGCATCGGTCGGGAACAGGCCGCACCACACCACGGGGACCGAGGGCTTGAAGCCCGGCAGCGGCGCATCGGCCGGCCGGCGGTCCTCGGTGATGGTGTCGCCGACCTTGGTCTCGGCGATCTCCTTGATGCCGGCGGTGACGAAGCCGACCTCGCCGGGCCCGAGCTCGCGCACCTGCACCGCCTTCGGCGTGAAGTAGCCGACGCGGTCCAGCTCGCGCGCCGCGCCGGTCGCCATGAACCGGACCTTCTGCCCGACCTTCAGCGTGCCCTCGACCACCCGGACCAGGATGACGACGCCGAGATAGGGGTCGTACCAGCTGTCGATCAGCAGCGCCTTCAGCGGCGCGTCCGGGTCGGCCTGCTTCGGCGGCGGCAGGCGATGCACGATCGCCTCCAGCACCTCGTCGATCCCGAGGCCGGTCTTGGCCGAGATCGGCACCGCGTCGGAGGCGTCGAGGCCGATCACGTCCTCGATCTGCTGCTTCACCCGGTCGGGCTCGGCCGCCGGCAGGTCGATCTTGTTGAGGACCGGCACCACCTCGTGGTTGGCGTCGATCGCCTGATAGACATTGGCCAGGGTCTGCGCCTCGACGCCCTGCGAGGCGTCGACCACCAGCAGCGAGCCCTCGCAGGCGGCGAGCGACCGGCTGACCTCATAGGCGAAGTCGACATGGCCGGGCGTGTCCATCAGGTTCAGCTGATAGGTCTCGCCGTTCCGCGCCTGGTAGGTCAGGCGCACGGTCTGCGCCTTGATGGTGATGCCGCGCTCCCGCTCGATGTCCATCGAATCCAGGAGCTGCGCCTTCATCTCGCGCTGCTCGATGCCGCCGCAGCGCTCGATCAGCCGGTCCGCCAGGGTCGATTTGCCGTGATCGATATGGGCGATGATCGAGAAGTTGCGGATATGGTCCTGGGGAGTGCTCATCGGATGCGCCTGGAGACGTGATCGGCCCGGACCATAAGGGCAGCGGGCTCAAAGCGAAAGGGCCCGGCCGAAGCCGGGCCCGTCCGCATCGTTCGTTCGGCAGGAGTCAGTGCAGCTTGCCGTCGAGATCCGCGATCGCGGCGTCGAGCAGCGCCGAGCCCCTGGCCGGATCGGCGGCGAGCTGCTGCCCGACCAGGTCCCGCGCCGCCGAGACGGCGACGTTGACCGCGGTCGACCGCACCTCGGCCAGCGCCTGGGCCTCGGCCTGGGCGATGCGCTCCAGCGCCATGGCCTCGCGCCGCTTCATCGCCTCCTCGATGTCCGCCGCCGCCTTCTCGCGATGGCGCTGGGCATCGTGCCTGGCGCGCTCGACGATCGCGGCAGCCTCGGCCGTCGCCTCGCGCTGCCGCGCCTGCGCCTCGGCGAGATGGCCCTCGGCCTCGCTGCGCAGCCTTTCGGCCTCGGCCAGATCCTCGCGGATCCGATCGATGCGCTTGTCCAGCACCCCGAGGATGCTCTTGCGCGCCTTCACCGCCAGGATGACGAGGAGAATCAGCAGCGCCGCGGCGAGGATCAGCTCGACCGTCTCGGAGCCGTGGTCCTCGGCGCCGCCCTCCGCCGCATAGGCGGTGGCGATGAAGAGGTTTCCGGCGATGGTGTCGAGAATGCTCATCGCACCCCTCCGAGCGCGCCGTCGACGGCGGCGGCGACCGCCGCCTGGTCGGGCGTGGCGCCGGTCAGCTTGGCGGCCAGCGTGCCGGCGACCTCGGCCGCGATGTCGCGGGCATCGGCCTTCAGGTCGGCGCGGATCTTGCCGATCCGGGCCTCGGCCTCGGCGGTCCGGGTCGCGAGCTCGGCGGCGAAGGCGGCCTGACGGCGCGCCGTCAGCTCCGCGATCTCCTGGTTCGCGGCGGCGAAGGCGGCCTGGGCCTCGGCCCGGGCCTTGGCCAGCGCGGCCTCATAGGCCTGGCTGACCGCCTCGGTCTCGCTGCGCGCGGATTCGGCCCGCTCCAGATCGCCGGCGATCTTCGCGGCGCGCTGGTCGATCGTCTCCGTCAGCCGCGGCAGGAGCCTGCGCGACAGCAGCCAGTACAGAGCGATGAAGACGATCGCGAGCCAGAAGATCTGCGACGCGAACCACTCGGGATTGAACTGTGGCATCGGACTCCCCCTGCCGGGCCGGCCGTCATGGCCGGCCCATCACGATTGGCAGCGAGACCGTCAGGCGAACAGCGAGATCAGCGCGACGATCAGGGCGAACAGCGCGATGGCTTCCGTCACGGCGAAGCCGATCCAGATGCTGGCGCCGATCTCTTCCTTCGCGGCCGGGTTGCGGGCGAGCGCGCCGATGTAGCTGGCCCACACATTGCCCACGCCGATGCCGGCGCCGATCATGCCGATCGCAGCGAGGCCCGCGCCGATGAACTTGGCAGCAGCGACGAGATCCATGGTCTTTTCCTTCGTGGATGATTTGGTTGGAGACGGCAACGGCTCGCGGGCTGCGATCCGTCAGTGGAGGTGCAGCGCGTCGTGCAGGTACACGCAGCTGAGGATGGTGAAGATGTAGGCCTGCAGCACCGCGATGAAGAGCTCGAGCAGCGTCAGCGGGATCAGGAAGGCGAAAGGCACGATGCCGGCGACGCCGAGGGCGATGACGAAGCCGCCGATCACCTTCAGCAGCACGTGGCCGACGGTCATGTTGGCGAAGAGACGGACGGAAAGGCTGATCGGCCGCGACAGGTAGGAGATCAGCTCGACCGGCACCAGGATCACCGCGGTCCACAAGGGGGCGCCATGCGGGAAGAACATCCGCAGGTAGCCGGCGCCGTGCCGCGCGAAGCCAATCACCGTCACGCCCAGGAACACCACCAGGGCCAGAGCGAAGGTGACGATGATGTGGCTGGTGAAGGTGAAGGCGCCGGGAATGATCCCGATCACGTTGCCGAACAGGATGAAGACGAAGAGCGTGAAGATGAAGGGGAAGTACTTCATCCCCTCCTTGCCGGCATTGTCGCGGATCATGTTGGCGACAAGCTCGTACAGCATCTCGGCGAAGGACTGCAGCCGGCCCGGGATCAGGGCGCGGCGGCTGCCGCCGAAGAACAGCAGCGCCGAGGCGACGCCGGCGGCGACCACCATGAACAGGGACGAATTGGTGAAGGAGAGATCCAGGCCGCCGATGTCGACGTGGAGGATCTTTTCGATCTGGAACTGTTCGGTTGGCGACGCCACGCCCTATCTCCCGCCCCGGTTTCGCTCCGCCTGCTCGGCGGCCCGCTTCGCCTTCGCCGCCCGGTCCAGCTCGACGCCGGTCCGGTAGACATTCATCAAGCCGGCCGCCGCACCCAGGATGAAGAAGAGAATCAACAACCAGGGCTGCGTGCCGAGCCATCGGTCGAGACCCCAGCCGATCGCGCCGCCGACCACGATCGCGGCCAGCAGCTCGATCGCGATCCGGAAGCCCGCAGCCATGCCGGCCCGGTCGACGTCGCGCCCGTCATCCCCCTTCGCCTCGCGCCCCGCCCCCGGAAGCTTCGCCTTCGCCTCTTTCAGGCGCCGGTCGAAATCCGAAAGCGGCGGCGGGTTCTGGTCGTTCTGGGTCACGTCGTCGGACACCCTTCCGGGCGGCGGCCACCCCCACCTCAAGCGGCGCGCACCTTAGTGATGGTGCGGTGCCGCGTCAAGGCGACAAAACCGGCCGCTTCCGCGGCGTTCCGCAGGGGCGGGCATGACGGCGCGGGCGAGGCTGGCGGCGGCCCGCTCCGCCGGGCTAGAATCGGCCCCGGACAGCCGAAGGATCGCGATGCTCAGCCCGCTTCTCGCCGTCGCGGCGATCCTCGCCGGCATCACCATCGTCTCGCTCGGCCAGGGCGTGTTCGCGACGCTGGTGCCGGTGCGGCTGACCGAGGCGGGGCTGGCGGCCGACCGGGTCGGGCTGGTCGTGGCGGCCAGCGCGATCGGCTTCCTGATCGGCTGCCTGTTCGTCGCCCGGGTGATCCGCCTGGTCGGCCATATCCGCGCCTTCTCCGCCTTCGCCGCCGCCTCCTGCCTGGCCGGGCTGGCGCTGCCCTGGACCGTCGGCCTGCCCGGCTGGTTCCTGCTGCGCCTGGCCATGGGCTTCTGCTCCGCCGGGCTGTTCATGGTGACCGAGAGCTGGCTGAACGAGCTGACGCCGCGCCATCTGCGCGGCCGCATCCTGACAACCTATGTCGTCGTGGTGATGCTGGCGCTGGGCGCCGGGCAGGCGCTGCTGACCGTGCTCGACACCCGTGACGTGCTACCCTTCGTCCTGGCCTCGGCCGCCTTCACCCTGGCGCTGATCCCGGTGACCCTGACCCGGTCGCGCCACCCGAGCGTGCCGCACCGGATCCGGCTGAGCCTGGGCAAGGCCTATCGCAACTCCCCGGTCGGCGCGGTCGGCTGCGTCGTGGTCGGGCTGGTGGCGGCGACGCTGCAGGGCGTGGCCCCGGTCTGGGGCGTGCGGCGCGGCTTCACCACCGCCGAGATCGCGACGCTGATGGCGGCGACCCAGATCGGCGGCCTGCTGTGCCAATGGCCGCTCGGCTGGCTGTCCGACCGAATCGACCGCCGCTGGGTGATCCTGGCCGCCGCCCTCTGCACCATCGTCGCCGCGCTGGGCAGCATCGCCGCCGCGAATCGCGAGACCTTCGGCCTGCTGATCGCGCTGTTCGCGCTGTGGGGCGGCATGGCCGAGGCGATCTATCCCCTCTCGGTCGCCCATGCCAACGACCACGCCAAGCCGCAGGACTATGTCTCCCTGGCCGGGACGCTGCTGATCCTGTGGTCGATCGGCTCCTCCGCCGGGCCGCTGGCCGCCACCGTGGCGATGGAGCGGATGGGGCCGGACGTCCTGTTCGTCTATGTCGCGCTGCTGGTCGGGGCCTTCTCCGGCTTCGTGCTGTGGCGCATGGCCCGGCGCGGCCGCGTCGCCGCCGGCGAGGCGGAGCAGTTCGTCGGCCTCTCCGCCGGCTCCAGCCCCGCCCCGGCCGAGCTGGACCCCCGGATCCGGCCCGAAGACGAGGCCGAATGCGAGCCGGGCTATGACGACTGCGAGGACGTCCCGGCCTCGCGGAGCCGGTGATTCCCTCCCGGCCGGAACTGCTCTAGGGTCGCGGGCCGGATCGCTGAGAGGGCCCATGCGCATCGCCACCTGGAACATCAACTCCGTCCGCCTGCGCCAGGAGCTGGTGCTGCGCCTGATCGACGAGGCCGCGCCCGACATCGTCTGCCTGCAGGAGACCAAGACCCCCGACCACAGCTTCCCGCACCAGCCCTTCGTCGACCTCGGCTACCGGCACATCGCGATCTCCGGCATGAAGGGCTACAACGGGGTCGCCGTGATCTCGCGCCTGCCGTTCGAGAGCCATGAGATCCGGCACTGGTGCGGCAAGGAGGACTGCCGCCACATCGCCATCCGCCTGCCGGACGGCACCGAGGTGCACAACCTCTACATCCCCGCCGGCGGCGACATCCCGGACCCGGCGGTGAACGAGAAGTTCGCCCACAAGCTGCAGTTCCTGGACGAGATGACGGCCTGGTGGCCGCAGAACCGGCGGCGCGACCAGAAGATGATCCTGGTCGGCGACCTGAACATCGCCCCGCTGGAGAACGACGTCTGGTCGCACAAGCAGCTGCTGGACGTGGTCAGCCACACCCCGATCGAGGTCGAGAAGCTGACGGCGATGCAATCGACCCTGGGCTGGGTCGACAGCGCCCGCACCTTCGTGCCGCCCGACCAGAAGCTCTACACGTGGTGGAGCTACCGCGCCGCCGACTGGCAGGCCTCCGACCGCGGCCGACGCCTGGACCACATCTGGGTCACCCCGCCGCTGGCCGGAGGCCTGAAGGCCCACCGCACCCTGCGCGAGGCCCGCGGCTGGGAGCCGAAGCCGAGCGACCACGTGCCGGTGGTGGTGGACGTCGAGGTGTAGAGACCATCTGTAAAGGCTACTGGTGCGGCCGTCTGATGGCGGTTTCTCCACTTCCGGTGCTCACGGACTTGAACATCCGCTGCGCGCCGGTTCTCGAAACCACCACCAGCCGACTCACACCAGCGCATTTCCAAACGATCTCTGAGGGGCATACTTCAATACCCCGGTCGTCATCCCGTGCGCGCTGCGGCACGCAGTGCTGCGGCGCAGACACGGGATCTCGCTCCGAATAGCAACGAGATTCCCGCTTTCGCGGGAATGACGGTCTTGGGTTTTGAGGCTGCTCTAAACCAGCGGCCGCCGATACAGATAGTACCGCCCCGGCGAGACGCCGTCGGGTTCCGGCAGCTCCTCCCACCCCGTCCCGGCGAAGCCGATATTGGCGACGACCACGCCGCCCGGCGCCAGCACCGGCATCAGCAGCGGCGCCAGTGCCGCCGCCAGATCCCGGTTGGCCCCATCGTCGCCCGTGCCGAGGTCGGCGTGGATCAGCGCGATGCCGCCGCGATGGGCGGCGGCGAAGCCCGGCATGGTCTCCAGCACCTCGCCCAGCACCATCCGGTCGTGCGGCGGGATGCAGGCGGGATGCGCCGCGATGTGCCGGTCGAACACCCAGATGGCGCGGTCCGGCAGCGCCTCGCGCAGGTGATCGTAGGTGCGACCGTTGCCGAGGCCGAGCTCCATGATGTCGCCCGGGAGGCCGGCGATCTCGCGCACGGCCCAGTCGAGACAGGCGCGCTGCGCCTGCATCCGGCGGATGAAGCTGTCGAGGCGGCTCACGATCCGGGTCAGGCCGTCTGGCGGGCGCGAGCCGCTTCCTTGGTGGTCCGCTCGAGGCGCAGCGCCAGCACGCGCATGATCTCGATCGCCATCTGCGGGAATTCGGTGATCATGCGGAAGAACTGGTCCTTGGCGATGACGAGGGCGGTCACATCGGTGCGGGCCTGCACCGTCGCGGTGCGCGGCACGTCGCAGAGGATGGCGATCTCGCCGACGAAGTCGTTGCGGCCGACCGAGGCCACGGTCAGCGGGCCGTTCTCGGTGTCGATGATCACGTCGGCCTCGCCGCCGATGATGATGAAGGCGGCGCGGCCGATCTCCCCCTGCCGGCACAGCACCTGCCCCGCGGGGAAGCGGACGCGTTCGCTGGTGAAGGCCAGCAGCTTCAGCTTCGACGTGTCGATGTTGGCGAAGAGCGGGATCCGCTTCAGCAACTCGACTTCTTCCGCAAGGCTCACCGATCTGTCCTCCAGCTCCCTGTCCGCATTCTACTCCGCTTCCAGCAATTCGTGCAGTACGCCGCCGGGACGGTTGAGCGACTGGAAATCGCCGCGTTCGACGATCCGGCCGTGGCGGATCACCACGACATCGGCATAGTCCCGGGCCATGCTGGGCCGATGCACGCCCCAGATCAAGCCGCGGCCGTCGCGCAGCTCGCGGATGGCGCGGTGCACCCGGCTCTGGGCCACGCCGTCGAGGGCCGAGGTCGCCTCGTTCAGCAGCAGCAGGTCGGGGGTCTTGAGCAGCGCCCGGCCGAGCCCGACCTTCTGCCGCTGCACCGCCGACAGCCGGCTGCCGGCGACGCCGACCGAGAAGTCGAGCCCGACCGCGATGACGCTGTCGCGCAGGTCGACCTCGTCGACCACGGTCTGGATCAGGCTCTGCACCCGCTCCGCCGCGTCCGGCCGGCCGTAGCGGATCTTGCCGAAGAGGATGTTGTCCTGCAGCGACGCCGCGCCGTTGAACCGGTCGGCGTCGAAGAACTCGATGTACTGGCGCAGATGCGCCGGCAGCTCGGCCGCGAACACCTTGCGGGCCTTCAGCAGCTTCTGCTGCAGGTCGTCCTCGAACACGCCCAGGCGGTGGCGGGACGGCACCAGTTTGAACGGCAGGGATAGGAGGCGGGTGCGGTCGGCGGGCCTGAGCGACGCCGTGCCCTCCTTCTTCGCCCGCATCACGATCGGCTGGAATTCGGGCAGGTCTTCCGAGCCGATGAAGCTGAACTGCTCGAAGAACTCGTGGCCCGGCGGCAGATCGGCGAACAGCTCGACCATGGTCTCGGCCATCTGGGCGCCGACCCGGATGAAATCCTCCATCAGCCCGGTGCGCTCCAGCACCGCCAGCACATAGTCGTTCTCGGCCAGGGCGTCATAGGCGAAGACCGGCCCGACCGGGGTGCCGAACAGCAGGTTCTCGGCCACCGAGGCCGAGCTGTTGAAGCGGTCGGCGTCGTACAGCTCGACGAGGTCGCCGAGATCGGAGTCGGCCAGGGTCTTGCGCACCGACACCCGCGCCGCCAGCACCCGGTCGGCGATCGCGGGCGCCTTGTCCGCGTCGACCGTGCCGTTCAGGCCGATGCGGTACACATCCTGCTCCATGTCGACCGCCTGCAGGATCTCCAGCGCCCGGTCCTGCAGCGCCTCGGGCCCGTCGACACCGGCAGCCCCGTAGTCGATCCAGTCGGCGTTGATGTCGAAATCGGTGTTGCCGGCGGCGAGCGCCTCCGACGCCCGCCGGGCCCGGCGGCGCTTGCCGTCGTCGTCGTACTGCGCCTCGCGCAGCGGCCGGTGACACAGGCCGTAATAGAGGTTCTGCCGCAGCGTGCCGGTGAACATGTAGCTGTGCGGGCCGACATAGGCGATGCGGCGGCCGATCACGGACTCGCCCAGCGCCTCGTAGTCGTGGTCGCCGAGCCGGATCTTGCCGCTGGTCGGCGAGATCAGCCGCGCCATCATCAGCATCAGCTCGTCCTTGCCGACGCCGGCGCCCACCACCGCGACATGGCCGTCGGTCGGGAAGGTGCAGGTCAGCCCTTCGATCACCGTCATGCCGCTGTCGTCGACCAGCGAAACGGCGGAGAAGCTGAGCTCCTTCGGCAGCGGGCCGTCGATCGTGTCGTCGCCGGTGATGCGCTCGACCGGCAGCAGCTCGGGCGGCTGGAACTGCTCCACCACCTGCTCGTACTTGATCCGGATGTCGGCCTGGGTCTGGTAGTAGTCCAGCAGGTCCTTCCACGGCGCCGCCAGGTCCTTGTAGGCGGCCAGCACCGCCACCAGCGCGCCGAGCTGGATGTCGCCGCGGATCACCAGATAGCCGCCGATCGAATAGAAGAAGAACGGCGTCAGCTGGTTGATGAAGTTGTTCAGGAACTTGATGAAGAACTTGCGGTTGTAGATCTCGAACCGGATGTCGTAGATCGTGCCCAGCCGGTCGGAGAAATCCGCCAGATGCACGGCGGTGGCGTCGTTGGCGTGCATGTCGGTGATGCCGGAGACGGATTCGCCGATGCGGTCTGCCAGCTTGCGCACGGTGCGCACCCGCTCCTTGCCCAGCTGGTTCACCCGCTTCTGCAGCCGCGGGATCAGCCAGCCCTGCAGCGGGTAGAGCGACACCGCCGCGGCGCCCAGAATCGGGTCCTGGACGAAGATGAAGTAGATGTAGACGATCAGCGTCCCGGCCGACCAGATCGGCTGGACGAAGGCGTCGCCGATGAAGCCGCCCAGCGGCTCGACCTCCGAGGTGATCATCGGGATCATCTCGCCCTGCGAGGTCTTGCGGAAGTGGAGCAGCGGAAAACGCAGGATGCGGCAATACAGCTCGTACCGCAGCCGCCGCAGCATGCGTTCGCCCAGCTTGCCCTTGTAGACGTTGATGTAGAGCTTGAAGCCGCCGTTGATGAACACCAGCGCCAGGAACAGGAACGACAGCAGCAGCAGGTATTCGATCCGGTCGAAATGGAAGCCGAAGAACACCTTCGGGAAGTCGCCCGCGTGCTTGTCGTCGATGGCGCCGTTGACGATCTGCTTCGGCAGATCGAGCGAATAATAGACAAAAGGAAACGAAATCAGCGTGATGATGAGGATGTAGACCTGCTCGCGGCTGCTGTGCCGCAAGATAAATCGAAAGATGTTTGATTCCATCGCGGATCCAGGTCCAGCCTCGAGGGCAAGAGCTGGACCATAGCGTGAACCGCCGATCGCGCAAAGCATGTGACGCCGGTCACGGCCGTGCGGCGACGGGTCGGATGACGGGTCCGAAGCCTTCGTGCTAAAAGGCCGCCGGGCGGCAGGGGCCGCTCGTGTCGGCCCGCCCCCGGGTCTCCAGGCGACTAGGCTGCATGGCGAAGCGCACCGCTCAGGCCCGGATCCTGATCTACAGCCACGACAGCTTCGGGCTCGGCCATCTGCGCCGCTGCCGCACCATCGCCCACGCCCTGGTGGCGCGGCACAGCGATCTGTCGGTGATGATCCTGTCGGGATCGCCGATCATCGGCAGCTTCGATTTCCGCAGCCGGGTCGACTTCGTGCGCATCCCGGGCGTGATCAAGCTGCGCAACGGCGACTACACCTCGCTGTCGCTGCATATCGACATCGAGGAGACGCTGGCGATGCGCGCCTCGATCATCGAGCACACGGCGGCGATCTTCGACCCCGACCTGTTCATCGTCGACAAGGAGCCGCTGGGCCTGCGCGGCGAGGTCAAGCAGACGCTGGAGATGCTGCGCGACCGCGGCACCCGCACGGTGCTGGGGCTGCGCGACGTGATGGACGAGCCCTCGCTGCTGGCGCCGGAGTGGGAGCGCAAGAACGTCGTCCCGGCGCTGGAGAGCCTTTACGACCAGCTGTGGATCTACGGCCTGCCGGAGATCTGCGACCCGCTGGAGGACATCGAGCTGCCGGAATCGGTGCGCGCCCGCATGACCTATACCGGCTATCTGCGCCGCAAGGCGCCCAGCAACGTGCCGGCCGACGTGGCGCCGCTGCGCGACCCCTATATCCTGGTCACCCCGGGCGGCGGCGGCGACGGCGAGGACTTGGTCGACTGGGTGCTGTCGGCCTATGAGCTGGACCGGTCGATGCCCTGCGCCGCGCTGATCGTGCTGGGGCCCTTCATGCAGCGCGAACGCCAGGCCGAGTTCATGGCCCGCGCGGCCCGGCTGGACGATGTCGAGGTGATCACCTTCGACGCCCGGATCGAGCATCTGATGATCCGTGCCGCCGGGGTGGTCGCTATGGGCGGCTACAACACCTTCTGCGAGATCCTGTCCTTCGACAAACGGGCCCTGCTGGTCCCCCGGGTGCGGCCGCGGCTGGAGCAGCACATCCGCGCCTCGCGCGCCGCCGAGCTCGGCCTGGTCAGCATGCTCGACCAGGACGGGCCGGGCGACCCGGCGGTGATGGTGCGTGCGCTGCGCGCCCTGCCCGACCAGCCGCTGCCGTCGACCCGCCTCCTGCCGGGGCTGCTCGACGGGCTCGAGGCCGTCGATCGGCTGGCGATGGACGCGATCGCCCCGCAATCCTCCGCGATCCGCGCGACCGCCTGAGCAGCCGATGGCCGAAGAAGCGCACAGCATGCCGGGCAGCGGCGTGACCGCGATCGTGGTCAAGGGCTATCCGCGCCTGTCGGAGACCTTCATCGCGCAGGAGATCCTGGGGCTGCAGCGGCTGGGCCAGCGCCAGCTGATCGTGTCGCTGCGCCACCCGACCGACAGCCGGGTGCACGATCTCAACCGCCGCATCACCGCGCCGGTGCTGTACCTGCCGGAATACCTCTACCAGGAGCAGCGCCGGGTGGCGGCCGCGCGCGACTGGGCCCGCGCCCAGCCGGGCTATGCCGCCGCCTATGCCGCGTTCCGCCGCGACTACCGGCGCGACCCGACGCCGAACCGCTGGCGCCGTTTCGGCCAGGCCTGCGTCCTGGCGCGCGAGCTGCCGCCGGACACCTCCTGGATCTATGTCCATTACCTGCACACCCCGGCCTCGGTCGGCCGTTACGCCGCGCTGATCCGCGGCCTGCCCTGGAGCGTCTCGGCCCACGCCAAGGACATCTGGACGACGCCGGACTGGGAATTGCGGGAAAAGCTGGCGGAGGCCCGCTGGGCGGTCACCTGCACCGCCGTCAACCACGCCCACCTGGCGAAGCTGGCGCCGGAGCCGGGGCGGGTGTCGCTGGTGCATCACGGCCTTGATTTCGGCCGCTTCCCCGACCCGATCGCCCGGCCGCGACGCGACGGGCGCGACCCGGCCGACCCGGTGCGGCTGATCTCGGTAGGCCGCGCGGTCGAGAAGAAGGGCTTCGACCGGCTGCTTGACGCCTTTGCGGCACTGCCTCGCGGGCAAGCCTGGCACTGGACCCATATCGGCGGCGGCGGGCTGCTGCCCGAGCTGCGGGCCCAGGCGCTGCGGCTCGGCCTCGCCGAGCGGATCGAATGGCGCGGCGCCCTGACCCAGGACGCGGTGCTGGCGGCGCTGCTGGAGTCCGACCTGTTCGTGCTGACGGCGCGGATCGCGGCCGACGGCGACCGCGACGGGCTGCCGAACGTGCTGATGGAGGCGCAGGCGACCGGGCTGTGCTGCCTGGCCACCGCGGTCTCGGCGATCCCGGAGCTGATCCGCGACGGCGAGACCGGGGTGCTGGTGCCACCGGACGACGTCCCGGCCGCGGCCGACGCCCTGTCCGGGCTGATCGCCGACCCGGCCCGCCGCGCCAAGCTGGGGGCGGCGGGAGCGGCGCGGGTGCGGCGCGATTTCGGCTTCGATGCCGGGCTGGCCAAGCTGGCCCGCCGTTTCGGCCTTGCCCAACCCGGATGAAGATCGCCTTCTACGCGCCGATGAAGCCGCCGGGCCATCCGGTGCCGTCGGGCGACCGGCGCATGGCGCGCCTCCTGATCGAGGCGCTGCGGCGGGGCGGGCACGAGGTGCGGCTGGCCAGCCGGCTGCGCAGCTGGGATCCGGGGCTGGACCCGGCGCGGCCGGCGCGGATCGCGGCGCTGGGCGGTCGCATCGCCGGCCGGCTGGTCCGGCGCTGGCGGGCCGCCCCGGACGGCCGGCCGGACCTGTGGTTCACCTACCACCTCTACCACAAGGCGCCGGACTGGCTGGGGCCGCCGGTCGCCGCGGCTTTGGGCATTCCCTATGTCGCTGCCGAGGCCTCCCACGCGCCGCGCCGCGCCGAAGGGCCCTGGGCCGCCGGGCACCGGGCCGCGGAAGCGGCGATCCGCCAAGCGGCGGCGCTGGTCACCTTCAGCGACCGGGACGCCGCCGGCCTCGCCGCCCTGGTACCGCAGGACCGGATCGTCCGCCTGCCGCCCTTCCTCGATGCTGCGCCCTTCGCCGCCCTTCCCCGCCGCCCAGCCGATCCGCCACGGCTGATCGCGGTCGGCATGATGCGCGAGGGCGACAAGGAGCGGTCCTACGCGCTGCTCGCCGGCGCGCTGCGCCGCTTGGCGGACCGGCCCTGGACGCTGACGGTGATCGGCGACGGCCCGGCGCGGCCGCGGATCGAGCCGCTGTTCGACCTTGCCCGCGCCCGCTTCCGGGGGGCGCTGCCGCCCAAAGCGATGCCCGGGGCGCTGGCGGAGGCCGACCTCTTCGTCTGGCCCTCGGTCAACGAGGCCTTCGGCATGGCGCTGCTGGAGGCCCAGGCCGCCGGCCTGCCGGCGGTGGCGGGCGCCGCGGGAGGCGAGAGCGGCGGCGTGGCCGCGATCCTGCGCCAGGGCGAGACCGGGCTGCTGGCCCCGGCCGGCGACGAGGCCGCCTTCGCCGCCGCGGTCGCGGCCCTGCTGGACGACCCGGCCCGCCGCCGGGCGATGGGCGAGGCCGCCCGCGCCAACATCCTGGCCCGGCACGACATAGCCGCCGCCGCTGCGATCCTCGACCGGACCCTGGCGCGGGTCGCCGCCGGGCAGGCCCGCCCTTGACCCGCCTCCTCCTCCTGCGCCACGCGCCGACCGAGTGGAACGCCGGGCGCCGGATCCAGGGCCGGGCCGACATCCCGCTGTCCGAGGCCGGGCGTGCGGCCGTGTCACAATGGCGGCTGCCGGGCTGGGCGGCCGGCTGGCAGGCCCTGGCCAGCCCCCTGTCCCGTGCCATGGAGACGGCGCGGCTGCTCGGCCTCGACCCGGTGCCGGAGCCGGCCCTGACCGAGCTGGACTGGGGCGAATGGGAGGGACTGCGCCTGTCCGACAGGACCCGGATCGACCCGGCGGAGCTGGCCCGGCGCGAGGCGCTGGGCCGGGATTTCCGGGCGCCGGGCGGCGAATCCTACCGCGAGCTGCAGGCCCGGCTGGCGCCGCTGCTGCTGCGTCTCGCCGCCGCGGGACGCGACACCGTGGCCGTCTGTCATCGGGGCGTCATCCTGGCGCTCTATGCCTGCGCCGCCGATTGGACCATGATCGGCGAGGCGCCGGACGGGCTGCAGTGGGGCTGCGCACACCTGTTCCGGCTGGACTCCACGGGGGCACCGGTGATCGAGCAGCTGAACATTTCCCTGGCAGCATGAAGGTTCTCTTCCACGTTCAGCATCTGCTCGGCATCGGCCATGTCCGGCGCGCCGCGGCGATCGCCCGCGCCCTGACCCAGGCCGGCTTCGCCGTGACCGTCGCCCAGGGCGGCTTCGACGTGCCCGGCACCGACTGGGGCGGCGCCGAGGTGGTGACGCTGCCGCCGGTGCGGTCGGCCGACACCGGCTTCCGCACCCTGCTGGACGCCGAGGACAAGCCGATCGACAGCGGCTGGAAGAAGCGCCGCGCCGCCGATCTGCTGGCGCTGCTGGCCCGGACGAAGCCCGACATCCTGCTGGTCGAGACCTTCCCCTTCGGCCGCCGCGCCTTCGCCTTCGAGCTGGTGCCGATGCTGGAGATCGCGCGCCGCGCCGTGCCGCGGCCGCTGATCGCCTGCTCGGTCCGCGACATCCTGGTCGACAAGAAGGACCCGGCCAAGGTCGAGGCGATGGCCGACACGGCGCTGGCCTTCTTCGACCTGGTGCTGGTGCATGGCGACCCGGCGGTGATCCCGTTCGAGGCCAGCTTCCCCCCTGCCCCGCGGGTGGCCGGGCTGATCCGCTACACCGGCTATGTCGGCGCGCCGTCGGCCCGCGAGGCGCCGCCGGGCGACGGCGTCGGCGAGATCGTGGTCTCGGTCGGCGGCGGCGCGGTCGGCGCCGGGCTGCTGCGCACCGCCCTGGCCGCCCGCCCGCTGACCGGGCAGAGCCGGGCGCGCTGGCGCCTCCTGGCCGGGCCGGACCTGCCGGCCGGCACCCTCGCCGAGCTGACCGAAGCGGCGCCCGAGGGCGTGATCATCGAGCCGGCGCGGCCGGATTTTCCGAGCCTGTTGACACGCTGCCGCCTGTCGGTCAGCCAGGCCGGCTACAACACCGTGATGGACGTCGTCCGCGCCGGCTGCCGCGCCGTGTTCGTGCCCTTCGCCGCGGCGGGCGAGACCGAGCAGACCCGGCGGGCGGAACTGCTGGCCGCCCGCGGGCATTGCTCCGTCGTGTCGGAGGCGGAGCTGACGCCGGAACGGCTGGCCCGGGCGGTGGACGAGGCGGTCGCCGCGCCCCCGCCGCCGCGCGCGGCCCTGGCCATGGATGGCGCCCGGACCGCGGCCGAGATCCTGCGCGACGCCGCCGCGAGGAGGCGGAGCGCCGCGTGACGACAACGACCGCATGGGAGATCGGGGACGCGAGGCTTGCCGCCCGGCCGCAGGCTGCGGCTATAGTGCCGCTTTCGCCCGTATTGTCCCCATCGATGCCCGTACCCTCCCCCACAGATCCGTCCCCGCCCGGCGCCCCCTGGACCGCGCTGCGGGCCGAGCTGGACCGGTGGGCCGCGCTGGACCGCCGCGCCGGCTTCTGGTGGCGCGACGACGATGCGGTGGCCCCGGGCCCGGCCCTGGACCGGCTGCTGGCCCTGGCCGGACGCCACGGCCGCTGGGTGGCGCTGGCTGTCATCCCGGCGAAGGCCGAGCCTGCCTTGGCCACGCGCCTGGACGGCACGCCGGCCGTGGTGATCCAGCACGGCTGGGCGCACCGGTCCCACGCGCCGGCGGGAGAGAAGGCGGCGGAGCTGGGCGACCATCGCCCTGCCGAAACGGTCCTGGCCGAGCTGGCCGCGGGGCGCGAGCGGCTGCAAGCGCTATTCGGCGACCGGTTCCGGCCGGTGCTGGCCCCGCCCTGGAACCGCATCGGCCCGCGCCTGCGGCCCCGGCTGGGCGAGGCCGGGCTGGCCGTCCTGTCCGGCTTCGGCGCCCGCGACGGGCTGCCCGGCCCGATGCAGGTCAACACCCATGCCGATCCCATCGACTGGCGCGGCACGCGCGGCTTCGTCGGCGTCGACCGGACCTTGGCACCGATCCTGCGGCACCTGGCCGACCGCCGCCGCGGCGCCGCGGATCCGGAGGAGCCGACCGGCCTCCTGACCCATCACCTGGTCCATGACGAGGAGGGCTGGATCTTCCTCGACGGCCTGCTCGCCCTTCTGGGGCGGCACCCGGCCGCGGCGTGGCCGGAGCCCGACACCCTGTTCGGAGGCCGGCGATGACCGCCCACCGTTATGCCATGGCCGAGCTGGGGGGCGATTACGCACGCGGCGCCGCCGGGCTGGCGCTGACCCTGCTGCCGCTGATCCTGCTGCCGATGCACTGGATCGTCGCCCTGGTCTTCGCCGCCGCGTCCCTGGTCTTCCTGGCCTTCCTCGCCCGCACTTGGCTGCGCCACCGCAGCGTGATCGAGGCCGACGAGCAGGGGATCGTCGCGCATGGCCCGCTCGGCGTCCGCATCACCTGGCGCGACCTGTCCGGCTTCCGGCTGCGCTACTTCTCGGTCCGGCGCGACCGGCAGCGCGGCTGGATGCAGCTGGAGCTGCGCGGCGGCGGCCGGGGCCTGAAGATCGAGTCCACCATCGGCGGGTTCGACGAGATCGCCTCGCTGGCGCATGACGCGGCCGTCGCCAAGGGCCTGGCGATCGACGATTCCAGCCAGGCCAACCTGATGTCGCTCGGCGTGATCGCGCCGCGGGCCGGGCTGGCCGAGCGCTGGGGCGTCCGCCCCGCCACCAGCGGGCCCGACGACGAATGAGCGATCTCGGGCTGAAGGATCGGGCGACAGCCAAGGACGGGCCGGCCGCCGCAGCCGACATCCTGCGCCTGCACGACCTGCGCATCGGCTTCACCGTCCCCGGCGGCACGCTGGAGGCGGTGCGCGGCGTGTCGCTGCGCGTGCCGGCGGGCAAGACCGTCGCCGTGGTTGGCGAGAGCGGTTCCGGCAAGTCGGTGCTGGCGCAGGCGGTGATGGGCATCCTGCCGAGCAACGGCCGGGTCACCGGGGGCCGCATCCTGTTCAGCGACCCGGAGACGCCCGGCGTCACCACCGACTTGGCGCAGCTGCCGGTGGAGGGGCCGGCTTACCGCGCCATCCGCGGCGGCCGGATCTCGATGATCTTCCAGGAGCCGATGACGTCGCTGTCGCCGCTGCACACGGTCGGCAACCAGATCGTCGAGGCGGTGCAGCTGCACCGGCCGGTCGGCGCGGCCGAGGCGCGCGATCTGGCCCGCGAGATGCTGCGCCTGACGGGGTTCCCCAATCCCGGCCGGGCGCTCCGCACCTATCCGTTCGAGCTGTCGGGCGGCCTGCGCCAGCGCGCCATGATCGCCATGGCGCTGGTCTGCCGCCCCGCCCTCCTGATCGCCGACGAGCCGACGACGGCGCTGGACGTCACCATCCAGGCGCAGATCCTGAAGCTGATGCTGGACCTGCAGGCCGAGCTGGGAATGGCGATCCTGATCATCACCCACGACCTGGGCATCGTCGCCAACATCGCCGACGAGGTGGTGGTGATGTATCGCGGCGAGATCATGGAATCCGGCCCGATCGGCCCGATCTTCACCGATCCCGGCCACCCCTATCTGAAGGCGCTGCTGCGGGCGGTGCCGCGCTTCGACATGGGGCATGAGCGGCTGATGCCGATCCGCGAGATCCGGCAGGCCGACGGCCACATGATGGGGGCCAGGAAGCGGGCCTGGACCGAGGCGGCGGAGGCCGCCGGCCCGCTGCTGACGGTCGAGGGCGTCTCCAAGACCTTCGCCATCCGCAACAGCGGCCTGCTCGGCGGCGGCCGCGAGGAGACGATCAAGGCGGTCGACGACGTCTCCTTCACCATCCGCCGGGGCGAGTGCCTGGGCCTGGTCGGCGAATCCGGCTGCGGCAAGACCACGCTGTCGAAGATCCTGATGCGGGCCTTGACCCCGGATGCCGGCAGCATCCGCTTCAACGACCACGGCAAGCCGGTCGACGTGCTGGCGCTGGAGGGGGACGACCTGAAGGCGTTCCGCCCGCGCATGCAGTTCATCTTCCAGGACCCGTTCAGCTCGCTGAACCCGCGGATGACGGTGTTCGACATCCTGACCGAGCCGCTGACCATCCACGGTATCGGCACGTCCGCCGAGCGCAAGGCGATCGCCAAGGAGCTGATGGGCCTCGTCGGCCTCGACATCCGCCACCTGCAGCGCTATCCGCACAGCTTCTCCGGCGGCCAGCGGCAGCGCATCGGCATCGCCCGGGCGCTGGCGCTGCGGCCGGACCTGATCATCTGCGACGAGCCGGTCTCGGCGCTCGACGTCTCGATCCAGGCTCAGATCCTGAACCTGCTGAAGGACCTGAAATCCCGGCTGGGCCTGACCTACCTGTTCATCAGCCACAACCTGGCCGTGGTCGACTACATCGCCGACCGGATCATGGTGATGTGCCGCGGCCGGGTGGTGGAGCTGGCGCCGCGCGCCCTGCTCTTCGCCCGGCCGGTGCACCCCTACACCAAGGCGCTGCTGGCGGCGGTGCCGGCCCCGGACCCGTCGCGCCGGCTGGATTTCGAGGCGCTGCTGGGCGGCCGCGCCTCCGACCCCGCGGCTTGGCCGGCGCCCTTCACCCTGCAGCCCGACGTCCCCGGCCGGCTGGTCGAGGTCGAGCCCGGGCATTTCGTCCGCGCCACGGCCGAGCTGGAGCTGGTGTCGTGATCCGGCGGCTCGCGATCCTGCTGGTCCTCGCCCTGTCCCCCGGCGCATCGGCCGGGGCGATGCCGGCGCTGGTCGAGACGCCGATATACGAGCAGGACGTGGCGGCGGGAAAGCTGCCACCGGTGGCGCAGCGGGTGCCGCAGGTCCCCGAGGTGGTGGACCTGGCGGCGGAGAAGAAGGAGCCGGGCAAGCCCGGCGGCGAGATCAGCTGGATGGTCGGCCGGGCCCGC